>Ga0105103_10000040_pt1 | contig 55335 bp, 47 predicted proteins | sample PPLLaktember2015_2_FD_79107 | JGI IMG/M metagenome (GOLD analysis project Ga0105103, IMG submission 79107) | Freshwater sediment microbial communities from Prairie Pothole Lake near Jamestown, North Dakota, USA - PPLs Lake P7 Core (6) Depth... | ecosystem: Environmental > Aquatic > Freshwater >...
AGTCATGTCAAAGTGATCCTCGATCGGCCGCTTGTGGCGGCCGGTGACGAAGATCATCTCGCGCACGCCGGCGGCATAGGCTTCCTCGACGGCATACTGGATCAACGGCTTGTCCACCACCGGAAGCATTTCCTTGGGCTGCGCCTTGGTGGCGGGCAGGAAGCGGGTCCCCAAACCGGCCACGGGAAAGATGGCTTTCTTCACCGACATCGGCATCTCTACAATCCCCTCGATCATGTCGAATCATTGTGGCACGCAGCGCTTGCCGGCCCTCGAAAGTGCCGAGGCACAAGTCACATGGACGTCCTGATCGTCGAGCCGCTCGAGCCCGAGGTCCTGCAGTGGATCGACGCGCGCCATCCGGTGCGTTTTGCACCGCAGCTCGAGCGCGATCCACGCGCGCTGCGCCAGGCTCTTTTCAATGTGCGTGCGCTGATCGCGCCGCCGTCGGTGGCGCTGGACGCGCAGGCGCTGCATTTCGCGCCGGTGCTGCGTGCCGTGGGCCGGCTGGGCGCTGGCGCCGAGAACCTGGATGCCGAGGCCTTCGCCCGCGCCGGTGTCGAGATCGTGCGGCCGGGCACGGCCAGCGCCGGCGCCGAGGCCGAGTTCGCCATCGGTGCGATGCTGCAATTGCTGCGCCGCGTGCCGGTGCGCAGCAACGATGGCATGCTGGTCGGGCGCGAACTGGCCGGTGCCACCGTCGGGCTGGTAGGCATGCCGGCAGCCGCGCGGCCATTGGCCGACCTGCTCGGTGCCTTCGGTGCCCAGGTCAAGGGCTACGACCCGGCGGTGCATGTGTCTGATGGCCTGTGGGAGCGCTGGAAGATCGCCCCGCTGGGCCTGCGTGAACTGATTGAACAGAGTGACGTGCTGTGCGTGCTGCTGAACTATTTCACGCGCTACAAGGGGTTGCTCGGCGAGCGCTTCTTGCCGTACTGCAAGGCCGACCAGGTGTTGGTCAGCCTGGGGCATTCGAACCTTTTCGAAGAGGCGGCGTTGGCCGAGGCGCTGGACTCCGGTCGCATGGCCGCGGCCTGGTTCGACAGCATGGAGCCGGGCATGCTCGACCCCGAGCGGCCGTTGCACCAGGTGCGCAACCTGCAGGTCACGCCGCGCCTGGCCGGCACCACGCGCGAGTCGCGCATTCGCAGTGCGTGGGCGGTGGTGCGGCGCATCGACGAGATCCTCAGCGAGACACCGCCGCGCCCGGAGTTCAGGCCGACGACCGAAGACGACTCGCTTGATCTCGAAGCCGGTCAAGCGTCCGCCTGAAGTCCTCGAGCCGCTGCTTTTCCTGGGCCACCACCGCGGCCGGCGCGCGCTCGACGAAGCTCGCATTGCCCAGCTTGGCGCCGGCCTTGGTGATCTCGATCTCGATGCGCGCCATCTCCTTGGCCAGGCGCGCGCTTTCCGCTTCGATATCGATCTGCACCAGCAAGGCCAGGCGCGCCTCCCCTTGCACCGCCACCGGCGTGGCCCGGGTGGCTGCGTCGAAGTCCTTGTCGGCGAGCGGCTGCACCTCGGACAGCCGGCCCAGCGCCTTGAGCAGCGGCGCCGCGGTGGCGATGAATTGGGCCTCGCCGGCCACCAGCAGCGGCACGCGCTCGGCCGGTGACAGGTTCATCTCCGAGCGCAACTGTCTGCAGGCGCCGGCCACCGCCTTGAGCTTGGCCATCCAGGCGTCGGACTCGGCATCCACCCGTGCCAGATCGGCCTTCGGATAAGGCGCGGTGACGATGCCGTCTGCCGAGCCCGCCGCCTTGCGGCCGGCCAGCGGTGCCACCTGCTCCCACAGTTCGGCGGTGATGAACGGCGCGACCGGATGCAGCAGCCGCAGCACGGTTTCCAGCACGCGCAGCAGCGTGCGCCGCGCGGCGCGCCGCTGCTGCGGCGTGCCTGTGGCCAGCTGCACCTTGGCGATCTCCAGGTACCAGTCGCAGTACTCGTCCCAGACGAACGAGTAGATGGCGTTGGCCACGTTGTCCAGCCGGTATTCGGCGAAGCCACGTTCGATTTCCGCTTCCACGCGCTGCAACTCGCCGACGATCCAGCGGTCCGCCGGCGAGAAGTGCATGTAGCCCTCGGGCCCGCAGTCGTTGCTGCACGCTCGGATGCCGCGCTCGTGTTCGTCCAGCCCCTGCACCTGCATCAGCACGAAGCGCGTCGCGTTCCACAGCTTGTTGCAGAAATTGCGGTAGCCCTCGCAGCGCTTGCTGTCGAAGCTGATGTTGCGCCCCAGGCTGGCCAGCGCCGCGAAGGTGAAGCGCAGCGCATCGGCGCCATAGCCGGGGATGCCGTCGGGAAACTCCTTTTCGGTTTCCTTGCGCACGCGTGGCGCGGTCTCGGGCTTGCGCAGCCCGGTGCTGCGCTTGTCCAATAGCGCCGGCAGGGCGATGCCGTCGATCAGGTCCACCGGGTCGAGCACGTTGCCGTCGGACTTGCTCATCTTGCGGCCCTGCGCGTCGCGCACGAGGCCGTGGATGTAGACGTCGCGGAACGGCACCTTGCCGGTGAAGTGCGTGGTCATCATGATCATCCGGGCGACCCAGAAGAAGATGATGTCGAAACCGGTGACGAGCACGCTGCTGGGCAGGAACAGGTCCTGCTCCACCGTCTTGGCCGGCCAGCCCAGCGTGGAAAAGGGCACCAGCGCCGAGCTGTACCAGGTGTCGAGCACGTCCTCGTCGCGGGTCAGCGCACCGCGGTAGCCGGACGCCGTGGCCCGGGCGCGGGCTTCGTCCTCGCTGCGCGCGACGAAGAGCTCGCCACCCGTGCCGTACCAGGCCGGGATCTGGTGGCCCCACCACAACTGGCGGCTGATGCACCAGTCCTGGATGTTGTTCATCCACTGGTGGTAGGTGTTGACCCACTGCTCGGGCACGAACTTCACCGCGCCCGAGTCCACCGCCTCGATCGCCTGCTGCGCGATGCTCTTGCCTTGGGCCCCCGGTTTGGTCGTGGCCACGAACCACTGGTCGGTGAGCATCGGCTCGACGACCTGCCCGGTGCGTGCGCAACGCGGCACCATCAGCTTGTGCTTCTTCACCTCGACCAGCAGGCCCTGGGCCTCCAGGTCGGCGACCACCTTCTTGCGCGCAACGAAGCGGTCCAGGCCGCGGTAGACCGCGGGCGCCTGGTCGTTGATCGTCGCGTCCAGCGCCAGCACGCTGATCAGCGGCAACCCATGGCGTTGACCGACCGCATAGTCGTTGGCATCGTGCGCCGGTGTGACCTTGACCACGCCGGTACCGAAGGCGCGGTCCACGTACTCGTCGGCGATGACCGGGATGTCGCGATCGCACAGCGGCAGCCGCACTGATCTGCCGACCAACGCGGCATAGCGTTCGTCCTCGGGGTGCACCATCACCGCCACGTCACCAAGCATGGTCTCCGGCCGGGTGGTGGCCACCACCAGGCTGCCCGAGCCCCCGGCGGCCGCCAGGCTGCCGTCGTCGTCCACCAGCGGATAGCGGATCAGCCACAGCGAGCCGTCTTCCTCCTCGCTTTCCACCTCCAGGTCGGAGACGGCGGACTTCAGCACCGGGTCCCAGTTCACCAGCCGCTTGCCGCGGTAGATCAGGCCTTCCTCGTACAGTCGCACGAAGGTCTCTGTGACCACGCTGGACAGCTTGTCGTCCATCGTGAAGTACTCGTGCGGCCAGCTCACGCTGGCGCCCATGCGGCGCATCTGCTGCGTGATGGTGCTGCCGCTGCGCTGTTTCCACTCCCACACCCGCGCGACGAAATCCTTTCGCCCCAGGTCGTGGCGGCTGATGCCTTCTTCCTGCAACTGCCGCTCGACGACGATCTGCGTGGCGATGCCGGCATGGTCGGTGCCCGGCACCCACAGCGTGTTGCAGCCGCGCATGCGCTGGTAGCGCGTCAAAGCGTCCATGATCGTCTGGTTGAACGCATGGCCCATGTGCAGCGTGCCGGTCACATTGGGCGGCGGCAGCTGGATGCTGAACGAGGGCTTCGACGGGTCCAGCGTGGGCACGTAGGCGCCGCTGGCTTCCCACAGCGGGCCCCAGCGCGATTCGATGGCGGCGGGTTCGAAGGACTTGGCGAGTTCGGTCATGGAATGGCGCAAGACGCCGACAGCGCAGCGACGCATCGGCCTGGGTATGTTCGGGGATGGCGACGATTGTAGGCGGCCGCCCTATGGTGCAGCGGCCGGCGCATGGCCGAGAATCGGCGCTCGACGTCGAGCCCAAGATGAATGACAAGCCCAAGGAATCGAGCCGCTTCCTGCCGCGACAGCGCCTGATGCGCGTCATCGGCCGCCCTGGCAAGGACGGACGCCTGTCGCCGGGCCGCAAGACCTTGTTGTTCTTCGCCGTGCTGCTGCTGCTGGGGGCGCTGCTGGCCTGGCTCGACCCGCGGCCCACGCTGCGCCATGTCGACCTGGCGATGCTGTCGGGCAGCCCGACCGGCAACTACCACGCCACGGTCGACAGACTGGGCGCCGAAGTGGCACGCCAGCGCGGCAGGATCCGCAACCAGCCTTCGGCCGGATCGGTGCAGAACCTGCGGCGGCTGATCGCGGCCAGGCAGTCCTGCGATGTGCAATTTGCGTTGGTGCAGGATGGCAGCGTCGTCCCGGAGGCGTCCGGGCTCGAGTTGCTGGGCCGGCTGCCGCAACCCGAATCGCTGATCATCCTGGGCCGCGACCTGGAGCGGGTGCGCGTGCCGCTTGATCTTGCCGGCCTACGCATCGGCATCGGCCCGGTCGGCAGCGGCACGGAGCAGCTGATGCGGCGCCTGCTGGCCGAGCTGAGCGAACTGCGGCTCGTGGTGTCGACACCGACGATCGACCAGCAGCTGGACATGCTGGTGCGTGGCGAGCTCGACCTCGGCGCCATGGTGATCGACGAACGCGCCGCTTTGGTCCGCGACGCCGTGGTCGTGCGCAAGCTGCAGATCATGAACATGCCCGACGCGGCGGCCCTGGCGCGCCGGCTGCCGTTCGCGAAGGCCGGCACCATCGAGGCCGGTCAGATTGACTACGTGCACCGGCTGCCGCCCCAGGATGTGAACGTGCTGCAGATGGACACGCTGATCGTCGGCAACGGTTGCGCCAAGAACGGTGCCACGGTGGGCTTGCTGTCGGCCGTGTCTGCCGTCTTCCCGACCTTCGTCCAGCACAACAAGGGCCAGCCCAACCTGACCGGCCTGCCGCTGTCCTCGGTCGCGGCTAACTTCCTGCGCGACGAAGGGCCGGATGCGCTCGGCACCTACGCGCCCTGGGCCGTGGACATCCTGCCGCTGCCGACCTGGATCCAGCTCGGTGTGGCTCTTTCTCTGCTGTTCAGCGGCATGGCCTTCGGCCACCGCTTCAACCTGTGGCGCATCGATTCGCAGCGCGTGCGCATCGAGCGCGAGATCCCGGCGCTGTTCCACCCCGGCGTGACCCTGGGCGAGATTGCCGAGATTCGGCCCGACAGCCGGCCGCAAGCTGCCGAGACCCGCGCCCTGCTCGACGACTTGCTGTCGCGCCTGGACGCGCTGGCCGAGCGCTGCCGCCGCAAGTCGCTGTCGATCCTGGTGCCGATGGGCGAGGAGATGTCCTACCGCTACCAGGAGACGCTGATCGCCGAACTGCAGTACGCGCTGCGCCTGTACCGCGACCGGCTGCCGAGCGCTACATGAGCAGGTGTTCCCCGGCGTTGTCGCCGCCGAGGATCACGTAGTTGACCTTGCGGATGTCGAACAGCTGGGTGCCGCCACCGTAGGAGATGGAGCTCTGCACGTCTTCGCGCATCTCGCGCAGCGTGTCGGCCAGCTTGCCCTTGATCGGCTCGAGGATGCGCTTGCCTTCGACGTGCTTGTACTCGCCCTTGTTGAAGTCGCTGGCCGAGCCGTAGTACTCCTTGAACAGCTTGCCGTCGACCTCGACCGTGCGGCCAGGCGATTCCTCGTGGCCGGCGAATAGCGAGCCGATCATCACCATCGATGCACCGAAGCGCACGCTCTTGGCGATGTCGCCATGGTCGCGGATGCCGCCGTCGGCAATGATCGGCTTGGTGGCCACGCGCGCGCACCACTTCAGCGCGCTGAGCTGCCAGCCGCCGGTGCCGAAGCCGGTCTTCAACTTGGTGATGCACACCTTGCCGGGGCCTACGCCCACCTTGGTGGCGTCGGCGCCCCAGTTCTCCAGGTCGATCACCGCCTCGGGCGTGGCCACGTTGCCGGCGATGACGAAGGTCTGCGGCAACCTGGACTTGATGTGGTCGACCATGCGGTGCACGCTGTCGGCATGGCCGTGGGCGATGTCGATCGTGATGTAGTCGGCGCCCACGCCTTCGCTGGCCAGGCGGTCGATGACCGCGCGGTCAGATTCCTTCACTCCCGAGCTGATCGACACGTACAGGCCCTTGTCGCGCATGCTGCGCGCATAGGCCAGGTTGTCGATATCGAAGCGGTGCATGACGTAGAAGTAGTCGTTCGCCGCCAGCCACTCGGTGATCGGCTCGTCGACCACGGTCTTCATGTTCGCCGGCACCACCGGCAGCTTGAAGCGTCGCGCTCCGAACTGCACCGAAGGGTCGCATTCGCTGCGGCTTTGCACGCGGCACTTTCGCGGCAGCAGCAGGATGTTGTCGTAGTCGAAGATCTCCATCGAGGCGGCTCCAGCAATGAGGGTTGCGAGCGCTTGACCGGGAGCCGGCTCGTCCGTGAAGCGTCCACTCCGGCCGCGACATAAACGAAAACCGGGCGCCTGAATTTGGGCCCGGTGGCCAATTCTACGCGGCCCCGTGTCGAGCGGCGGCCGCGTCGTATCACGCCGGCTCGGCGACGCAGCGGTGGCAACGCCATACCCCGCTGCGCGCGCCGTGGTCGCGGTCGCGGTCGCGGTCGCGGTCGATTCTTCCGGTCAGATCTGTGTCTGCTTGTAAGAACCCCTTCAGCGATCGGGCGCCGCTCGCCAAGGGCGTTTCGGTGGTGCGGCGGCATGCGCCTGTTGCAATTGGCTGCCGCCGGAGATGGACGGACGGTGTCGCGGGCTGAAGTCCCGAGTCCGGGCGTCGATAACCCGGGTGGGCCAGTCGCAACACCTTCGTCGCACGCGTCCCTGATGCTTCGGAGGCGCCATGTTTTTCGGTATACACCCGCACGGCAAGCGGACAGCACTGGGTTTCGGTGCTGGGCCACTCCACTTGCACGCTGCGAGCTCGGCGCGTCCGGCAGCCCGACCGGCCGAGGTGCCAGGCTGGTTCACGCGCGACGAAGCCATCATGGGCACGGCGATCCGCGTCGAACTCTGGTGCGAGGGCCGGTCCGAAGCCAAGGCGGCCGCGGACGCGGTGATGGCCGAGATGCACCGAATCGACAGGGCGATGAGCCCGCACAAGCCCGGCTCCGAGCTCTCGCGCATCAATCTTCGCGCGGCGACGGCACCTGTGGTCCTCAGCGACGAGATGTTTCGCCTGGTCGAACGCGCGCTGCACTTCTCGAGAGTGTCAGACGGTGCCTTCGACATCAGCTATGCCAGCGTCGGCCAGCTCTACGACTACCGCAAACGCATCCGGCCCGACGATGAAGCCATCGCCCGTGCGCGCGAGGCCATGGGCTATCAACACCTGATCCTCGACCCGCAGGCGCGAAGCCTGCGGTTCGCGCGGCCCGGGATGCGTATCGACCTTGGTGGTTTCGCCAAGGGCCATGCGGCGGACAGCGCCGCTTCGATCCTGGCACGGCGCGGCATTCGCCATGCCATCGTGTCTGCCGGCGGCGACAGCCGGGTCATCGGCGACCGCCGTGGCCGGCCCTGGACGGTGGCGATCCGCGATCCGCGTCGGCCGGCCGTGGCGGCCATGTTGCCGTTGACGGACGTGTCGATCTCCACCTCGGGCGACTACGAACGCTATTTCGAGCACGACGGCGTGCGTTGTCATCACCTGATCGACCCACGCACCGGCAAGTCGCCGAGCAGTGTGCACAGCGTGACCATCCTTGCCGATGACGGCCTGACCAGCGAGGCGATGTCCAAGACGGTCTTCGTGCTCGGTTTGGAACAGGGCATGCGGCTTGTCGAAGCCCAGCCTGGTGTCGATGCGGTGGTCATCGATGCACAGGGGCAACTGCACTTCTCGTCGGGGCTGGGCAATGGCGCTGCGCCATTGCTGCAGTAGTCCGGCGTGGCGCTGTGGCAAGTGGTTGAAGACCCGATGAGGAGGAGAGCATGAAGATCGATTCGGTTTCTCCGTGGTGGTTCGCCGGCACGGCCCTGGCAGCAGCACTGGCCATGGTGGGCTGCGGAAGCGGCGACAGCAGCAGCGGCAGCGAAGCGGCAGCCAGCGTGGTGCGCGACGTGCCGCTGGCCTATGTGAAGCGCGTCAACACGCTCGGCATGAATCCGACCGACGGCGCGCCGTCGGCGCCGGGCGGCGACCTGATGGTGCGCGAAAAATCGTCGCCAAGTGCACCGGAACACAACCTGACGGCGAAGTTCACGCAGGGCAAGGGTGATGCCTCCGACCCCGAGGTGTCCTACGACGGCAAGAAGATCATCTTTTCGATGCGCTGCCCGAGCTCGAATACCTCGACCATCGGCGGGGTGCCTGCCTGCACGGGTCGCTGGAACATCTGGGAATACGACATGAGCGAGGGCGGCCTGACCCGAGGCCGCTTCAAGCGGCTGACGGCCTCCACCGAAGACGACGATGTCGACCCGGCCTACCTGCCGGCGGGCCGTGGCGTGGTCTTCTCGTCGAATCGCCAGACCAAGTCGAAGACCTTGCAGGCCGTGGGTGTCCAGCCCTATTTCGCGCTGGACGAGTACGAGCGCGAGCGCGTGCTGAACCTGCACACCATGAACGCGGCAGGCGGTGCCATCGAGCAGATCTCGTTCAATCAGAGCCACGACCGCAACCCGGTGGTGCGGCCCAATGGCGACATCATGTTCTCGCGCTGGGAGCATGTCGGACCGCGCAATCGCTTCGCCATCTTCCGCACCAAGCCCGATGGCACCGACATGTTCGTGCTGTACGGCGCACAAAGCCCGGGCAACAGCTTCCTGCACCCGCGCGACATGGATCCGAAGGGCAAGTACAAGGGCTTCGTGTCGTCCTCGCTGATGTCCTTGTCGGGCACGCAGGAAGGTGGCGCGCTGATGTTCATCGACGCGGCCAACTACTCTGAACAAAACACGCCGGCCAACAGCGCCGTGCCGACGCAAGGCGGCCAGAGCGAAGTGACCGAGAAGCTCCTCAACATGGGGCGCGGCCTGTCGCTGTTCGGGCGCATCACCACGCCGTATCCGTTGTGGGATGGCAGCAATCGCGTGCTGCTGTCCTATCGGCCCTGCGAGGTCACGCGCGACGGTGTGGTCGTACCCTGCGCCACGCTCAGTGCCGCCGAGATTGAACGTCTGAACGACCGCGAACGCACGATGGAGGTGGTGGCTGCCGACAGCTTGCAGGACAACGTGCCGCCGTCGTATGCGGTCTACATGTTCGACCCGGTCCCGCAGACATGGTTGATCGTGGCCGCGCCGCCGCCGGGCTTCATGTACACCGATCCGGTGTCGATCGAGCCGCGGCCCGAGCCCAATGCGACCGACCCGACCAGCGTGGATCCGGCTCTGGCTGCACAGGGCCTGGCGTTGATCGAAGTGCGCAGCGTGTATGACACCGACGGCCTGAACCGCATGGGCGAAGGCATGCTGACGGCGGTGGATCTGCCGCCCGGCTGCAGCGTGGGCATTGCCAAGACGCGTCCCAGCGATGCACTCGACACCCGCGCGGAGGTGGCCGACCTGGTGCGCATGAAGGATCCGGCGGACAGCGCCTACGGCTGCGCTCCGGCACGCTTCGTGCGCGCCACGCGGGCGGTGGCGCCGCCCTCGAGCACCATGGGGCTGCGCTCGGCCATCGGCGAAACCGAGTTCGAGCAGCAGCAGATCCTGGGCTATGCGCCGGTCGAGCCCGACGGCTCGTTCAAGCTGCAGGTGCCTGCCGACGTGCCGCTGGCGCTGGCCATCGTCGATGCCAAGGGCCGCGGCATCCAGACCCACCTGAACTGGATCCAGGTGCGTCCGGGCGAACGCCGCACCTGCGACGGGTGCCACAGCCCGCGGCGCGGCGGTGCCATCAACTCCGGCGCGGTCGTCAATGCGTTGCCCGCGGCGCTGAAGCCCGGCATGTCGAGTGCGCACCTGCCCGGCGAGACCATGGCTGCGCTTCGCACCCGTCTGGACGCGACCCAGTTACGGCTCAAGCCCGACATGGAATTCACCGACGTATGGGCCGACACCAGCAAGCCCGGCGTCACGGCGCGCGCGCCGATCGTCGCGCGCTACACCGGCAACGCCAATCCTGCCGACGACCTGGCCACGCCCGCGCCCGTCAATGGCCTGATCAACTACCCGCAGCACATCCAGCCGATATGGAGCCGTGACCGTGGGGTCAATACCTGCACCGGCTGCCATGCCGACAGCGCCAAGCTCGACCTGCGCGGTACCGTCGCGGGCAGTGGCCGGCTGATCTCCTACGAGGAGTTGATGCTTGGCGATCCGCTCATCGACCCGACCACGGGCCAGCCGCAGACGCGTCTGGAAGAAGGCGTGCCGATGGTCGTGCGCGGGGCACCGCTGGTTGAAACCATGGCCGGCAACGCCACTGGCCTGGCACGCAGCAGCCGCCTGACCGAGATCATGTTCGGCGAGACGCTGAAGGCGCCAGCTGAAGCGCGCACCACCCACCCGTTGCCGCCGGCCAGCGCGCCGAACCACGCGCTGCTCTTGACCGCGGCGGAAAAGCGCCTGATCGTCGAATGGATGGACCTGGGTGGCCAGTACTACAACAACCCCTTCGACGCCGGCATTCGTGCCATCACCACGCTCAGCCAGGCCAGCTTCCAGGCGCAGGTCATGCCGATCCTGCAATCGAGTTGCGCCAGTTGCCACCAGGCCATCGGCAGCGTGGCCGGCACCACCACGCCGGCCCGGCACAACCGCTTCGTGCTCACCGGCAGCGCCGAAGGGGACTACAACGTGACGCTGTCGATGATCTCCGACACCTGCAAGGCGTCGAGCAACCCCCTGCTGAGCCGACCGTCGAGCGTGCCGCACCCTGTCGGCGCCAGTGGCCAGCTTGCAGCGCTGCTGCCGCCGGGCAGCGCCAACTACAACACCATCGCCGCGTGGATCACCACGGGGTGTTCGACACCATGACATCGTTGCAACAAGGCTGCCTGCGTCGCTGGGCGGCGGTGGCACTGCTTGCCATCGCTGGCTGTGGCGGTGGCGAGAACCCCTTCGACAACCCGGCCACCGTCAGCAACCCGAAGCAGGTGTCGGGTCAGAAACTGTCGTTCGCCTATTTCCAGAAGTGCATCAACCCGATCTTCCTGGCCAAGGTGGAAAGCAGCGCGGCGGCGTCGACCAACACCTGCGCCAGTTCGGGGTGCCATGACAACGTCAATGGCACCGGAGGTGCCTTGCGCATCGTGCCCGAGGCGCAGGTCGTGGATCTGGCCGACCCGGCGAACACGGCCGATGCCATCCGGCTCACCGACATGTACAAGAACTTCTATTCGGCGCAGGGCTCCGCGATCATCGGCTCGCCGGCACAGAGCCGCTTGTTCGCCAAACCATTGCTGCTCAACGTGCTGCATGGCGGCGGGCTGATCTTCGACAGCGAGCAGGATGCCTTTGCCCGCCTGATTGCCTACTGGATCACCCATCCCGTGCCTCAGGGCAGCGACGAATTCAGCGCGGCGGATGGGCTGTTCACCCCGGCCGACGCGAGCACCGGCGAGTGCAACGTCGAATGAGGCGTCTGCTGGCCGTCCTCTTCTGGGTCGTCAGCTTGTGCGTCAGCCCGATCGCGCAGGGTTCCGAGGCCGACGAAGAGCGCGTACGCATCACCGATCCCTACATCGAGCTGCGCACCGGCGCAGGGCGCGGATACCCGGTGTTCTTCGTCGCCGCGCGCGACGAATGGATCACCATCGAGCTGCGCCACACCGACTGGTACAAGGTGCGCACCGCCGGCGGCAAGGTCGGCTGGGTGTCGCGCACGCAACTGCAGACCACGCTGACCGAGGCCGGCGTGACGAAGGGGTTTCGCGACCTGGCGGTCGACGACTACCTGGTGCGCCGGCTCGACCTGGGAGCTGCCTGGGGCCTGTTCGACAGCGAGCCCATGCTCAAGGTGTGGAGCAGCTACAAGCTCAGCGACACGCTCAGCGTGGAAGCCGCGATCGGCCAGGTGCAAGGCACCTACGCCGGCGCCAACTTCTGGCAGCTCAATCTGCTGGCGGAGCCCTGGTCGGACCAGCGCATTTCGCCATTCCTGGGCATCGGCGTCGGACGATTCGACAACTTCCCGAACCTGAGCCTGGTCAATGCCGCGCCGACCAGCGCCAACCTGGCCAATTTCACGCTCGGTGCGCGCTACTACCTGAGCGAGCGCTTCATCGTCCGCGCCGACTACACGCTGTACACCGTCTTTCAGTCGGAAGTGCGCACCAGTGAGTACTCGGCCTTCAGCATCGGACTCGCGTTTTTCTTCTGAGCGCCGATAAGGTACTGATGAACACCCTTCACACCCTCATCGCTGCGTTGCTGTCGGGCCTGGCCGCCACGGTCACCTCGGTGCCCGCCCTGGCCCAGAACCAGAAGCCTGCCGACGACCAGGTCGTCGTGCCGCAGGTCGAACGGCGCGAGGTCAAGCCGCCGCGCTATCCGTCCAACGACTTCGAAGTCGGCGCCTTCATCGGCACCTACGCCACGCAGAACTTCGGCTCCAGTCTGGTCTATGGGCTGCGCCTGGGCTATGCCATCACCGAAGACTTCTTCGTCCAGGGCGTCTACGGCAGCACCAAGGTCAGCGACGACAACTTCCGGCAGATCCTGCCCGGCGGAGTCTTCCCGACCAGCAGCGAGCAGCTGTCCTACTACAACCTGTCGGTCGGCTACAACGTGCTGCCCGGCGAGGTCTTTATCGGCGCGAATCGCGCCTTGCCCTCGGCCATGTATCTGATCGCCGGCGTGGGCAGCACCGACTTCGCTGGCCAGTCGCGCCAGACCTTCAACGTCGGGCTCGGTGCACGCGTGTTCCTGAAGGATTCGTTTGCCATGCAGGTCGACGTGCGCGACCACATCTTCTCGCTCGACGTGCTCGGCCAGTCGGAGAGCACGCAGAACCTCGAGCTGACGTTCGGCTTCAGCTTCTTCTTCTAGCCCCTGGCAATCCGCACATGAGCATGATCACGCCCGTCCCGCTGCGCCATCGAATCCGGCTGCTGCTGAGCGCCGCCGCGCTGCTGGCCTGCGCGGCCGCACCGGCAGCGAACTTGCAGCCGTCGGGCATGGCGCCGGACTTCACGCTGCGCAGCATGGACGGGCCCAACCTGCGCCTGAACGAGCAGCGCGGACGGGTGGTGATGGTGAACTTCTGGGCCACCTGGTGTGGGCCCTGCCGGCAGGAAATGCCGCACTTGAACAAGCTGCACGACAAGTACCGCGATGCGGGATTCGTGCTGCTGGGCGTGAACATCGACGACAACGCACGCGCCGCTACCGACCTGGCCACCAAGCTGGGACTGAGGTTCCCGGTCCTGCTGGACACCGACAAGACCGTCAGCCGGCTTTACGACCTGGGCTCGATGCCGGCCACCGTGCTGATCGACCGTGAGGGCCGGGTGCGCCATCTGCATCGTGGCTACCGCGAGGGCTACGAGCTGACCTACGACCAGCAGGTCCGCGCTCTGCTGAAGGAATGACCATGAGGGGCAGCCGTTCCTACCTGATTGCCGCCGCGCTGGGATCCATGCTGCTGCTTGGCGGCTGCGCGCTGCAGCCTTGGGTCAAGCCCTACGAGCGCGAGTCGCTGGCCGATCCGATCATGAACTTGCAGCGCAGCACCTTGATCGGACAGCACCGCGAACATGTCTACGACGTCCGTGAAGGCGCGCGCGGCGCCACCGGCATCCAGGGGACCGGTTGTGGCTGCAACTAGCCTGTGGCGGCGCCTGGTCCGGCTGCTGGGCGGTTTCGTCGGCAGCTTGCTGGCGGCCGGCGGCGCGCGCGCCGTGGCGCTGCCGGACAACGTGGGCGAGGCCATGGCCCATGTCTACAGCGGCGGGGGCGTCACGGCGTCCGGCCCGGCGCTGCTGGTGCGCAAGAACCTCGGTGACCGCTTCTCGATCACCGGCAGCTACTACGCGGACTTCGTCAGCAACGCGTCGATCGACGTGGTCACCACCGCCAGTCCTTACAGGGAAACGCGCAACGCCTATGGCCTGGGCCTCAACTATGTGGTGCGTGACTCGCTGATCACCGTGGCTGCCGCCACCAGCCGCGAGCCGGACTACATTGCCGACGCGCTGAACGTGGACGTGGCGCAGGACGTGTTCGGCGGCATGACGACGGTCAGTCTCGGGTTTACGCGCGGCTGGGACCAGGTTGGCAAGACGGGCGAAGGCTTCTTCGACACGGCCGACCACTGGCGCTACCGCATCGGTGCCACCCAGGTGCTGACGCCCAACTGGCTGATGAGCGCCAACTTCGAGGCGATCTCCGACGATGGCTACCTGGGCAATCCGTACCGCGTGGCACTGGTCTTCGGCGCGGCGGTGCCGGAAAGCGTGCCGCGCACCCGCAGCAGCCGGGCCTTCCAGTTGCGCGCCATCGGCGACCTGGGCGAGCGCAACGTGGTGCGCGGTGCCTATCGCTACTTCTGGGACAACTGGGGCATCAACGCACACACCTTCGAGCTTGGCTACGCGCGCTATTTCGGCAAGGACTGGATGGCCGATGGCTTCGTGCGCTACCACATGCAGGACGGTGCGCTGTTCTTCAGCGACAACGCGACCTCCGACACCGCCTACATCACCCGCAACCGCCAACTCAGCAGCTTCAACGATGTCGGTCTGGGCTTCAACCTGGCCTACACGGCGAAGACGGTGCCTGGCCAGTACAGCGTCGTCGTGACCGGTGCAGTCGAGTTCATGAACTTCAAGTTCAGCGAGTTCACCGATGTTCGCACTGGCCAGCTCTATTCGTTCAATGCCTATCTGGCGCAGTTGCTGGTCTCGGTGACGTTTTGAAAGGGCCCGGCGCCATGATCCTCCAATGCATCCGCGTCTTCATCGCCGCCTGCTGCGCAGTCGCAGGCCCGCTGGCCCTGGCCGCGGAACCCGCTTCGACATCGGCGCCGGCGCCGGCTGTGGCCGTATCGATGCGGCCGGCAACGCCGGCGGTTGCGGCGACGGCTTCACCACCCGCGCTGCCCGCCCCGGCGACCTCGCCGACGCCGGCGGCAGCCACCCCCGCGGCGCCGGTTCAAGCCGCCGGGCTGGATTCGCGCATCCAGGACCTGAAAGGCGACGTCATCCGCCTTAACCGCGACCTGCTGGTGCTGGAAGAAGAACTGCTGTTCCCGGCTGGCACGCAGGTGGCCGTGTTCCTGTCCATGGACGTCGGCAAGCTGTTCGCGCTGGATTCGGTGCAGGTCAAGCTCGACGACAAGGTGGTGGCGAACTATCTGTACACGCCCCGTGAAGTCGAGGCGCTGCATCGCGGTGGCGTGCAGCGGCTGTACCTGGGCAACCTGCGTGCAGGTGAGCACTCGCTGGTGGCGTTCTTCACCGGCAAGGGCCCGCACGAGCGCGACTACAAACGCGGCGCGACGCTGAAGATCGACAAGGGTACCGATCCGAAGTACATCGAACTGCAGATCAAGGACTCGATGGGCAAGCTGCAGCCTGAGTTCGAAGTCAAGGTCTGGCAATAGGTGGCGTGAATGGCTCGCTTCGTGCGTCTTCAATCGGCCTTGCGGAGCCTGACTGGCGCCGTGCTGCTGCTGTGCGCCGCGGCCGGCGCGCTGGCCGCGGATGAGCCGAAGCGCGGTGTCGAGTCCCCGCACTATGGCGACGGCCTGTTCCACTTCTACCAGGAGCAGTACTTCAGCGCCATCACGGGCCTGATGGTGTCGCAGCACTTCGACCGCCTCGCACCGCACGCGGACGACACCGAGGTGCTGCGCGGCGGCATGCTGCTGTCCTACGGCATGCACAAGGAGGCCGGCGAGGTCTTCGCCAGGTTGATCGAGCAGGGGGCTGCCGCGCCCGTGCGTGACCGCGCCTGGTTCTACCTGGCCAAGATCCGGTACCAGCGCGGCTATCTGGCCGACGCCCAGGCCGCGATCGGCCGCATCGCAGGCCCCTTGCCTGGCGATCTCGACGAAGAACGCCTGCTGCTGCAGGCCAACCTGCTGATCGCCGCCGCCGACTACACCGGTGCCGTGAAGCTGCTGTCCGGTGTGACTGAGCGCAATGGCGCGAGCAAGCTCAGCGGCAACGCCGCCTACCTGGGCTTCAACCTGGGTGTCGCGCTGATCAAGAGCGGTGATGTCGCCCAGGGCAGCGCTTTGCTCGACCAGATCGGCAGCGCCGCCGCGACGGACGAAGAACAGCGCGCCCTGCGCGATCGCGCCAACCTGGCGCTGGGCTTTGCCGCATTGGCGAAACAGCAGCCGCAGCAGGCGAAGGTTTTTCTCGAGCGCGTGCGCCTGAGCAGCCTTCAAGCCAACAAGGCGCTGCTCGGCTACGGCTGGGCGGCTGCTGAACTGAAGAATCCCAAGCAGGCGCTGGTGCCATGGGGTGAGCTAGCGCAGCGCGACCCCAGCGATGCAGCCGTACTCGAAGCGCGCATCGCCGTGCCCTACGCCTATGCCGAGCTGGGTGCCCGCGGTCAGGCACTGGAGCGCTACAACCAGGCGATCGTGGCATTCGACGCTGAGACGCAGTCGCTCGACAGTTCGATTGCCTCGATCCGCGCAGGCACGATGCTGACTGGCCTGCTCGAACGCAATCCGGGCAGCAACATGGGCTGGTTCTGGAATATCCGGTCGCTGCCCGCGATGCCGCATGCCGGACACCTGGCGCCATTGCTGGCGCAGCATGAATTCCAGGAAGCCTTCAAGAACTACCGTGATCTGCAATTCCTGACGCACAACCTGCAGGGCTGGGCCGACAACCTGGGCGTCTTTGGCGACATGCTCGGCAACCGTCGCAAGGCCTTTGCCGAGCGCTTGCCGCAGGTGCGCGCCAGGACGCCGCAGCACGCCGAGCTGGCTGCATTGCGCCAACGCCGCGATGTACTTGCTGCTGAATTGGCGCAGGCCGTTGCCGCCAGCGACGGCGTCGCCTTCCACGACGCCAGGCAGGGCGAGTTGCTGGCGCGCCTGGCCAGCGCCCGATCCGCGCTGGCGGCCCTGCCTGTCGACGGCCAGCCGGATGGCGCGCAGGATCGACTTCGGCTGGCCGCGGGTGTGATGACCTGGGATCTGGCCCAGCAGTACCCACAGCGCGTCCACCAGGCAAGCAGGGCCCTGCTGAGCATCGGGGCGCTGATCGACTCGGCCGGACAGCGCGACGCGGCGTTGACCCAAGCCCAGCGCGACGAGCCTGCGCGCTTCGAGGCCTTCGCCGCGCGCATTGCCCAGCTCGAACAACGCATCCAGGCGCTGACCCCGCGCGCCGTGGCGTTGGCGCGCGAACAGCAAGAGCAGATCCAGGAGCTGGCGGTTGCCGAACTGCTGCGGCAGAAGCAGCGCCTGGCGGCATATGCCACGCAGGCGCGTTTTGCCGTGGCCCAGCTCTACGACCGTGCGACCTTGGCGACCCATGAGGCCGGCGATGCGAAGCAGCCCTAGCGCGCTGTGCCTGACGTTGTTGCTGTGCGCCTGCGCCAGCAGGAACGGCACGCCCGACAACGCGCCCACGTTGAAGACCCTGGCTGGCCGCGAAGCGCAGGTTGCGCCGGACAGCGGCGTGCAGGCCACTGAAGAACAGGCCATTGCTGCCTATCGAAAGTTCCTCGAAGTGGCGCCCAAGGCGCCGCAGCGGGCGCAGGCGATGCGTCGCCTGGGCGATCTGGAAATGGCCAGTGCCGATGCGCGCAGCGCCGGCGGCGAAGAGTCCAAGACCGGTGCTCCGGACTACCGCACGGCGGTGACGCGTTACGAGGAATTCCTGAAGGCCTATCCGCAGGACAAGGACAACGACCGCGTGCTCTACCAGCTGGCGCGGGCGCGCGAGCAGGGCGGCCAGCTCGAAGCGGCGCTGGCCACGCTCGACCGCCTGCTGGCCGAGTACCCCCGGACTGCCTATCGCGACGAGGCCCAGTTCCGACGCGGCGAGATGCTCTTCAGCCTGCGCGACTACACCAAGGCCGAGCAGGCCTACGCCACGGTGCTGCGCTCGCAGGACGGCAATCCGTACCAGGGTCGCGCGCTGTACATGCAGGGCTGGTCGCAGTTCAAGCAGGGCCGGCTCGAGGACGGGCTGCGATCGTTCTTCGGTGTGCTCGACCTGAAGCTGGGCGACGAGCCTGCCGACGGCAAGGACGACAGCCTGGCCCATCTTAGCCGCGCCGACCGCGAGTTGCTGGAAGACACCTTCCGCGTGACGAGCCTCAGCCTGGCCAACTTGCAGGGTGCGTCCAGCATCGCGCCGTTCATCGATTCGCCGCAGCGCAGCGCCTACGAGTTCCGCGTTTATCGGCAGCTCGGCGAGCTCTACATCAAGCAAGATCGCAGCAAGGACGCTGCCGACACCTTCGTCGCCTTCGCGCGGCGCCAGCCGCTTCACGCCCAGGCACCCCAGCTGCAGGCACGCGTGATCGACATCTATCAGCGCGGGGGCTTTGTCAACCAGGCCCTCGAGGCGAAGAAGGACTACGTCACGCGCTACGGCATCGACAGCGAATTCAGCCGCGCCAACCCGGAAGGCTGGATCGCCGCCCAGCTGCTGGTGAAGACCCACCTGGCTGAACTGGCTCGACACCACCACGCCAGCGCCCAGGCCAGCAAGTCCAGCAGCGACTATGCCGAGGCGGTGCGCTGGTACCGCATCTACCTGCGCTCCTTCCCGGCCGATCCGCAGGCGGCGCAGAACAACTTCCTGCTCGCCGAGCTGCTGTTCGAGGACAAGCGCTTTGCCGAGGCTTCGCTCGAGTATGAAAAGGCAGCCTACGACTACCCGGTACACGCCAAGAGCGCCGACGCCGGCTATGCCGCATTGCTGGCCTATGCAGAGCAGGAGAAGACGGTGCCGGCTGCCGGGTTGCCCGGCTTGCAGCGCGCGGGAGTGGCCAGTTCACTGCGTTTCGCTGCGGCTTTCAGGGCGGACCCGCGCGCGGCCGGGGTGCTGACCCACGCCGCGGAAAAGCTGTACGCACTGCAGGATGGCGAGCCGGCCGCGGCCGTGGCGCGCCAGGTGTTGGCACTGCAACCGTCGGCGACCGACGCCCAGCGGCGCGTCGCCTGGACCGTCGTGGCGCACACGGCCTTCGAACACGCCCGGTTCGACCAGGCCGAGAACGCCTACAGCGAAGTGCTGGCACTGCTGCCGGCGCAGGACAAGGCCCGCAACGACGTCGTCGAGCGCCTCGCCGCCAGTGTCTACAAGCAGGGCGAGCGCTCGCGCGAGGCCGGCAATGGGCGTGAAGCGGTGGGGCATTTTGCGCGCGTGGCAGTGGTCGCGCCGCAGTCTGCGGTGCGCGCCACCGCGCAATACGATGCCGCCGCCGCGCTGATCGGCTTGAAGGATTGGGATGGTGCGGCGCGCACGCTCGAAGACTTCCGCCAGCGCTACCCGAACCATGCATTGCAGGCGGATGTCGGCCAGAAACTGACCGTGGCCTACCTCGAACAGCAGCAGTGGGCCCCGGCCGCCGCCGAGCTCGAGCGTGTCGCCGCCAGCCATCAGGATCTGCAGGTGGCGCGCTCGTCGCTGTGGCAGGCCGCCGAGCTCTACGACAAGGGGGGCTCCGGCGCCTTCGCCGCCAAGGCATACGGACAGTATGTGCGGCGTTTCCCGCAGCCGCTGGAACCCGCCGTCGAAGCGCGCTGGCGCATGGCGCGTATCGCCAAGGCCGAGGCCCAATCGGCGCGCGAGTTCACGCTGATGCAGGAGATCTTCCAGGCCGACCAGACTGGCGGCGAAGCACGTACCGCGCGCACCCGCTACCTGGGCGCCACGGCCGCCCTGGCGCTGGCCGAGCCGGCGTTCGAGGCCTATCGCAAGGTGGCACTGGTGGAACCGCTGGCCAAGCAGCTGAAGCTGAAGAAGGCCAGGCTCGAGGACGTGCTCAAGGCCTATGCCGTGGCTGCCGACTATGGCGTGGCCGACGTCAGCACCGCGGCGACTTTCCAGGTCGCGTCGCTGTACCAGGACTTCGGTCGTGCGCTGATGGGTTCGCAGCGGCCGAAGAAGCTGAACAAGAAGGAACTCGAGCAGTACGACCTGATGCTGGAGGAGCAGGCCTACCCGTTCGAGGAGAAGGCCATCGAACTGCATGAGCTGAATGTGCGCCGGGCCCGCGAGGGCGTGTACGACCAGTGGGTGAAACGCAGCTTCGCCGCGCTGGGTGAACTCAAGCCGGTGCGCTATGCCAAGAACGAACGCGCTGAAGGAGTCATCGATGCGATACGTTGAACACGGTCTGTGCGCGCTGGCGTTGGCGGCCCTGGGCGCCTGCGCGTCGAACCCGGAAGCAGACCCGCAGCGGCACGGCCGAGCATCGCCGCCGGCGGCAGCGGCGAGTGCCGCTGCGGCCACGCCCGTGCCTGTCGACGCCCAGTCGCAGAGGGCCTTCGACGAGGCGCGGCGTGCATTGACGGCCGGCCAGCTGACCCAGGCCGAGCGGGGTTTTCTGGCGCTGACGCAGTCGAACCCGGAATTGGGCGGACCGCATGCCGGATTGGGACAGATCTATCTGCAGACGGGCAAGCTGGCTGAGGCGGTGCTGCAGTTCGAAGCGGCCGTGCGGGCCAGCCCGAAGCAGCCGGTCTACCGGAACCAACTGGGCGTGGCCTATCGGCAGCAGGGCCAGTTCGACAAGGCGCGCGAGGCCTACGAACAGGCCATCAGCCTAGCACCCGACTATGCCGCGCCGATGCTCAACCTGGGCATCCTGAACGACCTTTACCTTGACGACGGCCCGCGCGCGCTGGAGTTGTACGAGCGCTACCTGCTGCTCACACCCGCCGGTGACGCCACCGTCAGCAAGTGGGTGGTCGAGCTGAAGAGCCGCAAACCGCCGACCTTGGCGGCGAAAGGCAAGCCATGACACAACGATCCCTTCGACATCTGATGCTGGCCAGCCTGGCTGCATCCTGCGCCGCAGCCGCCGCGCAGGACCGCGCCGACATCGATCGCACGCAGGTCATCGGCAACCGCGAACTGCCCAAGGTGCTTTACATCGTGCCGTGGAAGAAGCCCTTGCCCGGTGACCTGGCTGGCCGTCCCGTGGTCAGCGTGCTCGACGAGGCGCTGGCGGCCATCGACCGCGATGTGTTCCGCCGCCAGTTGCGCTACGACGCGCAGCTTCAGCCGCCTGCTGCCAGCACACCCAAGTAATCCGTTTCCCCGTTTCAACCCTTGCCATCGGAGCCCTAGCGATGAATGCCTTCAACACCGCCGTGAAGTTCTTCCAGGATTGCGGTCTGTTCATCTACCCCAGCATCGCCATCATGATGCTGGGTCTGGCGATCGCGATCGAACGATTCATGTTCCTCAATCGCGCGCGCAGCCAGAACCGCAAGGTGTGGGCACAGGTCAAGCCGATGCTCGAAGGCGGCAAGTGGAAGGAAGTGCAGAGCGTGACCGCGCAGTCCGATGCCGCCATCGGCAAAATCGTCAACTACGGCCTGGTGCGCATGCAAAGCCCGGGTCGGCGCGAGGACTACGACGCGGCGATGGAAGAGGGCATGATGGAAATCGTGCCGCGCCTGGAAAAGCGCACCCATTACATCGCCACCTTCGCCAACGTCATCACGCTGGTCGGCTTGCTCGGCACCATCATCGGCCTGATCAAGGGCTTCACCGCCGTGGCTCAGGTCAACCCGGCGGAGAAGGCCGAGCTGCTGTCGGCAAGCATCTCGATCGCCATGAACAACACCGCGTTCGCGTTGATGGTGGCGATCCCGTTCCTGCTGATCCATTCGGTGCTGCAAGCCAAGACCAGCGAGATCGTAGACGGGCTGGAGGCTGCCAAGATCAGTTTCCTGAACCTGGTGCAGCGCCTGAAGGCCGAACAGGCGACCGCGCGCTAGAAGCCGATCGTCCAACGCCACGCCACGCGAAACCACCGAGGGACTGATCATGCGAGTAAGGCGCCTGCGCAAGGAAGCGGCCCATCTGGAGATCACGGCGTTCATCAACCTGATCGTGGTGCTGGTGCCGTTCCTGTTGTCCGTCGCGGTGTTCACGCGGCTGGCGGTGGTCGACCTGAGCTTGCCTGCGCAGACTTCGGGCGCGCAGGTGCTGAAGCCCGACAACCTGCAGCTTGAGGTGGTGATGCGCGCTAACGCATTGGAGGTGGGCGACCGCATCGGCGGCCTCATCAAGCGCATCGACAGCACGGCCAACGGCTACGACCTGGCCACCTTGTCGGCGGTGATGCTGCAGTTGAAGGCGCGTTTTCCCGACAAGACCGAAGCCAGTGTCCTGGCCGAGCCCAACACTTCCTATGACCAGCTGGTGCAGGTGATGGACGCGGTGCGGGTCAGCCGTACGGTGCAAGGCAGGAAGACCGTCACGGCCGACCTGTTCCCCAATATCTCGATCGGCGATGCGCCGGTGCGCGCTGTGCGCTGACCGGGTGTCGAAACCATGAAGCTCACGCCCCTGCAAAAACGCGCCGAACGCAAGTCGCGCAACCAGAACATGCTGGACATGAACCTGGTGTCGCTGATCGACGTGTTCACGATCCTGATCTTCTTTCTGCTCTCCGGCGCCAGCGGCGTGGAATTGCTGCCCAGCCCCAAGGCGGTGAAGTTGCCGCAGTCGGTGGCAGAGAAGAGCCCGCGCGAAACCGTGGTGGTGATCGTCAGCGCCGCGGAAATCGTCGTCGACGGCCGCAGCGTCGCCAAGGTCTCCGAGGTGCTGGCTACCCAGGGCGACCTGATCGAGGGGCTGAAACTCGAGCTGGACCACCAGGCCGGCCGGCAGGTGATGCGCAAGGAAAACGAGGCTCAGGGCAAGACGGTCACGATCATGGGCGACAAGGACATTCCCTACCAGTTGCTGCGCAAGGTGATGTTCACGGCGGCGCGCGCGAACTTCAGCGACGTGTCCTTCGCGGTGCGCAGGATGGACATGTGATGAGCGCGGCAATGGCTGTCTCGTTCCGCACACCGGTCCTGGCCTGGTCGGTGTCGCCCGACGACGAACTGCGCTTCAGGCGCGTTCGCAATCGGGTGTTGAGTGTCGGAGTGCTGCTGTGTGTGGCATTGCCGTGGCTGCCGGTGACCCAGCCCGATCGCTCGGTGCCGCAGGCGCTGCCCGCGCCAATGGCCCGGCTGCTGATCGAGCGTGTGACTCCACCGCCACCACCGCCACCGCCTGCGGTGCGGCAAGACCGAGCCAAGGAAGTCGAGGCGGTGACACCGACCAGCAAGGCGGCTGTGCCGCTGCCCGACCCACCCCGCAAGTCGGCGTTGCCGGTGCCCGAAGCGCGCAATCCTCAACCCAACAAGCCGGCCGGAGAAGCCCTCGATACGGCGCGGCGCAACGCGGCCGGTGTCGGCCTGCTGGCGATGAAGGATGAACTCGCCGAAATCCGTGGCGCACCGCTGGCAGTGCAACTCAAGCCCGACATCAAGCAGGGCCCGGGCGTGGGCACCGGCGTCGGTGTCGGTGTCGGGGCGGGTACCGAAGCGGGCCTGCCCCACCGCGCCATGATCACCTCGAATGCGGCTGGCGGCAGCGGCGGCATCAATACAGCCGGCTACAGCCGCGACACCGGGGGGGGCGGGCTGGCCGGGCGTGCCACGACGCTGGTGGCCGGTGTGGCCGGCGGCGGCGGGGGTGGCGGACCGGGTGGCGGTGGCCATGGCAAGGGCGATGGCGTGGGCTCCGGCGGTGGCGGCGGCGCGGGCGGCAGCCTGCAGCGCGCCGGCAACGGCAAGGCGTCGCGTTCGATCGAGGAAATCAAACTGGTCTTCGAGCGCAACAAGGGAGCCATCTATGCGCTCTACAACCGGGCCTTGCGCGAGGAACCCGGGCTGCAGGGCAAGTTGGTGCTTGAGCTGAAGATCGCGCCGTCGGGCGAGGTGCTGGAGTGCAGGATCGCGTCGAGCGAGTTGAATGCAGCGGAACTGGAGCGTAAGCTGTTGGCGCGCATTCGTCAGTTCGAGTTTGGTGCCAAGGATGTCGAGCAGATGGTCGTCACCTGGCCAGTCGATTTCCTGCCCTCCTGAGTCAGTGCTGCGCCCTGTCGGGCGGTGGCGCGTTCAGTTCAGGCTCGCCGCGGGAGGCCGGGCGCCCGGCCTTTCGCCGGCGTGACCGTGTCTGCGCCGGCCTGGGCGGCTCGATCACACCGGGTGCGTGCGGTCGGCGCGGCACGCAGGGCTGCCGTGCCTTGGCGGCACTTGTGCGGACGGTCTCGAAAACGGGATTCAACCCGCTTTCCCGGCGGCCGATAGACAGTCCATCGCCGTGTTCAGCACCGGCCCGTCTGGCCGGGGAAACGGCCAAGCCATGAACCTGCAAGGCCAAGACCGCCGTCTGCATGCCTGCGCTGCCGTACCGTCGGCGCGGGGCAGCTGCCATCGCGCCGTCGACGTGGCGCGGTCAGTACGGGCAGCGTCCGGACGTCGCCTGCCACTGCAAGCCCCCACGCCGCACGCCCTTGCGGCGAAGGCCGGCGCGAATCCTGTCACCCAGGCTGGTGGAGCCACGCCGATGCCGGCTGGGTCGCGCCACTGCGTCCCGCGCAGCGCCGGGGCGGCCGGATGCTGAGCGTGCCGTTCGAATCCTCTATCGACCCCGGCCTGACAGCGCTGATCGGCTGTCTGATCGGAGCTGCCATCGGTGCCTTCGCCGCATGGCGCCTGCTGCACAGGAGCGGCGGCCGGCGTGAGCCGCCGCGGCCCGGCCAGAATGGGTACGAACCGAAGGGCCTGCGGGCTGAGCACCGAGCGAGCTTCAACGCGCTCTTCGATCATAGCGGCGACCCGCTGCTGGTCTGTGGCGTCGACAGCCGCGTGCTGGCCTGCAATGCCGCGGCCGCGCAGTTGCTGGCCGCACCGCAGCGATCCGTCGTCGGCAAGCTCGTTGCCGAATTCATGCTCGAGCCGCCGGGCACTGGACCCGCCGCGGCGGTGTCCATGACCTGCGGCGAGGTGACACTGCGACCGCGAAGCGGCGAGCCCATCGACGCCGCAATTGCAGTGCACACGCTGAGCATGAACGGCAAGCCGGTGCTGCTGCTGCGCCTGCGCAACCTCAGCGGCGAGCGCAAGGCGCAGCAGCGCATCACCCACCTCGCCAGCTTCGACAGCCTGACGGGTCTGCCCAACCGTGCGCTGTTTCGCGACCGGTTGGCGCAGGCGATGGCCCGCTCGCAACGCAGCGGCACGCCAATGGCGTTGATGTTCCTGGACCTCGACCGCTTCAAGCTGGTCAACGACGGGCTTGGGCACGAGGCCGGCGACCACTTGCTGAAACATGTCGCACAGGTGCTCTCGCATTGCCTACGCGGCGTCGATACCCTGGGCTGCGAGGCCGGCGATGAGCCGTTCACGCTGTCACGGGTGGGCGGCGACGAGTTCACCGTCATCGCCGAAAACGTGCGCCATACCGATGATGCCGCCCTGATCGCGCGCAGGCTGCTCGAGGCCCTGGCGGTGCCGTTCAAGGTGGCCGCCGAGGAACTGCATGTCTCGGCCAGCATCGGCATCTCGATGTACCCGCTGGACGACATCGACCTGGACGGCATGATCCGCCACGCCGATATGGCGATGTATCGCTCCAAGTCCCTGGGTCGCAACACCTACAGCTTCTTCAGCGATGACCTCAACGCTGCGGTTGAGGCGCGCGTGTCGCTCGAAGGCAGCCTGCGCCACGCGCTCGAGCGCGAGCAGTTCTGTCTGCACTTCCAGCCGAAGGCCGATCTGCAGACCGGGCGGGTCAGTGGTGTGGAAGCCCTCCTGCGCTGGCACTGTCCGGGACGCGGCATGGTGCCGCCGGACCGCTTCATCGCGGTGCTCGAGGACACGGGTCTGATCATTCCGGTCGGGGCGTGGGTGATTCGCGCCGCCTGCCTGCAGCTGGCTGCATGGGACCGCGAAGGGCTGCCGCGCATCAGCCTGGCGGTGAACCTGTCGGCTCGGCAGATGCGACAGCCCTACATCGGCGCGATGGTCGAGGACACCCTGCGCGAGGCGGACATCGACCCGGCGCGGCTGGAGATCGAGCTGACCGAGAGCCTGCTCATGGAGGACACCGAGGTCAGCCGCAACGTGCTGTCCAACTTCGCGCGGATTGGCGTGCGCCTGGCGATCGACGACTTCGGCACCGGCCATTCGTCACTGAGCTACTTGCGCCGGCTCGATGTCGATACCTTGAAGATCGACCGCTCGTTCGTCAACGGGACGCCGCAGGACGCCGAGGCTGCCGCCATCGCCACGGCCGTGGTCGCACTGGGGCACAGCCTGCAGATGAAGGTGGTCGCCGAGGGCGTGGAAACGGCCGAGCAGGTCGAATTCCTGCGCGACCTGGGTTGCAACGAGATGCAGGGATGGCACCTCAGCCGGCCGCTGCCGCCAGCGGAACTGGCGAAATGGCTGGCTGCATACCACTCGACCTGGCTGGCCAGCGAGAACCCGCTGCAGCGCGACCCCGAAGCCAGCGGGCCGATGACGCTGTTCTCGATCGATATCGACGAAGTGGCAACTTGAGACCCGTACTTCCGGGTGCCTGAAGCGAGTTGGGCGGCCGTGGCCGCCCTCGAGCCTTGATTGGATCAGCGCTTCGCCATCGCCGCCAGCACCGCGCCGGCATCGGCGTCTTCCAGGCACGGCGTGATGGTCATGTCGATCAGGTCGGCCCATTGGGCCCGAAACTCGAACATGGCCTTTGCGTTGTCGGTATCGGTGATCATGACGCCCTGTCCGCTCATGCCGTGCCAGCGCCCCACGATCTGCACGCCCTTGGGCGGCGCGCCGCCGGTCTCCAGAAAGCGCGCCACGGTGGCATTGAAGGTGCCAGCCGGCAGGTTCCAGATGCAGATGTACTTCATCGCAGTCTCCTGTTGAACCAACTTTCGAGGGACGACGCGGCTTGCACCTCGGCCCCGCGGCATCCTGGGCCCATGGGCCGGCATGGGATCGCCACCCTACGCCAAAAACGGCGGGCCGCGATACCCCCCGGCTGACGGATGCCTAGAATCGATCGATGAGCTACTCGCCGATCGATGCCGAGGCCCCTGCGAGCGGCAAGCTGCTGCACAACCTGAACCCCGAGCAGTTGGCGGCAGTGACGCTTCCTGCGCAGCCGGCGCTGATCCTGGCTGGCGCCGGCTCGGGCAAGACGCGGGTGCTGACCACGCGCATCGCCTGGCTGCTGCACACCGGCCAGGTCTCGCCCGGTGGCGTGCTGGCCGTGACCTTCACCAACAAGGCGGCCAAGGAGATGCTGGCGCGCTTGCAGAACATGCTGCCGGTGAATGTGCGCGGCATGTGGATCGGCACCTTCCACGGCCTTTGCAACCGCTTCCTGCGCGCGCACTGGAAGCTGGCCGCGCTGCCGCAGAGCTTCCAGATCCTGGACATGCAGGATTCGCAGAGCGCCATCAAGCGCATCATCAAGGCGATGAACCTGGACGAGGAACGCTTCGTCCCCAAGCAGGTGAGCTGGTTCATCGCCGGCTCCAAGGACGAAGGCCGGCGGCCACGCGATGTGGAGATCCGCGACGAGCAGACGCGCAAGCTGGTCGAGATCTACCAGGCCTACGAAGACCAGTGCCAGCGCGAAGGCGTGGTCGACTTCGCCGAGCTGATGCTGCGCACCTACGAGTTGCTGCGTGACAACGACCCATTGCGCGAGCATTACCAGCGGCGTTTCCGCCATGTGTTGGTGGACGAGTTCCAGGATACCAACCGGCTGCAGTACGCTTGGCTGAAGATGTTCGCCCCGCCGGGCCGCGTGGACCACGGCGAAGCGCAGGGCGTGTTCGCCGTCGGCGACGACGACCAGAGCATCTATGCCTTCCGCGGCGCGAAGGTGGGCAACATGGCCGACTTCGAGCGCGAATACCGCGTCAAGCAGATCATCAAGCTGGAGCAGAACTACCGCAGCTTCGGCAACATCCTCGATGCGGCGAACGCGCTGATTGCTCATAACGCGCAGCGCCTGGGCAAGAACCTGCGCACCGAGGCCGGCCCCGGCGAGCCGGTGCGGGTGTTCGAATCGACCAGCGACTTCGCCGAAGCGCAGTGGCTGCTGGAAGAAGTGCAGGCGCTGCACCGCAGTGGCCTGCCGCGCAGCGAGATCGCGCTTCTCTATCGCTCCAACGCGCAGAGCCGCGTGCTGGAAAGTGCGCTGTTCAACGCCGGCATTCCGTACCGTGTCTACGGCGGGCTGCGCTTCTTCGAGCGTGCCGAGGTCAAGCATGCGCTGGCCTACCTGCGGCTGATCGAGAACCCCAACGACGACACCAGCTTCCTGCGCGTGGTCAACTTCCCCACGCGCGGCATCGGTGCGCGCACTCTGGAGCTGCTGCAGGACGCGGCGCGAGGCAGCGGCCGCAGCCTGTACCAGAGCGTGGCCGCGGTGGCGGGCAAGGGCGGTGCCAACCTGGCAGCTTTCACGGCGCTGGTGGATGCGATGCGCGACGCCACACGTGGCTTGACACTGCGCGAGATCATCGACCACATGCTGCATGCCAGCGGCCTGCTCGACTTCTACCGCACCGACAAGGAAGGCCAAGACCGCATCGAGAACCTGGAGGAACTGGTCAATGCCGCCGAGGCCTTCGTCACCCAGGAAGGCTTCGGCAAGGACGCCGTGGCGCTGCCGGTGGACGAACAGGGCAGCGGCCCGGCGCCCGGCGTCATCGCCTCCGGCACGCCGGCCGCCGTGGCGGCGGTGGACCTGACGCCCGACGCCGAGACCGGCGAGATCATGTCGCCGCTGGCCGCCTTCCTGACGCATGCCGCGCTGGAGGCCGGCGACAACCAGGCGCAGGCCGGCCAGGACGCGGTGCAGCTGATGACGGTGCATTCGGCCAAGGGACTGGAGTTCGACGCCGTCTTCATCACCGGCATCGAGGAGGGCCTGTTCCCGCACGAGAACTCGCTGTCCGACGCCGACGGCGTGGAAGAAGAGCGCCGGCTGATGTACGTGGCCATCACCCGCGCGCGCCAGCGCCTGTACCTGAGCTTCAGCCAGACCCGGCTGCTGCACGGGCAGACGCGCTACAACGTCAAGAGCCGCTTCTTCGACGAGCTGCCGGACAACTGCCTGAAGTGGCTTTCACCCAGGAATGCCGGCTTCGGTTCGGGCCATGTCCGCGAGTACCAGAACGCCTGGGCGCGCGGCAGCGGCCTGGGCTCGATCGTCGGTGCCGGGCGGGTCGAGCCGGCTGCACCGACCTTCGGCGCCGGGCCGACGACGTCCAGCACCGGCAACGGCACGGGGTTGCGCACGGGGCAGTCGGTGTTTCACACCAAGTTCGGCGAAGGCGTGATCCTCACGTTGGAGGGACGCGGTGCCGACGCCCGCGCGCAGATCAACTTCGGCCGCCACGGCACCAAGTGGCTGGCGCTGGGCATTGCCAAGCTGACGCCGATCGATTGACCGTTACTGCGGCACGGGCCGCGGTACGTTGGTCTGGCTGAAGCAGCCTTCGTAGGTGAACAGCAGCGACACGTAGAACACGGTGGAGAACATCAGGCCGGCCGGCATGGCGATGACGCCGGCCAGTTGGCGGGCGTCGAAAAGGCTGAAAAGCAGGCCGACCAGCGCGCCGAAAATCGCGATCACCCCAACCCAGGCCAGCGAGTACATCAAGAAGGCACCCTTGCAGCGCCACATCGCCAGCGTGCTGGAAAACAGCGCCTGCCCGACGCTCTGGCCTTGCCAGTGCACTAGCGCCGGTGCGTGCCAGAAGGGCACCGACAGGCAGGCGGCCAAGCCGAAACGCGTCACCAGTCCCCACATCAGGCGCGGGTCGGCGAGCAGCGCCTCCATCTCGGCGCGGGCTTCGTCGCCTTTGGCCATCAGCACCTGCAGTCGGTCGAAGGCGCCGCCGTCGATCCATTCGCTGAGGGTCATGATCAGCACCGTGCCCAACGCGTAGGCTGCGCACAACGACAGCAGCGTGTTGCGGCGCGAGCGCTCGCCGCGCAGCGGCTCGATGAACTGGCCGGGGTTGACCGGCAGGTCGTTCTGCGCAGCGCGGCTGGCGATCATGAAGCCCAGGCTCAGCAGCGGCAGCGCCATCAGCATCACCACACTGCCGACCAGCGGCACCAGCGTGGCCAGCAGCGCCACCAGCAGGAAGGACACGAACATCGCGCTGAAGGGCAGCGGGCGGCGCAGGAACAGCCGGAACGCATCGCGCATCCATTGCACGCCTTCCATCGGTGCAGCTTGTCGTATCGAAAGTGCCATGGGGTTGTGTTCAGTGAAGCGGGTGCCAGGGGCGCTCGATGCGCTCCCGCAGCACCCGCTCGAAGTGGCCGGGATCCTTGGCCTGCAGCAGCGCGGCATTGCGCGGCAGGTGCAGGTCCCACAGGCGCGACAGCCAGAAGCGGAAGGCCGCCGCGCGCAGCAGCGCCGGCATCAGCCGCAGCTCGCCGCTGACCAGCGGGCGCACGCGATGGTAGGCGTCGCAGAAGGCGGCGGCGGGGTCTTCCAGCAGCCGGCCGCTGGGCTGGTCGATGCACCAGTCGTTCAGGCACACGGCCAGGTCGAACAGGAAGCTGTCGACGCCTGCAAAGAAGAAGTCGAACAGCCCGCTGAGCCGGTCCTCGCCGTCCGCGGCGTCGAAGACCACGTTGTCGCGGAACAGATCGGCATGGATCACCCCGCGCGGCAGCGCCGCAGCGGCGCCCGATGCCGCCACGCCGCGCTGGAACTCCAGCTCGGCGCGCAGCAGTTGCGCGCGCGGTTCGTCCAGGAAGGGCAGCACCTCGGGCACGGTCGCCACCCACCAGGCCAGGCCGCGCAGATTGGGCTGCTGCAGCGGGAAGTCCGCCCCCGCCAGGTGCAGTCGCGCCAGCACCTCGCCCATCTGTTGCAGGTGCGCCAGCTCCGGCGCCAGCACATGCCGCCCGGGCAGGCGGTTGACCAGCGCTGCCGGCCGGGCGCACAGCTGGTGCAGGATCTGCCCACTGGCATCGGCCTGTGGCTCGGGCACCGGGATGCCGTGCCGCGCCAGGTGCTGCATGTAGCGCAGGTAGAAGGGCAGCTGCTTGCTGCTCAGCCGCTCGAACAGCGTCAGCACCCATTCGCCGCGGTCGGTGCTGACGAAGTAGTTGGTGTTCTCGATGCCGGCGCCGATACCCTGCAGCGCGATCAGGTGATCGTGGCCGAGCCGGCGCACGAAGGCGTCGGCCTGCTCGAAGCTCACTTCGGTGTAGACAGCCATGCGCGTGGGCGCGGGGCTAGAAGGACAACAGCTGCCAGAGCGAGCGTCCTTCGGAACGGCGGTCCTGCGACAGGTCGCGCCCGTCGGTAGCCGTGCCGATCTCGTAGGCCGGCGCGCCGGGCAGCTTGGAACGCACCACGATGCGCCGCGTCTGGCCGCGCACGCGCAACTCTTCGATGCGCACCGATTCGTCCTCGTTCACCGTGCGCACGACGGCGGGTTCGCCGCCGCGTTGTGGCACGTCCTGCGACGGGCTGGCGGGGCGCGTCGGCGCCGGTGGCACGGGGCTTTGCGCCCAGCACGGGGCACACAAGCAGAACGCGGCGGCAGCCAGACGGCAATTCATGGTGCGATTCTAGGCTGTGCCTTGCCCGCGGCCGCACGCAGGAGTGCGGCCGTGCCAAGGCCCAGTCCCTGCATTGTCTTTGCCAGATCGGCCGCGTCGATGTCCAGCGGCTGCACCCGATCTGCCGCGACCAGCAGCACAGTGCCCGACCAGGCATCCGGCGCGCCAGGCACGTACAGCACCACGCGGCCGTCGTCCAGCCGCTCCATGTCGAAGCCGATCAGCTGGTGTTCTTCGAAGCTGGCCAGCACCGGCTTGAGCACCTTCTTGCCCAGCGCGCCATGCAGGCCTTGCGACATGGCCTTGATCACCGAATAGCGCGGGTACAGGGTCTGCAGTTTGTCCTCGAAGCGCGCCGAAAAAGCTTGCCCCACCGCCGCACGTGCCAGCAGGCCGGCACCGAAGCACAGCAGCAACAGCAGTGCCAGCGCGGCCAGACTGGCGAAGGTGATGCCGCCGACGCTCTTGTCCGGAAGCAGGCCGACCAGCGGCTGCACGGCATGGGCTGCCAGTGCCAGGCCCTGGCCCAGCACGTACAGCACCACGATCAGCGGCAGCAGGAAGACCACGCCGCCGATCAGCGTGGTGGTGAAGGGCTTGAGGGACTGGCGCATGTTTGCGACGGGTGATGGAGGTGGCGGCCGAGCTTAGCCGCTGTAGCGCACCACTGCCCGACAATCGGCCCATGAGCGACAAGATCATGCTGCTGGTGGACGGCTCCAGCTACCTGTACCGCGCCTACCATGCCATGCCCGACCTGCGCGGGCCCGACGGCTTCCCCACCGGCGCGATCCATGGCGTGCTGGCCATGATGAAGTGGCTGCGCGAGCGCTACCCGGCCGAGCATGCAGTGTGCGTCTTCGACGCCAAGGGCCCGACCTTCCGCGACGCCTGGTATGCCGAGTACAAGGCGCAGCGCGCGCCGATGCCCGAGGCGCTGGCGCAGCAGATCGAGCCCATCCACGAGGCGGTGCGCCTGCTCGGCTGGCCGGTGCTGGAGGTGCCGGGGATCGAGGCCGACGATGCCATCGGCACGCTGGCCGCCGTGGCCGCGGCCAGCGGCCACAAGGTGCTGATTTCCACCGGCGACAAGGACCTGGCGCAGCTGGTTACGCCCGAGGTCACGCTGATCAACACCATGGCCAAGCCGCCCGAGGTGCTGGACGTCGAGGCCGTGATGAGCAAGTTCGGCGTGCCGCCTTCGGCCATCGTCGACTATCTGACGCTGGTCGGCGACACCGTGGACAACGTGCCCGGCGTCGAGAAGGTGGGTCCGAAGACCGCCGTCAAGTGGCTGAGCGAATACGGCTCGCTCGACGGCGTGATTGCCGCCGCGGCCGACATCAAGGGCGCCATCGGCGACAACCTGCGCAAGGCGCTGGACTGGCTGCCCACCGGCCGCAAGCTGGTCACCGTGCGCACCGATTGCGACCTGTCGGCGCAGGTGCCAGGTTGGCCCGGCCTGGATGCGCTCGCACTGCGCCAGGTGGACCGCGCCGGCTTGCTGGACTTTTTCGTGCGCTACGGTTTTCGCAGCTGGCGCAAGGAGCTGGAAGAGGGCGCGGCCGACGAGACGTCGGCCGCCGCGCCGGCCGGCACGGCCGAGCGCTCGGCCGTGCCGCGCGAGTACGAGACCGTGCTCGACTGGCCGCGCTTCGAACACTGGCTGCAGAAAATTGCCAACGCCGAGCTGGTGGCGCTGGACACCGAGACCGATTCGCTGGACGGCATGCGTGCACAGATCGTCGGCATCTCCTTCGCCACCCAGCCCGGCGTCGCCGCCTATGTGCCGCTGCGCCACGACTACCCTGGCGCGCCCGAGCAGCTGCCGCGGGACGAGGTGCTGTCGCGGCTCACGCCCTGGCTGCAGGACGCCGGCCGCGCCAAGCTGGGCCAGAACATCAAGTACGACCTGCACGTCTTTGCCAACCACGGCATCGCTGTGCGGGGCTACCGCCACGACACCCTGCTCGAAAGCTACGTGCTCGAGGCGCACAAGCCGCACGGCCTGGAAAGCCTGGCGGAGCGCCATCTCGGCCGCAAGGGGCTGAGCTACGAAGACGTGTGCGGCAAGGGTGCGCAGCAGATCCCCTTCGCGCAGGTGGACGTGGACAAGGCGGCCGAGTACTCCGGCGAGGACAGCGAGATGGCGCTGCAGGTGCACGGCACGCTGTGGCCGCAGATCGAGGCCGAAGCCAAGCTGCGCTTCGTCTACGAACACATCGAGATGCCCACCAGCCAGGTCCTGCAGCGCATCGAGCGCACCGGCGTGCTGATCGACGTGCAGCAGCTGGCGCGGCAGAGCAAGGACCTGGGCGAACGCATGGTCGCGCTGGAGCAGCAGGCCTACGCGCTGGCCGGCCAGCCCTTCAACCTGGGCAGCCCCAAGCAGATCGGCGAGATCCTGTTCGGCAAGCTCGGGTTGCCGGTGGTCAAGAAGACCGCCAGCGGTGCCCCCAGCACCGACGAGGAGGTGCTGGAAAAGCTGGCCGAGGACCACCCGCTGCCACAGCGCATGCTCGAGCACCGCAGCCTGTCCAAGCTCAAGGGCACCTACACCGACAAGCTGCCGCTGATGGTCAACCCGGCCACCGGCCGCGTGCACACCAACTATGCGCAGGCGGTGGCCATCACCGGCCGGCTGGCCAGCAACGACCCGAACCTGCAGAACATCCCCATCCGCACGGCCGAGGGCCGGCGCGTGCGCGAGGCCTTCGTCGCGCCGCCGGGGCACGTGATCGTGTCGGCCGACTACTCGCAGATCGAGCTGCGGCTGATGGCGCACATCAGTGGCGACGAAGGCATGAAGCGCGCCTTTGCCGCCGGCGAGGACATCCACCGCGCCACCGCGGCCGAGGTCTTCGCGCTGCCGCTGGCCGAGGTGGGGCCGGAGCAGCGGCGCTATGCCAAGACCATCAACTTCGGCCTGATCTACGGCATGGGCGCCTTCGGCCTGGCCAGTGCGCTGGGCATCGAGCAGAAGGCCGCGCGCGACTACATTGACCGCTACTTCGCGCGCTTTGCCGGCGTGCGCCGCTGGATGGACGAAACCAAGGCGCGCGCCGCCGAGCTGGGCTACGTGGAAACGCTGTTCGGGCGGCGCATCCACCTGCCCGAAATCCGCGGCGGCAACGGCCCGCGCCGCTCCGGCGCCGAGCGCCAGGCCATCAACGCGCCGATGCAGGGCACGGCGGCCGACCTGATCAAGCTGGCGATGATCGCGGTGCAGGACGCGCTGGACCGCGAGCACCGGGCCACGCGCATGGTAATGCAGGTGCACGACGAACTGGTGCTCGAGGTACCGCTGGTCGAGCTGGACTGGACGCGCGAGGCCGTGCCGCGGCTGATGGCCGGCGTGGCCGAGCTGTCGGTGCCGCTGCTGGCCGAAGTCGGCGTGGGCGCCAACTGGGACGAGGCTCACTGACGACGCCCCGACCAAGGGTCCGCGCTGTGACGCGGTGGCCTGCAACAGAGCCAGACCTAGAGCGCTCCCTCTAGTGAAAACCCTGCGAATTGGGGTGCGCCCTCTACGCCTTGCCGGCACAGTCGCTGCATCCCCGAATCGCAATCGCGCCCGGGTCGTCAGTTTCAAATCGAGGAGTCATTCGTGAGCAACAAGAGCCTGTCCAGCGTCGCCACCGCCGTCATCGAGTCCTACGGCAACACCGCGATCAACATGATCAACGCCTACCGCGTCGGCGGCGAGCGCGTGATCGGCTTCGTCGACCAGCGTTTCGAAGCGGCAGTCAACACCGGCGCCGGGCGCCTGAGCGACGAGTTGCGCAGCAACCTGATCGGCACTGAAAAGCGCATCAGCGGCTATTACGCCAAGGGCCTGCAGTTCGGCACCGAGCGTGCCGAAAGCGCGGTCAGCACTGCCGTGGAACTGGCCAACAAGGGTGTGGACCGCATCGCCGCCAATGCCGAGCGTTTTGACCAGGCTACCAAGTTCGGCGCCCTGGACATGATCAACCGCGTGGCGCTGCCCGCGGCCACCGCGATGAGCGAGGTCGTGGTGCGCATCGAGGAAGGCTCCAGCCAGTTGGCCAAGAAGGTCGCCGGCAAGCCGGCCGTCGTCAAGGCCGCCGCCAAGAAGGCCAAGACGGTGAAGAAGGCCGTGGCCAAGACAGTCAAGAAGGCCGCCGCCACCAAGAAGGCGGTCGTGCGCAAGACCACGGTCGCCGCACGCAAGACCCGCGCCGCTGTCAGCAAGGCCGCTGCGGCCTGATCAGGTAGGCGGCTTCGCCGCCCCGCCCCAGTCGAAGGCACCGCCGCCCAGCAGGGCGGGTCGGTGCCTTCGGCTTTTCTGTCATGCCGCCGTCATCGGTCGCGACGAAGATGCCATCCGGCCCGCAGCGCTGCGCCGCGGCAGACATAGGCCGCCCCGTGCGTGCCACCTAAAATGCGCTCATGATCGAAGATCGAAGTGGCGGCGCGGCGACAGCGGCGGGGGTGCTGGCCGCGGCCCCGGTGCTCAAGCTGCTGAACCGCGAAAGTGCCATCCTCGACTTCAACCGCCGCGTGCTGGCCCAGGCGCGGCGCACGGACGTGCCGCTGCTCGAACGGCTGCGCTACATCACCATCGTGTCGTCCAACCTCGACGAGTTCTTCGAGGTGCGTTTTGCCGACTATCTGGAGGCCTCGCGCTCGTCCCGCACCGCGGTGACTTCGGCCGATGTGCGCGCGGTGTCGGCCGCGGCGCATGGGCTGATCGACGAGCAATACCGCGTCTTCAACGAGGAAGTGGTGCCCGCGCTGCAAGCTCGCGGGCTGACGGTGCTCAGCCATGCCGAGCGCAACGCGGCGCAGCGCGAATGGGTGGCGCGCTTCTTCGAGCAACAGGTGCGCCCACTGCTGATGCCGGTGGGGCTGGATCCTTCGCACCCGTTTCCGCAGGTGGCCAACAAGTCGCTGAACTTCATCTGCCGCCTCGAAGGGCGCGATGCCTTCGGCCGCGAAAACCTGATCGCCATCATCAAGGTGCCGCGTGCGCTGCCGCGTGTCATCCGCCTACCCGAGGCCTTGAGCGAAGGCAAGCAGGCCTACGTGCTGCTGACCAGCGTGATCCGCGCCCACCTGGGCGAGATGTTCCCCGGGCGGCGCGCCGAGTCGTTCTCGCAGTTCCGTGTGACCCGCGATTCCGACTTGGACGTCGACGAAGACGAGGTCACCAACCTGCGCCAGGCGCTGCGCACCGGCCTGAGTACGCGCCACTACGGCCAGGCGATCCGCCTCGAGGTGGTGGCCACTTGCCCGACCGAGCTGTCGCAGTTCCTGCTGACGCAGTTCGGCCTGCCCGAGGACGCGCTGTACCGCGTCAACGGCCCGGTCAACCTGGGGCGGCTGACGCAGCTGATCGACCAGGCGGTGGCCGACGAGTTGCGCTTTCCGCCCTTTGAACCGGCCTGGCCGAAGCAGCGGCTGCCGCCGGGCAAGTCGATCTTCGAAAGCCTGCGCCTACGCGACCTGCTTCTGCACCACCCCTTCGAGAGCTTCGATCCGGTGGTGCAGTTCCTGCGCGAAGCGGTCGAGGATCCCGAGGTGCTGGCCATCAAGCAGACCATCTACCGCACCGGCGCGAAATCGGTGCTGATGGAACTGCTGATCGAGGCCGTGCGCCGCGGCAAGGAAGTAATGTGCGTGGTCGAGCTGAAGGCGCGCTTCGACGAGGAAGCCAACATCAACTGGGCCGAGCGGCTGGAAGCCGTCGGCGCGCAGGTGGTGTACGGCATCGTCGGCCTGAAGACCCATGCCAAGCTCCTGCTGGTGACGCGGCGCGAAGGCAAGAGGCTGCAGCGTTACGTGCACCTGTCCACCGGCAACTACAACCCGCGCACCGCGCAGCTGTACACCGATGTCGGCTACATGACGGCCGACCCGGGGCTGACGCTGGATGCCGACGCGGTATTCCTGCAGCTGGCCAGCCAGGTCAAGTTGAAGGCGCCGCGCCACCTGGTGACCGCGCCCTTCGTGCTGCATCGCCGGCTGCTGGCGCACATCCACCAGGTCGGCCAGGCGGCACGTGGCGGCCTGCCGGCGCGCATCGTCGCCAAGGTCAATGCGCTGACGGACCCGGCGCTGATCCAGGCGCTGGTCGCAGCCGGCCAAGCCGGCGCCGAGATCGACCTGATCGTGCGCGGCGCCTGCATGCTGCCGCCGGGGGTGCCTGGGTTGACGGATCGCATCCGCGTGCGCTCGGTCGTCGGCCGCTTTCTGGAACATTCGCGCGTGCTGTACTTCCGCTGGGGCGAGGGCGTCGACGACGAGGCGCTGTACCTGAGCAGCGCCGACTGGATGACGCGCAACATGCTCGGCCGCATCGAGCTGGCCTGGCCGGTGCGCGACGCGGCGATGCGCCAGCGCGTCATCGACGAATGCCTGGTGCCCTACCTGCACGACACGCTGGACGCCTGGACGCTGTCGGCCGACGGCCACTACCGGCGTGTCGGCGAAAAGGGCATCAGCGCGCAGCAGGCGCTGATGCGACGTTTTGCACCGACCAAGGACTGACGACGATATGGACCTGATCCTGTGGCGCCATGCGGATGCCGGTGAGCCGGTGCCTGATCCTGACGAGGACCTGCAGCGCAAGCTCACGTCCAAGGGCGAAAAGCAGGCCGCGCGCATGGCCGACTGGTTGAACCGCTTCCTGCCCGAAAGCACGCGCGTGCTGGTCAGCCCGGCGCTGCGCTGCCAGCAGACGGCGCAGGCACTGGGGCGAAAGTTTCAGACGCGCGAGGCCCTCGGCCCGGGCGGCACGGTGGGCAACCTGCTGACGCTGGCGCGCTGGCCCGACCGGCGCGAGCCGGTGCTGATCGTCGGCCACCAGCCGACACTGGGCATGACCGCGGCCATGTTGATGGCGGGCGCACAAGGCTCGGCCGAAGCCGCCGACAGGCCGGCCGCCCATGCGACGCCAGCCTGGTCGGTTCGCAAGGGTTCGGTCTGGTGGCTGCGCCACCGCGAGCGCGGCGGCGTGGCCGAGGTGGTGCTGGTGTCGGCGCGCTCGCCCGACAACCTGTAGTTCTAGCGCGGCAGCACGAGCCTCAGGCTGCCGTGGCGCGCCCAGCCCTCGGCTTCCTCGCGCAGCAGGTGCAGCGTGCGCGGATTGTTCTCGGCCCAGGTGGGGCTGAAGGCCAGCAAACCGGTGCTGTTGTCGCGCTTCAACTGCAGCGCGCGGGTGTCGATGGCGCCGCGCGCGTGGCACTTGATCACCGCCAGCCGCAGGCACATCGCCTGCCAGGCGAACTGCGGGTTGGAAAGTGCCGGGTCCAGCTTGCGCAGCCCACCGCGCTGCCCCAGCACCAGCTCGCTGATGCGCCGCTGCTGGCTCTGCGAGAAGCCCGCCGCGTCGACATTGGCCACCAGGTAGGCGCTGTGCCGATGGTGATCGTGGTGCGACACCATCTGGCCGACCTCGTGCAGATCGCAAGCCCAGCCCAGTTCGCGCTGGCTCTCGTCGAGCGCGTCGTCGGTGTCGGCCACCGACTGGTACAACTGCTGCGCCAGCGTGCGCACGCGCAACGCCTGGTCGGTGGCCACGCCGAAGCGCGCCTGCAACTCGCGCACCGATTCGTCGCGCACGTCTTCCGGGTGGGCATGGCGCAGCGCTTCCAGGCGCTCGCGCAGGTCGATGATCACGCCTTGGCGCAAGGCACCGCGCGCCGGCATCAGGCTTTCGATGCCGAAGTGCGTGGCCAGCGTGTACAGGATGGCCAGCCCGCCGGGCAGCACGGCGCGGCGGTCGGCGCGCAGTGCAGGCCACAACAGTTTGCCGGTATGGCCGGCCTGGATGCAGCCGGCGATGCACCAGCGCAGGCCGGCCGGCGTGATGCGCCCGTCGGTCACGTTGTTGGCGGCCAGCAGCTGCGACACCGCACCCACTGTGCCCGAGGAGCCCAGCGCCTCCTGCCAGCGTTGTGGCGCGAAGGGCTGCAACGCCTCTTCCAGCTCGGCACCGGCCGCGATCTGCGCGGCGCGGAAGGCCTGTTCGCTCAGGCGCCCGTCGCCGAAGAAGCGCATCGACAGGCTGACACTGCCGACCTGGAACGATTCGGCCAGCACCGGCATGCGGCCCTGGCCGAGGATCATCTCGGTGGAACGCCCGCCAATGTCGATGACCAGGCGCGACGCATCGGTGGGCTGCAGGTGCGACACGCCGGCATAGATCAGCCGGGCCTCCTCGCGCCCTGAGATCACCTCGATCGGGTAGCCCAGTGCCTCCTGGGCGCGCAGCAGGAAGGCATTGCGGTTACGCGCCTCGCGCAACGTCTGTGTGGCCACGGCGCGCACCTGGCGCGACGTGAAGCCGGCCAGCCGCGCGGCAAAGCGGCGCAGGCAGTCCAGGCCGCGCTGCACGGCGGCCTCGGTGAGCATACCCTCGGCATCGAGCCCGCCGCCCAGGCGCACCGTCTCCTTCAGATAGTCGATGCGGCGGTAGCGGCCATGCTGCAACTGCCCGATCTCGAGCCGGAAACTGTTCGAGCCCATGTCGACGGCAGCCAACGGACCGGAGAGGACGGGTGCTGGGCTGCGCATGCCCTGATTGTGCCTAGGCTTGATGACAATGCCCGACCGCCGGCACGGCCAGGCCGCCTTCCTACAATCCAGCGCTTTCAGCCATCCGGAACCGAGCATGCTGCAGCAACAACTCGACAGTCTTCTCCCGGCGCGAGAATTCAGCCGCCGCGACTTCGTGCGCACTTCGGTGGGAAGCGGCTTTGCCGCGGCAGTGCTGCCGGTGGTGGCACAGACCACCATCAAGACCGACACCGCCGGGCTGGTGGCCGGCGAGGTGAGCATCCCGGTCGGCAACTTCAAGATGCCGGCCTACCGCGCCGCGCCGCTGAACAAGGCGAACGCGCCAGTGGTGCTGGTGATCAGCGAGATCTTCGGCGTGCACGAGCACATTGCCGATGTGGCCCGGCGCTTCGCCAAACAGGGCTACTTCGCCATCGCGCCGGAGCTGTTCGTTCGCCAGGGCGATGCGCAGTCCTACGGCGAAATTTCCAAGCTCATCGCCGAGGTGGTGTCGAAGACCAGCGACGCACAGGTCATCGGCGATCTCGATGCCACCGTGGCCTGGGCCGCGCAGCAGGGCGCGGCCGCCAGCCGGCTGGGCATCACCGGCTTCTGCTGGGGCGGGCGCATCGTCTGGCTGTACGCCGCGCACAACCCGGCGCTGAAGGCCGGTGTGGCCTGGTACGGTCGGCTTCTGGGTGACGTAAGTCCGGTCAACCCGAAGCGCGCGATCGATCTGGTCGGCTCGCTCAAGGCGCCGGTGCTGGGTCTTTATGGCGGCCAGGACCCCGGCATTCCGCTGGCTTCGGTGGCGGCCATGCAGGAGGCGCTGGCCACCGGCAGCCCGGCGGCGCGGCGCTCGAAGTTCGTGGTCTTCCCCGAAGCGCCGCATGCCTTTCATGCCGACTACCGGCCCAGCTACCGCAAGGCCGCGGCCGAGGAGGGCTGGGCGCTCGCCTTGGACTGGTTCAAGACCCACGGCGTGGCTTGACAAGGCTGATAAGGTGCTGAAACGCCCACCGTCTCGGTGGGTCTTCACGAACCTTCATGACGCTGACCTACATCGTGCTGGCCACCCTCGCGGGTGGCCTTCTTTCTGTGCTGATTGCCGCCAGCCTGACGGTGGGCGTGCTCAGCCGACTGGTGCACAACCTGGTCAGCCTGTCGGCGGGGGTGCTGCTCGGCACGGCCTTGCTGCATGTGCTGCCCGAGGCCTTCGAAAGCCATGTCGGCGCGCACGAGCTGTTCCTCACGCTGCTTGGCGGGTTGCTGTTCTTCTTTTTGCTGGAAAAGGCCGAGCTCTACCGCCACACCCACCACCACGAGGGCGACGGCCACCACCATCATCACCACTTCGATGCCGAGCAGGCCGGCCGTGGCGGCTGGAGCGTGCTGGTTGGCGACAGCATCCACAACTTCTGCGACGGCATCATCATCGCCGCCGCCTTCCTGACCGACCCCAACCTGGGCCTGGTGACTTCGCTGGCCATCGTGGCCCACGAGATCCCGCAGGAGGTGGGTGACTACATCGTGCTGGTCAACGCGGGCTTCTCACGCGGCAAGGCGCTGCTGTTCAACGCGCTGTCCGGACTGGCTGCGGTGGTTGGCGGCGTGCTCGGCTACTTCGTCGTCGGCCCCTGGGAGGACCTGTTCCCGTACCTGCTGGTGGCGGCGTCGAGCAGCTTCATCTATGTGGCCGTGGCGGACCTGCTGCCGCAGATGCAGCGCCGCCTGCCCTGGCGCGAGACGACGTCGCAACTGGCCTGGCTGCTCGGCGGACTGAGCGTGGTGATGTTCGCGATGCGCCTGCTTCACGCCCATTGAAAGCTCAGGGCCCGGCTGCGGCCGGGCCCCGGGCTACTTGATCACCAGCACAGGGATGCTGGAGTGCGTCAGCACCTTCTGGGTCTCGCTGCCCAGCAGCAGGGCCGAAAGGCCCCTGCGGCCATGCGAGGCCATCACGATCAGGTCGCAGTTCTGGGTCTTGGCATGGTCCAGTATGGCTTCCCAGGGATGCAATGCCTCGACCGTGTGCGCGTGGCACTTGACCCCGGCATTGGCGGCCGCGCTCACCACGGCCTTGACACGCTCGCTGGCGATGCGCTCCTGCGCGTCGAAGAACTCTTGCGGCGGCACAGGCTGCATTTCCGAAATGGCGCTGTACGGGAACGGCTCCTTCGCACTGATGGCGAAGAGCTCGGCCCCACAAGTGCGGGCCAGCGTGATCGCGCTCTGCGCTGCCTTCTCGCTGACCTCGGAACCGTCGGTCGAAATCAGAATTCTCTTGTACATGCGCTGCTCCTATTCAGGTTCTGGCGATCTTGGGACCGTGGCAATGTCCCATGGTTCATTATCCGGCGCAAGCGCCGATTGATCTTCGTCAATCGCGCAGGCGCCCGTGATGTCATTTCAGCCACGCGCCACCGGCCGGTCCGGGTCGGCGCACCATTCGCTCCAGGATCCCGGGTAGAGCGCCGACCCGGGCAGCCCGGCATGCTCCATGGCCAGCAGGTTGTGGCACGCGGTCACGCCCGAGCCGCATTGGTGCACCACCTGCGCCGGTATGGCGTGCAGCGCCTCGAACTCGCTGCGCAGCACGGCGGCTGGCTTGAAGCGGCCGTCCGGCCGCAGGTTGTCCTTGAAGAAGCGGTTCAGCGCGCCAGGAATATGCCCGGCGACCGGGTCCAGCGGCTCGACCTCGCCGCGGAAGCGCTCGCCGGCGCGGGCGTCGAGCACCACGCGCCGCCCCAGCTGGGCCAGCAGTTCGTCGGCCTGCAGTGTCGGCAGGGCCGGCGCCAGCACGGGGTAGGGTGGCCGTGGTTCGGACTGCGTGACCTCGCGGGTGAGGGTGCCGCCGATGGCCGTCCAGGCGGTGATGCCGCCGTCCAGCACGGCGACAGCGTCGTGGCTCAGCCAGCGCAGCAGCCACCAGGCGCGCGCCGCATAGGGCAGGCCCTGCGCGTCGTAGCACACCACCTGCACGTCTTGCGCAATGCCCCAGCGGCCGGCACGTTCGGCCAGTGCCGCTCGCGCGGGCAGAGGATGGCGGCCGTTGCGCCCGGTCTTGGCGCCGGACAGGTCGCGGTCCAGGTGTACGTACTGCGCGCCCGGCAGGTGCCCCGCAGCAAAGGCACGCTCGCCGGCTGCCGGGTCGGCCAGTTCGAAGCCGCAGTCGAGCAGCACGCACGGCGTACCGCTGGCAAGCAGCGCCTGCAGTTCGTCGGCGGAGATCAAGTTGCGGTAGATCGGCATCTCAACTTTCCGAAGGGGGCTTGGCAGCGCCACTGGCGCTGGCAAGCAGGGTGGAAACCAGGCCGGCGCCGACGATCAGCAGCATGCCGGCAATCGCCATCCATGACAAACGCTCGCCGAACAGCAGCACACCGTAGAACACTGCGAACAGGATGCCGGAGTATTGCAGCCCGGCATTGGACAGGACAGAGCCGATGCCGAAGGCGCGGGTGATCATCAGCTGCGCAGCGGTGGCCAGCAGGCCCACGGCCAGCAGCAGCGCGGCACCTCTGAGGCTGTGGGTGCTGAAGCCGGTCCACAGCATCGACGCCGTACCGGCCACCACGCCGCCCAGCGCGAAGTAGAAGACGATGCGAGTGTCGGGTTCACCGCGCCGCCCCAGCGCGGTGACCTGCAGGTAGGCCATCGCAGCGACCATGCCCGACAGCAGCCCGGCCAGGCCGTGCCACAACTGGTGCTGCTCGAGCGTAGGGCGCAACACCAGCGCCACGCCGGCAAAGCCGATCAGCACCGCGGCGAAGAGCCGGCCGTCGACCTGCGCCGATCCCAAGAGCACCGCTCCGCCCAGCAGGAACAGCGCCATCCACACCGAGGACATGTAGTTCAGCGTCACTGCGGTGGCCAACGGCAGCCCGGCGATGGCATGGAACCACAGGCCCAGCGCCAGCACACCGCACAGGCTGCGCCAGAAGTGCATCGCCGGCACCTTGGTGCACAGGCTGACGCGCTGCGCCCGTGCCACCAGCCAGGAGATGAGCATGCCCACCCCGCCGCGGTAGAAGACGATCTCGCCGGCCGGGTACAGCTCCGAGGCGAGCTTGACGCACACGCCCATCGTCGCGAACAGCAACGACGCGCCAAGCATCAGCAACGGCGCCCACAGGCGCGCGGGCGGCGTGTTCAGCGCCGCGCCATCTCGCGCCGGTACCACTCGTGGAAGTGCTGCATGCCGTCTTCCATCGGGCTCTGGTAGGGGCCGAACTCGTCGTCGCCGCGCGCCAGCAGCGCCTGGCGACCGGCGTCCATGCGCAGCGCGATCTCGTCGTCCTCGATGCAGGTCTCCAGGTAGGCGGCCTGCTGGCTTGCGACGAATTCGCGCTCGAAGGCGACAACCTCCTCGGGGTAGTAGAACTCCACCATGTTGAGCGTCTTGCGCGGACCACGCGGGTGCAGCGTGGATACCACCAGCACGTGCGGGTACCACTCGACCATGATGTTCGGATACAGCGTCAGCCAGATCGCGCCGTGCGGCGGCAGTCGGCCGCCGCAATAGGCCAGCAAGGCCTCGTGCCAGCGGCGGTAGGTGGCCGAGCCGGGGCGTGCCAGCGAGTTCTGCAGGCCGACCGTCTGCACCGAGTGGTGTTTGCCGAACTCCCATTGCAGGTCGTCACAGGTGACGAAGCCTCCCAGCCCGGGATGGAAGGGCCCGACGTGGTAGTCCTCCAGGTAGACCTCGATGAAGGTCTTCCAGTTGTAGTCGCACTCGTGCATCTCCACCCGATCGAGCACGTGGCCGCTGAAGTCGAGTGCGGTGGTGGCGCCGCATTCGCGCAGCGCCGCGCGCACGTCGCGCCCACGGTCGTCGAAGAGCAGGCCCTGCCAGCGGTGCAGCGGGTAGGTGTTCAGGTTCAGGCAGGGGTCCGCCGCGAAGTGCGGTGCGCCGACCAGCTGGCCGTCCAGCCCATAGGTCCAGCGGTGGATCGGGCAGACGATGTGGTCGCGCGTCTGGCCGCGGCCGCGCAGCATCAGCGCCTGGCGGTGGCGACAGACGTTGGACACCAGGCGCACGCCCTGGGCATCGCGCACCAGCGCGCGGCCCTCGCCTTCGTGCGCTAGGGTGTAGTAGTCGCCCGCCTCGTTGACCCAAAGCTCGTGGCCGGCATAGTGCGGCCCGGGCTCGAAGATCAGCGCGCGTTCGTCGCTGAACACGCCCTCGTCGAAATAGCTTGCTGCTGAAGGTTGAGCGCGGCTGCGCTCAAGAGCTGTGAGACTGATGCTCAGGTCCGACATGATCCAGAGGATCTCCATGATTGGGAATGTCAACCCCCCACCCGGTGGCCCCGCGGATGGGTTTGATGCGCCTGCCAGCCCCCAGGGGGCCTGCAGGCGAGGGCGGGATTCTACCCAGCAGCACCAGCCCCGCCTCGGCAAGACGGTACAGCCGTGCAACCGTCCCGACAACTGCGGACATGCGACACGACAACGCCCGCACTCACCCCGACGTGGGCGTCTAAAATCGCCGATTTGCCTTCGATCTTCGACCATGCCCCGCAGTTCCCCTTCCGCCGCACCAGAACCCGCCTCCTACGAGCAGGCGCTGGCCGAACTCGAAGCGCTGGTGCAGGCCATGGAGGCTGGCAAGATGCCGCTGGATCAGCTGCTTTCCACCTACAAGCGAGGCGCTGAACTGCTGCAGCAGTGCCGAGCGCGGCTGCAGGTGGTGGAGGACCAGGTCAAGGTACTGGAAGACGGGCAGTTGAAGCCGTGGACGTCCGCATGAGTACGCCGGGCCGCTCCCGAGCGTTCATCCCGGAGCGCACAGCGCGAAGGGTAGTCCAATGACTGTTCAAGACCTGATGCCGGTCCAGCCGCTTGCCGCGGCGCGAGGCGGCGGCGCCGGCTTCGAGGCCTGGATGCAGGTCGAGTTGCACGCCGTCGAATCCGCGCTCGAGGCCTGGGTACCGGCCGATGCCCCTGCGGGCCTGGGCGAGGCTATGCGCTACGGCGTGCTCGACGGCGGCAAGCGCCTGCGTCCGCTGCTGGTGCTGGCGGCCTGCCAGGCGGCGGATGGCCAACGCGAGCCGGCCCTGCGTGCCGCGGTATCGGTGGAGCTGATCCACGCCTACTCTTTGATCCACGACGACATGCCGTGCATGGACAACGACGTGCTGCGTCGAGGCAAGCCGACGGTGCACGTGCGCTTTGGTCAGGCCCAGGCCATGCTGGCCGGCGATGCGATGCAGGCGCTGGCCTTCGAGGTGCTGACCCCGGAGGCGGGCGTCGAGCCGGCGCTGCAGGCGCGCCTTTGTGCCCTGCTGGCGCGTTCGGCCGGCCATGCCGGCATGGCCGGTGGCCAGGCCATCGACCTGGCCAGCATCGGCAGGCCGTTGGACGAACGTGCGCTGCGCGACATGCACCGGCGCAAGACCGGCGCGCTGCTGCAGGCCAGCGTGCTGATGGGCGCGGCCTGCGGCCGTTGCGAGCCGCGCGCCTGGGAGGCATTGTCCGACTATGGCGCGGCGCTCGGCCTAGCCTTCCAGGTGGTCGACGACATCCTCGACGTGACGCAGGAGTCGCACACGTTGGGCAAGACGGCAGGCAAGGACCTGGACGCCAACAAGCCCACTTATGTGTCGGTGCTCGGCCTGGAGGCGGCGCGCCGCCAGGCGATCGAGTTGCGCGACCGCGCGCAAGATGCGCTGCGCCGCAGCGGCTTGGCCGGCACGGCCACGCTGGCGCAGCTGGCCGACATGGTGGTCGAACGCGAAAGCTGACAAGAAATCACTGCCTCATGAAAACCAATGTTTCCCTGCTCGAAACCGTCGACAGTCCGGCCGTACTGCGGCGCATGTCGCGGGCCGAACTCAAGACGCTGGCCGTCGAGTTGCGCGAGTTCGTGCTGAGGAGCGTCAGCGAGACCGGCGGCCACCTGGGCAGCAACCTGGGCACGGTGGAGCTGACGGTGGCGCTGCACCACGTCTACGACACACCCTACGACCGCATCGTCTGGGACGTGGGCCACCAGACCTACCCGCACAAGGTGCTGACCGGCCGGCGCGAGCGCATGGGCAGCCTGCGCCAGCTCGGCGGTGTCAGCGGCTTCCCGCGCCGAGACGAAAGCGAGTACGACACCTTCGGTACCGGGCATTCGTCGACCTCGATCTCGGCGGCGCTGGGCATGGCGCTGGCCGCCAAGCTCAAGGGCGAGGACCGCCGCACCGTGGCCGTGATCGGCGACGGCGCGATGAGCGCCGGCATGGCCTTCGAGGCGCTGAACAACGCGGGCGTATCGCATGCCGGCCTGCTGGCCGACATGCTGGTGGTGCTGAACGACAACGACATGTCGATCAGCCCGCCGGTGGGCGCGCTCAACAAGCACCTGGCCCGTCTGATGAGCGGCAACTTCTACACCTCGGCGCGCGAAGGTGCGAAGAGCGTGCTGAAGAACACGCCGCTGTACGAGTTTGCGCGCCGCTTCGAAGAGCACACCAAGGGCATGGTCGTGCCTGGCACCATCTTCGAGGAGTTCGGCTTCAATTATGTCGGCCCGATCGACGGCCACGACCTGGATTCGCTGATCCCGACGCTGGAGAATCTGCGCCACAAGCGCGGCCCGCAGTTCCTGCACATCGTCACGCGCAAGGGCCAGGGCTACAAGCTGGCCGAGGCCGACCCGGTGAAGTACCACGCCGCGTCGGGCAAGTTCGACCCGCTCAAGGGCTTTGCCAAGGCCGCGCCGGGCAAGCCCACCTTCACCCAGGTTTTCGGCCAGTGGCTGTGCGACATGGCCGATGCCGACGAGCGGCTGATCGGCATCACGCCGGCGATGCGCGAGGGCTCGGGCATGGTCGAGTTCCAGAAGCGCCATCCGAAGCGCTTCTACGACGTCGGCATCGCCGAGCAGCATGCGGTGACTTTCGCCGCCGGCTTGGCCTGCGAGGGCTTGAAGCCGGTCGTGGCTATTTACAGCACCTTCCTGCAGCGTGGCTACGACCAGATGGTGCACGACGTGGCCATCCAGAACCTGCCGGTGGTGTTCGCGCTGGACCGCGCCGGCATCGTCGGCGCCGACGGCGCCACGCACATTGGCGCCTACGACATCGCCTTCATCCGTTGCATTCCCAACATGAGCTTGCTGACGCCGGCCGACGAGAGCGAATGCCGCCAGGCGCTGAGCACGGCCTTCCGCCAGGACCATCCGGTGGCCGTGCGCTACCCGCGCGGCAGCGGTGTTGGCGCGGCCATTGCCACCGACCTGGCCGAGCTGCCCTGGGGCCAGGCCGAGCGGCGCCGCAGCACCGGCAAGGCCAATGCGGTGGGCGGCCCGCGCATCGCCATCCTGGCTTTCGGGCCGCTGTTGTATCCGGCGCTGCAGGCCGCCGACGCGCTGGATGCCACGGTGATCAACATGCGCTTCGTCAAGCCGCTGGATGCAGCGATGGTGCTGGAGGTGGCGCGCTCCCACGAGGCCCTCGTTACCGTCGAGGAAGGCTGCGTGATGGGTGGCGCCGGCAGCGCGGTGGCCGAGTGCCTGGCGGCCAATGGCCTGCCCTTGCCGCTGCTGCAGCTGGGCCTGCCGGACCAGATCATTGAGCACGGTGACCCGAACACGCTGCTGTCGATGTGCGGACTGGACGCCGCGGGCATCGAGCAGGCCGTGCTCAAGCGTTTCGGCAGTCGGCTGTCGGTGGTGCGGCCGGCGGCCAACCATTGAGTCTCTGACACTTTGGCGACACGCCCCTGACCCCATCGCAGCGTAGAACCGCCAAGGATGTCATGCTGCCTGGGGCGGCGCGACGCCCCAGCCCCAATGCACCATGAACAACCTGACCGAGGCCCTGCACATCCCCGACACGCAAAGCGAGCGTGACGAGAGGCACCTGCCGATCCAGCGCGTCGGCATCAAGGACCTGAGCTATCCACTGCAGCTGCAGGTGGCCGGCGCGGTGCAAAGCACCGCCGCACAGTGGGACCTGGACGTGGCGTTGCCGGCCGACAAGAAGGGCACGCACATGTCGCGCTTCATTGCCTGGCTGGATGCACTGGACGAGCCACTCGACGCGCACAGCCTGCGTCGGCGCCATGCGCAGATGCTCGACAAGCTGGGCGCCGACGAAGGCCGCATCGAAGCGCGCTTCAGCTTCTTCCTGCGCAAGCGCGCGCCGGTGTCGGGGCTGCCCAGCCTGCTCGACTACCAGGCCCGCTGGATCGCCGAGACACGCGGCGGCGTCACCTCGGTGTTCGCCGAGGTCGGCGTGCCGGTGAAGACGCTGTGCCCTTGCTCGAAGGAGATTTCCGACTACGGCGCGCACAACCAGCGCTCGCGCGTGACGATCCGCGTCGAGATGCTGCAGCCCATCGAATGGCATGAGCTGGTGCGCTTTGCCGAGGACCAGGCCTCCAGCGAGCTGTGGCCGATGCTCAAGCGCGTTGACGAGAAATGGGTCACCGAGCGCGCCTACGAGAACCCCAAGTTCGTCGAGGACCTGGTGCGCGACGTGGCGCTGGCGCTGAACCGCGACGAACGCATCGGCCGCTATGTCGCCGAGGTCGAGAACTTCGAGTCCATCCACAATCACTCGGCCTATGCGCGCATCGAGCGCTGAGGGCCCGCCCGGGCGCTGATGCTGCAGACGGTCGCGGCGATCCACGATCCGGTGCGCATGCGGCGGGCCAATGCCGAACTGCTGTCGCTGGCGCTGATCGACGCGCGCAACCACACGCTGCGCTGGCTGGCGGCCTTCGAGCCGCACCTGAGCGCGCTGTCACCCAGTGCCGACGTCGACCCGCCGCTGTGGCTGGTCGGCCATGCCGGCTGGTTCCAGGAATACTGGGTGTCTCGCAACGTGCAGCGCCAGCGCGGCGAGGCGGCCGATGCCACGCGGCTGCGCCTGGCCTCGATCGAGCCGCACGCCGACGACTGCTTCGACCCGAGCTGCCATGACCGGGTGCAGCGCTGGCGGCTGCAGCTGCCCGATGCGGCGGCGCTGCGCCAGTACCTGGCCGAGACGCTGGAGGCCACGCTCGACCTGCTGGCCGGCGCCGAGGACAGCGACGCCGGCCTGTATGTCTACCGCCTGGCGCTGCTGCACGAGGACCGGCTGAGCGAGGCGCTGGCGGTGGCGGCGCAGGCGCTGCAGTTGCCCGCGCCCGCGGCCGACACGCCTTGGCTGCCGCGGCCGGCGCGCGCGCCGCGCGAAGCGCTGTGGTTCGGCGCACAGCGCTTCATGCTGGGCTCCGAGCCCGGCGGCCTGGTGCCGCCGAACGAGCGTTGGGCGCACGAGGTGCAACTGCTTGAATTCGAGATCGACGCGCAGGCGCTCAGCTGGGCACGCTATGCCGAATTCGTCGCCGACGGCGGCTACGACGACGCGCAATGGTGGTCCACGGAGGGTTGGGCCTGGGTGCAGGCCGAAGGCCGCCGCGCACCGCGCTACGTCGAGCAGATGCGCCAGGGCGTGCTGGTGCAGCGCCAGGGCCAGACGCAGCGTATCGGCGCCGCGCAGGCCGCCGTGCATGTCAGCCGCCACGAGGCGCAGGCCTGGTGCCGCTGGGCCGGCCGCCGCCTGCCGACCGAGCCCGAATGGGAGCTGGCTGCGCTCACCGGCGCGTCGCGCGGCTTCGTCTTCGGCGACGTCTTCGAGTGGACCGGTGGCAGCGCCCGGCTGTGGCCGGGCGGCGAAGGCTCGTTGCCGGGCTTTGCCGCGATGCCCGAGCCTGGGCGCTGCGGCGTGCAACGCGGCGCGTCTTGGATGACGCGTGCGCGCGGCAAGCATCCCCGCGCCCGGCGCTTCGCGGCGCCACACCGCGACGAGATGTTCTGCGGCTTCCGTAGCTGTGCGCTGTAGCGTCGCGCACCCGCGGGCCGAGATCCGTTCGGCCCGAGGGTTTTCCCCAGGCGCCTTGTCCGCTGCCGGCATACAACATAGGCAGTGCGCATCCTAGGTTCGAGCCCGTCGTGGCCGAGCCCTCCCGCGGTGCGACGACGGCTCATCACCAACCACCGGGACAAGAACCATGCAGAAATCCCTGCACATCGACCCTGAGAAATGCACCGGCTGCCTGCAATGCGAAATGGCGTGCTCGTACGAGAACTACGGCACCTTCGCACCAGCCAAGTCGCGCATCAAGGTCTTCGACTTCCACTACACCGGGCGCAAGGTGCCCTACACCTGCACGCAATGCGACGAAGCCTGGTGCCTGCATGCGTGCCCGGTCGAGGCCATCACGGTGGACAAGACCACGGGTGCCAAGGTGGTGAACGAGACCACCTGCGTGGGCTGCAAGGTCTGCACCATCGCCTGCCCCTTCGGCACCGTCAACTATGTGCAGGAGACCGGCAAAGTGCAGAAGTGCGACCTGTGCGGCGGCGAGCCGGCCTGCGCCGAGGCCTGCCCGACGGGCGCCATCACTTACGTCGACGCCAATTGGACCGGGCTGAACAAGATGGCCGCCTGGGCCGAGAAGCTCGGCAATCAACCTGCTGCGGCATAAGGAGCACGGACATGTCCTGGGCTGGAAAAATTCTGCGTGTCAACCTCACTGCCGGCACCGTCAAGTCGGAGCCGCTGAAGATGGACTGGGCACGCCAGTACATCGGATCGCGTGGTCTGGCCACCAAGTACCTGGTGGAAGAGATGGATGCCAAGGCCGACCCGCTGTCGGCCGACAACAAGATCATCTGGGCCACCGGTCCGCTCACCGGCACGATGGCCTCGACCGGCGGGCGCTACACCGTGGTCACCAAGGGGCCGCTGACCGGTGCCATCGCCTGTTCCAACTCGGGCGGCTACTGGGGCGCCGAGCTCAAGATGGCTGGCTGGGACATGGTCATCTTCGAAGGCAAGAGCGCCAAGCCGGTATACCTGTTCATCCAGGACGACGTGGCCGAACTGCGCGACGCCGCCCACCTATGGGGCAAGACGGTATGGGAGACCGAGGCCGCGCTGAAGACGCAGCTGCAGGACCCGCAGATGCGCGTGTCCAGCATCGGCGGCGCAGGCGAGAACCAGGTGCTGTACGCCTCGGTGGTCAACGACCTGCACCGCGCGGCCGGCCGCTCGGGCGTGGGCGCGGTGATGGGCAGCAAGAACCTCAAGGCCATTGCCGTGCGCGGCACCAAGGGCGTGGGCAACATCGCCGACCCGAAGGCCTTCATGAAGGTCACGTCCGAGAAGAAGAAGATCCTGGCCGAGAACGCCCTGACGGGCCAGGGCCTGCCGGCCTACGGCACGCAGGTGCTGATGAACATCATCAACGAGGTCGGGGCATTGCCCACGCGCAACCACCGCGACGTGCAGTTCGAGGGCGCGAAGGACATCTCCGCCGAGGCCATGGCCACCCCGCGCAAGACTGACGGCAGGAAGCCGCTGGTCACCAACCAGGCCTGCTTCGGCTGCACCATCGCTTGCGGGCGCATCCAGACCATCGACAAGGGCCACTTCAGCATCGAGAACAAGCCGCAGTACTGGGGTGCTTCGGGCGGCCTCGAGTACGAAGCCGCCTGGGCGCTGGGCGCGGCCAACGGCGTCAACGACCTCGACGCCTTGCAGTACGCCAACCTGCTGTGCAACGAGCACGGCATGGACCCGATCAGCTTTGGCGCGACCATCGGCGCGGTCATGGAGCTGTACGAGATGGGCGTGCTCACCAAGGAGCAGCTCGGCATCGACGCCAAGTTCGGCTCGGCGCAGGCGCTGGCGCACTTTGCGGAGATCACCGCCAAAGGCGAGGGCTTCGGCAAGGAAATCGGCCAGGGCAGCAAACGGCTGACCGCCAAGTACGGTCATCCTGACCTGTCGATGTCGTCCAAGGGCCAGGAATTCCCGGCCTACGATTCGCGCGGCATCCAGGGTATCGGCCTGGCCTATGCCACCAGCAACCGCGGCGGCTGCCACCTGCGTGGCTACACCGTGGCCAGCGAGGTGGCGGGCATCCCGGTGAAGACCGACCCGCTCACCGCCGACGGCAAGCCCGAACTGGTCAAGGCCTTCCAGGACGCCACCGCCGCCTACGACTCGTCGGGGCTGTGCATCTTCACCACCTTCGCCTGGGGCCTGCCCGACCTGGCCGACCAGCTGGCACCGGCCTGCGGCCCCGAGTTCACGCTGGAGAACGTGGCCACCATTGGCGAGCGCATCTGGAACATGGAGCGCGACTTCAACAACCGCGCCGGCTTCACGGCCAAGGACGACAGCCTGCCCAAGCGGCTGCTCACCGAAGCCGCCAAGACCGGCCCGGCCAAGGGGCTGGTGAGCAAGGTGCCGGAGATGCTGCCGAAGTACTACGAATTGCGTGGCTGGGACAGCAACGGCATGCTCAAGCCCGAGACGCGTACGCGCCTGGGTTTGTAGAACGGGCGTTGGCCCGGGATGACACAAGGCGGTTCCTCGACCGCCTTGTTTCTTTTCAGCGAGGACAGCACATGAGACACGTGATCCTGGGGGCCGGCCCGGCCGGCGTGATTGCCGCGGAAACCATCCGCAAGCACAACGCGAAGGACGACATCGTCATCGTCGGCGACGAGCGCGAGCCGCCGTACTCGCGCATGGCCATTCCGTACCTGCTGATCGGCCACATCGGCGAGTCCGGCACGCACCTGCGCCACGACGCCCAGCACTTCCAGAAACTGCGCATCGAGTTGCGGCGTGCCCGCGCCAAGAAGGTCGACGTGGCCAAGCGCAGCCTGCTGCTCGACGACGGCACGGTCCTGGGCTTCGACACCCTGCTCATCGCCACCGGCTCCAGCCCGAGCAGCCCGCCGATCCCCGGCATCGACAAGCCCGGCGTGCGCGCCTGCTGGACGCTTGACGATGCGCGCGCCATCGCGCAGCACGCGACGAAGGGCGCGCGTGTGCTGCAGATGGGCGCCGGCTTCATCGGCTGCATCATCATGGAGGCCCTGGCCGCTCGCGGCGCGCAGCTGACGGTGGTGGAGATGGGCGACCGCATGGTGCCGCGCATGATGGGCCCCACCGCTGGCGGCATGATCAAGGACTGGTGCCAGGCCAAGGGCGTGACGGTGCACACCGGCACGCGTGTCGAGGCGATCGAAGGCGATGCGCCGATGCGCGTCAAGCTGTCGAGCGGCACCCAGCTCGACGCCGACCTGGTGATCAGCGCCACCGGCGTCAAGCCGAACATCGGCTTCCTCGAGAACTCGGGCATCACCTGCCTGCTGGGCGTGCTCACCGACGAGCACATGCAGACCAACGTGCCGGGCATCTATGCCGCCGGCGACTGTGCCGAGGCGCTCGACGTGATCAGCGGCAAGCTGATCGTCAGCGCCATCCAGCCCAATGCCGCCGACCAGGCCTACGTCGCGGCCATGAACATGGTTGGCCGCGCGGCCCGGCTGAAGGGGGTCACGCAGATCAACGTGCTCGACACGCTGGGCCTGATCTCCACCAGCTTCGGTGACTGGCAAGGCGTGGCGGACGGGCAGCACGTGGAGCTGACCGACCGTGCCGCCGGCCGCCACCTGAGCCTGCAGTTCAAGGACGACGTGCTCATCGGCTGCAACAGCATCGGCTGGACCGACCATGTCGGCGTGATGCGCGGCCTGGTCGAGGGCCAGGTGCACCTCGGTCCCTGGAAGGACACCTTGCTGAAGGACCCGACCCAGCTGATGGAAGCCTACCTGGCCCGCGCGCAGGCGCAGGACGTGCACGCGCTGGTATGACGATCCGCATCACCTTCAAGCTGTACGCGGGGTTGACGCAGTACCTGCCGCCCGAGGCGCGGGTCGGCAACGCCATGCCGTTGGAACTGCCTGACGGCACGACGATCCTGCAGGCCATCGAGCCCTTCGGCATGCCGCCGAAGCTGGTGCACCTGGTGCTGATCCATGGCGTGTACATCGCGCCCGAGCAGCGCGGTGAACGGGTGCTGCAGGACGGCGACGTGCTGGCCATCTGGCCGCCGGTGGCCGGCGGCTGAACGCGACCCGTGCAGTCCCACTATCCACCGAGCTTCGAGCGCGAGATGGGCTGCATCGAGCGCGAGTGGCTGTCCTGGCTGCCCGGTGCCGTGCGCGAGCATGCGTTGACGTTGTCGACCGGTCAGGCCGAAGTCGCCATCGGCACGGGCCGGCTGCTGCTGCGCTGGC
>Ga0105103_10000042_pt1 | contig 54980 bp, 50 predicted proteins | sample PPLLaktember2015_2_FD_79107 | JGI IMG/M metagenome (GOLD analysis project Ga0105103, IMG submission 79107) | Freshwater sediment microbial communities from Prairie Pothole Lake near Jamestown, North Dakota, USA - PPLs Lake P7 Core (6) Depth... | ecosystem: Environmental > Aquatic > Freshwater >...
TCCCGAGCGCGCCCACGCCCTCGAGTCTATTCCCGGATGGAGCTGGGGACAGGCGAAGACCGCCGACGAGATGTTCGCCGATAACGTTGCCCTTCTCCAGCGGTTCGTAAGCGCGAATAGCCGCTTGCCGACCTGGAAAGAGGAGTACGAAGGCGTGAAGATCGGCATGTGGATCAGCCATATACGCATGGCCCGGAAGGGGAAGAGCAGCCACCTGATGACACCCGAGCGCATCCGCGCCCTCGAGCTGATTCCCGGATGGAGCTGGGGACAGGCGAAGACCGCCGACGAGATGTTCGCCGATAACGTTGCCCTTCTCCAGCGGTTCGTAAGCGCGAATAGCCGCCTGCCGACCCGAAAGGAGGAATACGGAGGCGTGAAGATCGGTTCGTGGATCAGCACTGTGCGCCTGGCCCGAAAGGGGAAGGGCAACCACCTGATGACTCCTGAGCGCATCCGTGCCCTCGAGTCTATTCCCGGATGGAGCTGGGAGGCGAAGACCGCCGACGAGATGTTCGCCGATAACGTTGCCCTTCTCCAGCGGTTCGTGGGCGCGAATAGCCGCTTGCCGACCTGGAAGGAGGAGTATGAAGGCGTGAAGATCGGCTCGTGGATCAGCGCGATGCGCACGGCCCGAAAGGGGAAGGGCAAGAGCCTGATGACTCCCGAGCGCGCCCGCGCCCTCGAGTCGATTCCCGGATGGAAGTGGAGCGCGCACTAATTGTCCTCTTTCCACATTCTTTTTTGACCCGCGACGCACAACAAAAATCGGCGGACTACTGCGGCTCGGTGTCTTTCCGCGTGGAATCATTCACAACCAATATCATCAGCGGCAGGACCGCCGCGATGATATATGAACTCATAAATATTCCTCCGGGCGCGCAGGCAACGCAGCTAATGGCCCAACCGATCGCGGCCGGGATGATCAGTCCTGCAAGCTCGCTAATATCGCTTATTCTAACGGAGATCCGCATTATAATGGGAATTTCCTAATCATCTTTTCGAACCGCCGCTATTTGCAGGAAAAAATTCAAAGCAATCATTTGCCTTCAACGTGTGTAACGCACACAGATCACTCCGTCGTTGAACGCGAACAATCTGCCGAAGAATCGGCAAAGACCGCAACTCGGCGGATCCATATCATAAGTGTCCACCGCGATTTCCCCTGGCTGATCAAGGCGAATCTGCATTCCGCCGTTCATAAAGTGCGTCGCCGTGCCGGGCAGTGCGTTGATATACGCCATATTCTGCTTGAATTTGCCCTCAATAGTCCTATATTCAACCTTCGGCGAGCCCGGGGCATACAGCGGAATCACTTGCTCATCGGTCTTCCCCGACAACTTCACTTCCAGCGACTCCATGGCGAGGCACGAGATCGTTAACTTCTTGGCCGGCGTACTCCTCACGCGCAGGGCGCAAATCGCGAATTTGCCGGTCGGCAGGACGAACGGCTTCTCGTTGCTCACGAACACCGGTTGAGATGTCTTACACGCCGTGTGCTCGAAGTCGCACACTGTGCCCCTCATCCGCGTATATTCGGCCTTCTCGGAAATGGAGTATTCGTATTCTTCTCCACGCACTGGGAATCGCCCACCGAGCCCGATTAAGTGCTGGGCCAAAGCCGGATCGGCGACCGAGTATGTTTCCGCGGCAATCGTGCCCGGCGCATCCAGGCAAACAGTGAAGAAGCGGGCCACGAATATGGGGATTCCGCCGATGTACGTGACGTTCCCGTCGCGATCCGATGCCGACTCCGAACGGCAGGGGACAATGCCCCTCGCCGATTCCTCGCCGACGAACATCAGCACACGATCTTTCGAGCCGACTGACACGCTGATATTATGCGGATTGTTGAATGTTGTATCTCGAATCATGAGATTCTTGCCCCTCTCTGTCGTCACGCGAAGGGCGCAGATTATGTCGCCGCCAGCGGCAATTCCCAGGGCGAAAAGGGGAATATCGCGGTTCGCCTCGACGTGCACTTCCGGCCCAGTGCGGCACTCGCTGAGGGCAAAGTCGCGGACCAGCAGCTTTCCGCACACATGTTCCCCGGCCGGATCGAGCTTATCGCGCCAGTTGCATTCCGGTGATAAGCGGCATATGCGCACGAGGTTCGTCTCGGGAAAGTTAAGCATATCGGCTATATGATACGAACATGGTCTTTAATTAATTATCGACTCACAAGTCGAAAAAATTAACGGGTTTCGCCGCCGGCTCCTATTGCGCCCCGAACACCCTCGGCACTCACTCCATCGCCCCAGCGGCGCGCGCCGGTTCCACTTGCCCATCCGGCGCCACACAATAGAGACTCGCTAGGGAAGGCGGCATCTTCGACCGCCGATCGGCTGGCCTGTGATCGATTATCTTGGTATCTCGATGCGGATTCAGCATATCGAAATCACACGTGCCGTAGATGTGGATGATGCGGCACCCCACGATATCCTCGTAATCAGCGAGATCGGCCAGCGGATAGATTCTGTTTACATCGAGCAACACACCCCTATTGGCGTCGAGATTCGTTGCCGGCATAATGAACACGTTCGTATCCGAACGCGGAAGCCCCTCAAGCCATTTCGATCGCTCTGGGATGCCGATACAGGCTATCACTCCCTTTCCGGCCGATACCGGTTCGGCAGGCTGCTCGCCCTTCTCCGGTCCATTGAACTCCTCAGAAAAGATATTCCCATAGTTATCCGATTCAGCCGCTGGCGGCTGAGTTGAGGCCTTTCTCGCCGGAATAATGGCCCGAGCAAGAATCGGCGCGCGCGGGGCCTCCGCCTTCTCCGTGATGCGCGCCAATTCCACTGTTATCGACCCGATAGCAATCGCAAAGTCGCCGCCGAATCGCATGATCGACACGCGATCTGCGAGTAGCGCCCCAAGCAAATCCTCAGCATTCATAACGAGGCAATGTTCTTGACTAACCCTTCCCGCAAGGATTTCGCCGCCGACTTCCACCGTTATCTTGGGCCACTCGTGAAGATCGATAGTGCGCGCGCCGTCAGTGAACACAACCGCCCTCATGGTTATTTACCCCGTACACGGGCATTCAACAAGCAAGATCCCCAGGTGCCGCTGAGTAGATTATATAGGCGCCGTTTGCCTCCCAGTCGGAGATTAAGGGCGCCTCTCCGACTCTCAGATAGTCCCCTTCGACTTCCGCCCAGTGGTAGATGAATGCCGCCGCCATCGCGTCCAGGGCGCTCCTCGCCTGCGCCCCGGCCGGCAGGCAATCCTGAATCGCCCTAATGGTCGCTATCACGCCGCGGAGAACTCCGGTTCTGGGCGCGTTCACATCGGCAACGGGATCATGGCCCTCCCTAACACAGCGCGTATACGCATCAACAGCCGCCCGCGGCAAGGCCCCGATCTCGACGACCCTGATCTTCCTCGCCTCGGCCACCGCCCGCACTATAGACAGCCAATATGAGCGCGCCCAGGGCCCATCCCGGTCGTGCATCCAGGCGGCGAACCAGGAGGCGATCCGCATTGTCAGCGGCCAGTTCAAGGTGTACTCCGCGAAGGTCGCGATCAGCTCATCCGCGATCCTATTGCGCATCACGGCGTTCCCGGCGGATAAGTCGAGCTCGATGGCGCACGATGTTGCCGCGCGGACATCGCACTTCAGAATTGCCGCGCGTAAATGGCCGATTACAACACCGAATTGGTGCCCATGAATAGTTGTCGGTACAGCGAGTTCCTCGAACGCCTTGTGAACGCCGCAATATCGGCTCCCTGTCCGCGCGCGATTAGCGCACTGCCGGCCATCCGACTTCTTCACTGCTGCGCATATGCGCTTATCGTCCATAGTGCTATATATCGGCCCTACCGCTCAAGTAGCGGGCCGAATAATTGAATTTCCCATGCGGTATCATTACAAACGATTATTATTCAACAACCAACAACAACCAACAACAACCAACAACAACCAACAACAACCAACAACAATGGAGCAGTATCGCGACGTGGAGAGGTTCCTGAGGAAGGGGTTTAAGAGGTCGGGAGCGAGCGGGTGGACTTCGGACGGCTATCTGGCGCATCGTCTCAAGGTCAGGAACGTTTGTCCCGAGCAGGCAAACGCTTTCGGCAGGATACTCCTTTCGAATGGAGTATTGCCGTCGCTGGTCAGCAGCGCGACCTACGAGCTCGTTCTCGCTTCGATGGCGAACGAGGCTCGCGAGAGGCTACGGCAGCATGAGCTCAACGAGTACATGCGGGCCATAGTGAAGAAGGAGCCGTGGGCGAGGGGACTTGAGGTCGGCTGGGCGAGCTTTCCTTCGGGGGTGAAAACCCTCACCTACAGGGAGCACAACGATCTTCGTTTCCCTGAAGGAGCCACCTACACCTCGAACCTCGTTCCGGATTGGTGGGTGCGCAACCCGGCGACGGGACGCACTCTCCTAGTCTTCAATCGGATGGACTTGTGCGGGCAACTGCATAAGTACGACCGGTTGAGGGCCGACGGAGCGGAGGTAGCTTGCGTGGTGGTTCGCCAGATCGAGCTCGAGAAACTCTCCCAAGAGGATCTCGAGCTGACCGTGGCGATGGTCAGGAGGGGGGCTCTGTTCCATTCTGGGCATCTGGAGGAGATGCTCAGGATGGTGCGCGCGTGAGGCGCGCGAGTTGCCACTTCCGTTATTGGCGCTTCCGAGCGCCAATAACGATGCCCACGTGAAGAGCGTGGATTTCCAATTCCGTTCTCGGTGTCTACGGACGCCCAGAACGATGCCCGCGTGAGGAGCGCGGATTTCCACTTCCATCTTCATTGTGCCTCCACACAAGAAGATGATGCCCGCGTGAGGAGCGCGGATGTTTTTTTCCGCCCCAGAACGGGAAAAAAGAGTGCTACTCGCGCTCCACCACGGCCAGTGTGCGCCGGCCGGGACCCCACTTCGCCTCGACGCCCTCTATCGCGGCGCCCACGGCCGACTTGCTCGGATACGGACGCAGGGACTGATATATCCCGTAGCCGCTCTCCACCGCATACACGGAGCCGCCGCCCCACGGAATGTAATAGAAGCAAGTTAGCCGCGATTTCCCTAAGGTGCGCGGGTTGAAGAGCCCAATAATGACTCCCGCGCCGTCATCGACGATCTTGATGGCCGACAACGATTCGCCGCGGATCGATACCTTAATGCGCCCGTAATTCCCGACTAGCGCGTTGAGCGTGACGATAATCCGCTCGACGTCCGGCAGGTAGTCCGGATCATCTTCGGCATAACGGGGGACCCTGAAGATCCACACCACCTCTCCGCCTGGCCTGATATCGCGGGCGAGGTTGGCCCCCGGACTCCATATTTTTTCGAAGCCGCTCATCGCGACGACGCCTGTATTATGCTCGGATATGGAGCTCAGCACACGATTGCTTATTGGAGCCCTACAGCTGCGCGCCTTGATAAACGCGCGTTCGCAGCATAAGTCCATCATGTGAATTGTAATCGCTGGTGTTGCCATTAGGTAATTAATGTATCTCGCAGCGTGATTCAATTGTTTATGATTTCGAATACAGGGCGGCCGCGTCAATGGCCTTCTGCAGCTGCCGTTCGACGAGCGGCCCGACGTCGCGTGCTCGGCGCTTAATGGCCCCGGCAATTCGCGCCACGGCCGCGACTATCGTCGACTTGTTGGCCTTCGAAAGCGCGTCGATCGCCCGCCGCTCGTGGCCCTCGGCATCGGCCGACTTCAAGTCGCGAATTAGGCCCCTCAACACGGCCGGCAACTCTGGGCCGCCTCCTACTACATCGCCACCGTTCCCGATATCATTGCCGGAGTCGCCGCCGTCTTCCTCGGCGCCATTGCCTCCGGCGCCATTGCCTCCGGCGCCATTGCCTCCGGCAATGTCCCGATCGGCGCGCCGAACGAGCAGGGCCGCGATGATACCTGCCCCGATACCGAGCGACAAGTGATCGACGGCCGCTGGTTCAGTGTTGATGTATCTCCCGATTTCCGCGTGGTAGAAGTGCACGATCATTAGGATCACCGCGACAATCAGCAGCGCCAAGTAGTCCATTCCGATCTCGACCTATATTCGACCGCACTTTTCCGCCGTCAATGAGTATGCCTTCCCGCGCCGAATAATCGCGTCCGCACGAAGAACGGGTCGGTAAGGCAGAAGTTCGAGGAGCCCTGGAGCTCCATGATCATCGCGTTCATCTCCTCCTCGAACAAATAGCCAGAAAGCACATTCACTCTATCGCCCAAGTGGAACAGCACTTTGTCGAACTCTAAGTCCCCATACATGTCGGCAAAGTTGTCCGCGTTCGAGTCGAGGTAGGAAATCATGCAGTTCACGATCTTCCGCGCGATGAAGCCGCGGCCACCCGTCGGCGGGCAGAACACCTTCCGCGAGCCTACCTTCTCGAGCGTCGGGAAGGCGTCCAGATCGAGGCCCTCGGTCGCCGGGCCGCCGTAGCGCTCGACCTTCCCGTTGACAACAACCGAGATGGTCGCCGCCGGATCCTTATCCTTGAAGCTGAGCGGATAATCCCGGCGCAGCGAATTCACGACCGTGTCGACGAAGTAGAGGTTCTGGAAATCCGCGTCAATGCGGAGCCCCTCCAGCGTCTTGCTATACGGCAGGCAATGCTCGATCGACGCGCTCTTGCCCGACTTGCTCTTGACTATTTCCTTCATTGTGTACGGATCGACGCAGCGCATTCCCCCGAAGTATTCGTTGAACTCCTCATAACTCCCATGTGATACCAGCGATCTGATCCTCTCGCGGCTCAGCAAGTCGGCATAACAGTCGACGCAGAAGTGGTACTCGCGGATCAGCTTGTCGATGAACGGGTGCCGGGGAAGGCCGAGCGCCCGATCTTCGTGGGCGAGTATCCACATGCGGCTAATGCTCGTCGCGTCCACGGCGCCGGACTCAATGGCGCGCACAGTCGGCGCGCGCAGGTAGAAGCCCTCGAGCAATTCCGCGACGGGGCCCAAGGCCTTCGCCGGCAGATGGCGAATATCAATGGGACGCCCATCATTTAGCGTGTAGGTCTTCGACTTGATCAGAGTCTCCTTATGTTTCGGAAGAACCACTTTCCCGCCGCGATTCTTGTTGAAGCCCGACATTCACGTGCGCCTATATTCGGAGCGATATGTGCTTCGCGCGCGACCCACGAAAAAGTGAATTTGGCCCGCTAATCATTCTAATACTTATGGCGACGGTAGAGATTATTGACGAGATTGACGGAATCATTAGCGACGTGATGTTGGACATAGGCGCGGCGCGCTACATGCTCGAGCAAATGATCCAGGAGGGAAGGGTTTCGCCGAACGATCTGATGGGAATTGCGGCTTCTGGGGGGCACCACGCAATTCTGGCTCTCAACGTGGCCCGCGACTCTGGAGCATCCGAATTCGACTGGATGCTCGAGGTGGCGGCCGACGCGAGGCAGAAGCCCATCTGCTACCTTGCGGCGTTGTGGGGCGCGACGAACACGGAGGAGGTCATCGCGCGTCTCGAGGGCGAGTCGGGGACGAAGGGGCTCATGAGGACGATCGCTAGGGGCTATCTAGCGGCGAATCCTTGGTGATAACCTCGGTTTTTTCTCCCGGAAAAATTGACTTCGTAGCGCCCAATATTACCAATAAACATGGATACGTTCGGAACAATGGGCCGACTCAGGGACATTATGGACGACGGAACTATTAGCAGCAACGAGGCAACGGACCAATTTCGCGCGATGATCGCGACTGGGGCCGCATCGCCACTCATCGTGTTCGATGTGGCCGCATGCGGAGGTCTGCATGCTTACCAGGCGCTCGAAGTAGCCCGCGAGGCCGGCTGCCGGGACTTCGACTGGATGCTGGAGGTCGCTGCCGGGACGCGGCGCGACGACATCTGCTACTTGGCGGTTCTCTGGGGCGCGACGAACGCGGAGGGGATCATCGGGCAAATTACCGGAGAGCCGTTCTCCGAGGGGACCATTAGGGCGATTCGCGCTGGCCAGCATGCCGCGCGCCTCTGATGGGAAAGGGCCCTATTTTTTCTCGACGGAAAGCGGCATTTGGAATTCTCCCGCCATTACATATTGATAGGCAGATGGCCGACACGCCGAATATCTCCAGCAAACTTATGACCGATGCGCAGCGCGAGATCATGGCCCGGCGCATATTGCGCCAAGGAGAATCGCCCGAGCAGATGGTGCGCCGAGTCGTCGGGCACATCGCCCAGGCGGCCAGCGAGTCGCCCGCCGTCGCCGACGCCTTCGAGCGGATGTTTTCCTCGCTTGATTTCCTGCCGAACTCGCCAACACTATGCGGCGCCGGCACGGCGCTTAACCAGCTCGCGGCCTGCTTCGTTCTGCCCGTATCCGATGATCTCGGACGCGAACCGGACAGCATCTTCCTGACGCTCAGGAAGGCCGTCCTTATCCAGCAGTCCGGCGGCGGAGTCGGCTTCGACTTCAGCCCGCTGAGGCCTCGCGGCGATGAAGTCGCCTCGACGAAGGGAATATCGAGCGGCCCCGTCAGCTTCATCTCCATCTTCGACAAGGCGATCGGCGAGATCGCCCAGGGAGGAATGCGCCGCGGCGCCTCGATGGCCGTTCTGCGCGTCGATCATCCGGATATCCTTGACTTCATCTCCTGTAAGGCCCAGGAGGGCCGAATAAGCAACTTCAACATCAGTGTCGCCCTGACCGACAAGTTCATGGATTGCCTTCGCGACGGCAAGCAATTCGAGCTGATTAATCCGCGCACGCAGCGCGTTGAGCGCGCTGTCTCGCCCGAGCTAATCCTCACGCAGATCACCGACCGGATGATCGCGAATGGCGAGCCGGGCATCCTCTTTCCCGAGAAGGCGAACCGCCTCAACGCGATGTGCCATAAGTACACGTTGCGCAGCACTAATCCTTGCGGCGAGCAGTGGTTGGGCCCCTATGAGAATTGCTGTTTGGGCTCGATTAACCTCGCGAATCACATCACGCCCGCCGGCATGGATTGGCCGGCCCTACAGCGCACAACGGAGCTCGCCGTCCGCTTTCTGGACGATGTGATAACGGCGAACAAGTACATTCCGGAGATACCCGAGCTCGAGCAGGCCGCGAAGGCCGCCCGGCGCATTGGGCTGGGAATTACGGGCCTCGCCGACGTCCTCATCGCGCTCCGTCTTCCCTATGATTCGCCGCGCGCTAGGGAATTCGCGGGCTACGTAATGGCGAACATCAAGCTCTGGTCGCTCGCGGCCTCGATCAAGCTCGCCGAAGAACGCGTGCCTTTCGGGGCCTTCGAAGGGAGTTTGTGGGCGACTACGCCGGGGCGCCTGATTCCGCCCCAGTTGGGGATCACGGACACCTTCGGCGGCGAGCTAACGGAGGCCAATTACGCGGCCCGCCGCGCCGACATACTGGCCGGTATCGGCCGGCACGGACTCCGTAATGCCGCATTGACGTGCATCGCGCCCACGGGCACCCTATCAACGCTGATGGGCGTCTACGGCTATGGATGCGAGCCGCTGATAGGACTCTCCTACAAGCGCAATGTTGTGGGCCAATCCGCCCCGCTGATATTCAATTGCCGCCTGCTGGAGCGCGCGCTGGAGGGGTTCCCGGCCGCCGCGTCGATCCGCGCCGAAGTCGCGGCGACTGGCCGTATGCCCCGGGAATACCTGCGCGCTGGAGGCGAGTTCGAGCACTTCAAGTGCGCCCCGGACATCTCCGCGGACGATCACCTGAGCATGCAGGAGACTCTCCAGAAGTGGGTCGATAACAGCATCAGCAAGACCGTTAATTGCTCGGCGCAGAGCGCGACGCCGTCGACAGTTCGCGACTTGATTGTCCGCGCCCACAATAGCCCCCACGTGAAGGGATTCACGCTCTATGTTATTGGGTCCCGGGCGAAGGAGGTCATCGTCATGCCCCAACAGAAACATTCGCGGCCGCCCACTCTACAGGGAAAAACAACGGCCGTCGAGACGGCATTCGGCACTGTCTTCGTGACGGCGAACAGCACCCCGGGCGGCCAACCCTTCGAGATGTTCGTGAACATCGGCAAGGGCGGAACGGATCTCGCGGCGATCTCGGAGGGATATGGGCGCCTCATTAGCCTGCTCCTGCGCATCGAGAGCCCGGTCGCCCCCGCGACGCGCCTGGGCATGATTCGCGACCAGATGCGGAATATTGGCGGCAGTTCGCGGAAAAGGAGCGGCGGGCATACTATCCTTTCCCTTCCGGACGCCATCGCGCAGGCGATTGCCCCCGACGCTGAGGCCCCGACGGCGGCCACAGGCGCCGCCTCGACTATGGAGCTGTGCGCGTTGTGCCGGAACCTCAGCGTCATATTCGCCGAAGGCTGCCGCCGCTGCGTGAACTGCGGGGCGTCGAGCTGCGCGTAATGGCCCAGCAAAAAAGCTCACCAGCAGAGAACGAGACACTTACACGCCGCCCGTGTTGTCGTTCCCTACTACCAGCCCAGCTGCGCCCGTGAAGAACAGTGCATCAAGAGCTTTCCTCCTCTTGACCAGCGCGCGAATAATGCGCGGAATCTTCCTCATGCGCCGCCTACGGCCTCCAGACATCTCCTCCATCTTGAGCTCATCAATGGCCGAATCAATGTATTCAATCTCCATCTCAATCTCCATCATCGGATCAACAACGTCGACGTAAGCCATAATTGGTAATGATTGAGAGTCGGAGAATCATTTTTTTCCTTCCCAACGGCGCCCCTATAGATATACGAATCCCGAAGATGGCCGCGAAAGGCGAACCCCAGAAGCTCGAGATAACCTGTAATCTGCCGGATCTGATCAAGCTCTCCATGTATCGGATTATAGCCAATACAATGTCGGGCGGCCTGATATTCGCCTGCAAATCGCCGCAGGGCGGCATATTCATCATGAAGATCACCGCCCACCGGAAGACGGAGATCGAGATATATTCCCGCAAGAGCACTCAGGCGGCGGGCACAATGAATACGGCTGAAGCAGAGACCCGCGTGATGCTCCTCCTGAAGAAGCACTTCATCGACACGGGAATCACGCCGCATTTGGCGGAGATACTCGACCATCGGATGTGCGTCCTGACCGAGCTCGTCAAGTCAATCGGGACTCCCTGCAGCGCCGCATACAAGCAGATGCCGGCCTTTCCGCCGCCGGGCATGGTCAGATCGCCGCAGGAGATCATCTGCGAATATGCCGAGCGTATTGACCTCGGATTCTACGAGGATCGCGCGTCCATCGTGTTCCTCGAGCACTGCGGCTATATGTCGCTGCATAACGTGTTCGAGCATGGTATCGCCACGGGCTACGCCAACGCGCTCGACACTCTTCGCGGCATACTGTTCAGCATTGTCTTCACGCTGACGGCCATTACTGACAAGTTCCCGCTATTCCGGCACGGGGACCTTCACGCCGGGAACATCATGATTCTGAACGATATGAGATTCGTTGTCGACCCGCACCATACGCAGTTCGTCAGGTATCGCCGGGGCGGCGATGAATGGTTGGTCCCCTTCAGGGGCGCGTGGATAAAGATCATCGACTTCGGATATAGTCAGATTCCCGAGGAAGACGTAATCAGCGACCAGCGCCGCGATCCGCTCGATGTCCTGAAGATGCACCTCTCCGATATCCACTACTTGCTGTACTACATCCGCCAGAACTGCATGACGCTACTCCGCTCGAATCCCCTCGCCGAGGTTCTCGACCGCGAGCTGTTCCAGCCTATGGATCCCCAGCAGATCCGCGATAATCACGCGGGCATCGCCGAGACCCTCAAGCGCGCGAAAGATCCGCTTACATATCCGCAGATCCTCGCTTGCTCGGCGTTCGATGCCTTCAAGATCACCGCGGAAAAGAAGCTGCCCGATGCGCCGATCTACCAGACCTTCGAGGCGCCCCCAGCGGCCCGCGATTAATTGCCGTCCGATATATATCCGCAGCAAATGCTGGCCCGCGCTATTGCCGCTATCATCGCGGCCATCGTCGCCCTCGTGGTTATGATTATCGGCGGATGGGATCCCCATTCCGGCGGCGAGCGAGTCGGCGGCGCGCCCCCGTCGCGGCGCGCCTTCGATGAGTATTGTTTCCCCAAGAAATATGCCGTTCAGAAGCATCAGCTCGCGATGGGCCGCTATATGGCCCCGGGCCACGCGCCCCGCGAGATCCTCATCTTCCACAAGATCGGCTCCGGGAAAACGTGCCTTTCGATTCAGATCGGCGAGAAGTGGGTCGCCGCCGGCCATCGCCCCCTCTATGTAATGCCGGCCAGTCTGATCCCCGGGTTCCGCGCCGAACTGCGCGGCGGCTGCTCGGGAGGCAAATACGCGCTCAGCGGGGCAGATCCCCACAAGGACCCGATCGACAAGGTCTACCAAGTATTCTCGTACAATAAGTTCGCCAATGAAGCGGCCCATATTCGCGCCCCCATCATAATCGTCGACGAAGTGCAGAACGTCCTCCATAAGGGAGGCGCCTTCAACTCGGCCATTCTCGACTGGATCCGCCGTAATCCGCGGTCTTCCGTAGTAATCATGTCGGCAACCCCGATCTTCGACTCCCCGGAAGAGCTCCGCAGCATCGCGGCCCTTCTCCGGGCCGATATACCCCGCGAAGAGCCCCTTACGCCCGATGTTGTGCGGCAGCACTTCGCTGGCCGCGTTTCCTACTTCGCGGGGGCCCCCGAATTCACATTCCCGCAGGTCGAGGTCAAGACCCACCGATGCCCGATGAGCCGCCACCAGGCGCAGTGGTATCGCGCGCAGGTCGAGACGGAAATGAAGGCCAGCGGCGCATTGGCCACGCACAAGATCAGCAACGACTTCTACATTAAGTCCCGCCAGCGCTCGAACATCGCCTTCCCGAACGGATTAACGGGCACTGCGGCACTCGATGCGCTCACTCCGAACATGATACGCAACTCACTCGACACCTATTCGGCAAAGTTCGCCAAGCTCATCGGCAACATGCGGAAGGCACCGGGCGCACTGGCCTTCATATACACCAACTTCACAGGGCCGGCCGGCATAGCGGCGATCGCGAAGTGCCTCGAAGTCGCGCTCGGCATGTCGGGCTTCGAGGCCGAGGGCCCGGGCCCTCGGCGATATGCCGTCTGGTCGGGCGACCAGAACGGAGCCCAGAAGGACGCGATCCGCGCCGCCTTCAATGCCCCGGCGAACGACTCAGGCAAGCAGATTCAGGTAGTGATCGGCAGCCCGTCAATCAAGGAAGGAGTCAGCCTCCTTCGCGTGCGGCATGTGCATGTTATCGAGACCTATTGGAATCATTCGCGCCTCGAGCAGATCTTCGGCCGCGCTGTGCGCTATTGTTCCCACAAGAGTGTGCCTCCGGCCGATCGCCGCGTCGAAATCCACATGTATGCGGCCGTCGACAAGTCGGTGCGCCTCACGTCGCCAGTACGCCCAGAATACTCAATCGATCTATACATGCTCCATATTGCCGACGAGAAGCAGCGCGAGAACGAGCCGCTCCTGGAGGCGCTCATTGAGTCGTCGATAGAACACGGCAAGTAAGGAAAAAATTACACCGTGCTTACTTAGCACGCTACGAATGACTGCCTCTCCATCTCGTTCAGGCATCCGTAGTCCAGGCGCTCCTCCTCCTCTTCCCGCGCCTGAAGGATCTCGGCAAACTTCCGCTTCACCTCCTCCTTCCTGGATTCCGCAAGGAAGCGCCCCCAATCCGCCTCCTGCGCCGCGCGTTGGATCGGCGGCACAGAGCGACTCGCTGGCCCCTCGGTTTCCAGCAGAACGCCCTTCCTCGGAGGCTTCTTCCCGCAAGTTAAGAGATACTCGGAATCGATCGCGGCCGCCACCGTGTCGAACTGTATTATCTCGTCAACTTGCCTTCCGCTCCTCGCCAACGCACCGAACACAGCCGCCACAAGGTCATCCCGGGGGACAACCTCTTGGAAACCGCTCCTCAGCGCGAAGATCAAAGTCCGCTTTGCGATAAAGAATCTATAGCACCCGTTGTAATTAGCTTGGGAACCGTAAATTATTACCTCAAATCTCGACATTTTCGTAATAGCAAGATCGCCGGAAATCATTTTTTCCTCGAAAAAACCAAGCTCATGCACAGCAGCGCATGCGCCCGTCGGAAATGTTCCCGCGCGCCTTGGCGATCTCGTGGATCGCGGGGCTAACGGAAATCAGTTCCAGTTGCGGGTTCGCCAGCGCCGTCTGCGCCAGCTCCAGCGCAAGGGCCTCCGCGATGCCCGCTTCTCCCCTGTCTCCTTCCGCAAAGGAGACCCGCACCATACGCAGCCCGCGCGGCGCGCCCATCGCGAACAGCCGCGCGCAGTCCCCGATAAGGTCGCTCACCTCGAAGGCAATCGAACGCAGACTGTCCATCTGCGACACGATAGAGGCGACCATATCGACCGGCAGATCCCAGGGCACGCCGCGGACAACGAGATGCTCGATCGGCGCGCCCAAGGCCGCCTCGACCGGCACTGCGTTAGGCAGCATTTCCGCGAGCAGCGGGTCCTCGGCGATGCGCAGTCCATCGCCGGACATGACGGCGGCCAAGTGGACTTCCGGCACTCCCCTGGGCGCAGCGGGCAGCTCTGGAACGAGCGGCGCGCAGCGCACGATGTTGCCGTTTACGATTATGATCAAGTCGTCTCCCCTGAAGCCAATATCGTAGTCGAGAATTGGGCGGCCGCCAAGACAGCGCTCGTCGAAAGTCCCGACGAACGTAGTTGGCCCGACCCTTGCTGTCAACTCCACCATTCCTCCAGATTTTCCGTTAATGGAAAGGCGAATCACCGACATTTCTCAGTTATTAATGAAAATCGCCGAATAATTCAATTTTCGCCCATCCCGGCGAACATATAGTTAATGTTTACCGGCATTCGCGAGCGCATCCCGAATGTGGACACTTTCGACACGATCTCGCTGAAGCACGATCCCGATTACGACTCGGTGGTCGCGGCCAGCGATGTAGTGCGCGACTTCATTCGCCGGAAGCAGCTAATCCTCTACGGGGGGACTGCCGTCGATTACGCGCTGCGCCTTAAGGGCGACAAGATCTACCCGGACGAGTCGCTGGTTGTGCCCGACCTCGACTTCTTCTGCCCCGATCACCTCGAGGCGGCCTGTGAGCTGGCCGACGTCCTCGCCGAAAAAGGGTATAATTGCCGTGTTGTGCGCGCGAGATTCGTCAAGACAATGCGCGTCTCGATAGGCAATAATCGGTGGGTCGCCGACATATCGTTCATCCCCCAGTCGATATTCGTTCGCTTGCCGTATCTTCTCTACGACGGAATGCGCGTGATTAGCCCAGATTTCCAGAGGGCCGATTTCCACTCGTCGCTGGCTTTCCCCTATGACGATGCCCCGCGGGAAGTGATCTTCAACCGCTGGTCGAAGGATATCAAGCGCTTCAATAAGCTCATCGCGGCATACCCGCTGGGGCGCGACGCACTGCCGGCGGCCTCCAGCGCGCCGCTTGTCAAGTGCCGGCTACCCATCGATATCTTCGACTCGGCCATTGCCCACGGCTTCGTTGCCTATGGCTTCTTCTATAATGCGCTCGACAGCCCTATCAGGGGTGCGCTCCCCGAGTGGGTTCCTGCGCCCAGTGCGCCCCAGATGGCCGCCGACGGCACCATCGAGTTCGACGTGCCCCTCGGCCGCATCGATGTATGCGTATTGCGCCTTCCTGAGGGCCGCCAATTCGCCCCCTACTTCACGCACACCGAGCGCACGGCAATAGCGAAGGCAAGCGCGTTCCTGGGGCGCGACATATCGACTCGCGGCGACGAGCGGGAGATCATCTTCCACGACAATTCGGCGCGCCAGTGCGGATATGTTAGCTTCTCTATGGACGCGACGCGCCGGATTCGGGCCGTATCGGTCCAGTATATGCTCAAGTTCTTCCTCTGTCTCCATCTGCGGGACATTCTCGAGGGGCGGCAGGGGAACGCAGTGGGCCTGGCTTACTATCTGGCGACTCTGGAGCTGATCCGCGCGTCGCGCGACGCGCAGTTATTCCTGCCGAGCGTCAAGGTGTTCGGCACGAAGTCCGACAGCTTCACTGACCGCATATCGCGCCGAATGACCTACGAGCGGATCCTCGGGCTCGACGACACGATGCCCACGGAGGCGCCGCCGAGGCTGTACAAGCCGCGGAAACCCCCGGTGCACCCAACGTTCGACTACGAGAAGTCGCACATCTTCATCGAGGATGGGCGCCAACTGAACGCGAATTAGGACTCCAGATATATACGAACTCGCCGGAATGCCCGTCACTCTTCTCGAGCGAGGAAAACTAACTTCAACAACGCAAGATCCCGCCGAGCAGCGGGAGCTCGATCGGTGGGTCCCCTATGAATACATCATTCGGTGGTTCCGCGACAGAGAGGCCCGAACTGGCGTCGAGAACCGCTTCCTTGTGATCAAGGCCAAGACTTCGAGCGGCAAATCTACCTTGTTGCCCCCCGAGATATTCCGGCACCTTGTTATGCAGCACGGGCCTGGGGCCCCAGGCATCGTCTGCACGCAGCCGCGCGTCCTAACGGCGATCAAGAACGTGTCGCAGATAGTGTATCATTCGGGCCCGGATTATCCGACTTTCCTCAAGATCGGGGAGACGATCGGGTGGTCGACCAAGTTCTCGAAGCTCAAGCCGAAGAATTTCGGCCTGCTGTCGGCGACTATCGGCACGGTATTAATGCAGCTCCAGACGCAAACAGACGCCGAGATCATGGCGCTCTACAAGTATATCCTTATCGACGAGGTCCACACGCGCGATCTGTCGACAGACACGACGCTGAATGTGCTCAAGTGCTTGCTCAATAGGCAGGCACAGAACCCGCTGTGCCCCTTCGTTGTGCTGATGAGCGCGACAATCGAATTCGCCCCGTACCTCGAGTATTTCGGCGGCACGCTGCGGGATAATGCGATACTCTGTGAGGGAATTAGCTTCCCGCGCCCCGTTATCTGGGACTACATGGGGAACAGTGTCACGACCGACTACGCGATGAAGGCGGCCGATTGCGTTGTGCATATCATCGAGAAGTATGCGGCCGAGGATAAGCCCGAGGAATCAGATATTCTGGTGTTTCTCCCGAGCCGCACGGAGTTCGCGAAGACCATGAGGAAGATACTCGAGTATCGGGAGGCAAAGTTGGTCCCTGTGTTCGCGGGCAAGCTCCCTATAGATAGCCCGGAAGCCCAGCAGGGCGCATTCGTTGTGCTTCAGATTGACAGCGAGGCGCAGCGCCAGGAGAACGACGATTACATGAGCCTCGATAAGCCCCTCGAAGTCATGAGCATTCACTCGGCGGTCAAGGCGGCCGTTGTCCGCGTCATTACGCCGATTCGGCGCGTGATATTGACGACCAATGTCGCCGAGACAGGGCTGACGCTTAACGGCCTCAAGTACGTCGTTGACAGCGGCTATGATCGCGCATCCGAATACAATCCGCTCAACAAGATAAATGTCGTAATCTCGCGCCCCGCTTCCTTGCCGCAGCTAGTCCAGCGCTACGGGCGCGCCGGCAGGAAGCGGCCGGGATTCGTGTATCCGCTGTATTCGGAGGAAACTAGTAATATGCTGGCGAAAGAGAGTTATCCGCAGATAATGACCCAGAATATCACGCCGGTTCTGATGCAGATCATGCTCGAGCAGCAGCGCATGAAGGAGTCGGTGGGCGTGAAGAGCCCGTACTTTTCCGTGGGGGATATGGACCTCGTCGACTTGCCGGTGCCGGACCTGCTGCTCGACGGGCTCGAGCGGCTGTATGCGCTTGGCCTGATAAGCCCAGAGGCGCCCCCGTTCAATCCCGACGCCGAGACGTTCATAAGCGCGCCGAGATCGGGGCCGCTAGATTCGGCGGGCGCCGGATCACACCTCGGCTTGACGCGCCTTGGGCGCCTCGCGGTCGCCGTGGGGACCGTGTTCACGGCGGAGAATTTCCGGATGGTCATGGCCGGATTCGCCTGGGAATATTCGCCGCTCGATCTCATTGCTGTCGCGGCGTACACTATGCTCGGTTCCTCAAAGCTAACGGAGCGCGAGGAGGCCGGGACCGACAAGCTCAATCTGCGGCTCGACATCCTCTACAATGATGTTATCGGCGCCGACCCGGCGGACTTGTGGCATTGGCGGCTATTGACTGGCGACACGTTCATGGACGGAATTATTCTTTCGAGGGCGGTAGACAGGATGCTCGCCGATGCGGACCCGAGCACTGCGCTGCCCAAGTTCACGGAATGGTGTAATCAGCGGAGCATCGCGATCGGCACTTTGCTCGAGTACGTGAACTTGCGCGAAGATATGATCACTGCGCTGCTTGCCCAAGGCATCGATATATATGCATTCCCCGGCATGCTGGACCATCACGGCGACGCGGCGGACACTATGAATATGATAGTGCGCTATAAGCACTGCGTTCATGAAGGGTATCGTCTTAATCTGATCGAGTATGACGACGAAGCCGGCGAGTATCGGACGCAAACCGGCATGAAGGTCAGCTCCATCGAGATGAATATGCCCGCACTCGCCAAGGAGACTCGCCCGCGCTATGTGCTATATGATCAGCTAATGAGCATCTTCGACTTCGATACCGGCATCTACAACGCGGAGGCCGCGAATGTAAGTATCTTGGACGGATATATAGCCAACGATTCGCTGTTCACGCAGTAATGGGCATTCGCGGATTGGCCAAGTTCCTCGGCGCTCGATTTCCGGGCGCCCTTACATCGGCCACATTGAGGGACCTTGCGGGCGCTGTTGTCGCCGTCGATGCGTCGATTCAGCTACATCAGGCGGCGCATGCTATTGGCGGCGCCGACAGCGCCCAGCGGATCGCGCTGTGGCCGCTGCTCAACCGGGCGAAGGCGCTGATCGAGCATCGGATAATGCCGATCTACGTGTTCGACGGCGTGCCGCCCGAGGAGAAGGCGCGCCGCGAGGGCGGGCTCCACATTGGCGCGGAACTTATCGACGCGTTCAAGGCGGCGCTCGACATACTCGGGATTCCGCGCGTCGACGCGCCGCGCGAGGCCGACGAATACTTGGCGGCCCTGAGCCGCATGGAGATCGCCCGAACGATAATCAGCGAGGATCTCGACCCTTTGGCGATGGGCGCGGCGAGTGTGATGACTGGCTTTCGGGTCTCGCCGAAGCCCGGGGAAATGATCGAATATTCACTGCCCGCTATCTTGCGGGCCCTTGAGCTGACGCCCGATCAGTTCGTCGACTTCTGCGCCATAATCGGTACAGATTACGCGCCCCGAGTCCCGGGCTACGGGCCCGCCCGCGCGTTGAGGGCCATCCAGGCGCCGCCGGCGAACGCGCCGCAGCCGCCGCAGACAGCGAAAAAAATATTAGCTGCGCGCGCCGATGACATTCGGGAAAGTTGCCTGCGACTTGCCGCTCAGCTGCCGAGTATCCGCATTAATCGGGATCGAGAGGCAATCGCGGCGCGCCTCGTTGCCGACATTGGGCTGGCCCCGGCGCTGGTCGCGCGATACGCGCAGGCGTTCGGCCCGAATTAGCGCGGCGCTTCTTTTTTCACTTACAGTGCGCCGTGAGCGCCGCTTCGATTGCCTTCGTGTCGGTGCCGATTATGCCCGCCAGGCATCGGCCGCCCCTGTAGACCATGATGGTCGGCACGAAGGCCAGGTTGCCTAATATTGCTCGGCCGATGGTGTTCGCGTCGGCGGAATAGAAGTTGGTCCGCGAATAGCGCGAGCTGGCGGCGGAAAGGATTCCCATAGCTATATTACATGGAACGTCGCCCTTCACGACAAAGGCAATTAGCGCAGTTTGCGCGCCGCTCATGGCGCTGCGGCAGTCGGCGATTGTCGTTAGGCGCCGAAATCTTGACATTGGCTATATAGGACGCGCATATTGCTTATGGAGAATATCATCAAATACCACCGGATGCTCAACATGCTCGGCAGCGATGTGAAGCACATCGTGAACCAAATCGACGCCGTGCAGCTGAAGGGTTCGCCTTTCTTCGGTAAGTATGCCGCGTACTTCGAGCCGCTCGACAAGACGGCATGGCGGCCTCGCGAATCGATCATTGGGGCCGCCGATGTGCGGTTCAGGACGATTGTGATATGAAAAAAGAAAGAGAAACGAAGGCGCGCGGGTCTCGGCGAATTGCGGTTCGGAATGAACGCGATATGAGAAGGAGGCGAGCGGGAATCTCGCCGCCGATCGGCGCCCTCAAGCCAGGGGCGCCCACTGCGCGTTGTGCGCGCGAATCTCGGCGAATGTGCGCGGACGGGCGGTAATCGCGACCGGCTCTTCGCCGGGCCCGATGGGTTCCCCTTCGCGGTCCTTCATGCGGAAGCCGTCAATGTAGCCGCTATCGGGGCCCGACCTTACTGCCGTGCCTATGCGCGAGTTCTCGAAGGCGGCGGTGAGGCTCGCCTCATCGTCGTCGAGGCGCCGCTGATAAGCGCGCCGGTACCAGTCGCGATACTTATCGATGGCCGAGCGGAGGGAAGTGCGGGCCGAAGCGGCCTTGATGAAGTAGTCGACAATGAACTTGTTGAGGGGGTCCTGCGAGTTCCGGAAAGTCAGGGTCTCTGAGGCGATCGTCGGGACGGGAATTCGGCCTATGTCCCCGCCGAAGCGGTTCTGCAGGATCTGATAGTAATGAACGAGAATGGCGAGCATCGCCTGACAATAGTTCATGTCCGTAATCCGAGACTCGCCGAACTTCGGATCGTCCAGCTTCTCGAGCGGGTTCGTCGGATTCGGGTTCGGCACGAAGCGCGACTTGACGAAGTAGTACAGGACGCGGTCCCAGGTGCCGTTGTCGGTAGAGTTGATCACGAATGGATAATTCGAGATCGCCACCAGATTCGCCGTGTTCCGGAACGATTCCTCGGTCGAATACAGTTCGCGCGCCGACTGAATGCCCGGGGAAACAATACTCTTCATGCGCGCGGGGTTGATCTCCTCGCCCTGATTCGCCTCGTCGAAATAGCCGCCTCTGGCGCCCTTGAGCATCATCAGCGCGGAATTCGCGTCCCGGGCCTTCTCGCGTTTGCCCGTGAGCAGCTGCATCCTCAGGGACTTGACGTAATCGTGGCCAAGCGCCGCCTGCGCCATGCGCATTGAGAAGCTCTTCCCGTTCCGGCCTCCGCCGCCGAGGAGAACTATTCGCCGGCACGCATCGCGCGCATCCAGCCAGGTAGAGAGATAAAGGAGAATGAAGTCGCAGACATCATTTTCTAGATAGATGTCGTGATAGGCCTTGAGCAGTATGCGCGCCTCTGGCCAGTCGGCGCGGTATGGGGCGAACGGCACCTTGGTGAACTTGGAAATGCGCAGCTCATGGAAAGTCGTAATCAGCTTCGGCGTCCAGGTGGGCTGCGGGTCCCAGAACTGCAGAACGCCATTGCCGACGCCGATCGCGAACGGCTCCTGATCGAGCGAGTCGATGAAGTTCTTGACATTGAAGATGTAGGCGGCCTGCTTAATTATCCCCATATGCTGGCTGTTATTGTACATCTTCAGCTCGGTCCCGTTGATGGCCTTGAGCACCGCCTTCAGGCACTCCTTTTTTGCTTCCGGCAAATTAGCTTCCTCGTACATGTTGTCGATGACGCGATGCGCCTTGGAGATTAGCTCGGGGATCTGGTGGGTGATATACAAGTGCATGGATAAGGGGGACCGCTGGGGACGCCACTTGTAGATCTCGAATTCTGAGCCCGGCGCCGCGTCGCTTACGAACTCGTACCACTGGTCGAAGCCAGCGCACCCGTGATTCACGTCGGCGACATAGTTCTGCCGAAGAAGCATGTGGAGGGCCTCTGCGATATGGGAATGCTCGAGGCGCCCGGCGTGCCTCATGAGCTGGCGCTTCAGGTATTCGGCCGCATTCCGGGACTGAATATCGGCGTATCTGGCCGGGTCGCATTCGCGGGCCCAGAAGTGGATCGACCGGATCGTCAGCCGCGTGCCGCCGGCGGCGCCGAGGCTGTTCCAGGTGCGCTCGAAGCCGCTGGGGTCCCACTTGGCGCCTCCGCGCGTGCTGAATAACTTCGCAAGAGGACAGTATTTTCCGTTAGTGTTCTTCACGGCGCACAAGACGCGGAGCCACTTATCATATTCTACGGCATACGAATCGTCGAGAATATCGAGGAGGCCGCTCAGAATGCGCGCTTCCCAGTCGCGATTCACCAGATCCCTTACTTGCTCGTGGATGTCCCGGTCGTCATCCTGCTGCTCGCGGGCAGCAGGGCGGGCGGCGAACCTCTCGAGGCCGGCGATGGCCTCCGGCGCAAGCTCAAGCTCGCGCTTATCCAGCCAAGTGCGGACGCCCTTGATCTGATCGAGCCGGAAAGTCAGGCACGCCTCATAGGCGACGTTGATCGGCTGCTTCACTTGCGTTTCGCTTCCTGGCGGCATGATCGTGCTCAGGTCCGCCGAGACGACTCCCCTGTTGAGTTCGTCGATGGGCAAGCGCACTGTCCGCAAGCTTTCGGCCCCGATGGACGTGGCGACGACGTATTCGAGGTGGTAGGGGATGCCCTCGACCTTACACGACCCGATGAAGTGCGTGGGGACTCCGGGCGACGCGTGGTCGACCATCTTCTCCGGCGACTCGGCGCCCTTCGTGCCCATGAAGATAGAGCGACAGGCCTCGCCGAGCTTATGTACGATGAAGCGCCGCGCCGACTTCGGCAGCCACACGTCGGGAATCAGTATGTGGATGCCGTCCTTATAGACCGCGTTTCCCTGCGCGAATGAGCCCGTCTCGACGAGCGTTGGCGCGTGCCTGATGATGAAGAAGAACGTCGCCCTGATAGCGGCGCTGATGGCGGGCGGCGAATTGTCCGATTCGTTGGCGGCCAGCGCGCCGTCGTCGAATATGTTGGTCGGCCGAAGCGCTGCCCGCGCGCGAGATAGGTCGGCCGAGAGCGAACGGATGCAGTTCACGACGACCTCGATAATTGCGTCGTAGTGGGCCTGCTTGAATTCCCTCTCGCTCGAATATTGATACCTGTCGAAGTCGATCATCAGACCCGCCGGATCATCCGTTATGTGCTCGGCAAGATGCAGAACGCATTGTTCGCGGCGGCACTCTTCGAGAAGGGAAAAGAAATCGCCGATTTGGCCAGGGTCCATGCTGTAGATGCGGCGAGCAGCGACATCATTGAGGTTATGCGGCGACTTATTGGGGAGCGGTTTGAGGCCCCCCATGAACGCCCTGAGGGCATGGTAGTTGCGATTGCGTATAGTGCTGGCTATTTCGTCAGCAGTCGCAATGCACGCAGAATCGCAGTATGATGCGTTTGCCGCGTTCTCCATGTCCCTCAGAAAGGCGTACTATATGGTAATGGGCGGATTTTAGATTGAGGAAGCGTTAATCCGGCCGAGAGATTTCAGAAATAGACCGCTCCAGGCACCTTCGGCAGGGTCTCGGCGTGCCCGGCCTCCAAGTCGATCGTGGCCTCGCCGGAAGCGAGATTCGCGACCAGGAGGGTCCGATTCGCGAATCGGGCGACGACGCGGACTAGACTGGGGCGGCCAGCGGCGCCAATGAATTTCGCTAGTCGCGCCGACGACAGGGCGCCTTGCCGCGCCAACTCGTTGTAGAGGCGCGTTATATCCGCGGGCGGCGTATCCTGATCATCGTAGACAACAATGGCACTTTCGCACGGCATAGCGGTAATCGAGCGCCCCTGTGCCGCTGCGGCGGCGCATCGCCTGATATTGCGGCGGGCACAATAGGCATTGAACGTGTCGATGATCCTGATTGCGAGGCGGTAAATGTACTCCATCGTGAGGCAAATTTGAAAGTATATGGGACTATATACGAGTACAATGGACGATCATGAGAGCGCGGATGAATCGGAGCCCGAGATGGAGCCGGAGTCTCGCGCGAAAGGCAAGCGGAAGCAGAAGAAAAAGATTGTGCCCGAGGAGGCGATCGAAGACGAAGAGGGCGACGGCGACAGCGAGGCCGAAACGGGGGCCGAGATCGGGGACGAGGACGGCGCGGGGGCAGATACCGAGGCTGAGGCCGAGACTGACACCGACGCCGAGGGAACGGAATCGGAACCCGAGTCCGCGGCGGCGGTGGGCGCCGATGAGCCGCAGCACCCGGCAATTCCCCCGGAGACTCGCGAACATATCATTGTTGCTCCCGAACATAGGCGCACGTCTCATGTGCTCGGGCGCATGGAAATGACCGAATTGATCAGCATACGCGCGAGCGACATAGCGGCGACCGGGAGGGCGATGATCCCTATTCCGCCCGGAGTTAGCGACCCAATCGAAATCGCGCGGCTGGAGCTTGCCGCGCGCAAGACGCCCCTTATTCTCCGGCGGCCAGTCGGCACTCTGCGGAATGGCCCTGGAGGCCGTCCTATTACGTATATTGAGCTCTGGTCGCCGAACGAAATGACGCACTCGATGCCGATATGAAGGAAAAAAGAATCGCCGCAAGTGGAGGCGGAGAGCAGTTCCGCGCTTATTTTTTCCCTATTCCGCCCGTGGGCACAACGCGCGCCCCACACTTACATACGTACATGATCTTCTCCGCCTGGCCAATCCGCACCAGCGCCATGTAGGCGCGCCCGCAGTCGGCGCACTTTATCGGGACATTCGAGGCGGAGAGATCGTGGGCCGCGCGGCTCAGGAATATCTCGTGTTTGAGATCGCCGCGGCCCGTGTTCGTCGACTCGGCCCACAGCGTATCCTCGTCGCCGCCGGCGATTATCGCCTTGCACTTGGCGCACACGAATGACACGCTTGCGTCCGGCGCCTGAACGCGCTCCATACGAAGTGCACAGACTGCGCAGAATTTCATTCTATTCGCGGGCTATATATTCCGCACAGTACTTCTAATCGCCCAACGCCATTCAACTTTCCCTAACGGCCGGATTGAAGGACGTCCACCCTCAGCGCGCCGGCGGGCACCTCTATGGCCTTCGACACGATGAAGCGCGCGAATATATGCGGAATGACGATGTTATCGGTCCATTCGGCCGCGAGGCGCTTCTCCCGCCAGTTGAGAAGCTGCGAAGTGATGGCGCTCGTAATCCGCGACTTAGCGTCAAGAAAGAAGCTCGCTGCGGCGGGCAGCTTCCGCTCGCTGTAGAGCGCCGTCATCATGTCGAGGAACTGCATGATATCGAGGACCGCAAATATGCGGAAGGCCGACCCGGGGTCCTCATTAATGAGCTCGTTAATGAGCTTCGTGTGTGTTCCGTATACTTCCGGGCATGCGCGGTTGACGAACGCCGCCAATAGGCCGGCGAACTCGGCCGGGGAACCTAGTTTCTCCATCGGAATAATGACCCTCGAGAAGTCGATGATTTCCGGATTGAAATTGGGCGTCTTGATTAGGTATAGGTTGCCCATGAGGGCGATCGCTATTTCGGATCGGCCGCTGGTTCGCCGAATCAAGATGTTCGACGTGTGGGCGTCGGCGTGGATGACGCCCGCGACTTGATGCAGCGCGCAGAAGGCGAACATCAGCAGCGCGGCAAAGGACGTCATATGCTGCTCTTCCGGCGAATCGACGAAGCGCCGCCTATCGGGATCAATATTGCAAAGGGAGGAAAGGCGGGAAAGGGGCGCGCCCATGATTGTGGAAAGCACGCATATGGCGACGTTCGACATCCGCACATTGTTGAGCACCTCCTCGGCGGATCGCCGAATGTCGTCGGCAAATGCCCCGGCTTCCATGTCGGCCGTCCGCGGCATGCCGGCTTTGGGCACCGGCACGCTTCCCTCCGACATGATTCTGGCGGCCTCGATCAGGTGCTCCATTGCGCTTTCGGCGAGTTGCCCGCGGTAGTATTTCGCGCGCAGGCGGGGGTTCTGGAAGGCCTCAGTACATGCCCCATGGAATACATGCCAGGGCGTATATCTCGGCGTCATGCCGACCAGGAATGCAGACCGTTTCGTTGCCTTATTTGCGTATATTTCGCGCCATGCTCGGTAGCGAACGTTCTCCATGTTTGCGGCCTCGTTTATGGTTAGCGGCTCGATCTTGAGGCCCACTTTCGGGATGTGCAGGGACCCGTAGAAGTTCTTCCATATTCGCATGTATCCGGGATTCTCCCGCCATACGGCGTCGTAGATGTCTATCAGATTGCTGACCGGCTCCAGCCACTTGATTTGGTCAACATTACATTCCTCGCGGGAAGCGCCCCTTAGCATTGCCTGGGCCTCAATAACGGTTGTGAGATAGACGCACATTGCCTTGACGGCGATTCGCGACGCGCCTATTAGCTCGCGTATTGGCTTGCGCGCGGCCTCCTTCATGGCGCTGGGAAAGAAGTACAGCTCGTCAATGGTTGCGTCCCGCAGCTCGTTCAGTATGATAGTCTCGAATTTCTCCCAGTTATACGCCATCTGCGGGTCCTTCATCATTTGCTCGACGTTCGCCCAGGAGGGCGCATGCCCGCGGAACTCGCCGTCCGCGGATTGCATTACGAATCCGGTGGCCAATATCATCGTTTCGGCGGTTTGCTCGATAGTCGGGCGGATCCGGACGAGGAGCACCGCATAGTTGTTCGTGGTGCCGTTCTTGACGGATGTAAAGATAACATGTGCATAGTTGGTGGTATCGAGTTCGTCGCCCATTATATAGGCACAGAAAAAATTGAATTATTTAATCCTAGTTATTCATAATGTCACAGTTACAAGTAACCGACGGTTTAGTGGACGCGTACGGGAATTATCTCAGTTCGTATTCTGAGATGGTAGGTCTTATAAATTCGGAAGTTGCGCATGAGGTGCAGCCATACGGATTAGGCGGAGATTCGTACCTTGATGAGCCAACTCCACTCGGAGATCATCAAGCGGACGAATACCTGCGCCAAATATATAACTTTCAGGAGGAAACCCATTAAGGGATCCCTCCGAAAAAATTAAGGGAATGGAAACGGAATAACATTCGCTTCGAGGGAGGGAGATTGTCAAATCTTCCTCACGCCCTTATTTTTTCCTTATCGTTCCCTCGCTTCAGCCGCGGCCGCGATTGCCTCAGCGATATTGTAGAAGAGATCGTTCCTGAACCTATCGGGAACGCCCATAGCGTCCAGGCAATCGGCGCTATCGGCGCCAATGGCGTCATCAGCGTCGTCCTGCCGATCTACGCTAACGGCCGCGCCCTTGTATATTGCGGTCGTAGTGGGATCGGTCGATTGCCAGATCTGTTCCATGATCAATGCGCAAAGCGCGTATATAAGTGTTATTCTTAATGCCGTTCATTTTTATGCCCTTGTATTCGACATGTAGAAGCGGATCCTATTCAGCGAGGCCATCTCGCAAGGAGAGGCAATATGAATCTTCGATCGCCGATACGGCGTGGGAACGCCGGTTGGCCCTAGGTCGGCGTCGATCGTCATCAGGCCCGCACATAGGCAGTAGCTCGGCTGGCCGTAAGTGCAGTCGCAGACCATACGGGCCGACCTATATCCCCTCGGCATGAACTGCTTTGCCCCGCGGGCGTGATTCAGGCGATTGAGAACTCCCTTATCATCTCTTGCCGACATCTTGCGGAAATGCGTATATATCGCGCGACAAATAAAAAAATATCTCCGCGAGGGAGCCCGCGCTTACCTATCGGCCATCATAATGCGCATGTAAAGGCCGATGTTCGCGATATTCATTAGCTGGTCCTTGATGATGCTTATTGCGTGCGGGGAGAAGGTGCTCATTTGGCGATTCGCCGATAGCTCCCTGGCGACAATGAGGGCGACTGCCTCTATTTCGCGATCAATGCCGTCGAACGCGGAGCCGAAGAGCTTGACGCCGATGGGCTTGGGCCCCATCGCGAGCTCCTGGGGAGTGGTCGTATACTCCTGCTTCTTGTTGCCCGCATCGTCGCCATCCATGCTCTTCGCGGCGGCCCGCATAATCGCCGGGATGCGCTTGCTAAGGCGCGCCGTAATGAAGTCGAACTTCTTGTAAAGGTCAGCGGCGGCCGGGAATAGTGCTATATGCTCACTGCGCCGATTGAACGATAGATAGGCGCGCAAGGAGAGCCACGTGCGCAGATATAGGGAGCGCGAGGCCATCCACGTGCGCTCATACTTCTCGGGAATACCATAATCGCCATTCTTCGGCAGATCATAGACATGCACGCGGACGGCGCGGTGGAGCGCGCTCTCGATGAAGACTACGCCTGCGCCATTGGCGCTTGCGGTCGCGACGAAGTCTTCGCGGGCCCGCAGAATATAGCCGTAATTGATCTCCTTGCCGCCGGAGCCGAAATACGCGGTCAGCGCGTCGTTCACACTTTCCATTAGGGCAACCGGCGTCGGGGCGGCCTCGAGCGGCGACTGCCTGGGGACCCCCGGGATATCGGGGCCGGAAACGACCCATAGGCCGTCGCGGTCGGCGGCCAGAGGGTGGAAGTCGCTGTGCCTGAATATCACAGTGTAGATCGCCTTCTTGTCGAGCAATTCCCAGCGGAACTGCGGGGCACGATCGCCCTCGCGCGATACCAGCTCCGGATTAACGGCGCCTGCGGCCTCGGCGAAGACCTGTTCGTAGGTCTTGGGCCCGATCCACATGTAGCGCGCGGCATCGAAGGCCCCCGTTGTGCTCATCTTCCAGCGCCCGCAGCGCTCAGCAAAGTAAAGCGCAACAAGAGTGCCGTCGACCGCGCGGTGAACGTTGTAGTTATCGATATGTTCGAGCGCGTAGTCGATTGCCGCCGGACTAGTAGATATATCGTCATGCTTGAGCAGCACTTTGAATCCGTTGAACATGTCGACTACGGCGCCATTCAGCTCGCGATGCAGTTGGACATCCGGCATGTAGCAGAAGCGGTCGATCGCCAGAAGCGCAAGGCCGCTTTCGAAGTGCGGCTCGTGCTTCAGCGTAATGCCGAAGGCGCGGAAGTAATTCTGGACGGCCGAAATAACACGGTCAGTGATCGGCTCATCGGCGAGCGTCGCGAATTCCTTGGCCGCAGCCGCCGACAGCGCCGCCGCCGAGCCGATGGCCTTGGCGGCAGTGGAGTCGAAAGGGGCCGCGCGAGGAGGGCGAGGTGGACACGCGACCCTTCCGGCGACGTATGTGTCGTTGGCTGGGCGCGATATGGAAGTCCCCATTGATATCTTTGACTCGGCCTGCGCTTGGCGCACACGGCGGCCTCCGCGCTTCCCGCGTCTATTCTTACGCTCAACATGCGTGAATTCAGCCATTTGCGTTTGATACTCTTAGTCGGTGGGTTTATATAGGAATACTCGCGCGTTCAATTTTCTAGGCCGACTGGGCAATGCTATGGGCGACAGATTCGATAAGGAGCTGTATCTTGACCACGATATTATCGGCGGCGACGCGATTGAAGTCTACTATGACGCGCCAGTTGCCGTGGATCTCCGCAGCCTGAGCGATCATGACTTGGAGATCTTTTTCCAGGAGCTTTCCGACATCATTGCGCATGGCGATCAAGTCGACAAGGCACTCGCCGTGATGCCCATGATGATGTTCATTTCGTATGGCCAGATAGTGCGCGAACAGATGGCCCACAAGAACGCATTCGGCAACCAGGCGCTGGAGCCGCTGATCATTAGGCAGGCCGTGCATCTCGGTCAGAGCGCCGACCTGTTCGGGGGCGAGGTGCCCTTTGTTGTGCCTGTTATCGAGCAGGGGGCCTCGTTGGCCGATCTACTTCGGGCAATGCGCGTAGTGCAAGTAAGGCGCGGGAAATTCAAGCAGCAGATACGAATCAAGAAGGTCGCGGAGAAACGCGAGATACCGATTCAGACGGCCCCGGGGGCCGCGGCGATCTCCGCCGGCCCGTCGCCGGTAGCCGGCATAACCGTGCAGTTCAAGGAAATCGCCTCGATCCTGCTGGATACGGGCATAGCCGGCAACGAGCAGCTCAAGACGAACTCTCCGGCCGATATCTCGGCCACCGTCATCGACCTTGTCGTTCGGGATCACGTGGCGCAGATGGGGGGGATGGTGGAGTTGGCGAAGAGTCTGATCAGGCATCTTACTTTGGTGTACGATCACCGTTTCCACAACGTTCTACGGTACGCGCCGAGCAATGTAGCGCATTTGCTGCCTGCGCCGGCGGCGCCCGCGACGGTGATCGTCGCCGTCGCGCGATCGGCGCCCCCGGGCGCCCTCATTGACGCGGCCAAGCGCGCGGGATTCGCGCTCGACATCTCATTCGCGACCAACGTAATGGCGACTTTCTATGCGCTCGGGCTACTTGACTTGTATATGGCGCTCGCGCATTCTGTCGGATCGACAGGCAGCGCGTGGGCGATGTTCGACCTCAATAGGGCCACCGTGCGCATGAAGGTCGCCGAGGAGCGGGTCCGCGCCGAGAGGGCCAATATGCTGAATGCATTCGCGACCATCGCGGCGACCCACTTCGGGATTATTGTTCCGCGGTCGGCGGCGACTCCGGAGGCCGTCCTGGCTCTGATGGGAAGGAAAGAGCAGAAGCAAGCGCAGCTGCTCTACGAAAAGCAGGTCGCCGAGGCCAAGATGCTGGCCGAGAACAAGTGCCGCCATCGGCGCGCCGTTGCCTCTCTCCACACGGCAAAGTCGCCGGAATCCATAAGCGCGGCCCTCGAGGACGTGATGAAGTACAAGGCGCCATCGGCGTCGCCGTCGACGGCATCGGCGATGATCATGTGCGTCGAATGCAAATTACCCCTGATATGTCCCCATACGGTCGCCCTCGCTCAGGCGGACATTGAGCGGAAGAATTTCAATGAAGTGCGGCTCTTGCTCGCCGAGTTCATTGACTACATCCATGAGCGCGACGTCTTCTACTGCAAGATCTGCGGCGAATTGCTGCGCGGGTCGCGCATCTACGATGAGCATAACTCGACAGAGCACGCCGACGACATCGACCCCGAGCTCAGCTCGCATATTTGGGAGGAGGTCATGACGGCTCTCCATAGGGCGCACATTAAGGGAATCGTCGACATGGCGCGGACGATCAAGAATATTGTCATGATGCTCTATCCGTACATCGCGAAGGTCGAGCAGCAGATCATCATGTCGAAGGCCAGCGTGGCCAGCGAGATTAAGTCGAAACTGCGCATCAACATAGCGATCTATACTTACGCCATGCTCATTCACCTGGCGACAGGGCCAAGCAAGATGCCCATTGAATTCGTCGGCGCGGATCCCAATCGGCAATCGGAGGCCGACCTACTGCGCCACGCGCAGGCGCAGATACTGAGCACGAAGAATATCGCCCTTCGCGATGTACCGAGCTTCACTCCGGACAAGATCATAACCGACCTAGTCAAGGCCTTCAAGGCAATCCGCACGGGGCCAAAGTGGGAGCTAACGGAGGACTTGCCCGACTATCGGCAGCGGCTAATGTATGATCCGTTCTTCGGGTACATCTTCTACAACACTTCTCTTTCCGAGCCGTTCATGAAGGAGGCGATGCTCATCGACAAAGGGGCGGGCCCGCGGAACATTTGGATCGCCGAGAGGGCGGCCAGCGTGATGGACTTCGGGGTCCAGGAGGCGAAGACGAAGGCGCGGGCCGCCGATCGGAAGCGTGCGACTTCGACTCTGGGCGCGTTGGGCGCGCCCCATAAGTTCCTGATCGCCGTCGCCGAGAAGAACACGGTATTCAGCGATAAGGATGCCGAGCGGCTCAGTAAGGCCAGCGGCGGCTCCATGAGGGCGGCGCGCGAGGTAATCGCGGCCGGCGGGCTTGCGCTCATGGCGCGATACGCGAAAGAGGAACTCTATTCGAAGCCTGTTTACGCCGAGGCGAAGATTCCCCATGACTTTGACGTAAGTATGCGCATTCCCATGACTGCCGAGCACGTTGCCTTCCGCGCTGTTTGCGACTTGCTTGCGCGCGCTGAGATCGGGGTGAGAGCGGCGATCAAACTATACTATTACCAGGGGCGCGTGCACATCATGTCGACGGCGCCCAGAATCCGCTTCCTTGGGCTGCGCGCGGCGCGCCTATACGATGAGCAGGGGCGGCCCCATAAGTGGGAGCCAATTGCGCAACCTGCCGATCGGCACTCGATTCCGGACAAGAAGTGCGCGACATGCGGCGTTGTGCGCTCGGAGGCGGCCGCGAAGATCGACGAAGCGAAGGCCCGCGAGGCCGTGCGGATGATCGAGATTCGGCGCGGCTTCTTCCGCTTCTTCGAGACGCGATGCCCGATCGAAGGCATTCACACGATGAACGCGGAGAATAAGTGCGGAAAGTGCGGCTACTTCGGGGGCATGAGCGATATGGGCCCGGAGGCAATCGCCTACTTCGATAAGTATCTGCCGGTATTTACGGAGTTCTCCGCGATGGATGTTGAGGGCTTCGAAAGCACTGGGCGCCCAGCCGCGCCGTCGGGGGCGCCGACGGCGGAAGCGCAGGCGGCGCCCTGGAGCTTCAACTTCGACGCGGTAGTCGCCGTCGCCTCCGAGTTCGGCGTGCCGCGCGGAGAGATACAGTGCCTCGGCGCAAAGGGCGGGCAAACGCTGTCGGCGATTCACGACGGCTCATATATCCCTCCGGAGCCGAGAACTCGCTACGACACGCGCATAGGCGTGCTGAACGGCTATATCCTGCGCCTTCTTGGCGAATACAATTCCCTCAGGAACTACAAGCGCTTCCTGCGCCACGCGCCGCCGATTGTCGCCGTTGTGCAGGAGAAGGCGGGCATGCCGCGCGATGTCTTCGAGAAGGCGACGGCGGAGCTCCCTGAACTGGCGGGCATTGCCTCGGTTGCCGCGGAATCCTATAGCGCCGCCTTCGAGGCGTTCTGCGTGGGGCGCAAGCCGCGCGAGATCGGCGAATTCTGCCTGCAGACGTTCTGCGAGATACTCATGGCGATCCGCAAGTCGAAGGCCGGCGCAAAGATATGCTCCATATTCGCGGACACATTCCTGAAGTACATACTGAGCCGTGAGGCAATGCTGCTCAAGCCCGAGCGCTTCAATGCGGCCCTCCTGCAGGATATGCGCGAGGAAAAGATCATTTCCGCCGACGAGGGCGCGGACATCGAGGAAATAGAGGCAACGGAAGAGGAAGAGCAGGCCGACGACCCCTTCTCGATAGCCGACTTCGATGTCGACGACGAGGACTACGATTACAGCGACGAATCAATGGCCCTAGTTGAGCTCCATATAGGGCGCGACGAGGGGTGGTAATCGCCATTGAAAAGTTGAAGTGCCGTGGTAGACACATTAACTCGGCATGACTGATCAATTCGCTGAATTCGTTTCCTCTGCTGCTTCTGCGCGCGGCTGGGAGAAGCTAATGGCCGATGGCGCCGCTGGCGACGTGCTGGACGCGATCGAGGGCGAGCCGGAGGCGCCCAAGTGCCCGGATTGCCTGGAAGTCATGATCATTTCCCATGGCGACCTTGTGTGCCCGAAGTGCGGGAGAATGCGCGTCTATGAGGAGCAGAAGAGTGATGTCCCCAACGTCAATTGTGTGCGCCTGCAGCTGGCCTACGGGCGCCGCTGTTCATACACGCTGACTAGCGACCAGACCAAGTCCCAGCGCGAGGCGGTATATGACTTCCTGCTCGCCAAGAACCGCGCCGCAAGCGACGATCAGCGGATGCCCAACTATATCCTGCACGCCGTATCGGTGCTCTATAACGACATCCAGAAGGCATCCGCGAAGGACGGGGCGCCATTCATTCGGCGCGGCGATATTAAAGGAGAGATCCTCGCGGCGATACTCTACTATGTGGGCATTCGCGAGGGCATTATCCGCCACAAGCGGCGAGTGGCGAATTTCCTGCGCCTGAAGTCCGACGGCTTCTCCCGCGGGGAAGACATTCTCCGCTCGCTGGTCGCGAAAGGGGTCCTATCTATTCCGCAGGACAACATCATCATGAGCCAATACGCCGATTATTATTGCTCTGTTATTCTTGCCTCGGTGGATCAGGCGATCATCGAGGAGGCGAGGGAGTTCGTTATGGAGATTATGATCCTAGCCATTAAGAATCACGTGTGCGTGCAGAATCAGCCGGTAAGTAAGGTTGTCGGCGCGATATGGTTCTTCATCGTTCATCGCGGCCTGAACGTCTCGCCGGGGTCCGTGGAGAAGCTGGCTGGCGGCGTGAAGAAGAACACCTTCATGCACCTCTACAACGCGATAATTCGGAACCGTATGGTGTTCGGGGCGACACTGGCGAAGTACAAGTTCGCGGTGTAGCGCGCGCTCTTTTTTCCTGTTCCGCGGAGGGGCGGGGCCGCACTTCGAAGGAAACCAGATAACTATATCGATAACATATGGCGATTGCCCCGAAGGGATTCATTTTCGATAAGCAGCTCGGCAGGGGTGCCTGTTGCCGAGTGTATCTCGCGACGCGCGCGGGCGAGACGAAGCCGTCATGTGCGGTGAAGGTGTTCGAGCGCGACTCGGAGAAGTATTTCCGGCGCGAGTTGCGGCTGTTGACTGCGCTTAGGGAATGTCAATATGTAGCGGAGATTATCGAGGCGAGCGCGATGGTCGATGAGCGCGGCTACTGCATTCCGTACATGGTGATGCCCAATTACTACATGGATCTCGAGCATTTCCTTGGGCGCTACATTGATTCACATGGGGGCGCTCTGCCCATGATCGTGATGGCGAAGATCGCCAGGCAGATCTTCCTTGCGCTTGCGTATTTGGCGTCGGCGCACATCATTCACGCGGACATTAAGCCGGCGAACATTCTCTTCCGGCGAATGCCGGTTATCGACCCGGGGCGAATTGCCGATGTAAGTGTGGTGCTCTGCGACTTCAGCACATCGCGCGATGTACGGAAGATCGCCGATCGGGTTGCCGATCCCGCGTACGTGGGGACTGTGCCCTACATCGCGCCGGAGATTCTCCTCGGGAAGCGCTTCGATGCGTCGGCCGACGTCTGGTCGGCGATGCTCGTTGTCTACTTCATGTTTACTGGGCGTGATCTGCTCGATGTTCATGGCGAATTGGATATGACTTACGAGGATAGCGCGCTTATGGCGGCGGTATATGCGGAATCCGACGACAAGTTGAGCTCGTTCGATTCGCGTTTGGGCGGCGGCGATAAGGGCGACAGTAAGGGCAGCGGGGGGAGCGGCGGGGGCGGCGGGAGCAGCGGAAGCAGCGGGAGCAGCGGCGATGACGGAGGCGGCGATGAGCACGGCGATTACTCGAGCAGCGCCGACCAGACATTCAACCTCATTTATGCCCACCTTGTGCTTCTCTACAAGTTCCTTGGGCGCCCGCCCGACGATTTCGTTAATCTTGCGCCGGCATACTACCGCGAGGGGCGGCCGCGATATTCGCCCGAAGTGAAGGAGATGTCTGTGTCGCGATTCACCCAGCTCAACTACATTGTCGACAAGATGAGCAGCGAGGAAATCGAGGAATTCTTGCGCCTAGGGCTGCGCTATATGCCGAGGGAGAGGCTGTCGGCGGCGGAGATCGCGAACGCGCCCCTGCTCAACAAGTTCAATGCGGCACCGGCCCCAGCGGCGCCGGGAAAGAAGAAGAAAAAGCGGAAAAAAAATCGCCCAGCGACAACCACCCTACAGCGCGGGGAGCACGAGCAACAGGCCCGCGCGCCCAACGCGGGGATCCAGTGAAAGCGGCCAACTTGAACTTTACTTCTCGCTGACAGCTACTGGGGCCGGAGTATGATGATCGCGCATCGATTGAGCCCGCCGCCGCGGAGAAAGCGGGCCAATCTGTGGATTGAGATCAGTTCGGCACCGGGCGAATAGGATTCGCCTACACACATGCGGCTTAATCTACTGTGTCGGCGCCGATATACTTACGGCGCGGCTCCAAATGGCGTTCAGTCGACGCCTATTTCCCTGTTGTAGGACACGTTTTTTTCCCACAGAAGGGCATAGTCGCCGCCCTTCGAGTACCAGTTCATTGTTCCTCGGGCGAAGTCGAGGCGCATCTCGAGGGGATCAGAAGCGCCAATTGCGATTGTGGCGCCCAGCGCTGCGGCCCCGGAGGAGTGGGGAGAAAGGCTGATTGTGATTGGCGTATTCACTTGCTTTGGGGCCAGATTGATGATGTAGCCCGACATCTGCCCGCCCTTCGCGGCGCCCAAGTACAGGTAGCCCTGCGGCTCGCGGCCGCCGAGGACCCAGTGGCCGCGCGCGAACTGACAGGTGGGGCAAGGAGGCCCGTCTGGCGCGCATTGTGCAGGGCGGAAGGCGATTATCAGGATAATCAACAGAATAAGCGCGGCGATAAGTGCAGCGTGCATTGCTTTCGTATATAGGTGGCGGCGAATATGAAAAAAGGCGATTATCGGTCTTCAACGCGGAGTTCGATGCTCCGGCATATGGGCGCTGACGAATATGAAAAAAGGCGATTATTGCTCTCCGACGCAGCGCGCGATGATGATTCCGCGCAGCAGTGATCCGGCCCCAATTATATGCGCGTAATAGGCCAGATCGGCGGCCTTCTGTGAGGGTTTGGTTCCCGTATAGTAAGAGTGGAGGCTCATTGCCGAGGCCAGGCGCTTCAGGAAGGTGTACATGGCGGCCGCGGCGCGCTTGGCGCTTGCCTGCGCGGCGGGGTCGCCGATGGCGTTGATGATATGCGCGCCGATGCGGCCGGCGGAATCGATTACGCCGATTACGACGCCGGGGGCCGCCATTGGCGGATCATCGCTGGCCCACGCCTCCATCTCGGCGAGAAGCGGGCCGCCGGCAAATTGCGGGCTGACTCGGATGTCTGCGATTAGGGCCTCGTGGACGGCAGTGGCGAGTTTGGCGACTCCTCGGGCGCTCTTGCCTAGGGGGTCGAGGCGCGACGCCGCGTCGCCGGCGATGTATTGTGCGGCAGTTAGGGTCTGGTCGGCCGGGAAGTTGAGCGCTACCTGCGGATCGATGAGGCTCCGTAAGTCCTCGTGGGTAGCGAGATAGAAGGTGTGAAAGATGTCGGCATAGAAGCGCATAGGTTGCTGATTATGCGGCGTTTTTGCCGACTGAATCATTGATGAGCGTTATATACGGTTGTAGCGCCAATCAATTTTCATGGCGACAAAGGGCGATTGTGTTAGGCTTCTTGTTGGCTGGCTTACCTATATCAAGATCGCCGATGCGCCGCAGGCAGCCGAATCGCTGGTGCGGATGAAAGGAGCGCTCGATGTGATACTGGCGAATCTACTGGCCGCGGGGACTCTCGATGCCGAGAAGAGCGCATACATGATCGCGATGCGGATCAATATTGCTGCCGCGCCGACCATTGACGCGCTTATTGCGCTTGTGGGTTCGATAGATCTAGAGAAGGTCGAGACGGTAAGCCTGAAGCGCATTGTGCTGCTGGTTCAGCGGAGGGATCCGGCGCGCTTCGCGGCCGCACTGGAGCGGCCGATGTGAGCGCCTTAGTCGGCGCCCTGCTCGCCCGGCGCGTCAGCAGCGGCGGAGGCGGAGGCGGCGGCGGAGGCGTCGGTGGAGGCGCTAGCGGAATCGTTGGCGGCAGAATCGCCGGCGGCGTCCTCGAAGGCGAACCAGATCGGCACCAGGGGCTCACTTGCGGTCGCGAAGACGAGGCGGCCGCTGTCGGCGCGGGCCAAGTAGCGCGTCTCATCTTCGGTGAATGTGGCGGTCGCAATCCGCACCTTTTTTGTATCGCCGCGCTTCGGTTCGATCTGGAATAAGGTGATTCCCGCGCTGACAAGGGCGGGGCCGGGGGAGCGCGGCTTGATAGCCGCCACGTTCATGAGCGGGAAGGGAAGCAGAAGCGCGCCGCAAGGGAAGTTGAGCGTATAGCCGCCGGATAGGCCCCAACCGCCGAACGCAATGTCGACGTAGGCAAGCCCGCGACTGCCGAGCTCGGCGGCCTCTTCGGGCTTCATGATCATGGGGACCCACTGGCGAAGGCAGGGAACGAATCGGGCGCCGAGATAATCGCCACTTTCTGTTCGGAGGCGCGCGTGATAGGGGACATGAAGGAGGCGGTTCGAGCGGTCGAGTAGGCCCGGCGAGAGGAAGCCCTCACGGCGATTCAGGAATATGATGAGGATGATGACGACGATCGCGATGGCGATTAGCGTTGACTGATTCATGCTGGCGGCAAACTATATAGGTGGCGACATATAGGAATGAATTCCATAATCGGGTCGCTGATAGCGATTATCGCGGCGATCATGTATCTGCTGTTCGAAGTGTTCTTCGGGGGCCCCGAGGAGCGCTCGAGGAGCGGCGGTCGGCCGCCGGATGTGGGGAAGACGCCGGCGCCCATCGGGAACGCCGTTCGCGAGATGTATACGAATCCGGCGAAGAACGATGTTGCTCGGCTGGTAGATTGGTGCGTTCAGACCAGGGACCCGCCGGACTTCGTGACGATCGGCGATCTGCGGAGTAAGCTGCCGGAAATGATCCCCTACAAGAGTCGGCAGGTCCCGAGGCGCAACCTGCATATCGGCCAGTTCAAGTTGTTCCTTTCCGAAGTGCAGTTCCTGACCGAATATCTGCCGAAAGTCGCCGGCGCGAGGGCCCTCGACGCGCCTATTTACGTTGTTTACGCGGGATCGGCGCCGGGGCACCACGATGGTTTCCTGGCCGACATGTTCAAGAATATTACCTGGGTGCTTATCGATCCCCATGAGCACGACATTTTCTACAAGGAGAATCAATACGGCGGGCCCAGCAGCGGCGCGCCGCGCGCCTTCTTCGCCGATACGTTGATCTATAGAGGCGCAGATCGGCAGGAATTGGGCGAAGAGCTCGTCTATGCCCCAGTCGCCGATTCCGACGAACCGCGAATAGTGCCCAAGAAGCGCCTCAACAACGTATCGGGCCTGCTCACCAGGCCCGAGGACATCGCCGACCGGATTATCAGGTCGGGCACCAAGTATAAGTACCACATTATCGAGGACTTATTCACGAACGACCTGGCGACCGCCTTGGCCCGCCTGAAGGAGAAGGCGCCTGTGCTCTATGTCTCGGACATTCGGACGAATACCTTTTCTATGCACATGAAGGATCCGGACGAGCGCATCCAGGCGGCGTTAAGGCAACACGGCGAGTTCGCGACGGCCGAGGCCGCGGAACATCTGCGGAAGCAGAGCCGAGAATCCCGTGGGATTCTCGGCGCAAACATGCCGACTGATCTTGACATCCTGTGGAACAATGCGCAGCAGCTCATATGGGTGAATTTGCTGGCGCCCAGTGCCTGCATGCTCAAGTTTCGGCCGCCTTGGGGGGCCCGTGGCGACAAGCAGGTGGTGGACGTCCTTTCCCGTTTGCCGATGTACAAGAGCACGTTCGATCTCGCGCGTGAGAAATTCGGCATCGATATTGTCGGCGACTATGGGAAGGGAATCTATCAATACATGAAGTTCGACAAGATCAATCTGCAAGTATTCCCGGGGACGACATCAGACGAGACTCGTCTGATGTCGTCCCCGGCGAATTACTCGGCATGCGCGGTCTACGATAAAGTCCTCCACGAAAACGCGCTCTATTCCTACAACATATGCCGCGAATTCATGTTCTACGAGCGCAACCGCCCCTTCTTCAGCGCGGCACTGGGGCTTGATGGGTGCGCCGACTGTAATGCGGCCCTGGGCATAATGCGGCGATACTGCGAGCTAAGGGGCATTCCCGCCGCGTCGGCGGGCTCGGCGGCAGTATCCATGATCGCGCGGTCCCTGAAGATGATGCGGCGCACAATGCTCGACGAGTTCCACGGGGCCTTCTTCAAGCGCTTCGAAAGCGCAGAGGAAGTGCTGGTTGACTTATGTTATCGGATGTTCTCGGACAACTACTTTGTCCATGTCGCTCGGCGCCAACGGCGGTCCATGGACGACTAACGGGGGCGCGATCAGGGGCGTAATCGGGGTCTCTATCTCTCCCCGTTTGGCCCGGCGAACGGGGAGCGCAATCGAGGTGATTAGGGACCCCCTATCTCTCCCCACTCGCCGGGCTAACAGGGAGCGCAATCGAGCCGATTCGAGACCCTCTACCTCTCCCCCACTCGCCCGCATTACGCGACGCGGTCGAGATGATCCAGGATCTCTATTTTTTTCTCGTTCGTCGTGAAGAACGTCAGCCAATGCTTGCCTCCAGGTAGAGTTAGCGTCCACTTGCCGCGCTGAACCATGGGGATCGGCTTGTCGTGGGCAAGTACGACAAGGGCGCCGGGAACTTCGCGATCGCCGGCGCCCATACCGGCAATCGCGTTGGCGATCTCGACTAACTTGCCGAGAAGAGCCCCGAGGCCGAATCCGTTCATGATCACTGTGCTTGGGCGCAATTCCCGCGTCGTGCGGCTGATGTCCTTGTAGGGCGGTAAGATCAGCTTGTGTTTCCGCCGCTCATCGATGATGCTCTTGCTCACAGCGACGGCCTCCGTGGGGGCTAATTCCAGCACGTCGCCAATATGGGGCATTGAGCCCAGGACCTTCTCGAGGCGCGACTTCGCCGACTGCGGCCACCAGGCGCCGCTGCCCTTAGCCGCCATGAACGCATTAACTGCGCTGGCCGGCGCCGACCGAATGGCGTTCTGGATCTTCTCCGCGACGGCGCGCGATCGGCAGGGTTCGGCATCAGGCACGTCGTAGAGGACGTAGTACACCGACAGATCGGCGAATATGGCCACGGCGGCGGCCCGCGGATCCATTATGCGGAGCCAGCCGCCGGCGGCGCCGATCAGGGCGGATACGGCAGGCCGCAGCCGATCATCCATGTCTATTACGTTGAGGGCCGCCGAGACTTTCCGCGATGACGCCGGAGCTTCCTTGTCGTCCATTTCCCGAGTATATTGAGCGGGAAAAAAGATATCACGGCGCCCCCTATTCCTCGATGGGGCGAGTGCTTCCTTCACTGCCTATTTCCCGGGTATATTGAGCGGGAACGGAAGGGCATCACGGCGGCCCTGTCTCCGTCATGACGCGGCCATCACGGATAGCGAATATGGGATCGAGCTCGAGCCGATAGTTCTGGCCGCACTTGACCAGCTCGACGGCGTAGTGTTCGCGGAGGACTTCGCGCGTGATCTTGAGCGCGGCGTCGAGCGTCCATAGGCGCGGAATCGACACGAACTTGAACTCGGCAGCGATCTGCTTACTTGCCTTCTGGATCGCCGGCAGCGCGGCCGTCAAGTTCGCCGCCAGCACAATACAGGGCACTAGTTGCGGGTCGAGGGGGCCCACGAATCCGCAGGCTTGCGCGAGGCCGCAGGCGAGTCTATGCGCCTCGTAGGAGTAAGCAAACGCAAGTTCCCGAATGTCCGCCGCTTCGGCCCCGTTGAGGCCGCGAAGGAATTCCCGTTCGGTGCGCCGAACGGCGGCAAGGGACACTTCGTCGCCTACTTGGGTGCCTCTTGTTGCCCGGACGAGGCGCGACAGATTCCTGAAGCGCTTCCTTACGCCCTTGTCGCCGTAGGTCTCGACGAAGCCCGCGTGAATCGCCTCATCGGGGACCCCATAGGTCGACGCGATGCGGAATTTCTCAAGGGCCATCCGCTCGCTTTCGGGAACATCGGCGCCGGCCTTCGACTTGGCCTGGATGGTGTTGGCCGTCGTGCCGTCGATAGTGTCGGCCGCGGCAATGGCGGCGTGACGCGCGGCCTTAATGAACCCGCCGACTCCCTTGTGGCCGCCGGAGATGTCCGTAAGGGCGGCATCCGTCGGGAACGGGACGGAATCGCCGAATATCGCGCGCCATGCCGGCTGGATTAGCTCGGCAACTGCGGCCCCGCCAGCAGTAATGAGCCCGCGGAATACGCGCTCGAAGTCGTTCTTGCTTTTGTTGCGCGCTACCATGTTCTGGATCTTCATCTCGGCGAAGGGCGAATCGGGGAGAGATGGGCGGCCGGCCGCGTCGAACTCGACGGGCAGCGACCCGGCGCCTATCTCGTTGAGCAGGGCCCATTTGCGGGTCGCCATGTAGTCGAGAATCGCAGCCTTGGTTTCCGGAAGGGAAGATGGGTTCGCCGAAATGCAGATTATGCTCTGGTGGAGCGCAACATTGCGAATGCGGCCCATCATCTGGACGCATGTTTGCGCGGGGCAGGACAGGTCGCTGAAGTAGCCGAATATTCGGGCGAATCGGGGCACCTCGAACGACACGCCGGCCGTAATGGTCGGCGAGTAGATCAGCACGTCAAGGTCGCGCCACGCCTCGTCTACATTGGCCAAGTCGCGCTTCCGGACGGAGGCGAGTGTCTCGGCACTATAGAACTTAATGCGCGCAGTGGGGTAGCGGTCGGCGAGCAGCTGGGCGAGCAACCTGCCTTCGGTCGCGCTGTTCGTCGGAATCGCAACGGGCAAGTGGGCATCGAGCGAGGCGTACAGCGCGGCGAGCCACAGGTCGCGGTTCGACGTGATGTAGTATGAGTCGGCCGTTGCGTTGCGGTTAGTATTCTCGACGATCACCGCCCCGTCAAGTCCGCGCATGCGCTCAATGACGCGCAGTGTGCGCTCGGAAAGGAAAGCGTCCATGGCGATCAGCGATTCCGAATGCGCGATGAGCCACTGGAATACGGCGAAGTCGTAGGCTTGCTCGCTAGATAGGCCGGAATCGAGCTGGTCGATGATCGACTCCGATTCGTCGAGGATCACCAGCGCGGGGCGGCCGTATGTTGCCGGATTAATGCGGTGGAGCGACTCGACCTGCACAATGAGCCGCTCGGCGACTAGCGGGCCCTTGATGTCCGAGTATACGGCGAAATCCGGGAAACTGCGGCGAATTGCCGAGGAGAACATCTGGCGGAAGGAAACGAACACTATGGGGCGCCGATCGCTGGTCCGCGGGAAGTTGGCCGCGATGTAGCGGGAGAGCTCCTTTGTTTTCCCTAGCTTCATCGGGGCCTTGACGAACATCGTGCGCGCCGGAAATGGATAATTCTCCATGCGATCTGAATCATAGCGCATGCGGCGGATCGGCGGTGGCGGCTGCTGCTCAGCAGTCGATGTTGCGGGATTAGTAGATGGGCGCGGGCAGAGCCGAGCGATACAGGGGCCGAGCACGCCGGGTTGGCGCCGGCAGCACTCGTGAATCTCGGCGCTTTGGCCAACTCGGCGGACCTTGAGCTGATAGGTATTGTCGTGGGTATGTTCTCTACCGCACAAGTCGCATTGGCTCGCGCGAAGACGCGAGAAGACGATAGTGCGCCCGACGCACTTGAGGGGCGCCTGATAAGGCCCCCAGCGCGCCTTTGTCGCCTCGATGATCTCGCGCACAGCTGCGCCGCAGATGTCCCCATCGAGATCGGAGGCCGAGGGCATCTGGGCGTCCATGTCGTCGCGCTCGAAGGCGCGGTGCGGAATCGGCGCGCACGGGGTGAGAACGAGGGAATCGAACAGGGTGGCGCCCTTCGGCAGGCGCTTGACGCGGCGCGAATTATCCTTACAGCAGCCGGCAATGCGCAGATTATGCAGAGTGCCCGCATTAACGCCGGTGTCCACGAGGGACTTGGCGCCGGGAGATAGGCGCTCGACGACTTCGCGCGAGAACCCGCACACTTCAATCGCGTCGGGGGCCATGCGCTTCAGGATAATGTGCGCCGATACCTTGCTCTTTTCTTCCGGATGATTCGATTCGCATATCACGAAGTCGCTGGACAGCAGGGACTCCCCGTAGAGCTCGTCATACACTGCCTTCGACGCGTCGACAATCTCGCCGATGAAGCGGCGGAGGCGCCCAAGGGCCTCGTTGTAGTCGGCGTCGTTGTTGACGGGGTAATCGATGTCGAATTTGAACTTCTGCGGGGCATCGGCCGGGATCACTTCATTGTAGTTGCGGGATTGGCCAGCGGGAATGGAGCGTATATAGGCCTCGACGAGCTGAACCGCGTCGCGAATTGATTCGCCGCGGAACAGGTGGTATTTGTGGCCGCCATTGGCCCAGAGGTCGTGAAGTACGACGCACTTGCCGGCGGCGACTGGGCCCGCGGCGGCGCTGGCGGCGCCTGCGGGGCCATGCCATGTAGTGAATACAGAATGAGCATTACTCATAGTTCGAATATGCTGCCTCTATCGGCAATCACTTTTACTTATACCTACGCCCGAAGGCGTCCTCGAAGTAGGCGAGGGCGCCGATCCAGTGGGGATCTGCCTCGCGGAAGAACAGCGCGGTCGAGCCCTTATCGGCGAGCACGAGGCCCGTATCTTGGGTGTTGAGCGCGCGGTCGACGCGTAGGGCCAGCTCTGGATGCGTCTGGCGCCATTCGCGCCAGAAGCAGCAGGCGGCCGTTAGTAGAGCGCTATACTTATCGGAGACGGCCGCGAAGTATTGGGGCGGCAGCTTGACTTCGGCGACATAGCCGCGGGGCACAACGCTGAGCTGGATTATAAGGGAGTCTCGGACCCCCTCGAGGGTCGCCGAGAAGCGGCCGGTTCCGGTGCGCCTAATGGTAGAGCGCACCTCGCGCGCCAGCTGCTCAGCGCGGCAACATTCCTCGAGGTTCATCGCGAGGGCCGTAAGCACAACGTGGCCAGCGGCCTGTTCGCCGCTCGTTCTCGCTATGCGGAGTTGTTCGTCCTTGGTGAGTCTCTGCATTTCAATAGATAAAAAAGATTGCTATATTTCAATATGGACGAGGCATCTTGCGAGCGTGTCGGCGAGGAGGCGCAGGCGGCGGCCGAGGCCGCGGCGGCGAGGGATGGTGCCGTTCCGCGGGGCGTGCTTATCGGCGGCGATGAGGCGCAGATGGCGCCGAGAGTCGCCGGTTCCGATACCGGCGCCGAGGCGCAGGTGGCGACGCGGGGTGCGCCAATCGCCGACATCGAGGCGCAGATGGGGGCGGTTCAGAATGCGGCGACGATCAGCGACGGGGTGGCGCAGGACATATCGGTGGCCGACATCGAGGCGCAGGCCGAACAGATTGTCGCCGAGGCCAAGGAGATCAAGTCGGAGCCCGCGGACGACCCCCTTGAGCTCCGGGAGATCTATGTGGCTGTTTGCGACATGTGGGCGGTTCATGAGGGTGCCTTGGCCGCGACCATGGACATTGCTTCGGCGGTCTTCGTGAACCTCGAGGATATTGATGTCGGGGGCGTTGTGGGCCGAATCGCCGACAGCGACCCGACTCATGGGGCGTCGATTCATGTTGTCTTGATGAATAACCGATGGCCTGAGTCCCTTGTGCGCGCCATACTCGGCAGCAAGCAGGTGAAGAGCGCCCTTATTGTTCAGCGCAATGGGGCCCTTAGCATCTATGAGGATACGATCGACGATTCGCGGCTCGCCTATGTGTTGCCCGAGGAGCTGGGAAAGATTAGCTTCCGCAGGAAGGGCTACATACCGGCGACCGTCTCGGGGCATGTTTTGCTGGAAATGAGCGAGACTCTACGGAAGGGAGCCGATCGCCGCGAAGCTGAGGACGCGCGGCACTTCTGCGTTGCGCTTCGGGCGGAAACGATGCTCGCCGCCGGCGCCTACAAGATCGTCGACGATATGTGCCGGAGATGGCAGGACATTCTCTACATCGAGCGCATGCAGAATTACGGCAAGTTTGTGGTGCAGTTCGTCGACGAGATATCAGAGCGCCGCGTGAGAGCGGCAATTTGGCACAAGGTCGTCATCGACGGCGATAATGATAGGAAAGTCGAGCATCTTATTCCGGCAGTGTGTGGGTTCGAATTCGCCCGGCACACTATCGGCGCGGCAACAAGACTCGTCGGCACGGGGGCGGTTATCCTGTTCGGGATTGATAGCGCGTCGAGCAATCGGTTCACTTGCTTCGGCAAGCATGCCGACCGCATTCTGCGCGCCTTGTTCGACGTGGAGCCGCAGGTGGATGCCGATACGGGGGATGTCTATGTGGAGATTACGCCGGACCAGCTTGCCGCCTTCCTCAAGTCGGCCGTCGAGAGGCCGGCCGCGGCCGCGGAGTCGGCGGGGCGGGTTCGGGAGCTCGCGGGAGAGGCGACTGGGCGGGCAGGAGAGGTTGTGGTGCCCTTGGATTTGATTCCCGGAAAATTGAATACCGATGATAGCTTATCATCTACACAGAAGCAGTGAGATTATCCATGGCGAATAACGACTTTACCCCGGAAATTCTAGTAAAGTGGGAGGCGTCCCTATTGCGCAAGATAACGGAGGCACTCAGCTCGCAGTTGAGCGATCTGAGCCTTCGTCAATCGCGCACCGAGGAGCAATTGAGCGTTCTTGTTGCGCTGATGCATAAGGAAACGGAAAAGAAGAAGGAACCAGCGGCCCCTCGTAAGCGCGCGGCGCCGAAGGGGTCAGGAATGACTATCACGGCGACCTCAGGGCAGGCGCCGGCGGCGGCCACTGCGGCGCCGGCGCCGGTGGCGGCGGCGACCACGAAGCCGAAGGTCGCGGCCAATATCCTGCAGTACTTTGTCCAGAAGTACGTGAGCGTCCCAGACTTCCGCGCTAAGTTCGCGGCGGAAGCGCAACTCGCCGATGTGAAGGCGAAGGCGGTATCCGGGCAAACCGGGCAAGCCAGCGTTAACCGCGAAGGCGCGGCGATATTCGCGATTGTCAAGACGACGCGCGAGGCCGAGATAGCCATACTGCGGAAGGAATATGAGCTCCTGAAGGCGGGAGGGGCGCCGGCGCCATCTCCTCTCGCGGCATCCGTTGCCGCGGGCAGCGAGGAGGTCGCGCAGAGCGCCGTCAAGGTGAAGCGGGCGGCGAATAGAACGAGGGCGCCGAAAGCGCCTGCCGCGACGAAGGCGCCGCCAAAGGCCGCGCTGAAAGCGCCCGCCGCGGAGCCGGAGATACTGACTCCCGAGGATCCGGACGCCGACTTCGGCGAAGACGGGCTCAATGATGGAGAAGGCGATGAAGTAGAGGAGGGCGCTGAATTCGGCGACGATTAAGTGCGCCTCGATTCCATTATATTTTTTGTATCTCGGCGAGCGCTTCCTTCATCTCGGCTTCCGATCGCGGACTGATGTATTCCGGGCGCCCTGACTTCGCCAGGCGCAGCTTCCGCCCGATTGCCTCGCTGATAAAGGTCCCCGCATATGTCTCCGGAAATACGCGCCCATATTCGCCTGCCTCTAGCATCTTCCGGGCGGCCAAGATAAGGGCGCGTGCATGGGCGATTAGCTTCTGGCGCCGGTCGCGCATCGAGAGCTGCTCATTCGTACTGGCGATCTGGGCTAGTAGCCATTCGTCGATGAGCGCAAATCGGGCCGCAGCAAATACGGATCCTATGCGGTTTCCGCCGCGCTCGATGAACGGTATCACGTCGTATTCCGCGCTCGAGAATATATCGGCGATTGGCTCATTGCCCGCCGCGCCGCCCCCGGTGATGGGCTGGGCAACATTTCCGCCCAGATATATTGTCCACTTGCGAAGGCGCGGATCATCGGGCAGGTGCACATTGAAGGGCACGGCGCGCGCTCGGCGCCCGAACTCGCGGGCCACTGCCTCGGAAATGCTGGCCGCATCACTGGCGCGGCCGATCAGCTGTAGGCGCCGAGACTCGCCGGATTCGGAACCTAGATAGAGGGAGCGCGCTGGATGCCCGATGATGACCGCGAGAGGGGCCCACTTCGAGATCGGAAGTAGGTGCGGATCTCCCGGGCGATCGTGGTGCTTATCGCCGCCGCGGCGCCCCCGATGGTCGCGTTTGTCGACGAACGGGTCGCGATTAACTAGTTTGAATATGGCGTCGAGCAGCGAAGGCCACATCTTTACTTTATCTGGATCACACAGACCCCGGAGGATTCTGATTACTTGCGCCTTCGACCCGAAGAAGATGGCCGGCGACTTGGTGAACAGGCATTGTGCAGTTTGGGTATCGATGATCCTGGCGATCGATACTTCCTTCCTTTGCTCGAGTAAGTGCCCATTAACGATTATGCGGCCGTTGAGCTGGATCGACTGCTCAAGGCCCCGGTTGCTGATCGTGAGTAGCAATGTGTTCGGGTGGACTTCCGGGACCTTGCGGATGTTCGCGAGGAGCGCTAGGATTTCCTTCATGTCGCGGCTCAGATTCTCGCTGTAGATCTCGATTGGCTCTTGATCGACCCTTGGGGGCTCTTCGCCGAGGATCGCGAGCAGGCCGAGAGTGCCGCCCATGATGATGCGGGACTTGACGATGTAGGCCTCGGCGGCGGCGAAGTAGGGCACGTACAGGCTACGATCGCGGGCAACCACATAGTCCTCGGCGTCCCTAAGTAGATTGGTAATGATATCGAAAGAACCGTCGGTCTGGTACATCTCAAATTGAATGCCGAGCAAGCTCTATATACAAACGCAATATGCTCAGAAGCGATCAATTGAAGCCCACGAGGCGGATTTACATTATGCCGGCGGGCGATCGGCTTTCCGCGGCCGAATACTGGGGATATTTGGGTGGGGATGTCCAGGAGCGTACGATTACTGATGAATATAACTCGCAGTGGCTCAGGTGCGTTGTCTTAATGGCCATCTTCGGCACTAATGATCCGGCCAGGGCGCTGAGCCTCGCGAACGACTATGTTCGGGATAAGCTCCCGGAGGGGTGGAAGCATGTCGCCGGGCGGCTAGTTAAGGTGGCCGAAAGAGTAGCTGCGGACTCCATGGCGGAGCGCGGGGTGAAGGTGATTCGCGAGATGCCGATAGACCGGCAACTGGAGATCATGCGCGATGCCTTCGAGGCGAGAGTTAATCGCACTTTGAGGACGATTTCTCGGCGCCAAAAAAAGGGGAAGCGCTCAGTATGCCGCGAGCTTCTCGAGTAGTTGCGTCTTTGATAGGCCGCCGAAGGGGATGCCCTTGGCGCGCGCTTTCTTTTGGAGGTCGCTCATGGTGGCCGAGTGTTTGCTGTCGTGCGGCCGCTTGCTCGCGTTCGGCTTCGACTTCTTCGAGGCGACTGGGCGCGCTTTTTTGCGCGAAACGCGCTCGAATGCGCCTTTCCGCGATCGCCGGCTGCGGGCGCCCCCGCGGCAGCTGTGGCGGCCATGGCGGCTGCGGCGACTGTGGTGGCTATGGTGGGATTTGGTAGGCATTCTATATCGAATCGGACAGATTATCCGCGCCCTTTATAATCGTGTCGATGAGGCCCCTTGCCGATACAGAGCGCGCGCTAATCGCATTTCGGACGACCCCGAGCTCGAAGCAGAGCACGCCCGGCCCGAATGCGCGCTCATAGCGGTCCGCTTGCTCGGCGTTCGAGGCTGTGATGAAGGGAATAGGCGCACAGCAATAGCCCTTGAAGTCGATCCAGCGCGCGGGGCGCCCATTGATTATGGCGCTCGACTCGAACAGAACATCCGGCGTAATTGGCGTTGTTCCGGCGGCGAGGGCATCGTCGAAGAGTTCTTGCTGAGTGCGAATTGGGATGCCGAGTACGTCGCGGAAGTAGCCGACGAAATTGTCCTCTTTTTTCTGCGCGACCTGCATGGAGATCGATTGCCGCGCGGTTGAGTTCGCGTCTGCGTCGCTGGCGGAGCGGTATGCCGCTAGATCGTCGGGCGATATCTGCTTGGCGACTTGATCCGGCGAGCGCGCGAGGTCGCGGAATTGGGCGGGAGACATGATGTTCGCGGTAAGGACAATCTTCCTGAAGACGCGGAAGGGCGGCGCCGCGAGTTTGCCCGCGATCTCGATAATTGCGCGCGCCTTATCGGGGGCATTCTTGTAGGCGCCGATGATCGTGGGGTCCGCGCTGAGGCGATCATACTTCCAGGCGTTGTTGAAGATGCGCTGCTTGACTATCTGGCCGAACATCGACCGAACCGAGCGCAGGTCGATGGGGTCGAGTTGGGCCGCCGGCGAGGGGGAGGCCGAAGGCGGAGTACCGCGGGCCCGGAGCCAGAGGTCGGCGAGGAGATCGTCGGGAACTGGGCCGAATGCCTTGTTGAGGACCGGATGCTCCTGAACGAGGCCCGCGAACTTGGAGAATACGCGCTCGCTGAATTCCTCGTCGCCGAAGACGATTTCGAATATGTTCGCCCGGTTCTTCTTCGCCGTGAAGATGGGTCGCGACATGGAGGAGAAGGGGAGGAAAGGCAGATATATACGAAAAAAGATAGTCTCCGATCGCGGGGGTTAGCGGCGCGGCTCGGGGTCGGTGCCTTCGGGGCGCTGGAAGGTGTGCGGGGCGATGCCCATTGTCATCTTCACGTTCATTGACGAGACTTCGTTCATGAGCAGATTCGCCGCCCACGAGGAGGGAACGGCGACTATCTCGCTCAAGTCCTGACACTTGCGGCAGTTATAGATCGCCTCGGCGCCGTTGTATATGGCGCGATTACCGCATCTGCGGCAGATGTAGATCATTGTGCCGTCGGAATCGTCGTAGAATTTCTCGCGGAGGGCGCGGAGAGTGCCGTGGGCAATCAGGCAGTCCTTCTCCATCTCGCCGACCTTGAAGCTGCCGTCATTGGTCTTGCCGTGAATGGGCTGCTTCGTAAGCGCGGCAGTCGGGCCGTGGCGAATGGCGTAGCTCTCGGAATCGGCGAATTTCTGGAGGCGCTGGTAGGTCATTGGGCCCATGAAGATGAGGGTATCGATCCAGTCGCCAGTCAGCCCATTATACATGCGCCTGTAGCCGCCGTGCTTGAAGCCCGCGGCCTCCATGGCCTTCATGGCGGATTCGATGTCGATCGGCAGGAAGCTAGTCGCGTCGATATGGCAACCCAGGCGGGCTGCCTGCATGCCGAGGAGGCATTCGATGATCTGGTTCAGCGCGCGGCGAGTCGGAATGGAGTGGGCATTAACCAGGATATCGGGAACAAGGCCGTCCTCGCTGAACGGCATATCGCAGGCCGGGACTAGGCGGCCGACGATGCCCTTGTTGCCCGTGCGGCTGCTGCACTTGTCGCCGCGGATTAGGTTCTTTTCCTGGCGGTATCTGACGCGCGCAGTGCGCTGATTCTTGTCATCGTAGCCGACAACGACGCGCTCGATGTGCGCTGGGACGCGCCACTTATACGTGACGGATTTCTCGCTGTACTGGAGGCCCTCAGTACTCTTCGGGAGGCGTGCGGTCTTGGCGATGAGCACGTAGCCCTTATGGACGACAGAGCCGACTTTGGCGAAGCCGTTCTCGCAGTAGTCATAGATGGCCTCACTGCGCCGGTCAATTGTGCGGCTAGAGACTTGGGGCGCCTCGAACGATTCGTCTTTCTCGAGCTTTGTCTGTTCGTAGTTGAAATACGACCCATTGAAGAGGCCGCGCTGAACGGAGGACATGTTCACCTGAAGGGAATCCTCCTGATTGAAGCCGCCGTGGAGGCAGAGCGCGACTATTGCGTTGTGGCCATTCGGGTAGAGGAATTCGTCGGCGAAACATGATATCAGCGGCTTTTCGCAGTAGTACTGGAGGATTGTGCCGCGGTCCATGCGGAATGGCCAGTTCAAGGCGAACCAGGCGCATGATTGCTTCCTCTGACAGGTCCACATGGTAATGCGGACGGCATTCGAGTGGTTGGCGAGAGGGGAGGCAAGGGAAATGAGGCCGAATATCGCCTGCTCGATGTCGCAGTGGGTATAGCGGCGGAGAACGTCGTGTTCATGGGCCCTGAATGTGTCGATGTTGGGCGCGATGAACAGGTTCTCGCTTTCCTCGCCGGAAACATACTCGACGACGCCCTCATTGACGAGGTCGTCGACGGTCATTACTCCGTCGCGGAGCTTGTGGAGATGCTCTTTCGTTAGGGTGATCCACTGCTTGAATTCCGTAGGGTCGGGATACTTCTTCTTCGGGTCCTTGTGAGCGGCCATACACGCGGCGTCGAACTTCTCCAGATTATTGTAGACGATCACCATCGGGCGGATAATGCGGCCGACATCACACCAGAAGAATACCTCGCGGAGATGGGTTTCCCAGAAGATGGTCGCCTTCCTGTCTATGGCGCCTTTCCGGCGCTCGGCGCGCCAGTGGGCGACGAATTCCCAGTCGTTCTCGACGCAGCCGATCCAGTTGCCGTTGACGAACACGCGGGATAAGCGCCGGCGGGCGATCTCGACGGGCGTGATGTTGGCGATTCGTATGAGATTGGGATCGTTGAGTAAGTGCTGCCTCAGCGTCTGACTGTTGGTCGCGTGCGTGATGCTCGCCGATACGGCAATTTGCTTGACCATGCCTACTTTGACTCCGCTGTCGGGGGAATGCGACACGTCGATGAACCCAGTGAAAGTGGAATGAACGCGGCGAATCTCATCGGCGCGCTCGTTCTGCTTGTTGGCGGGGGCATTGGCGACAGATAGGGTGCAGGCGACCGACTTTGTGTTGCCGTCATTCTTGCGGTAGAGAATCTGCGAGGCAATGCGGTTCTTGACTTCGGTCTTGTGGATCTTGATCGGCTTGTTGCCGGCAGTAATCGACTGGACGAGCATGCGCTCGAGTTCCTCGGGCTTGACGGCGCCGGCGACTATTTCCGCCATATGCACGTTGTCGAACGGATTGTTCTTGAAGGCGTTGGTGATCTTCTTGCGGACCTCGTGGATCACGGCGTGATTGAAGTCGATCTTGAAGGCCTTGAAGAGCGATGTTCCGGCGGCGTGAATGCGCTTGTTCTTCAGTGAGTCGCGGTCCATCACGTTGATAACGTCGAGCATCACGAGGAGCAGCTTGTTGATCAGATACCCGATGTAGAGAGCCTTTAGGCCCCTGAAGGCCGGCTTCTCGCCGAGGTGCGGGAGAATGTGCTTATCGATAACGTCCATTGTGGTCGTATTGATGTAGCGCATGACATTCTCGTCGCGGCGGGCCCGGGTGTTCTGGGCTATCTTGCTGTTGAGCTTGAGGGCCATGAACTGCACGATGTCCGATGGGTCCGTGTTGTACCTTATGGGCGCCCAGGCCGCGTCGTGGACCGAATAGGCCTTGTCGAGGAGGGCCAGCAGGGCGCGGGTTAGGGGATCGGTCGCGTCGCTATCGCCGACAATCGAATCGACTATCTCGCGGTCGCTGGCGACGCCGAGGATGCGGAACATTATGTAGAAGGGGATCGTGAAGAGGGAGTAATCGGCGACCTGCATGGTGAGGACAATCGCGCCGTCGTTCATGTACTGGACGAGCAGCTGGAAGGAGTTCTCGAAGCCGTCGCCCAGCTTGCTCATGATGACGCCGCGGGCTAGTTCTTTGTGCACAGTTTCCTTGGTCAGGCGATATGAATTCCAGGGGACGTTTTCGAGGCAGTCAATGGACCATTCGCCGCCGTGAACGATGAAGTAGCCGCCCTCATCGTGGGGGTCCTCTTCTAGCCTAATGAGATCGAGCTTCGATCGGCTCGCTGTCGAGCATAGACTAGAGCCGACCATGCAGGGAATCGCGGCAATCCGGTGGTTCTTGAGCACTTCCGTGCTTGTTTGGGATCCGCCGGCTTTAAGATACTTGGTCTTGGTCATGGATACATCCACGCTCAGTTGCGTTGAGTAAGTTAGCGAATTGAGGCGCGCTTGATTGGGATATAGCGGCTCGCTGACTCCCGTGCGGAAGTCAACGGACCTAGGGGGTGATAGATCGATTCCGGTAAAGTTAACGGTGAACTCGATCTCATCGATCGCGCGATCGTCTTCCGTATGGGAACGTGCGTTCTTGAAGCGATGTTGGATTGAGAAAATATTCTTTATGATCTGGGCAATACCGTACTCGTAGAGTGCGTTCATCGATTCGATGTGATGCTCGGTGATCTTCTTGCGGTGGACAATTGACCTCAGAAAGGACAACATATCCGCAGCAATAATTGGCGAATCAGATGACATGTTTGCCGGCAGATAGCAATCTTATATTAACAGCTGGAAAGTTGAATACACATTCAAATTTCCATAGAAGTCGTTCCTGGGCATTATACGATGGATTACGTTATGAAGACGGCTGTTGCGACTTTCGAGGCGGGTAAATACGAGATGGAGCGGGGGGCACCTCCCATTGGGCCGGAAGAGTATTCGCGGATTCTCGCCGATGTGGCGCGGCGATTAGCGCGCTGCCGGGCGGTCTTGGACGGGGCCGGATGTAGGGCGGGGCGGGAGCCGACGGTTGAGGGATTCGCGCGCTGGGCGTTTACGGCTTTGTCGGCAGAGGAGGCGGGGGCGGCGATGGATGCGCTGTCCTTGATCACGATGAAGATGCGCTTGGGGCTACGTCGCCCGCAATTTGTGGGGGTTGGCGATAAGTAGGTCGCGGGGATTCGGGTAGCTTTTTTCTGGGCTAATTGGGGATGGAAAAAGTGAATCTTCGGCTCCTAATCATATCCAAAAACATTTGTAAACATGTCAACAACTAACAACCAATTTGAAAACCCAATTCCCAAGAAGCGCATCCGTCTCGAGACTACCCCGGTCAATGGGTGGTCTTGTGTGGTGGAGGAGCCCATGGAGGAGGTGTGGGAACCTGAGGAGCTGGGGATCGAGGAGGCTTTGGCTCAGCTCCGGATCTCCCGCGCAGGGGAAACACGCGCGCAGGAGGAGGTCGCCGATCCTGCCCTATGGAGGCTGTTCGTTCTCAACTGAGGCGTGTTCCCGCGAGGGAATATGTCTCAGTTGGGGGCGGGCGGTCTCGGATAGGGTAGTGGGAATCGGCACAAGGAAGCTGGTGTAAGCTTCCCAGGGCGTTGGAGGAGGAAGTTAGCTTGTGAGGAGTGCTAGGGCCCTGCCCTAGCTTTCCTTTTTTCATACTCGATCCGTTGTTCCCGCTTCCAGTTCGACTTCACTTTATTCCGCCCCTGCTGCATGGGAGACTTGCGTTTGCCCATAAAAGTGAATCTTCGGTTTCTAACCATATCAAAAAACATTTGTAAACATGTCAACAACTAACAACATCTGCCCACCAACGGATAAACTTGTTCACTTCGAAGGCTTCCCGGACTCATACTGGACTCTGCAGACAACTGGAACCTGGAGCGGACAGGAGGCCGGTTACGAACCAGAACCCGAACCCGAACCGCTTACGGAGGAGCAGCTCGCGTATCTTGAAGCGGAATTCGAGGAGATAAGTAGGGGAGTGCCCATTGAGGAAGACGAGGGCGCGTGGGCGCCGCCGCCGCAAGAGTTCGCGGCTCACGAAGCCGAACTGATTGCTCAGGAGGCGCGGGCCACGGCGGAGAGGGACGAGGCGCATCGGATCTTGATGGCTGAGATCGAGGCGGAGGAGGCGGCCATCGAGGCCGGTATCACCGCCCTGGGGGCGCCGTCCGGCTCTAACTGAGGCGTGTTCCCGCGAGGGAATATGTCTCAGTTGGGGTCGGGTGGTGTCCGCTGGGGGGTGAGAACCGGTACA
>Ga0105103_10000043_pt1 | contig 53968 bp, 53 predicted proteins | sample PPLLaktember2015_2_FD_79107 | JGI IMG/M metagenome (GOLD analysis project Ga0105103, IMG submission 79107) | Freshwater sediment microbial communities from Prairie Pothole Lake near Jamestown, North Dakota, USA - PPLs Lake P7 Core (6) Depth... | ecosystem: Environmental > Aquatic > Freshwater >...
AATCCGCCTGACAACAAGACGCGTTCCGGGCGGTCAGGGAAGTTGGGTGCGATGCCCACACGGTCCCGCCACTGTAAGCGAGGAGCGCGCGTCCTTTGCTCCGCCGTCACCCATTCCACCGGGGGGTCGGCAGACGTCACTGTCGCCTCGGCGATGGGAAGACGCCGGACGCGCGTGACGATCCGCAAGTCAGGATACCTCCCGCCATGGAATCCGTCCTTCGGCCACGTCGCCTGTCGGCGACGGGCACCGGCGCGGGTCACGCCGGGGAGGCGATATGCATGCATCTCTCCGCCTGTACGTACAGGCGTCCCTGCTCGTTCTTTCCCTGTTCACATTCAGCCCGGGCCTCGTCGCGCAGACGAACGAACCCGGTGGCACCATCCGCGGACATGTCACCGATCCGCAACAGCGCCCGGTCGCCGGCGCGACCATCGTCGTCGATGGCCCTACGGCCGCGCCTGCCTCTTCTCTTTCAGACGCGAGCGGAGGGTTCGAGGTGGCAACCGGCCTTTCTGGACGTTTCACCATCCGGGCTTCTGCGCCTGGGCTGACCTCCGCACCGCAAGTCGTGGAGGTCGCCACCAGCGCCACCGTGGTGGTGGACCTGGCCTTGCGGGTCGCGGCGATCGACGAACAACTGGTGGTCACGGCCACGCAGGTGGACCAGCCGCTGTCACGGGTTCCCGACAGCACCACGGTGATCAGCGGCGAGACTCTGGCCGCTCGTCAGCAGTTCTCGACGGGCCAGGCGCTGCGGTCCGTCCCGGGGCTCACGGTCCAGCAGAGCGGCGGCCCTGGTTCGCTCACGTCCCTCTTCACCCGCGGCGGTGAGTCCGACTTCACGCTGGTGCTGATCGACGGCATCCGCGCCAACGCCTTTGGAGGTGGAGTGGACCTGTCGCAGGTACCTCTCGCGGACGTCGAGCGGATCGAGGTCGTGCGCGGTCCCCAGAGCGCCCTCTACGGCGCCGATGCCATCGGCGGGGTCGTGCAGATCATCACTCGCAGCGGCGGGGAGCCGACGGCACAAGGGCTGTTCGAAGGCGGCAGCCGCGGGATGTGGCGCGGTGCCGCGTCAACGACGGGCGAGGCGCGCGGTCTCCGTTGGCAGCTCGGCGGAGATCGCTTCGAGGAAGCGGGCTTCACGGGCGAAGCCGCAAATGGCGAGGCCGTGAGCAACGACGATGCCCGCACCTCCCAGGCGGCGGTCACGCTCGGCTGGCGTCATCTGGGTAGCGGCGCGGACCTGCAGGGCACGGCCCGCTACGTCGACACGGACCGCGGCACCCCGGGGCCGTACGGCTCTGATCCCGCGGGCCGCTTCAGCGGCGTCGATCGCACGTCGCGCAACCTCACGACCAGGGTCGCCGGTGGCATGCGCTGGATCCAGCCCTGGTTCGGCGCCTCCAGCCGCGTGCGGCAGCGCACCGAGGTGGATTACGCCGACTACGACCTCACGAACGTCAGTAGCTTCCCGTCGGAGGGCGAGTCGCAGCGGACGCACCTCCGTACCCAGACCGACGTCTCCGCCTCGGCGGCGCTGGGCTTCACTGGCGGCATCGAGTGGCTGGGCGAGCAGGGGGCCAGCACCTACATCACTGCGGGTGATGCGGGAGAGGTGCCGGTCGATCGGACCGTGCTCGGCGTGTTTGGCGAGGCCCGCTGGAATGTGGCGAGCCGTCTGTCGCTCACGGCCGGCCTGCGCGGCGAGCGCATTCACCGTGACGCGTTCCCGGGCGATCCGCTGGCCTTCACGCCGCGGCCAGACTTCCCCGCCGACACGGTCACCTCGGTCAATCCGAAGGTGGCCGCCAACTGGATGGTGACCGGCGATGCGTCGCAGTCGTCCACGTGGACCCGAGTGCACGCCGCCGCGGGCACCGGTATCCGCCCGCCCGATGCGTTCGAGATCGCGTTCACCGACAACCCCGGATTGCAGCCCGAACGCAGCCGCAGCGTGGACCTCGGTGTCGCGCAGGCGCTGGCCGGCGGCGCCGTCCAGTTCGACGCCACGTTGTTCCTGAACAACTACGACGACCTGATCATCTCGGTGGGCCGATCGTTATCGGGCGTCAGCCGGTGGCGCACCGACAACATCTCGAACGCCCGCGCACGCGGCCTCGAGCTCTCCGGCGCCTGGCGTCCCCTGGCGGGCCTGTCGGTGCAGGCCGCCTACACGTTCCTCTCCACCGAAATCCTCGCCGTGGACGATGCACCAGATGCGCCGCCGCCGTACAACGTCGGTGACGCGCTGCTGCGCCGGCCCCGGAACCAGGGGTCGATCGATGCCACGTGGGCGCGTGCCCGCGCCGGCGCGTTCGTGCAGGTGCTGATGCGCGGCGAGGCACTGGATGCCGAGCCGGCCTTCGGCCCCACGGGGGGGCTCTATGCCAATCCCGGCTACACCGTCACCAACTTCGGCGGCTCTTTCGACGTGGGCTATGGCGTGACCGTGATCGGCCGTGTGCTGAACGCGTGGGATGCCCAATACGAAGAGGTATTCGGCTACCCCGCGCCACGGCGCACCGCTTACGTGGGAATCCGCTTTGCTGCAGGCCGATAACGTCACCTTCCGCTACCACGCCGACACGCCGCTCGTCGTCGACGGCGTGTCGCTGGAGGTGCGTCGAGGCGACCTCGTGGGCATCCTCGGGCCGAACGGCTCCGGGAAGACCACGTTGCTCCGCCTGTTGAGCGGCACACGCGTCCCGTCCTCGGGCCGCGTGCTGCTCGACGGGCAGGAGATGGCACGCCTCGGCCGCCGCGAGATCGCGAGGCGGATGGCCATCGTGCCGCAGGAAACCGAGCTCGCGTTCGAATACACGGTGCTCGAGATCGTGCTGATGGGCCGCCACGCGCATCTCGGGCTGTTCGAGGTGGAGGGTCCGCGCGATTACACGCTCGCGCGCGACGCGCTGGCCGCGACCGGCACGGGACACCTCGAGACGCGGGCGTTCCACACGCTCAGCGGCGGCGAGAAACAGCGTGTGGTGATTGCGGCGGCACTGGCGCAGGCCGCCGACGTGCTGCTGCTCGACGAGCCGACGGCCTCGCTCGATCTCGGCTATCAGCTGGACGTCGCGGCGCTGCTCTCCACGCTCAACCGCGAGCGCGGCGTCACGATGGCGATCTCGACGCACGACTTGAACCTGGCCGCCTCCATCTGCCGGACGCTGGTGCTGATCCGGCAGGGACGCGTCATCGCCAGCGGACCGACCGACGAGGTGTTGACGCCGGCTCACGTCCGCGCGCTCTACGACGTCGATGCCGATGTCCACGTGCACGCCGCCAGCGGCCACATGACCGTCGTGCCGGTCCGCCGCCTCCGCCCATGAGCCTCCGCCGGCGACTGCTCACCGTCGTCGGAGCCTTTGGCGCGCTGGCGCTGCTGGTGCTGGTGTGGGCGCCGACCGTCGGCAGCACCTCCATCGACCTGGGGCGGGTGTTCGACACCAGCATCCCGTGGGCTGACAACGTCGACGCCCAGATCTTCTTCGTGGCCCGGCTGCCGCGGGTCATGGCGGGCGCGCTCATCGGCGCCACGCTGGCGGCCGCGGGCGTCGTGCTGCAGGCGCTGATGCGCAACCCGTTGGCGACGCCGTTCACGCTGGGCGTGTCGGCAGGCGCGGCCCTGGGCGCGATGCTGGCCATTGCGTTCCGCCTCGACGTCGGAACGCTCGGTGTCTCGTCGGTGCCAATCGCCAGCTTCATCGGCTCGCTGGCTGCCATCGCCATCGTCTACGGCCTCGCCTCGTCCCAGCGACGGGGGCTGTCGACCAACGTCCTGCTGTTAGCGGGAGTCACACTGAATTCGTTCTTCTCGGCCCTGATCCTGTTCGTCCAGTATCTGTCGGACTTCGCGGAGTCGTTCCGGACGGTGCGCTGGCTGATGGGCGATCTCGATATCGGCAGCTACGGTCCGATCCTCGCTGCCACGCCGTTCATCCTCGCCGCCTTCGCGGTGTTCGCCGTGCTGCCCCGGGCGCTCAACCTGCTGACGATGGGCGAGGACGTGGCCGCCGGCCGCGGCGTCGAGGTGGCCCGGGCGCAGCGCTGGGCGTTCTTCAGCGCGTCCCTCGCCACGGGTGCGGCCGTCTCGCTTGGCGGGCCGGTCGGGTTCATCGGCATCGTGGTCCCCCACCTCGTGCGCCTGATGGTGGGATCGGACCACCGGGTAGTGCTTCCCGCGGCCACGCTTTTCGGGGCGGCGTTCCTGGTGCTCTGCGATCTGCTGGCCCGCACGATCATGGCGCCACTCGAGATTCCGGTCGGCATCATCACGGCCCTCATCGGCGGGCCATTCTTCCTCTGGCTCCTGGTGAGGCAGTCATGACGACCCGCCGCAGACGCCTTGCCGTGCTCGCCTGGTTGAGCGTCCTTTCCCTGGCCGGGTCAGCGGCGCAATCGCCGCAGCGCATCATCTCGCTGGTGCCAGCGCTGACCGAGATGCTCTTCACCATCGGCGCGGGTCCTCAGGTCGTGGCCGTGAGCAGCTACGACGAAGATCCGCCGCAGGTGAAGTCGCTGCCGCGGGTGGGCGCGCTGCTCGATCCCGACGTCGAGCGCATCCTGTCCCTCAAGCCGGACCTTGTCATCACGTACGCCTCGCAGACGGACCTGCACGCACAGCTGACGCGTGCCGCCATCCCCATGTTCGACTACCGCCACGGTGGCCTGGCGGGCATCGTCGACACGCTGCGCGCGCTCGGCGTCCGCACCGGTCATGCGCGCGAAGCCGAGGCCGCGGCCGGCGAGATCGAGGCGCGGTTGGCGGCAATCCGCGCACGCACGGCAGGCGCACCCCGGCCACGGACCCTGCTCGTGTTCGGTCGAGAGCGCGGGGCGCTGCGGAACATCTACGCCAGTGGCGGGCGCGGCTTCCTGCACGACATGCTGGTGGCGGCGGGCGGCACGAACATCTTCGCGGAGATCGACCGCGAATCGGTACAGGCCACCACTGAGCTGATCCTTGCGCGCGCTCCCGAGGTCATCCTCGAGGTGCGTTCCTCGGACATACTGAGCCGTGAGGAAGCGGAGCGCGAGGCCGCGAGCTGGCGGCCGCTGGCCTCGGTGCCAGCGGTGCGACAGAACCGCGTCGTCGTGCTGACCGGCAAGGGTCTCACGGTCCCCGGCCCTCGCGTGGCCGAGGTCGTGGCACGCATGGCGGACGCGCTCAGGTGACGCGCCCGCCGGCGTGTTCAGTCGCGGGCCTTGTGAGAGCTTTCGATCAGGACCAGACCGCTCTTCAGCGATTCGGGCACCTTGATGACCCGGCCGAACGCGCTCAAGTCGTAGCCGTCCTGCAGGCGGCCAGTGACGTCAACTCGGGCGCCTGTGCGAGGGGCACCTCCGCTCGTCACCACCCAGAGGCTCTGGTCGCCGTCGGTGAGCCGATACGCCCCGCGGCCCATGATCGACGCGCTCTCGGCGACGGTGCCTCTCACGGTGACGGTGCCAGTGCGGTACTTCCCCGGATCGGCGATGACCTGATTGATGCTCTTGGCGCCGCATCCGACCATGACGAGGGTCGTGAGCACGACCAGGGCCTGTAAGGCACGCAGCGTGACCATATGGCGTCTCCCTCTGAAATCTCCTGGAGTATGGCACACCGATGAAGGTCCTCGTCTCGTGGTCGTCCGGCAAGGACTCCGCCTGGATGCTGCACGTCCTGAATCAGCAGCATCATGGCGCGGTGCAGGGGTTGCTCACCACGACCAACGAGGCGTTCGATCGCGTGGCCATGCACGCGGTGCGCCGCTCGCTGCTCGAGGCGCAGGCCCGCGCCACCGGCCTGCCGCTGCACGTGGTGCCGCTGCCATGGCCGTGCTCCAACGACCAGTACGAGGAGCGCCTGGGAAGGGCCGTGCGTGAGTTCGTCGAGGCGGGTTTCACGCACGTCGCCTTCGGGGACCTGTTCCTGGAGGACGTCCGCCGCTACCGCGAAGAACGACTGGCGGGCACCGGGCTGACGCCGCTGTTCCCCCTGTGGAAGACGAAGTCCACCGCCGATCTCGCACAGGAGATGATCGACGGCGGCCTGGAGGCGCGACTGACCTGCGTGGATCCCCGTGTGCTGGATCGCGCCTTCGCGGGCCGCCGCTTCGACGCCACGCTGCTGCGCGACCTGCCCGCCGACGTGGACCCTTGCGGCGAGCGTGGCGAGTTCCACTCGTTCGCGTATGCTGGCCCGATGTTCTCCGCACCGATCGCGGTGAGGCCGGCCGAGGTCGTCGATCGCGACGGCTTCGTCTTCTGCGATCTCGTCGAGGCCGACCGATGACGCACGTCATCAGGCGCGGCCTTCGGCCGCGTAGGGAGGGAATGCGCGGCTTCGCCGCGTAGGACGGCAGACGGCAGATGCTGAAGCCTACGCGCCGAAGGCGCGCCCGCCGAGTCTCGAAGGGACGAGGCCGTTCTTCCCTACGCGACCGAAGGTCGCGCCTTACCAAGACCCGGGACGGGCTGAGACTCACGCCATGAGCTATCCGACACGCATTGTCTGCCTGACCGAGGAAACCACCGAGACGCTCTACCTGCTCGGCGAAGGCGACCGCGTGGTGGGCGTCAGCGGCTACACCGTGCGTCCGCCCGAGGCGCGGAAGAAGCCGCGGATCTCGTCGTTTCTCCACGCGCGCTACGAGAAGATCGAGGCGCTCGAGCCCGACCTGATCCTCGCCTTCTCCGATCTGCAGGCCGACATCACCACCGAGCTCGTCAAGCGTGGTCACACGGTGTTCACGTTCAATCAGCGGTCGGTCGCCGAGATCCTGCAGATGGTCCGTGTCCTCGCCGGAATCGTCGGGGTCTCGGACAAGGGCGAAGCCCTGGCGCACGAGTTCGAGGCCGGGCTCGAAGCCATTCGTGAAGCGGCGTCCCGGTTTTCGCGTCGGCCACGCGTGTTCTTCGAGGAGTGGGACGACCCTCTGATCTCGGGCATCCGCTGGGTGGAAGAGCTCGTCGAGATCGCCGGCGGTGAGCCCGTCTTCCCCGATCGCCGGCACGCCAGGCTGGCGAAGGATCGCATCGTGAGCCCGGAGCAGGTCGTCGCCGCCGCACCCGACGTGATCATCGGTTCGTGGTGCGGCAAGCCCGTACGGCCCGAGCGCATCGCCGGCCGCCCCGGATGGGACCGGATCCCGGCGGTGCGCCTCGGCCACATCTACGAAGTGAAGTCCGCCCACATCCTCCAGCCCGGTCCGGCCGCCCTCACCGACGGCGTCCGGCAGATCCACGAACTGCTGCGGCGCGCTATCTGAGCGCGGCGCCGGCAGGCTGGGCGCGGTACACCATGCGCCCGCGCACGAACGTCATCTCGCAGCGCATATCCTTCAGCTCGGCCGACGGAATCGTGTAGGGATTCCGGTCCCATACCGCGAGATCGGCTTCCTTGCCCACCTCGATCGAACCGACGCGATCCTCCAGGAACATGGTGTGGGCGGCCCACATCGTGTACGAGCGCAGGGCCGTGCGGATGTCGATGGACTCGTCGGTGCCGAAGGGGGTTGCCCCGTGCGTCGCGTTCAGCGTCTGACGCACCACCGACGACCAGAGGCCCAGGCGTGCCGGGAACGGCGTGACCTGGAAGTCCGATCCTCCGCCCCACTGCACGCCTTTCTGGAGGAACGTGCGGAAAGGCTTGAGCCGACCGGCGCGCGCCGGTCCGAGATTGGCGGCGTAGTTGTCGCCAATCCACCACAGGAAGGGCGCCTGCGCCTCGGGATAGCCCGCCTGGAACTCCCGCTGGAGACGGGCCATGACGTCGATGGCACGATCGGTGGGGGTGTTGCCATGGATGATGCCGTGGCGCAGGCCGCGAGTGGGGGTCGCCTTCAGCATCTGGTCGTACGTGTCGACCACCCAATCGATGGCGCGGTCGCCGATGGCGTGGGTGCTGACGTGGATGCCGGCCTGGTGAAGCGTGGTGGCCAGTTGCCGATATTCGTCCGGCGGAGTCGATGGATAGCCGCTGTTGCCGGTGTCCCGGCCGGTAAAATCCTTGCTCCAATCGTCGTACATCCACGCCGTGCGGGCGCCGCCGCTGCCGTCCATGAACATCTTCACGCCGCCCGATATCAACATGCCGTCGCCCTGCGAGGCCGGGGGCCTGGGCTGCTTCTGCACGCGGGCGAGCACCGCCGGGCCATCCGCGAGCCGGCGCGCGCCGGACCACAGCGCGAACATCCGGACCGTGAGCTTGCCCTCCTGCAACAGCTCGCGATAAAGCTCCCACTTGGCTTCGCCGATGCCGGGATCCTTCGCACCGGTCATGCCTTCCCGGCCGAAGTCCTCGATCATCTTCTGCAGGCCCTGCTTCTGCTGCTCGCGCGTGAACGCCGGCACCAGCGGCGTGATCAATCCCGAGGCCGACTCCTTCATCACGCCGGTTGGGTTGCCCGCGGCGTCTCGATCGATCGTGCCAGCGGGCGGATCCCTGGTCTCCCGCCGCACCTCGGCCAGCTTCATCGCATAGGTATTGGCCACGCCGTAGTGCCCGGTCGTGTGCGTCAGCCAGACCGGATTGTTGGGGGCGACCTTGTCGAGGTCCGCAGCCGTGATGTACCGGCGCTCGGCGAGCTTGCCTTCGTCCCACCCGCGCCCGCGCACCCACTCGCCGGGCTTCAGCTTCGCCACCTGCGCGGCGACGCGCTGCAGCACATCGTCCATCGACTTGACGGCGATGTCGCTGAGGTCGACGCTGAACAGCGCGTCCGCGCCCGAGAAGTGCACGTGGGAGTCGATGAGGCCCGGCGTGACGGCGCGGCCCGCCAGATCGACGACCTGGGTGGCCGGGCCGATGTGCGGCTTGATCTGCGCGCTGGAGCCAACGGCGACAATTCGTCCGCCGGTAATGGCCACGGCTTCGGCGACCGAGTCGCGCGGGTCCACGGTGAGCACGGCACCATTGGTCAGCACCAGATCGGCGGACGCCGGCGACGGCTGCGTGCGCTCCGCGGCGCCGAGTGTGAGCCCGATGCCTGCCAGGGCCGCCGTGAGAATCGTGAACGCTACGCGCATGCCAACCGTCCTCCTGCTGGCGACGGATGGTAGCAAAGAACTGGCTCGGCCATCCGTAAGGCACCGCCCAATCCGGGTGCCCCAGCGTCATAATGGGCACATGAGGATGGCACTGGCCCTGTTGGTTGCCACAGCCATGGCCGTCTCGGTGCAGGCCCAGAGCCCCGCCCCTGCAGAGGGGGCGTCCGTGCCTGAGGCGTCCGAGGCGCGGACCCCCAGTTCGCAAGGCGTTGCCGTCACGGCCGACGCGGTTGTCGATCCGTCGAAGCTGGGCGTGTCGATGAGCCGCATCAAGAAGGGCCTGCGCGTCACCGAGTCGCGACAGACCGGCTCGGGCACGCCGCTGAAGCTCGAGTATCAGGTCCAGGTATTCGGGGCCGCGCCACGCATCGACATCCTTCAGGACTTCAACATCGGTCAGGGCGCTCCCCTGTCCTACGGCGCGCCCACGCACAACGATTTCGTCACGCAGTGGACGCCCCAGGCGTACCGCTCGCCGCCAGCTTCCCTCTCGTCATTGGCAGGATGGGCGCTCTTCACGGCGGCGAAGCGGGCCCAGAAGTCGCAGTGCGAAGAGGAAATCGCGAACTACCGGCAGCTCATCATGCAGGGCGTGCCGACGGCCGCCCCGCGCTGCACGCAGTAGATTCGTGCCGGTGAGCTATTCGACGAACAGCGACAATGTCGGGTCAGGGGGTGGGAACACGCCCTCGCGCTGGCCCCAGTCGAGCATCCGCTGCACGGCGCCCTCGTCCAGCGCCAGCGTGTAGTCGTTCACATACAGGCGGATGTGCCGCTGTGCGACCTCGGGGTCCATCTCCTGCGCGTGGGCGGCCACGAAGTCGCGGCTCGCCTCCGGGTGCGCGAAGGCGTACTCCACGCTTGCTCGAAGCGCCTGGTCCACGAGGGGCGCCAGCGCCGGTGCCAGGTCACGCCGGATGGCGATGGCTGCCAGCGGCAGCGGGCCCTGCATCCGCGATTCCCACACGCTGCCGAGATCGGCCACCAGCGTCAGGCCCTTGCCCTCGTAGGTGAAGCGGCCCTCGTGAATCAGCAGGCCGCAGTCCACGTCGCCGCGCAGGACCGCGTTCTCGATCTCATCGAAGCGCATGGCGACGGTGTCGAAACGGCCCAGCAGCCGCAGCAGCAGCGCTGCCGTCGTCCGCTCGCCGGGAATCGCGATACGGCCGCCCACCTCGCGCGGTGACCTGGCCACGATGATGGGGCCGACGCCGAAGCCCGCGGCGCCGCCGGCGCGAAGCAGGATGTAGCGGTCGCGCAGGCGACCGTAGGCGGCCATCGACACCTTGGTCACCTCGGCCTCGCCGCGTTCGGCCCGCCGATTGAGCACTTCGATGTCGTCCATGAACGGCACCAGGCGCGGGCCCGGCACCAGGCCATGCACGATCGCGTGGAACGCGAACGTGTCGTTCGGACACGTCGAGAAGCCGAAGTTCAGCGTCGGGACAGCCACGAGACGAGCGCCTCCTGCGCGGCGAGGGCGGCATCCTTCAGCCGCCATGCGCCAGTGTCCCGGTTGGTCACCATGTTGCTGATGCCGCGGACCTCGCCGACCGGGATGGCGTGCAGGTGCGCCACGTGCGCCACAGCGGCGCCTTCCATGTTCTCGACCGCGCCGCCGGTGCGCGCCGCGATCGCGCGCGCGGCGGCCTCCGTGCCCGTGCAGGTGTTGACCGTCACGAACTTCACGCGGCGCTCGACCGGCCAGAGCTGCATCGGCAGATCGTTGTAGAGCGGGACGGCGGCGCTGACAACGGGGAACCCCAGTGCTTGCATGTCGAGGAAGCCCGCTGGCGTCGCCGCGCCAAGGTCGCCGTAGCACTCCTGCGCCGCGCAGGCGACGTCGCCCACGCCCAGGCCCGAACCGGGATACGCGCCGCCGACGCCGCACACCACGATGGCGTCAGGGCGCTGGCGGGTGATGGCCATCGTCACGGCGTGAGCGGCGTTGACGGCACCGACGCCGGTGCAGAGAACGAGGGCATCGTGCGAGGCCACCAGCCGTTCGCGCAGGAGCCCGCCCTCGAGCTCGGTGGCGATACAGACGAGCAGGGACACGGTGAAGAGGATACTCGACGGGCTGGGAGAGGTCGGCCGCTAGAGCATCCCCAACTGGAGCTTGGCGGCGTCGGTCATGCGGTCTTTGGTCCAGGGCGGATCCCACACGATCTCGACCTTCGCGTCGGTCACGCCGGGCACCTTGGCGGCCTTGTCGCGCACTTCGACGGGCAGCGACTGCGCGGCGGGGCACGCGGGCGCCGTGAGGGTCATGCGGATCCCGACCCGCGCGTCGGCGTCCACGAGCACGTCGTAGATCAGGCCGAGCTCGTGGATGTTCACGGGGATCTCGGGGTCGTAGACGGTGCGGAGCGCGTCGAGAATCTGCGGTCGCAGCTCCGCCATCTTGAGCGGATCCGCCACGAAGCCGTCCAGCGACTCCGACAGCTCGTTGGCGGGTGAATCCTGGGCGCTGTCGCCTGCGGTGGGCATCATCGGTAGAATCCTCGGCATCGTCATGGTGGTGTGTTTCGCTGGGCGGTGCCCGGCGCTCCGCTATTCCGTGCTGATTGGGCCAACCGGCTGATCCGACACCGCGGCCTTCAAGGTGTGCCACGCCAGGCCCGCGCACTTCACGCGGGTCGGGAACTCGCGAATGCCCGAGAGCACGGCGAGCTTCCCCATCTCCGGCAGCGGGCTTCCGGGCGGCGACGTGATCATGTGATGGAACTGCTCGAACAGCGCGCGCGCCTGGTCGACGGTCTTGCCCTTCACCGCCTCGGTCATCAGCGAGGCCGAGGCCTTGGAGATGGCGCAGCCCGAGCCCTGGAACGCCACGTCCGTGATGATCCCGTTCTCCACGTTGAGGTAGAGCTTCAGGCGATCGCCACAGAGCGGGTTGTAGCCCTCCTGCGAGGCGGTCGCTGGGTCGATGACCCGGAAGTTTCTCGGCTTCCGGTTGTGATCCAGGATCACTTCCTGGTAGAGGTCGCTCAGTTCAGACATCAGCCGAACACCTTCTTCGCCGTGTGAAGCGCGCCGACGAGCGCATCGATGTCCTCACGCGTGTTGTACATCGCCAGCGAGGCGCGCGCCGTGGCGGGGATGCCGAAGCGGTCCATCACCGGCTGCGCGCAATGGTGCCCCGTGCGGATTGCCACCCCCTCGCGGTCGACGATGGTGCCGAGATCGTGCGGATGCACGCCCTCCATCACGAACGACAGGATGCTGGCCTTTCGCGAAGCCGTGCCAATGAGCCGCACGCCCGGCACATCCAACAGCGCGGCCGTGCCGTAGGCCAGGAGTTCGTGCTCGTAGGCCTGGATGCGGTCCATCCCGATGGCCGTGATGTAGTCCACCGCCACGCCGAGGCCGATCGCGCCCGAGATGTCGGGGGTCCCGGCCTCGAACTTGTAGGGCAGCACGTTCCAGGTCGAGCCCTCGAACGTCACCGAGCTGATCATGTCGCCGCCACCCTGCCAGGGCGGCATGGCGTCCAGCAGCGCCGCCTTGCCGTGGAGAACGCCGATGCCGGTCGGGCCGTACAGCTTGTGCCCCGTCATGACGAAGAAGTCGCAGTCGAGGGCGGCGACATTCACGGGCATGTGGTACGCCGCCTGCGCGCCGTCGATCAGGACCACGGCGCCAGCGGCGTGCGCCGCGCGCGTGATCGTCTCGATGGGATTCACCGTGCCGAGGGCGTTCGACAGGGCCGAGATCGCGACCATGCGGGTGCGCGAGGTGAGCAGGCGCGCGAACGCGTCCATGTCGAGCTCGCCCGAGTCGAGGATCGGCACGACGCGGAGCGTGGCGCCCTTCTCGGCGCACAGCATCTGCCACGGCACGATGTTGGAGTGGTGCTCCATGCCGGAGATCAGCACCTCGTCGCCCGCCTTCACGTTGGCCCGGCCCCAGCTCTGCGCGACCAGGTTGATGCCTTCGGTGGCGTTGCGCGTGAAGATGATTTCCTTCGGGTCGGCCGCGCCGATGAACGTGGCGATTCGCGCCCGCGCCGCCTCGAACAGGTCGGTCGCCTTGCCGCTCAGGTAGTGCACGCCGCGATGCACGTTGGCGTTGCTGCCGGTGTAGTAGTCGGTCAGCGCCTGCAGCACCGAGCGCGGCTTCTGCGTGGTGGCGGCGTTGTCGAGATACACCAACGGCTTCCCGTACACCTGGGTATCCAGGATCGGGAAGTCGGCACGGATGGCCCTGACGTCGAATGCGGTGGCGGTGGTCATGGTTGTCTAGGCGCGGTCGTGCTCGGCCAGGTCGCGATCGAGCTGCCGGAACAGCTCGCGCTCCAGCTGTGCCCGCAGCTGCGGAATGGAAATCCGCTCGAGCACCTCGCCGGCGTAGGCATGGATGAGCATGTCCCGCGCGTCCTTCACGTTCAGGCCGCGCGCCTGCAGGTAGAACATCGCCTCGTCGTCCAGCTGCCCGACCGCCGCGCCGTGCGTGCACTTCACGTCGTCGGCGAAGATCTCGAGCTGTGGATTCGAGTTCATGGTGGCTTCGTCCGACAGCAGCAGCGCGCGGTTGGTCTGCTTCGAGTCGGTCTTCTGGGCATCGAGGCGGACGATGATGCGCCCGTTGAACACCGCCCTGGCCTTGCCATCGAGAATGCCCTTGTAGAGCTCGTGGCTGGTGCAGTTCGGCGTGGCGTGGTCGATGGTCGTGTGGTTGTCGACGAGGCTCGACCCGTCGGCCAGGTAGCAGCCATCGATGTCGACGTGCGCGCCCTCGCCGGCGAGCACCGCGGTGGCGTCGTTGCGGACGATGCGCCCGCCCAGCGTGATGGTCCGCACCTTGAAGGAACTGTCGCGGGACGCGTTCACGTGCAGGTTGGTGACGAGGAACGAGCCCTCGGTGCCGCGCTCGTCGAGGCAGCAGTTCACGATGGCCTGGTCGGCGAGCGTGGCCTCAATCACCGCGTTGGTGAAATGCGCCTCGCCTGCCGCCGTGAGGAAGCTGACGGCCAGGCTCGACTGGCTGCCGGCGCCTGCCGCTACCAGCACGCGCGGGTGCACCATGGTCTTGCCGGTGCCGCCGGTGATGACGATGATGTGCACCGGGGTGTCGATGACGGCGCCCTTGCGGACGGAGATGAGCGCACCGTCCTCCAGAAACGCCGTGTTGAGCGCCGCAAACGGCAGCCCGTCCACTGGCTGCTGGCCCAGGGCCGCGCATTCGGGCGCCCCCTGCGCGATGGCCGCCGCCAGGCTGCCGACCTTCAGGCCGACCGGAATCGTCGTCAGATCCGACAGCTCCGGCGCGAAGCGGCCGTTCAGCAGCACCAGCCGGACCGCGCCCGGCACCGCGACGCGCGCGACGATCGGCGCGTGGTTGGTGGGCGTGCCCTCCGCCAGCTTGAAGGGCGTGGAGGCAATCGCCGACACGTTGGTGAAGCGCCACTCTTCCTGACGGGTCGTCGGGAAGCCGGCGTTCTGGAACGCGTCGCGCGCCTTCTCGCGCATGGCTTTCAGCCATGCAGGGGCGGCTTCGCCGCGCCCGCGCATGAAGCGCGCGTGCTCGGCGAGGTAGGTATCCTGAACTTCGACCACGGGCGTCGTCACGCTCAGCTCCTCACTCCTGCGGCCAGCGACCGGTCGGTGCCGTCCGTGCCGTCGTTCGAACCAGCCGTCTGCTCGAGCCAGCCGTAACCCTTCTCTTCCAGCTCCAGCGCCAGTTCGCGACCGCCGGACCTGACCAGGCGGCCTTCGCTCAGCACGTGCACGAAGTCGGGCACGATGTAGTTCAGCAGGCGCTGGTAGTGCGTCACCACGATGAACGAGCGCTCTTCCGAGCGCATCGCGTTCACGCCGGTGGACACCACCCGCAGCGCGTCGATGTCGAGGCCGGAGTCGGTCTCGTCGAGGATGGCGAGCGTGGGCTCGAGCACGGCCATGTGGAAGATCTCGTTGCGCTTCTTCTCGCCGCCCGAGAACCCCTCGTTGACCGACCGCTGCTGCATCGCCTGGTCCACGTCCAGCAGCTTGGCCTTCTCCTTCATCAGCGCCATGAAGTCGATGGCGTCGAGGTCCTCGAGGCCCCGCTCCTTGCGCGTCGCGTTCAGCGCCGCCTTCAGGAAATAGGCGTTGTTGACGCCCGGAATCTCGACCGGGTACTGGAAGGCCATGAACACGCCCTTGCGGGCGCGCTCGTCCGCCGGCATCTCGAGCAGGTCTTCCCCGCGATAGAGGACGCGGCCGCCCGTGACCTGGTAGCCGGGGTGGCCCGCCAGCGCCCGCGCCAGCGTGCTCTTGCCCGAGCCATTCGGTCCCATGATGGCGTGGACCTCGCCGGGATTCACTTCGAGATTGATCCCGCGGAGGATCTGCTTGTCCTCCGCCTTCACCTGCAGATTCGTGACGCTGAGTAGAGACATCGCTTGGTTTACCCCACCGATCCTTCGAGAGAGATGCCGAGCAGCTTCTGGGCTTCCACCGCGAACTCCATGGGGAGCTCACGGAAGACTTCCTTGCAGAACCCGCTGACGATCATGTTGATCGCGTCTTCCTTCGAGATGCCGCGCTGCTCGCAGTAGAAGATCTGGTCTTCGCCGATCTTCGAGGTGGACGCCTCGTGCTCCACCTTCGCGGACGTGTTCTTGATTTCGAGATACGGGAACGTGTGCGCGCCGCAACGGTCGCCAATCAGCAGCGAGTCGCACTGCGAGTAGTTGCGCGCGTTGGTCGCGTGCTTGCCGATCTTCACGGCGCCGCGATAGGTGTTCTGGCCGCGGCCGGCCGAGATGCCCTTGGAGACGATGGTGCTGCGGGTGTTCTTCCCGAGGTGAATCATCTTCGTGCCGGTGTCGGCCTGCTGGAAGTTGTTGGTCACCGCCACCGAGTAGAACTCGCCCACCGAGTCGTCGCCCTGCAGGATGCAGCTCGGGTACTTCCAGGTGACCGCCGAGCCGGTCTCCACCTGGGTCCACGTGATCTTGCTCGCCACGCCCTTGCAGATGCCGCGCTTGGTGACGAAGTTGTAGATGCCGCCGACGCCGTTCTTGTCGCCGGGGTACCAGTTCTGGACGGTCGAGTACTTGATGGTGGCGTGGTCGAGCGCCACGAGCTCGACGACCGCCGCGTGCAGCTGGTTCTCGTCACGCTTCGGCGCCGTGCAGCCCTCGAGGTAGCTGACGGTGGCGCCCTCCTCGCAGATGATCAGCGTCCGCTCGAACTGCCCCGTGTCCTTGGCGTTGATGCGGAAGTAGGTGGAGAGCTCCATCGGGCACTTCACGCCCTTCGGCACGAACACGAAGCTGCCGTCGCTGAACACCGCGGCGTTGAGCGCGGCGAAGAAGTTGTCGGTGTGCGGCACCACCGAACCCAGGTACTGGCGCACCAGATCCGGGTGATCCTTCACCGCCTCGGAGAACGAGCAGAAGATGATGCCGAGCTCCCCGAGCTTCTTGCGGAAGGTGGTGGCGACCGACACGGAGTCGAACACCGCGTCCACGGCCACGCCCGCGAGGAGTTGCTGCTCGATCAGCGGGATGCCGAGCTTCTCGAACGTGGCACGGATCTCGGGATCGACCTCGTCCATGCTGTTCAGCTTCTTCTTTTCCTTCGGCGCGGCGTAGTACGAGATGGCCTGGTAGTCCACCCGCTCGTAGGTGACGTTCTGCCACGAGGGCTCCGTCATCTTCAGCCACGAGCGGAACGCCCGCAGACGCCACTCGAGCAGCCACTCCGGCTCGCCCTTCTTGGAGGAGATGAGGCGCACGATGTCCTCGTTCAACCCCTTGGGCGCGATGTCCTGCTCGACGTCGGTGACGAACCCGTACTTGTACTCGGTGTTCGCCAGTTCTTCGATGACTTGCGTGGATGTCGACATATGGGCTCTGGGCTCTAGACGTCAGGCTCTAGGCTGAAAAAGACTCTCCGCAGCCGCACGTGCTCTTCGCGTGCGGGTTCTTCAACGTGAAGTTGGTGGCCATCAGATTCTGCTCGTCGTAATCGAGCACCGTGCCGTCCAGCAGCTTCAGGCTGCGTGGATCGACGAACACCTTCGCGCCGCCGGGCCCTTCGAACACCAGGTCCGACGCCTTCGGCGCGCCGTCGAACCCGAACGTGTAGGCGAACCCCGAGCAGCCGCCCGCCTTGACGGCGATGCGCAGCCCGCCCGATTCCAGATGCTGCTTCGACAACTGGCGCGCGATCACGCGCGCCGCGCTCTCGGTGATTTCAATCATCGCTGTCTTCCTGTTCCAGCCTTCCGGGTCGCCTCGTCCAGCGCCTGCCGGGCCGCATCCACGGCGACGTTCGCCACGTGCACGCGTTCCTCCGGGAGACCGAGCGCGTCGACCACCTGTCCAGGCGTGAACGCGCGGCTTTGCGTGACGGTCGCGCCTTCCAGCCACTCGGCCATCAGGCAGGCCGCGGCAATCGCGGCGCTGCACCCGAACACCTTGAAGCGGGCCTCGACGATCCGGCCGTCCTTCACCCGAATCTGAATGCGCGCCATCGTGCCCGCATCCAGGGTTCCCGCCTGCCCGGTTCCCACTTCGGGAGAATCCTCGGGCAGCACACCCACGCGCTTCGGGTCGCGCACGCGCTCGAGCACGGCGTCGGAATACATTAGGCGGGCCCTCCCGCGGTCGCCCCGGCATGCGCCCTGGCCGGCGACTGGGCTCGCAACTGCGAGACCACGGCGATGATGTGCCGCGCCGCGTCCTCGATCTCCGCAGCCGTCGTGCCGCGCCCCAGGCCGAAGCGCAGGGACGCCAGGGCACGGCGCGTGCCCAGGCCCAGCGCCGTCAGCACGTGTGACGGTTCGGCGCTGGTGCAGGCCGCACCGGACGACACCGCCACGTCGGTGATTGCCAGCAGCAGTGCCTCGCCATCGATGCCGTCGAATGAGACGTTCAGGTTCCCGGCCAGGCGTGGCGCCGGTGCGCCGTTGATCGCGACGCCGTCCACTTCGTCTCGCAACAACTGCCACAAACGGTCACGAAGGGCGCTCACGCGCAGCATCTCGACCGCCATGTCCTGCGCCGCCACTTCGCAGGCGGCGCCGAGCCCGACGATGCCGGGCACGTTCAGGGTGCCGCCCCGCAGGCCTCGCTCCTGGCCGCCGCCCCGCACCTGCGCGCGCAGACGCTTGTCCGCGCCCCGCTTCACATACAGCGCGCCCACGCCCTTGGGCCCGTACAGCTTGTGCGCGCTGAACGACGCCAGATCGACATCGAGACTCGACACCTCGATCGGCAGCTTGCCAAGCGCCTGCACGGCATCGGTGTGCACGATCGCGCCGTGCGCGTGGGCGAGGCGCGCGATCTCGGCCACCGGCTGGACGATGCCGATCTCGTTGTTCGCCAGCATCACGCTGACGAGCGCGGTGCCTGGCGTCACGGCCTGTTCGACGGCCGCCAGATCCACCAGCCCGGTCGCGGCCACCGGCAGTACCGTCACCTGCCAGCCCTGAGCCTCCAGGGCACGGCACGGGTCGAGCACGGCCTTGTGCTCGGTGGCGACGGTCACGATGTGGCGCCTGTCCGCGGGCGCCGCCGCGGCCACGCCTGCGATGGCCAGGTTGTTCGCCTCCGTCGCGCCGCTCGTGAACACCACCTCGCGGGCACTGGCGCCGATCAGCGCGGCCACCTGCTTGCGCGCGCGCTCCACGGCGTCGCTTGCGTCCCAGCCCGGACGATGGGTGCGGCTCGACGGGTTGCCGAACTTCTCGCTGAAGAAGGGCAGCATCGCCTTCATGACCCGCGGGTCCACCGGCGTCGTCGCGTGATGATCGAGGTAGATCACCTACGACTCTCCTATCGGGGAGACGAACACCAGGCGCGAGACTTTCGGGGCCGGCGGCAAGGCGCTGGCCTGAGCGGCCTGCGCGGCGTCGGCGCCGAGTTCAGCGACCGAGACGGTGGTCAGCGTTTCGAGGATGCGGTTCTTGATCTTCCAGAGCGGGTCGCGAATGCTGCAGGTCCCGTACTGATCGCAGGCGTGATCGTCGGGCGAGCACGCCGTGACCGTGACCGGGCCGTCCACCGACTGGATGACGTCGGCCACGCTGATCGTGGTGGCCGGACGAGCGAGGCGATAGCCGCCGCGCGTGCCCTGCACCGAGACGAGCAGCTTGGCGCGCACGAGACGCTGGAGAATCTTCGCCAGCAATTCGAGCGGAATCGCGTAGGCCTCGGAGATCTCACGGGCGCTGGACGAGCCGCTGCCGTCCGGTCGCGCGGCCAGATGGGCCATCGCGATGAGTGCGTAATCGGACTTCTTGGAGAGTCTCAGCATAGGGGGCGCTTAAATACGACCGCCGAAGTCCTATTTTAACCTCGAATCTCGGACCCTACAAGTCGGCATTCAAAGGCTGAGGTTGCCGCTCGGCCGAACCTCGCGTCGAGACGGGCGGCTTCGCCGGCGCCGGCCGAGCCTGCGGCTCGGTGGGGGCGCGAGCTCCGCTCGTAGGGAGCGCGGCGCAAACCCGGCCAAACGGACCAGGTGGCGGCTCTTTCAGTACTTGGGCTGGCTCGGGTCCACCTGATCCGACCAGGCGAGGATGCCCCCCGTCAGGTTGACGACGCGCGGGAAGCCGGCGCCGCGGAGAAACACCGCGGCCTTGGCGCTGCGGACGCCGGACCGGCACTGGCAGACCACCAGCCGGGTGCGGTCGATCTCGGCGTGTCGCTGCGGGATCTCACCGAGGGGGATCAGCACCGACCCCTCGATCCGGCTGATCTGATACTCCTGTGGCTCGCGCACGTCCACCACGATCAGGTCGTCGCCCCGGTCGAGGGCGGCCTTGAGTTCCAGCACGGACATGTCCGTTGAGTTTGTCGGCATGTCGCCATTGTCCCCCGCTCCGGCCGCGTCGACCGCCACGGGAGACACGCCGCAGAACTGGTCGTAGTCGATCAGCTCACGCACGGTCGGGTTGTCGCCGCACACCGGGCACTCGGGGTCGCGGCGGAGCTTGAGCTCACGGAAACGCATCCGGAGCGCGTCGTACACAAGGAATCGCCCAATCAGCGGCTCGCCGACACCCAGGATCAACTTGACGGTTTCAGTCGCCTGGATGGTGCCGATGATGCCGGGCAGCACGCCCAGCACGCCTGCCTCCGCGCAGCTTGGGACCAGACCTGGCGGAGGTGGCTCGGGATAGAGACAGCGGTAGCAGGGGCCACCCTTCGTGGCAAACACCGAGGCCTGGCCTTCGAACCGGAAGATGCTCCCGTAGGCATTGGGCTTGCCGAGCAACACGCAGGCGTCGTTCACCAGGTATCGAGTAGGGAAATTGTCCGTGCCGTCGAGGATGACGTCGTAATCCTTGAACAGCTCCAGGGCGTTGGTCGAAGACAACGCCACTTCGTAGGGCTCGACGTGCACATTCGGGTTCAGCGACTGCAGGCGGTCCTTCGCGGAAGCGAGCTTCGAGCGGCCCACGTCCGGGGTGCCATGCAGCAGCTGCCGTTGGAGGTTGCTGAGGTCGACCACGTCGAAGTCGACGATCCCGATCGTGCCCACACCCGCCGCGGCCAGGTACATCGCGGCGGGCGACCCCAGACCACCGGCGCCGATGCACAGCACCTTCGCGCCCTTCAGGGCGCGCTGGCCATCCATGCCGACCTCCGACAGGATCAGGTGACGGCTGTAGCGCCGCACTTCATCGGGCGAGAGCTGCGGCAATGCCGGCGCGGCTGCGAGGCCGCTGCCGCCAGCCACCGAAGGGATGATGGACACCACGTCCCCGCTCTTGAGCGGCGTGTCTTCCTTCTGCAGGTAACGGATGTCCTCGTCGTTCACGTAGACGTTGACGAAGCTCCGCAGCCGGCCATCAGCGCTGTACAAGTGGTTCTTGAGCGCTCCGTAGCGGGTCGTGAGGCCCTGCAGCAGCTCGCCGACCGTCTGCCCATCCACCTCCACGGTGTCCAGCTTGTCGGTGAACGGCCTGAGCGGCGTTGGAATGAGAATCTGTGTCGGCATATCGCTTTCTCCGGTACGGTGCAGTCGAACGAACGTCAAACGTCGGTCGTGGCGGTGACGGGCTCAGGCGCGATCCGCTCTTCATCGAAAGAGGAGCGGTCGGCCCGAAGGCGCCACGAGGTGAGCTCCTGCGCCGCGCCCGCGCGCACCGACAGGATGACGTACGAGAAGACCGGCCAGGCATGGTCCAGATCGTACTGTGACGGGCGCGCGGGATGGTCGGGATGCGAGTGGTAGAAGCCCAGCAGATCCAACCCCTGGTCGGCCGCGCGGCGATCGGCCGCACGATAGTCGTGGGGCCTCACCAGGAATCGGCGGCGCGGACCTTCTTCGGTGGTGTTCGGCAAGGGACAGGCCTCGAGCACGACGCCATCCTTGCCCAGCATCGCGCCGCAGCATTCGTGGGGGTAGGTCTCCTGCCCGTGAGCCCTGATCGCCTCGTCCACTCCCGTCCCCAGCATCAGCACCGTCATGACCGCGCCTCCCAGAAGCGTTCCGACAGGTAGCGCTCCCCGCCGTCGCACAGAATCGTCACGACCACCGCGGGCGCCGTGGCGACGCGGGTCGCGGCCACCACGTTCGCCCCAGCCGAAATGCCCACCAGCAGCCCTTCTTCGCGCGCCAGCCGCCGCGTCATCGCGAAAGCGTCTTCCGTCTCCACCGTCAGCTCGACGTCGGCGATCGAGCGATCGTAGATGCCAGGGACGATCGCGGTGTCCATGTGCTTCAGGCCCTCGAGCCCGTGCAGAGGACTGTCGGGCTGCATCGACGCGAGCACGACGCCCGGCACCTGCTCGCGCAGGCGACGGCCAACGCCGACGAACGTGCCGCTGGTGCCGAGGCCGGCGACGAAGTGCGTGATGCCGCCATCCGTCTGCTGGATGATCTCGGGCCCCGTCGTGTCGTAGTGCGCGCGCCAGTTGAAGGCGTTGTTGTACTGATCGGGATAGAAGTAACGCTCCGGTTCCGCCCGGTAGCGCCGCCGGGCCTCGCGAATCGCGCCGTCCGAACCTTCGAGAGGATCCGTCAGCACGAGCTCGGCGCCGTACGCCCTCAACATCCGTTTCCGCTCCTGGGTCACGTTCTCCGGCACGCACAGCGACACTGGGCAGCCAAGCGACGCGCACAGCATGGCGTACGCAATCCCGGTGTTCCCCGAGGTGGCGTCCAGCACGACCTTACCCGGACGCAGCTCGCCGCTCGCCAGCCCTTCGAGCAGCATCCGCCGGGCAGGCCGATCCTTGACGGACCCACCCGGGTTCCGGAACTCGGCCTTACCGTACAGTTCGATGCTGGGGAGGTCGCGCTCGATTCGGCGCAGCCGGATCAGAGGGGTCCCACCCACCAGGTCGAACAACGGTCCGAGACGATACGCATCCGCCGATGCCATGGGCAACATGGAGGACCCCTAGGGAAAGCCTAGGAAAACACGTCCATACGCGTGGAGCAAGACAAATCCGACTGGTTGAGTCGTAGATTAAGCCCATGCTGAAACGGCATGGGCCGGACGCTGGGGCAGATGGTGGGCGTATCGGAGCGGCGAGGGGGCGGCGTGTTGACGCTACTTTATGACCGCGGTCAGGGTGACCTGAGCGCGGATCTCGAGCTCGCCTTCGGCCACCGGGGTGGCCGGGGCAGCGGCGTCGGCTGCCATCATCGGCGCGGCGGCGAAGGCCTGGGGGCGGAACTGACTGACTGCGGGTGTCTCGTCGATGCGCACGACGCGGTCCACGGAGCGCTTCGCGCCGGCGGCCGCCGCGGTGGCCCGCGCCATGGCGTCGGCCACCGCCCGTGTCAGCGCCTCGCGCTCGGTGGCGGCACGGTCCTTCAGGTCGAAGCGCAGTCCGTGGATGGAGGTGGCCCCGGAGCCGACCGAGGCGTCCATCACGTCGCCAAGCTTCGCGAGGTCGTCGACGCGCACCTCGATGATGTTCCGCGCCACGTAGCCGCGTGGCGTCTGCCGTCCGCCGCTGTAGTCGAACTCCTGCTGCAGCGAGACGATGACGGTGCGCACCGCGTCCTTCGCGATACCAGCTGCGGTCAGCTTCTGCTGCACGGCGCTCATGGCCTCGGCGTTGGTCGTCTGCGCCTCCTTCGGATTGCGGGCGCGCGACTCGGCGCCGATGCGGACGAATGCCTGATCGGGCGCCGTCCGCACCACTCCCTCGCCCTGGACGATGACGACCGGCGGGTCCAGGGCCGGCGCCCCCGGCGTCTGCGCCGATGCCAAGGAGGTGGCCAGCACGAAACCGAGAGCCGTCGTCAGCAAGGCGTTCATGGCGCTCCGACCTTTCATCCCGAGTAGACCACTCGAAATCCGATGCTGTAGGCGTAGGTGTCTGGCGGCACACGGTGGCGGTGCGCGCAGCGCAGCTGATCCACGTCGTGGGTCACCCACGATCCGCCGCGCAGCAGACGGAACACGCCATTGGCGGGCCCACGCGGATTGTGCGGCTCGAACTCACGATACGTGTTCTCGCCGTACCAATCGGCCACCCACTGCCAGACGTTGCCGGCCATGTCGTACAGCTCGAAGCCATTCGGCGGGTAGCTGCCGACCGGGCTGGTGCCACGGTGACGCTTCAATCCGGGCTCGGGCAGAAAATTCCCGCGCGAGGCATCGATGTCGTCACCCCACGGATAGCGTTTCCGTTCGAGCCCTCCACGAGCGGAACGCTCCCACTCCGCTTCGGTCGGCAGCCGCACGAGCCGTCCGATCTGCCCGCTCAGCCAGCGGCAGTACGCGGTCGCGTCGGCATGGCTCACCAGCGTGACCGGATGGCGGCCGCGATCGAGCGGCGGCTCGTTGCCCCGCCACATATGGGACGCGGCGAGTTCCCTGAAGGTCGGTTCGTGCTGGGAAGTGACGACAAGGGGCAGGTCGCGAAGCGACGGCGCGGGATGACCGGTGTCGCGCACGAAGACGGCGTACTGATCGACCGTGATCGCGTGCACCGACACGTGGAACGCGTCGACCTGCACGAGCCGCGCAGGCCGTTCGTCATCATTCCCCTCGTCGGACCCCATGGTGAAACGACCACTGGAGATCGGGGCGAAACGGGGCATGAGATCGTCACCCATCCGGCTTCGTTCAACCCAAGTATACTGCCCGCCATGAAACTCGAACAGTTTGCGATGGAGAGGATGCAGTCCACCTATGAAAACCTGGTGGAATACAACCTTTCGGAAAGCGGCGTCCGTCCGCTTTCGACGCGCGAGCTGCTGGGCGATGCCGCCGCCATCGAGGGCGCGCTCGACCAGCCTCTGGTCTATACCCAGTCCAACGGGACGGTTGAGCTTCGCACCGCCATTGCCGCACTCTACCCGGGCGCGACCATCGACCATGTCGAGGTCACCAACGGCGGCTCCGAAGCCAACCACATCACCACCTGGCGGCTCGTCGAACCCGGCGACGAGGTGGTGATGCTGCTCCCCACCTACATGCAGACGTGGGGACTGGCGCGGGCGTACGGCGCCACGGTCCGCGAGTGGCGGCTGGTGGAAGACGTGGCCGCCGGCCGGTGGCGCGTGGATCTCGAGGCGCTCGACGCCCTCGTCAATGCCCGCACCAAATTAATCGTCATCTGCAACCCCAACAACCCCACGGGGGCGCGGCTCACCGCCGACGAACTCGATGCGATTGCGCGCGCGGCGGACCGCGTCGGCGCATGGGTCCTCTCGGACGAAATCTATCGCGGTGCCGAGCTGGACGGCGTCGAGACGCCGACCATGTGGGGCCGCAGCGAGCGCGTCGTCGTCACCAACGGCCTGTCGAAAGCCTACGGGCTGCCCGGTCTCCGCATCGGGTGGATCGTGGGCCCGCCAGCGCTGGTCGCGTCGCTGTGGTCGTATCACGACTACACCACGATCGCCCCTGGTGCGCTCAGCGATCGGCTGGCCCGCGTGGCGCTCTCGCCCGAGCGCCGCCTGGCCCTGCTCGAACGCACCCGCGACATCATTCGCGCCAACCTGCCGCTGCTCGAGTCCTGGCTTCGGGCGCACGGCGATGCGTTCTCGTGGCTGCCGCCGCAGGCGGGCGCCATCTGCTACGTGAAGTACCGGCACCGAATCAACTCGACCGATCTGGTCACGCGGCTCCGCGAGCAGAAGAGCGTGCTGATCGTGCCCGGCGATCACTTCGGCATGGATCACTACCTCCGCATCGGCTTCGGCGAACCGCCCGCCTACGTGACGGCAGGGCTGACGCGAGTGCACGATCTGCTGGAGTCGCTTGGCGACAGCGAGCGGGCGGCCGCCGCCGGCGCATGAGCGCCCCGGCACTATCTCTAGTGCTCATCGGATTCGGCCACGTCGGCCGGAGGTTCGTCCGGCTGCTGTCGGAGGTGGCCGATCGCCTGGACTTCGAATGGAGCGTCGTCGCCATCTCCACGCGCCGCCACGGCTCGGTGATCGATCCCGGAGGTGTGGACATCACCCGAGCGCTGTCGCTGGTCGAGTCCGGGCAAACCCTCGATCGGCTCGGCGGCGAACCACGCGAGCGCAGTGGACTGGACGTCATCAGGCAGGCGGCCCGGGCGCTGGCGGACGACGCCGCGGATGGCCGCGTGGTCTGCATCGAATCCACGGTGCTCGACATCGACCAGGGCGAGCCCGCCGTCGCGCACGTCCGCGCCGCCCTCGAGGCCCAGATGCACGTGGTCACGGTGAACAAGGGGCCGGCCGCCTTTGCCTATGACGCGCTCGAGTCGCTCGCGGACACGATGGACCGCGTGTTCTTCTTCGAGGGCGCCGTCATGGACGGCATTCCGGTGTTCAACCTGGTGCGCGAGACCATGCCGGCCGTGCGCATCGACGGGTTCCGGGGCGTGATCAACACCACGTCGAACTTCATCCTGTCGGCGCTCGAGCGCGGCCAGGCCTTCGACGATGCCGTCCGCGAGATGCAGGCGCGCGGCATCGCCGAGGCGGACCCGTCGCTGGACGTGGACGGCTGGGACGCCGCAGCCAAAACGGCCGCCCTCGTCAACGTGCTGATGGGCGGCTCGATCACGCCGCACCAGGTGGCCCGCACCGGCATTGCCGACGTGAAGGGCGACGACCTGCGCGATGCCATCTCGCGGGGGCGGCGCATCCGGCTGGTGGCGTCGGCCGCCCGTCAGGACGGCGGCATCGTCGCGCGCGTCGAACCCGAGATGCTCGCCGCCGGCGACCCGCTGGCCGGACTGGCCGACACCGAGAACGCGTTGTACCTGCTCACCGACCTGCTTGGCGAAGTCGGCATCGTGCAGCGCGAAGGCACGCTGACGCAGACGGCTTATGCGGTGCTGAGCGATGTGTCGCGCATCAGCCTGCGGCTGAGAGACTGGAACGACCGATGACAGGACCGCTCACGGGCACCACGGTGCTCGATCTCACACGCGTGCTCTCGGGCCCGTACTGCACGATGATGCTGGCGGATCTCGGCGCCCGCGTGATCAAGGTGGAACACCCCGGCAAGGGTGACGACACGCGCCACTGGGGCCCGCCCTTCGTCGGTACCGAGAGCGCGTATTTCCTCAGCGTCAACCGCAACAAGGAAAGCGTGTCACTCGACTTCAAACACCCGCAGGGCCGCGACGTGCTGGAGCGCTTGATTGCGAGAGCGGATGTCATGGTCGAGAACTTCAAGCCCGGCACCATGGACCGTGCCGGCTTCGGCTGGGAGACCTTGCGTGCGCGCCATCCGCGGCTCGTCTATGCCTCGATTTCCGGCTACGGACAGACCGGGCCCCGGAGCAACGAGCCTGGCTACGATGCCGTGATCCAGGCCGAGGGCGGCCTGATGAGCGTCACTGGCGCCGGCGACGGTCCGGCCTATCGCCTGGGCGTTGCGATCTCCGACATCGTGGCGGGCATGTTCGCTTCGCAAGGCATCACGGCAGCGCTGTTCGCGCGCGAGCGCACCGGGCATGGCCAGCGGGTGGACATCGGGATGCTCGACACCACCGCAGCCCTCCTCACCTATCAGGCTGGCAACTACTTCGCCACTGGTCAGATCCCGGCGCGGTTGGGAAATCGCCATCCGACCATTGCCCCCTACGAGACGTTGAAGACCGCCGACGGCGAAATCGTGGTCGCGGTCGGCAACGACAGCCTCTGGAAGCGCTTCTGTCCCGCCATCGACCGGCCGGACCTCGCCGACGACCCACGGTTCCGCACGAACCGCGATCGCTTGACGAACTATGAGGTGATGAAGCCCGAGCTCGACCGGGCGCTCGCCGCAAGAACGCGGGCCGAATGGACCGAGCGCTTCCGAGCCGCCGGTGTGCCCTGCGGCGCGGTGCGTGACGTGGGCGAGGTGCTCGCCGACCCGCAGATCGCGGCCCGCGACATGGTGGCAACGCTCCAGCATCCGACGGCCGGGGCGACGCGCGTGATCGGGACGCCGATCAAGCTGTCGGACACGCCCGGTTCGGTACGGACGCCGCCGCCGACGCTCGGACAGCATACCGACGCCGTCCTTGGTGAACTGGGGTACGATCAAAAGATGATTGCCAGCCTGAAGACGTCGGGAGCGGTGTAGCCGATGGATGTCGCCCTCGTCCGCAAGCGCATCCAGAAAGCCATCGAGCAGGCCCGACGCGAGTCCGCCGATCGCCGCACGCGAGCCCAGGAAGCCGAGAAGGACTACGAGGAGTTCCTCGAGACCCGCGCGATTCCGGCGTTCCGAGCGGTCGCCATCGTGCTGAAGTCCGAAGGCCTGTCGTGGGAAGTGATGACGCCGTCCGCTGAAGTGCGCCTGGTCCCTGGCCGTCGTCGCGACGAGTACATCGCCATCACGTTCGACGCGACGGCTGACCCGCCGCAGGCGATGGTGAGCGTGACCCGAGGCCGGGGCGGCCGCGTGCTGCACTCGGAGCGTCCGGTGAAGCCGGGGACGCCCTCGGTCACCCAGATCAGCGAGGACGATGTCGTCGAGATGCTGATCGAGGAACTGCGCCCCTGGCTGGGGTGAGTTCGCCCCTCAGCTCACTTGTGTGAAGCGTCGATCTGCTCGCTGCTTCGACCGGACGTGGCACCAACGGTGGGGAGGCCGGCCTGATGGGTCCTCCACTGAAGTGAATCGTGGGGTCAGGCCACGCGGTCGACGGCCGTGGTGTCCACACCCGCGGCCTTGAGCGCGGCCATGAGGCGCGCCCGGTCCGGCGCCCGACGCACGGCCTCGCGGACATCCACCACACCAGACCGCACGTATCCGACCAGCGCGTCGACCATGGGCGCCATGCCGGCGTTGCGGCCGGCCTCGATCGTGGCCGACAGCTCCGGCAGGTGGCCTTCGGCAATCAGGCGGGTGACCGCGCCGGTTCCCGCCAGCACCTCGCGCGCGGCGATTCGGCCGCCCGTCGCTTTCCGCAGCAGCAGCTGCGCGACCGCGCCACGGAAGCTCTGGGCCATCGCCAGGCGCGCCGCACTCCGCCGCTCGGCGGGTACGAGCTCGATCAGTCGCTGCACGGCGTCGGCCGCGGAGCCGACCTCGAGCGAGACCACCACCAGGCGGCCGTCGTTGGCCGCGTCCAGGGCCAGCGACACCAGTTCACCGGCAGCCACGTCCTCGAGCACCAGCACGTCGGGATTCTCGCGCAGAGCCGCCCGCGCCATCGCCACGGTGCGATCGACTTCCGTGCCCACCTCGCGCTGACTGACCAGCGCCTGATGGGGCTCGTGGCTCACGCGGACCTGCGGCTCGAGCGTGATGACGTAATCGGCGCGGTTCCGGTTGATGATGTCGACGAACGCCGCCACGATGGCCGACTTGTCGCTGCCGGCGGGACCGGCCACCACGACCAGACCGTCGGGTTCGGTCGCCAGGAGCCGCGCGGTTGGGTCGAGGCCGAGCTGATCGGCCGTGGCTGCATGCGTCGAGCTGAAGTGGAAGATGGCCCCGGGACCGCGGTGATCGCGGAAGGTGGCACAGCGGACGCGGCCCACGTCGGCGAACTCCATCAGCCACTCGGCCGGATCGCCGCGACGGACGGCGTCGCGCCACGGTTCGGGCGTCACGTCCGCGAGCATCGCCTCCACATCCGCGGCCTGCAGCGGCGTCTCCTCCTCCAGCACACGGATCTCGCCGTCGACGCGGATGTAGGGGCGCGCCTGCGAGATGAGGAACAGCTCTGAGGCCGCCTGCCCGCTGGCCGCTCGAAGCAGCCTATCCGTGGTCGACGAACGCGCGCCGGCGGCCCGCGACGGCACCTCGATGCGGACGGTGCGAGTGACCGGCGTCGCCGGGGGTTCGCTGCCACCAGACGTGACACCGCCAGACGGAGCCGTGGACGCAGAGGGAGAAATGGCCGCGGCCGACGAGGGGGCGGGCACAACGGGCGGCGGTGTGGAATCCATGGGTGTCATCGGCGTAGTCATCTGCATGTCGGAATAGCCAGAAGCGCCCGCGGCAGCCATCACGGGCACCGGTTCGGACGCGCGGACCTCAGCGGTTTCCTGCGCGGCCATTGCCTCGACCGGCGCGTCGGCCACGAGCGCGGCCTCTCCCTGAGACGCACCGGCTTCGGCAACGAGAACGGGCTGGTGCTCGGCGGCTGGCGCCTCGGCAGGCTGGTAGTCAACTTCCTCGGCCGGCGCCACGGCGATCGGTGCAGGAGCAGGCGCCGTAGCCGGTTCGACGGCCGTTGCCTCCGGCTCCTGCGCGTCTTCCTCATCGGCGGCGTCGGCATGCGCCGTGTCGCTCACAACCACCGGTGATTCGTGTGTCGTCTCCACGGCAGCATCGGCAACCTCAACCTCGACGAGAACCGGCACGTCGGTCATCGCGATGGCCGCTTCGCCATCGTCAATGGTCGTGTCCGCGGCTTCCTGGCGCGCCTCCGCCATCGCCGGGGCGGTGTCCGGTTCGTGGGCAGCTTCCGCGTCTGGAGCGGCCTCCGCTTGCTGGGCGGCTTCCGCACGGGCTGCGGGCACGGGCTCTTCGACGGCCGCTACGCGGACCGGTTCCCCCGCAGGTTCCGGGGCCGATCCGGAGGTCGAGCTCACCGCGTCAGCGCGAGCGTCCTCCAAAGGAGGTGCATCCGCCTGCGCTGAGACGGCGTCAGCCGGTTCGGTGGGTTCGGTCACGTCGTTGGCGGGTTCCGCCGCCTTGTCACGACGGCGGCGGATCTCGATCCAGATATCGTCGCCCCCTCGCGCCGCAACCACCGTGAAGCGGTCGGTGCCGCGGGACGGAAGCCCGTGCTCGACGGCGCCGAACTCCGCGAGCGACGCCTGCGCGTCCGCGGGAAGGAGCTGACGGAGCATGCCGATCATGGCGCCGAGGTTCAGCCCGTGTGTCGACAGGTCGATGGTCTTCGAGCCTGCCACCACGATGGGCTTCTCGCCCACATGCATCACCAGCGCGTCGCCGTTGGCGCGCACCATTGCCGTCAGAAGGGAGTCAACTAGAGCCACTGCCACCCAATACATCGGCACGAGCTGGACGAGTCGATAGAGTCCGCTCAGCGGTGGGCGATGTGCAGGCTCATCAGGCCCCCGAGCAGCGGGATCACGCGCACATCGGTGAAGCCATGTGCACGAAGACGCTCGGCGACACCGGCCGCTCCAGGGTACCGGCGGATGGACGCGGGGATGTAGCGGTACGTGTCAGGGTCACCGTGGAGCGCCCACCCCAGGACACTCCCCACGGCTGTCAAATAGGTCAGATAACCCCACCTGACGATGGCCGATTCCGGGCGGTTGAAGTCCAGTGACAGCACTCGCCCACCCGGCTTCAGCACGCGCGCGAGTTCCGTGATGGCCGTGTCCAGGTCGGGCACGTTACGGAGACCGTAGCCGGTCGTCACGAGATCCACACTCGCGCCCGAAATCGGCAGCGCGCCCATGTCGCCGGCGAGATAGGGCAGTCCTCCGCCTTTCTCCCGTGCGAGGAGCAGCATTCGTGGCGTGATATCCAGCCCCACTACGCGGCGAGCGCCGGCGGCCTTCGCCAGCAGCGCGATGTCGCCCGTGCCACAGGCGACATCGAGCACGACATCGGCTGGAGTGACTTGCGCCTCTCGGATCAGCCGCGCCTTCCAGCGACGGTCCTGCCCATAGGAGAGGACGCGAGTGATGAGGTCGTAGCGAGCCGCGATGGTGGCGAACAGGCCGCGGACGTGTGCGCGCTTGCTCTCGGGCGACTGGAAGGCCGAGCCGAGCGACACGCCCTAGAATCCCAGGAACAGACGCGCCACGGCCGCCGTGAAGAACGTGACGGCAAACGCGATGGTGAGGGGCATGAGGGCGCCAATCGTGGCCCACTTCACGCTGAGCGTTTCCTTGTAGATGGTGATGACCGTGGTCGCACACGGATTGTGCAGCAGGGAGAACAGCATCAGGTTCACCGCGGTCAGCATCGTCCATCCGTGCTGATCGACGAGCAGCGTGCGCAGCTGATCGAATGACTGCAGGTCGGTCATCATCCCCTGCGCCATGTAGACCATCAGCATCGTCGGCACGACGATCTCGTTGGCGGGAATGGCGATGATGTACGCGAGCAGGATGACGCCGTCCAACCCCATCGCCCATCCAAGGGGGTTGAGCGCGGCGGAGATCCGCGTTGCCAGGCTCTCGCCGCCAACCACGATGTTGCCGAGCAGCCAGATGACCGCACCGGCCGGCGCTGCCGTCCACATGGCGCGCCACAGGACGAACAACGTCCGGTCGATCAGCGACGTGTAGAGAATCCTCATCACCCCGGGCCGGCGATAGGGCGGCAATTCCAGCGTGAACGCCGACGCTTCGCCCTTGAGGATGGTGCGGGAGAGAGCCCAGGACACGACGAGCGTGAAGGCGACACCCAACAGGACGATGGCGACGACCGATCCCGCGGCTACGAGCGAGGCGATCGCCGGGGGGAATGCGGCCGCGACGAAGACCGTGGCCAGCATGATCAGGGTCGGGAATCGGCCGTTGCAGGGGACGAAGTTATTGGTGAGGATGGCGACCAGCCGCTCGCGCGGCGAATCGATCACGCGCGTGGCAATCACACCCGCCGCATTGCAGCCGAAGCCCATGGCCATCGTCAACGCCTGCTTGCCATGCGCGCCGGCCTTCTTGAAGAGGAAATCGAGATTGAACGCCACCCGCGGGAGGTAGCCCAGATCCTCGAGAATCGTGAAGAGCGGGAAGAAGATGGCCATCGGCGGCAGCATCACGCTGACGACCCACGCCAGCCCGCGGAACACGCCGTGCCACAGGAAGCCGGTGAGCCACCATGGCGAACCCCACGCGTCGAACACACCGGCCGCGAGATCCTCCACCCAGAACAGCGCCTGGGCAAGCATCTGCGAGGGCACGTTGGCGCCAACGATGGTCAGCCAGAACACCACCGCGAGCATCCCGAGCATCAGCGGCAGGCCGAACGCCCGGGACGTGACGATGCGGTCGATCCGCTGGTCGAGTTCAAGCGTCTGACCGACCGTCCCACGCACGGCCCGGCGAGTGATGCGCTCCACCTCCGTGTAGAGCGAGGCGACGACCTCCTCGCGGAAGCCAGCCTCGAGCGAGCGGCGCAGATTCGCGGCTTCCCGGACGATGTCGGCCGGGGATATGGCGGCGGGGTCGCTCATTGAGCACCCTGCAGCGCGATCTTCCGGCTGAAGCGCAGATCGGGGGCCTGCTGCCGCGCCACCAGTTCGCCGAGTTTGCCGCTCGCCAGCGCCTCTTCGACCGCGGCGTCGCCGTCGAGCAGCCGAATGGCAATCCATCGCGCGTTGGGCAGTCCCGGAGCCGACGACTCGATGAGCGGCACCAGCCGGCTGACCGCACGTTCGAACTCCGGTGTCCCCTTGGAGCGCAACGGACTGGTCGCCGTCTCGCCGGAGGCGACGCCCGCCGTCTCGCTGAGCAGCGCCATGACGTTCTCGCTGGTCCTCGCCACAATCGGCACGACGGGCACGCCCAAGTCCCGCGCCAGGCTTCTCGTATCCACCTCGATGCCGCGGCGCCGGGCCTCGTCCATGAGGTTGACCGCGACGACCACGCGGTCGGTGATCTCCAGCACCTGCAGCACCAGATAGAGATTCCGCTCGAGCGCGCTGGCGTCCACGACGACCACGGTGCAGTCTGGTTTGCCGAACAGCAGGAAGTTGCGCGCCACTTCCTCGTCCTGCGAGGCGGACAACAGCGAGTAGGTGCCCGGCAGGTCGACGAGCTTGTACTTCACGCCGCCAAACTGAAAGCCGCCTTCGGCGCGCGTGACCGTCTTTCCGGGCCAGTTGCCGGTGTGCTGACGCAGTCCGGTCAGCGCATTGAACAGCGTCGACTTGCCGGTGTTGGGGTTACCAGCGAGCGCGACGACGCGATCGAAACCGCCGACCGCTGCGCCGAGGCGCGCCATCTCGGTATGGGCCGGGCAGGTCTCGCAGTTGGAATGCATGGTCATGACTTGTTTCCGCGACCGCTACGCCACCGCGCGCACGATCACGCGCTCCGACTGCTCGCGTCGAAGGGCGATGGTGGTCCCGCGCAACCGATAGGCCCGGGGATCACCTGCAAACGTGGTGAGATCCGGCCGGACGTGCGCGCCTGGCGTGAATCCCAGGTCCAGCAGGCGGCGCCGGATGAAGCCGCGGCAGCCCGGATCCAGGGACACGACTTCGCCCACGGTTCCTGAGGGCAGCTCCGACAACCGCACAACGGATTCGGCCGCCGGGACAGGCGTCACGTCCGTCGCCGCAACATGAACATTGCCGGCCAGCATCGGGGCGAGCTTGAACTCGCTCTCACCGTCGCTCAGGACGATGCGGGTCGGGGACGCCTCGACGATGTGGACCAGCTGGCCAAGGCGAAGGCCGAGCGCCGCGATCTGCGCGTAGGCGAGAGGCGGTTCGTCTTCGAGGTGCACGATGCGAGCGGGCGTGCCGATTGGCCAGGCGCTGAGCGGCGTCCCCCCGGGTGGTCTCAGTTCACCGTCGCGCCCGGGAATCGGGTCTCCGTGCGGGTCGGTCTCCGGGTGTCCCATCGCTGCCGACAGGCGATCGACGTCAGCCGGCGTGAGCAAGTGCTCGGCGCGCTCGGCCTGGACATGCACCTGCCCAACCGGCACGCCCAGTTCGTCGGCCAGGTAGAGCTCCCACAGTCGATGCGCGCGAACCACGTGCAGCGCCACGCGCTCACCTTCGCTGGTCAGACGAAAACGATCGCCCTCCGTGCGAATCAGCCCTTCGCGGCCGAGCCGTTCGGTCAGCGCGAGCAATTCCCGATCGCTCGTGCGCAGGATGCCTTGCAGGGACGAAAGCGATGCGGACTCGCCGGCTGCCGCCTGCCCAAGCAGATGCTTCAGCGCGTTCTCCGCCTGCTCGCGGCCGAGCGCCGCACGGTGGTGACGCCAGCGCGCAAGCACCCCTTTGTTGGGCGCCAGCAGGGCGGCTAACAGAACAGCGGCGACGAAGATCCAGAGGAGGGATGTCACGGTCTCTTGGTCAGACTCCGTTCCACGCGGAGATTTTGATTAAGCAAAATTAAATCACGACAGTAGGCAAAATGTCAAACCCGCGCTGCCGAAGTCTGGTAAGCTGATGATTCCACGATGCTTCCGTCCAGCACCGTCGAGAACTACCTGAAAGCGATTTACCTTGGTGAGAGCCAGCTGCCGCCGGGGCAACGGCTTGTACCCATGGGGCAGCTCGCGACCTCGCTCCAGGTGGCGCCGGGGACGGCCACCACGATGGTGAAGACGCTCTCGGAATCGGGGCTGGTCGAGTACGAGCCATACAACGGCGTCCGGCTCAGTCCCGCCGGAGAGAAGCTGGCCGCACTCGTCCTCCGTCGTCACCGGCTGATGGAGCTCTTCCTGGTTCGAGTGATGGGACTCGGGTGGGACGAGGTGCACGACGAAGCCGAGCAACTGGAGCACGTCGTCTCGGATCGGCTCATCGAACGGATCGATGAAATGTTGGGCCGGCCCGAGGTGGACCCCCACGGCGATCCGATTCCGACGGCCGATGGTCAGGTGCCGCGGCACGACTTCGCGACGCTGCTCACCTGCCCCATCAACGAACGCGTCACGGTGACGAGGGTCACCGATCAGGACGCGGCGTTCCTTCGCTTCATCGAACAGCACCACTTGATGCCAGGCGAAGCCATCGAGGTCGAGGCGCGCGATGACGTGTCGGACAGCGTCCGGCTGAAGGGTCGGGCCGATCAGCGCATCACGATCGGCATGCGGGCGGCGTCGAAGGTCCGGGTGTCGGCCAGCGACACCAGTTCCCGCGGGTGATGCGCGACGCGAGCACCTTCCGGCAGGCGCCCGTCGAACTTCCCCACTCCGAATCCATACGCCGCCACGACGAACGGGCACCCGGCGGCCGCCGCGGCACGGGCGTCGGCCGGGGAATCCCCCACCATCACCGACGGCCCCTCGTCGGACGCCATCAGGGCACGCAACCCTCCGGGATCCGGCTTGCGTCCGTACGGCGAGTCACCGCCGATGACAGCCGAGAAGAACCCTCGCAGCCCGAGGCGGCGGAGGATCTCCTCGGTCGGCGCGACCGGCTTGTTGGTGAGCACGGCCAGCGGACCAGCCTGCACGAGCAACGCCAGCACCTCGTGCATGCCCTCGTAGGCGACGGTGTGGTCGAGGAGGCGAGTGTCGTAGATCTGGAGGAAGCGGTCGAGCGCGCCCGGTGTCTTCGGATCGAGACCGACCTGAGCCAGAGCGCGAGCGACGAGCACCGCCGCCCCGTCACCGACCATGCCGATCACTTCGGCTACCGACAGCGGCGCCCCGCCAAGCTCCTGCACGAGCTCGGAGGCAGCCTCGGTCAGGTCCCGCGACGAGTCGATCAGCGTGCCATCCAGGTCGAAGACAATCATGGGCGGGCGCGCGTGGGTTGGGCCACGCAGTATTCTGCCCCAGTCATCCCGTTATGCGCACCGTGACACCTGCCTCTGGCCCGCTCACCCTCGTGCTGCTCTCTGGAGGCCTGGACAGCGCGGTACTGGCCGCACACGAAGCTCAGTCGGGGACGGTGCTTCCGGTGTACGTCTCCTCGGGACTTGCCTGGGAGGCGCTCGAACTCGCCATGGTCGAACACCTCCTGTCCCACCAGGCACTCGCCGGTCGCGTGAGACCGCTGATGCGCGTGGAGGTCACCATGCGCGACGTCTACCCGCCCTCTCATTGGGCGGTTCGTGGCGAACCGCCGTCCTACGACACGCCGGACGAAGATGTGTATCTCGCGGGGCGGAACGTGGTCCTGCTGTCGAAGGCGGGGGTGGTGGCGGCGATGCACCGCGCACATCGGATTGCGATCGGCCCGCTGGCCGGGAACCCGTTTCCGGATGCGCGGCCCTCGTTCTTTCAAGCGATGCAGGACGCCCTGACGCTGGGCCTGGATCATCCCATCGACGTGGTGACGCCGTTCCTGACCTGGACCAAGGAGGACGTGATTCGGCGAGGGCTCGAACTGCGCGTGCCGCTCGGTCTCACGTTGTCGTGCATGCGCCCGGTGCGACAGGCCCTGACGGCCGCCCCGCCATTGCACTGCGGTCAGTGCAGCAAGTGCCGGGAGCGGCGTGATGCCTTTGCCGCACTTGGGATCGACGATCCCGCGACGTACGCCGCCGTCTCCCCTCGCTAGCTTTCGAAGCGGATGGACCCGTCGCTGGTGCGCACCTTCAACACGCGACCGCCCTCCCCCATCCGGGTTCTCAATTCACGCCGTGATTCACGGCGCTCCTCACCATCGTCCTCGACCTTCAAGGCGGGGTGAGTGGACCGCACCGCCCCATCGCTCGTCTCCGCGTCGATTTCGGCGTTGAAGGTTGGCGGCAGGGTGAGCGTCACGCTGCCGTCTCCGGTTGACAGGTCCCAGGCGTCGCTCATGACCGTATCCGGCTGTACCTGCACCCGGATGGAACCGTCGCCGGTCTTGGCCTTGAGCACCGACGGCCGCGCGTCCACGGTGATGCTGCCGTCCTCGGTTTCAAGGTCCAGTCGCCCGTCGACCTTCTCGATGCGAATGGCGCCGTCGCCAGTGCGGATCTCGATATCGCCCGACAGTCGATCGGCCGTAATGCTGCCGTCGCCGGTGCGGAGCGCGAGGCGGCCTTCGAGATTCTCCGCGCGGATCGAGCCGTCCTCGGTGCGCGCCTGGAGCGTGAGGTTGCGTGGGACCGCCACTCGAAGGCGCGCCGCGGGAGAGATGTGCACGCCGATCGTGAGTCCGCCGGACTCGCGGCGCGCCGGCCCCCTCACGCGAAGCACGATACGGTCGCCCTGCTGCTCGGCTTCGACGGTCATCTGGTCGAGCAGTCCCTGCTCCATCGCACGCTTCTCGATCTCGACTTCCACCTCGTTGCGGTCCCACGAATGAATTTCGATGGCGCCGTCGAAGGTCTCCAGGGTCAGATCGGGATGTCCGGTCACGGCGAAGGTGCGGGTGTCCTTCGACGTCACCCCTTCGGTGTTGAGGTTGACCTCACAGGCGGGGGCGGCGGCGGCACAGACCACGAGCACAGCGGCACGCGCGAGTGTCTGGAATCGGGCAGGCATGGTCTGGCTCATGGCCTCAGTAGACGAAGGGCCGGGGATGCGGGTTCCGGAATGGGCCGGCCGCCCACCCAGGTCTGCACCACTCGGAGCTCGGCGTCGAGGACAACCAGGTCGGCGAGTGCGCCGGTTGCCAGTCGGCCCTGCGCCATCAGGTCCAGCTGATCTGCAGGCGTGGTCGAACACAGGCGGACGGCCACCTCCATGGGGACGCCGGCCTCACGCACCAGCATCCGGAAAGCGCGATCCATGGTGATGATGCTGCCGGCGAGGGTGCCATCCTCGAGTTCAGCTGAGCGGCTGGCCGCGATGATCGGCCGTCCGCCCAGCATCGCCCGCGAGCCCAACGGCAGACCGGCGGCGGCGGTCCCATCGGTGATGGCCATCAGCCTGGATGCAGTCTTGGCCCGCAGAGCGAGCGAGACGACCGCGGGATGCACGTGGTGACCGTCACAGATGACCTCTGCGGCCACGCCGGAGGACTCGAGCACGGCGCCGACAACGCCGGGCGCACGGTGTGTCAGCGGCGACATGCGGTTGAACAGATGCGTGGCGTGTGTCACACCCTCGCCGATGGCCTCGAGGGCTTCGTCGTAGCTGGCGCCCGAGTGGCCGATGGATACGATGTGGCCGCGGCCCCGCAGGAGCCGGACCAGATCGAGACCGCCCGGCAACTCCGGCGCCACCGTGACGATGGCCACACTATCGCGCGCGGACTCCATCACCCGCAGTACGGCATCAGTCGAGAAGCCGCCAGACGCGGCGGTGTCCTGCGAGTCGCCGCCGTAGGTGCGAAGGCAGTGGGCGGGCTGTGCGCCGTTCCAGCCCGGATTGATGAAGTTGCTCTCGAGGTGCGCGGGCAGCACGCGCGCGGATCCGGGCTGCGGCGAGATCCGAGCGTCGGCGACCGCGTCGAGAAACGTCCGCAACGTGTCTGGTGCGCAGGCCACCGAGGTCGGGCAGAACGCGGTCACGCCGTACTTCGGCAGCCGGGCCGCGACCTCCGCCACGGCGGCGGCGCTGTCGAGCACATCCGTGCCTTCCACGCCGTGGACGTGCACGTCGATGAAGCCCGGCACGACGGTGCAGCCCGCGATAGCCAGGACCTCCGCGCTGCCGTCTCGGGTAATGGCCCGGGTTTCAATGGCCGCGATCCGGCCGTCTGCGATGACCAGCGATCCGCCCAACAGGATCCGGTCCGGCAGCACGATACGGCCGCCCGACAGGATGGTCATGCGGCCTGGTGAGCGAGCCGGGCGGCTCCGATGGCGGCGGCGTCGGCGCCCAGCGGCGACAGCACAATCCGGATGCGTTCGGCCTGGGCGGGGCCAAGCCGGCGGCTGCACTCCAGGCGGATGGACTCCAGCAGGATGTCGCTGGAGGCAGCAAGCATCCCGCCGAGCACGATGACCTCCGGATCGAGGATGACCGTGAGGTTCGAGAGGGCCATGCCGATGTACTTGGCGGTGTCCTTGATGACGGAAATGCTGACGCCGTCGCCGCTCCGTGCCGCGTGAAACACGTGATCGGCGGTGACGCGCGACAGGTCGCCCCGGTGCTGCTGCGCGATGACCGAGTCGTCGCCGGACTTGATCCGCCAGATGATGCGCCGCACGATGCCGGAGGACGACACTTCCGCCTCGAGGCCGCCCAGACGCCGGTAGTCCTCACGTTCAACCGGGTTGATCGACATCCACCCGACCGAGCCGGCCAGGCCGTTGGCGCCGGTCCATGGCTTCCCGTCGAGAATGACGCCGCTGGTGACGTGCTCTCCCGTGGAGAGCGCGATGACGGTGGACATCCCGCGCGCGGCGCCACACCACTGCTCGGCGACGGCGCCCGCGAGGCCCGCATTGACAACGGCGGGAGTTGCGGCGCCCGGCAGCAGTTCGCGCAACACCGCTTCCATCTCCGCTGGCAGGCGGTCGCCCGGATGCGGCAGCGCCACTGCCGCCCGGACCACCTCGACGCCAGCCCCGGCGAGCACCCGGCGAACCGCCGACGATGCCGCCGCCGACAACGGGCCACTGCCGGGTGCGGCCTCGCCGCGCCCCAGTATCTTCGCCTGCTGGTTGACGATGACGGCGCGGACCGTGCCGTCGGAGAGATCAAGACCGAGTGTCATGGTGACCAGTCGCTGTGCGCGAGCAGTTTACGCCCTTCGAGGGGCAGAGGCGAGGTCGTCGCCCGGAAGATCCCACGGTGCAGGCGCCCGAGCAGCGCTTCCAGGGCTCGCGCATCGGCCCCGGTGATGACCAGCACGCCGGCACTCTGGTGTGGAGGAAAACGTTTGTCGTCCAGGTAGTCCCGGTCGAGTGTCACCAGCGTGCGCCGCAGTCGTCGGGCCAGCCGGAAGTGCTCGTCGTCTCTGGCGCGGCGGAGGTCCGGTTGCTCGATGACGAACAGCACGTCCCACCCGAGCGCGGCGCGCATGTAGGCCACGACGCCGGCGGGGAGGTTGGCGTCGACATAGACTCGCGGACCCGCAGCCGCGCGGTCGGCAAGGGGACCAAGCTCCGACCAGAGAGTGCCCATCGGCGCGCGCCGTTCACCGCTTCTTGGCCTTGCGGGCGAGCTTCGCGGTCTGGATCCGTGCCTCTTTCTCGAGGGCCGCCAGCATCTCGCCGCGCTTGTGGACCAGCGCCTTGCGTTTGCGTTTCCCGTTCTTGTGGCCGACCGCGTATTCGCAGAAGAGCGGGAACGCGATAGTGGAATCGCAGTAGGTGACACAGGTGTCCGGCAGGACGCCGGGGTTCACCTTGCCCCAGCTCACGGCTTCGGCGGGCGTGGCGCCCGACAGCCCGCCCCACACCACCGAGTCGGTGGTGATCTGGATGAAGAAGTCGTTGCCGCCCTTGGGGATGTTGTAGACCTCCCACAGCGTGGGCTGGCCCTGCAGATAGAAGTTCTTCGGCGAGCCGCCGCCGAGGATGACGCAGCCGTTCTTCTCCGCGGCGAGGATGATCGAGCAGACCTCGTTCACGTCCTTGTTCGGATCGATCATCAGCCGGCTACCGTTCATCAGCTCGTGATAGGCGATGTTCATGCCGATCGAGCTATCGCCCGGGGAGGAGGTGTAGATGGGCACGCCGCACTTCGCGGCGCTGGCGACGACCGAATACTCCTCGCAGCCCGGTCGTTCCGCCAGCAGGTACCGGCCCAGGGCGAGGTGCAGCTCGGAGGTGGAGATGGGCCCGTCCAGGCCGCTCTCGACCAGGAAGTCGCGGATGAACAGGTCGGTATCGAGCAGCACCTGTGCGGGGAACAGCACGTCGTAGATGCGGATGACCCCTTCCTCGTACAGGACCCGATCGTCCACGAACGGCGACCCGCGGCGCAGCGTGAAGTTCAGGGCGTAGTGCAGATCGTGGTAGAGGTTGGCACCGGTGCTGATGATGAAATCCACCAGGCCGCGCTCCATCATCGAGATGATGCAGCCGCCCAGCCCTGCCGGCGTGAGCGCGCCCGCAATCGTCAGCGCGATGGTGGTGTCGTGGTTCTTCGCCAGCATCTTGTCGGTGAAAATGCGGCAGGATTCGCCGAGTCGCGCGGCGTTGAACGCCTGGAAGCCCTCGTCAATCAGGGTCCGGACGGCGGGCGAACCCGTGGGACGGTAATAGCGAATGGGTTTGCCAGAAAGAAAACCCTTCCGCTTCTTCTGCGGGGAACCCGGTGCACGATACGGCATCGCCTTAGGGTAGCATTTGCCTGTGAATCGGACCCTGTCTTGCCGGAGCGCCCCCTGGCGCCGGAGCGGCCCATGGATGATTTGACGTTCGCCGCGCGCCGCGCGAGCTCCTCGACCAGCCGGTCCGAGACCGACGTCGACGCACGCTTCCGGACCCTGGTGCAGTCGCCGCTGCGCGCCGGCATCCTGCGCTTCCTGAGCGCGCGTCCCGGCGAGAGTTTCGACACCGAGGCGCTGATGCAGACCTTCGGACGGATGCGCCTCGACATCGAGAACTGCGTCCGCGAGCTGGTCGACTTCGGCGTGGTCCGGAAGGTCGCTGGCGAAACACCGGTCTACACGGCCGTTCGCCCCGACGGGCCGGGCGGCGCCCTGCTCGACGTGTTCCTGGAGCATCGCGCCCACGTCGGGGTCGAGGAAACCTCGCCCTCGGTACAGCGCTTCCGCGAGATGATTGGCCGCGACGAGAAGATGCTCGCCATCTTCGAGTGGATTCGCACCGCGGCCAAGTCCGACATCTCGGTCCTGATCCTCGGGCCGACCGGCGCCGGCAAGGAAGTCGTGGCGCGCATGATTCACGAGCTGTCGCGGCGCAGCCAGGAACGATTCCAGGCGGTCAACTGCGCGGCGCTGCCGGACACGCTGTTCGAGTCCGAGATCTTCGGCTACGAGAAAGGCGCGTTCACGGGTGCGCACGAGCGCAAGCCCGGCCGGCTCGAGATGGCCAACGGCGGCACGCTGTTCCTCGACGAGGTGGGGGACCTCTCGCTCGTCGCGCAGGCCAAGCTGTTGAGGGTGCTCGAAGAGCGCCGCTTCGAACGGCTCGGCGGCAACCGCTCGATTCAGGTGGACTTCCGGCTGATCTCCGCGACCAATCGGCCGCTCGATCTGTTCGTCCGCGAGAGCCGCTTCCGCGAGGACCTGTACTACCGCATCAATGCCTTCGCCATCCGCCTGCCCTCCCTCAAGGAGCGGGCGATCGACATTCCGGTGCTCGCCAACCGGTTCCTGGCGCGCTACTGCGCGTCGAACGGCCTGGCGCTCGACGCCAAGCAGCTGTCACCGGAAGCCGCCGACCAGCTGATCCGCTACCACTGGCCCGGAAATATCCGCGAGCTGGAAAGCACGGTGTCCAGAGCGGCACTCTCGGCCTCGGGCCGCTTGATCCGGCCCACCGACATCGAGTTCCTCCACGCCCATGTCTCGACTCGCACCGAGGACTCCGGCAGCCAGCGTCTCCCCACGCTGCGGGATGCCGAACGCGCCCACATCATCCAGGTGCTCGAGGCCGCCCGGTGGAACAAGGTCGAAGCCGCCAAGATTCTTGATATCAGCCGCGGTACGCTCTATAGGAAAATCGAGGAGTTCGGCCTCGAGCCCGCGACACACGACGCCAAGCGCCGAAGCCGTTAGTCCAGAGGATGTCCACAGAGTCATCTAATGGCGCATGAAGCTGCCCGCACGCGGCCAGGAAATACCAGGTAAGGTTGACTAAGCAACAGACTTCAAAGCGCTTAGCCCGCAGCACGGAAATTGTGTTGCGATATGACTTTAACGTCAGCTACGCTCATTCCTAGCGGATGCGAGCGCTCCCCATACCCGCCCGCCTCTACGTCAGCGCCGTTATCCTGCTCGGCGCCGGTCTACTCGTGTGGCTGGGGCCCAAAGCCACATTCGCCGACCCGATCCTGTTCCTCGTTCTCCTGATCGCGTCGGCACTCACCTCGGCATTCAAGGTCAGTCTGCCGCTCGCGCGCGGCGGTTCGACGATGTCGGTGTCGTACGCCGTCGACTTCGCGGCGCTGCTGCTGCTCGGCCCGCATGAGACGATGCTGGTGGCGGTGACCAGCGCCTGGGTGCAGTGCACGTTCCGGATGGAGACGAAGAACCCGTTCTACCGGACGTGCTTCAGCATGGCGTGCCTCGCCATCACGGTGCAGGCCGCCGGCTACGCGTACGAGATCTCGGGCGGCGTTCCAGGAACGCTCGCCAGCACGGTGGCCGGGGTCGCGAGGCCACTTGCCGCGGCAGCGACCACCTACTTCCTGTTCAACACGTTCACCATTGCCATTGCCATCGCCCTCACCTCGAGGCAGTCGCTGCTCAAGGTCTGGAACGAAAACTTCCTCTGGAGCGCACCCAGCTATTTCGTCGGCGCGGCCGCGGCAGCCGTGGCGACCTGGGCGATCATGACGTCGGGCATCTGGCTGGCCCTGCCGGCCATCGCCCCGCTCTACCTCACCTACCGCACCTACAAGGTCTACCTCGGCCGGATCGACGACGAGCGCCGCCATGTGGAAGAGATGGCGAACCTCCATCTCGCGACCATCGAGGCGCTGGCGCTCGCCATCGACGCCAAGGATCAGACGACGCAGACGCACATCCGCCGCGTGCAGGTGTACGCCACCGGTCTGGCGCGCGCGCTGGGCATGACCGACAACGAGATCCAGGGCGTCAAGACCGCGGCGCTGCTCCACGACATCGGCAAGCTGGCGGTCCCCGAACACATCCTGTCGAAGCCCGGTCCGCTCACGCAGGAAGAGTTCCAGAAGATCCGCATTCATCCACAGGTCGGCGCCGAGATCATCAGCGCGGTGCCGTTCCCGTATCCCGTCGCGCCGCTCATCCTCAGCCATCACGAGCGATGGGATGGCAAGGGCTACCCACAGGGGCTGAAGGGCGACGACATCCCGCTGGGCGCGCGCATTCTCACGGTCGTCGACTACTTCGACGCCCTCACGTCGGACCGCCCGTATCACAAGGCGATGACGCACGAGGCCGCGCTGCTGCTCCTGCAGCAGGAAGCCGGCCGCGCGCTCGATCCCCGCGTGGTGGATCTCTTCATGGAGCGGCTGCCGGAGATGGCCCGCGAGGCGCTGGCGCTCGAGACCGCGCCGGGCCGTCGGCTGTCACTCGAGCCCACGTCGGACCTCGGACGCCCCGCCGTTGGCTTCCAGCCGGAAGGCGCCCACAAGTCGAACACGGTCTTCGACGACATCGCGCTGGCGCACCGCGAGATTTACGCCCTCTATGAGATTGCCCAGACGATGGGCACGAGCCTCGGTGTGGCCGACACCATGGCGCTCATCACGTCGAAGCTGACCAACCTCGTGCCGTTCTCGGCCTGCGCCCTGTTCCTCTACGACGAAACCGACGACATGCTGCGCTGCCGATTCGCCACGGGCGCGGAGTCCGACGCGATCGGGGGGATGTCGATTCGCGCCGGCCACGGGCTCACCGGCTGGGTGGCGCGCAATCGCCGGCCGCTGGTCAACGCGCGGCCCAGTGCGGACTTCGAAGCCGGCGGCGTCGCCACGCACACGCGCCTCAACTCGGCGCTGGTCGCCCCGCTCGTGTTCAATGACCGGTTCATCGGCACCATCGCGGTGTACCACGACGACTCCGATTTCTATACCGATGACCACCGCCGCCTGCTCGATCGCGTGTCCGAACAGGCCTCAGCCGTCATTCACAACTCGATCATCTTCGAGCAGACGCAGGAAGACTCGCTCACCGACCCGCTCACCGGGCTGCCGAACACGCGGTTCATGTTCCTGCACCTCTCGCGTGAGCTGGCGCGTGCGGATCGGATGCGCACGGAAGTGGCGTTGCTGGTGATGGATCTCGACAACTTCAAGGACATCAACGACACCTACGGGCACAACGCCGGCGACCGCGCCCTGCGCGAGGTCGCCCGCATTCTCCGCGCCGGCATCCGGCCCTATGACATCTGCATCCGCTACGCCGGCGACGAATTCGTTGTCGTGCTGGCCGGATGCGGCGCCGAGGAAGCCGAGCGGAAGCGGCTCGAACTCCAGCGCGCGGTCGAGGATCTGGTGTTCGAGCCAAGGCCAGGACGCCGCGTGCCGGTCAGCATCAGTGTCGGCGCGGCGATCTTCCCGAAGGACGGCGACGGCTACGAAGCCATCATGGCAACGGCGGACAGCCGCATGTACCGCGACAAGACGCTGCGCAAGCAGCCACATGCCCTCCAGCCCGCGGCCACCGGCACCGACGGCATGAATGCAGTCATCGTGCCGATGCCGCCGCCCAACCCGGACGTGTCCGAGGTGGATATCCAGCGCGCCGGCTTCGGCGTGCTCTGACAGCCTGGCGCCTTCACATCCCACGCGAGCCCGTGCCGCTCACCACCCTTCCCGTGCACGACGTGATTCGTGCGACGCCGCGCACGCGGCACCTCCGGATCGACACCGGCGCCACCGGCTTCGCGTATCGGGCCGGCCAGGCCGTGATGGTGGGACTCCACGGCTCGCCATTGCGCAAGCCCTATTCGATTGCCTCGGCACCGTCCGAGACGTCCCGCACCGGGAGCATCGAGTTGCTGGTGCAGGTCGATGACAGCGGCGGCCCCGACCCGCACCTGGAACTCGCGGCGCCGGGCACACAACTGGACGTCGAGGGGCCGTTTGGCAGCTTCTCGCTGCCGTCGGCGAACGACGAGCCGGCGTTCCTGATGGTGGCCGGCGGCACCGGCATCGCGCCGCTGCGATCGATGATGATCGAAGCGCTGAGCCGCCCCGTCCCTCCACGCATCAGCCTGGTCTACAGCGCGCGGTCGGTCGACGAGCTGGCCTACCGCGCGGAGCTCGAGGCGCTGGCCGCGGCGGGACGGATTCTGCTGGTGATGACCGTCACGCGGGACGATCGCACGGACTGGAGTGGGAGGCGCGGCCGCATCGAACGGTCGCTGCTGGCAGCGGTGCTGCCGTCCGCCGAGGCGTGGTGCCTGATCTGCGGACCGCAGGCGATGATCGAGGATGTGAGGGCGAGCGTGTCGTCGCTGGGAATCGCCGAGTCGCGCGTCGGCGTCGAGCGCTACGACACGTAGCCGGGCGGCTACATGCCGAGGACGTGATAGCCGGCATCCACCATCATCACTTCGCCGGTGATGCCGCGGGATGCATCGTTCAACAGGAACGCCGCCGCCGACCCCACTTCCGAGGTCTCGATGGCGCGCCGCAGCGGGGCCTTCTCGCGGACCACGCCGATGATGGACGAGAACCCGCCGATGCCGGCGGCCGCGAGCGTCTTCACCGGGCCGGCGGAGACCGCGTTCACGCGGATGTTCTGCGGGCCAAGGTCACTGGCGAGATACCGAACACTCGATTCGAGGGCGGCCTTGGCGACCCCCATCACGTTGTAGTTCGGAAACACGCGATCGCTGCCGAGGAACGACAGCGTGACGATGCTGCCGCCGCCGCGTGACTGCATCAGCGGCTGGGCGCCGCGCGCGAGCGCGATCAGCGAGTAGGTGCTGATGTCGAGCGCCATGCGGAATCCGTCCCGTGAGGTGTTCACGAACCCACCGACCAGATCGTCGCGCTGGGCGAAGGCGGCGCCGTGGACCAGGAAGTCGAGCCCGCCAAAGGTCTGCTGAATCGTCTCGAACACCGCGGCGATTTCCGCGTCCTGCTGCACGTCGCACGGCAGCACCAGCGTGTCGGCAGACAGCTGCGCGGCGAGTTCCTTGACGTGCCCTTCGAAACGGCCCTGATACGTGAGGACGACGCGGGCGCCCTCTGCCGCCACGGCCTGGGCGATGGCCCATGCCAGTGAGCGATGGTTCGCGACGCCGACAATGAGCCCGACCTTGCCCTGCATCCGTCCTTCACCGCTCATCGACACGCCCCGCCCTTCAGTGTTTCTTGCGCCGGCGGCGCCGGCCACCCTGGCCCGCCCCTGCCCCGTTGCCACCGGCATTGCCGTTCCCCTGCTCGCGGCCCGAGCGCATCGGCCCGACCTGATCGAACCCGCCCGCCGGACGCCGGCGGAAGCGGCCCTGCGCCGGGCGCTTGCTCCGGTTGTTGAGGGGCTGATGCATCGTGAACTCGGGGATCGCGCGGGTGGGAGGCGGCTGCCCTTCGGGACGCGGCAGCTGCGCCCGAATCAGCGATCGCCTGAACGGCCGATCGTCGGCGGCACTGGCTGGCGTGTCCTCGCCCGAATCGGAAGAGGCGGCAGCATCGGGCGGCTGCGCCGCAACGGCGCCATCCTCGGCATCAGGCCCGGCCGCGCTTCGTTCGGAAGCGGGACTGGCCAGACGCCCGGCGGGCGATTCGAGATTGTCGAGGACCTGGGTGAACAACGCCGCGGTCGAACTCTTCCGGCGATGCGCGGGCACTTTGGCGTTCTTGAAATCGTGCTCGGATTCGCACACGGCACAGCGTGTGGTGTGAATCTGGTCCTCAACCATGGCCACGATGGCGTGGTTGGTGATCCGGCGCTCGCGCGGACAGTAATCGTCCAGCACGTCGCCAGGTCGATACTGGCGTTGCTGCATGCAACTCCCCCGAAAACAGTTCCTAGGTCACAGCCCGTCTAGAGCCAATCAGCGCAGGGTGGGAAGCTCAGGCCTGAACGGTCGATACACCGCAGGGCGCAGGGCAACTGGATTTTAGCAGAGGCTCAGGTCAGTAGCAAACAGAACAGCGTCGCGGGACCTCCCGGTCAAAAACTGGCCAGCCACTGCCGGAGTTCACCGAGCCTGGCCTGGACGGCGTCGGGGTGCGTCGATTGGGGCGTGCGCCTCGCCCGGACCGACGCCGCCGCCGTCACGCGGCCCTTGACGTCGGCGGCGAACAGCGGGCTGAACACCTGCCACTCCTCGACCGTCAGGGCTTCGATGTCGCGACCGTCACTCAGCAACTGCCGCACCATGGCGCCGACGACCTCGTGCGCCTGCCGGAACGGCATCCCGCGCGAGACCAGGTAGTCCGCGACATCCGTGGCCAGCAGCAGCCCCGAAGCGGCGCGTCCGGTGCGCTGCGGGTTGAGCGTGAGTTTGGAGATCACCGCCGCCACGGCCGCTGCCGACACCGCGAGCGTGTCTTCCGCGTCGAACAGCGGCTCCTTGTCCTCCTGCATGTCCTTGTTGTACCCGGTGGGCAGGCCCTTCATCGTCACGAGCAGGCCGACGAGGTGTCCCACCGCGCGTCCCGTCTTTCCACGCACGAGCTCGAGGGGATCCGGATTCTTCTTCTGCGGCATCATGCTGCTGCCGGTCGCCGACGAGTCCGCGAGGTCGAAGAAGCCGAACTCCTCGCTGGTGAAGAGGATGAAGTCCTCGGCGATGCGCGACAGGTGCACCATCGCGAGTGACGTGGCGTAGAGGAACGTGGCGGCGAAATCGCGATCGGACGAGGCGTCCATGCTGTTCGGCACGACGCGCGCGAAACCCAGGTGCTCGGCGAGCGCCGCCGTATCGACGGCATAGCCCGTCCCCGCAATCGCGCCGGAGCCGAGTGGCAGGGCGTTGGCTTCGTCGCGAGCCTGCTCGAGACGTTCGTGATCCCGCTTGAGCGCGACCGCATGGCTGAGCAGAAAGTGCGACACCAGCACCGGCATGGCACGCCGCAGGTGCGTGTAGGACGGCATCAGCGCATCACCGGCTCGTTCCGCCTGATCGGCGAAGGCGGCGATGGTGGCTCGCAATCCTGCTTGCAGCAGCGGAATCCGCCGCCTCAGGTAGAGCCGGAGATCGACCGACACCTGCTCGTTGCGCGATCGCCCGGTGTGCAAGCGCCGCCCGGCATCGCCGATTCGTTCGACCAGCTGGCGCTCGACGAAGCTGTGAACGTCCTCGTCGGGACCGTTCACCCAGGAAGGGTTCAGGCGGCCCTGTTCCAGAATGGCCGTGAGCCCGTCCCGAATCGCCGCGGCGTCCCTGGCATCGAGCACGCCGGCGGCGGACAGCGCATCGGCCCACGCCAGGCTGCCGGTGACATCGTCCTCGAAGAGACGGCGGTCGAACGAGAAGGAGATACCGAAGTCGAACGCAGCGGGATCGGGGGCCGCATCGAAGCGACCCGACCAGAGGTGTTGAGCCATATGGACCGGACTGTGCGATGAGCGAGCTGTCTCAGCTGAAGACCGGCGCGAGCGCCGCGCCGGTGGGGAGATCATATCCTTCAAGTCGCCGCCCGACGACCCGGCCGTCCGTTCACCGGGCCCCTTCGTGTGCCGCCAGGCTGTCCAGTTTGCGGACAATCGCCTGCGCGCTTCTGGCGTCACGTGCGATCACGAGAATGGTGTCGTCTCCGGCAATCGTGCCCACCACTTCCGGCAGGCGAGCCCGATCGAGGGCCAGCCCCAGCAACTGCGCCTGCCCGGGCCCCGTTCGCAGCACGACGAGCTGCTGCACGGGCTCCGCACCGGCGAGATACTCGGAGAGTGCACGGCCGAGGGCGGTAATGACGGTCGGTGGCGGAGGCGCATCCGCGCCCGCTGGCTGGTAGGAGCCGTCCGAGGAGCGCTTCACGAGCCCGATTTCCTTGATGTCGCGCGAGAGCGTGGCTTGCGTGACCACGAACCCGCGCGCAGCCAGCCGCTGGCGCAGCTGTTCCTGGCTGCGGATGGCTTCGTGCTCGACGATGTCGCGAACGGCAGTGAGTCGGCGCGGCTTCATAAATATACAGCGAAGTGTATCAGTATACACCCGCGTGGCCGAAAACCTCCGCAGCTCGATTGACAGGCCCAAGTGGCCCATGTATAAGTATTCTTTTCACCGCATACTCTTGCATGCCGCAGAGGGGCGGCCGTTCCAGACGACAGGACACGCGATGGCCGACGAGACGACGATGGAGGCGACCGAAGGAGACCAGCGAGGCGAGTCCCGGCTCCGCGTGGGTATTGCCGGAGCGACCGGCTATGCGGGACAAGAGCTCGTGCGCCTGCTGGCCAGGCACCCCCGGGCCACCCTGACCATGGCCACCGGCTCGCAGGCGACCAGCACGCCGCGCCGCCTCCCTGCCCTGTCGCGCATCTGGGATGGCGACGTGCGGCCTCTCGACGTGCCGGCCCTCGTCGCCGCTGCCGACACCATCTTCCTCGCCCTTCCAGAGGCGGCGTCCGCCGACCTCGCGCCGCAACTGCTCGCGGCCGGCGCGCGGGTGGTCGATCTCTCTGGCGCGTTCCGGCTTCGCGAGCAGGCCGCGCGCAGCCAGTGGTATCCCGCCACGGGTGCGGTGCCGGATGGCGTGGCCTACGGCCTCACGGAATTCGAGCTGAGCGCAATCAGGACGGCACGCCTGCTCTCGAATCCTGGCTGCTACCCGACGGCGTCGCTGCTGGCGCTGCTGCCCCTGGCCAATGCCGGCCTGCTGATGAAGGGAGCCGACATCATCGTCGATGCCAAGTCGGGTATCTCCGGAGCCGGCAAGGCGCCCTCCGACCGCACGCACTTCTGCGAGAACCACGGTAGTGTGGCCGCCTACGGCGTATTCGGCCATCGTCACACCCCCGAGATCGAGCAGGCGCTGGGGCAGCGGGTGACGTTCGTGCCGCATCTGGTTCCACTCGATCGAGGGCTGTTGTCGAGCGTCTACGTTCGACTGGTGCCGGGCACGACCGCCGCACAGGTGAACGAGGCCTTCGCCGCCGCCTATGCGTCAGCGCCCTTTGTCCGCGTTACCGGCGAGGCGCTTCCCGAGATCAAGCACGTCGTGCACACGAACTTCTGCGACCTCGGCTGGAAGGTGGACGAAGCGAACAGCCGCGCATTCGTGGTCAGCGTGATCGACAACCTCGTGAAGGGCGCAGCGGGACAAGCCGTGCAGAACTTCAACGTGATGCACGGGCTCGACGAACGGACCGGGCTGCTGTGAAGCTGACGTTGTTGAAGTTGGGAGGCGAACTGCTGGAGAACGAGCAGAAGATTGCCGCAGTGGCGCGCACGATCGCGCGCGCCGCCGGCCCGCTGGTCGTCGTGCACGGCGGCGGGAAGGAGATCGACGCGGCGCTCGCGGGCGCCGGCATTGCCAAGCGGCAGGTGGACGGGCTGCGCATCACCGATGCGCCGACGCTCGACATCGTCGTCTCGGTCCTGGCCGGCGCCATCAACACGCGGTTCGTCGCGGCCATCAACGGCGCCGGGGGAACGGCCGTCGGCCTCACCGGTGCCGATGCGGGAGTCGCTCCCGTCAAGAAGGCCCCCGCCCACCGCGCCACCAGCGGCGAGCTCGTGGACCTCGGCCTGGTTGGCGAACCAACACGGGCCGTCCCGCCGGCGCTCGTCTCGCTGCTCGTCGCACGCGGCTTCGTCCCGGTGATTGCCTGTATCAGTGCCGCGAAGAACGGGCAGCTGTTCAATGTGAACGCCGACACGCTGGCGGGCAGCCTGGCGGTCCGACTGGGCGTCTCACGCCTCGTGGTCGCTGGCGGCACACCCGGTGTGCTCGACGAGCAGGGCCATACGATTGCGGCGCTGGCACCGCGCGACGTGCAGGCGCTGGTGAAGTCCGGGACAGCGAGTGCGGGAATGGTCGCGAAGCTGTCGGCCTGTGTCGCCGCGGTCAAGGGCGGCGTCAAGGAAGTGGCCATCGTCGATGGTCGCGACGCGAAGGTATTGGGACAGTTGCTGGCGCCAAAGACCACGGGAGCCGCAGCGTTGCCGGGAACACGGGTGACCTCATGATCAGCTCGACACAAGTACGGGAGCTCGAAGCGCAGCACGTGCTGCAGACCTACAAGCGGCAGCCCATCGTGCTCGTCCGCGGTGACGGACGACGCCTGTTCGATGCGGATGGGCGTGAGTATCTCGACTTTCTGTCAGGGATTGGCGTCGTCGTGCTCGGTCACTCGGATGCCGGGCTGACCGAAGTGCTGACAGATCAGGCGAAGACGCTGATCCATACCTCCAACCTGTTCTACCACCCGTTGCAGGGGCAGCTGGCCGCCAAGCTGGCGGCTCTGTCAGGGCTGCAGCGCGCATTCTTCTGCAACAGCGGCACCGAAGCCGTGGAGGCGTGCCTGAAGTTCGCACGCCGGTACTGGTATTCACAAGGCGCGACCGGCCGCACGCGGTTCGTCGCTCTCGATCACGGATTCTCCGGTCGCACGATGGGTGCCCTGTCGGTCACCTCGAACCCGCACTATCGGGACCCGTTCGGTCCGCTCATCCCGGGCGTGACGTTCGTCTCGCCGGACGACGTGGCCGGGCTCGAAGCCGCAGTGACCGACCAGACGGCGGCCATCATCGCCGAACCCATCCAGGGTGAAGGTGGGGTGCGTCCGCTGACTCCGGAGTTCGCCGCCGCCGTGGCGCGAGTGACGCAATCGACTGGAACGCTGTTGATCGCGGACGAGATCCAATGCGGGTTGGGCCGGACGGGCCACGCCTTTCACTTCCAGTCGTTCGGATGGCAACCAGACCTGGTCACCGTGGGCAAGGCGATCGGATCGGGCGTCCCTGTCGGCGCGGCACTGGTCGGCGAGCACGTCGCCGCGCAGATCTTCGCCGGGGATCACGGCACGACCTACGGAGGCAACCTGCTCGCCACGCGGGCCGCTCTCTACGTGCTCGAGCAGCTGACCGGCACCGCGGCCGCGGTCCCCTACAACGGCGGCGGCGTGATCGGCCACGTCCGGGAAGTCGGCGAGGTGTTCGGTGCCCGTCTCGAGGAGCTGCGTCAGAAGCACGCCATCGTGCAAAGCGTTCGCGGCGCGGGCGTGATGCGCGGCCTCGAGCTGACCATCGACGCGCAACCGGTGGTGGCAGGCGCCCTCGAAGCCGGCTTGATCGTGAACCGGACCGCAGAGCGCGTGGTGCGGATGCTGCCGCCATTCACGGTGACGGCGACGGAAGTGGACGAGGCCGTGGGGATCCTGGACCGGGTGCTCTCGGAGGCAGCGAAATGACCATGCGACAGGTCGAGACAGAAGCGAGGCCCCATGCGCGCTGAGCATATCGAGTGCGGCGGCGTGACGTCGCCGCAAGGCTACCGGGCCGCGGGGCTGCACTGCGGGATCAAGGCCAGCGGCAAGCCGGATCTGTCGCTCGTCGTGTCGGACGTCCCGGCGACCGCGGCCGGGCTCTTCACATTGAACCTGGCGAAGGCGGCACCGGTGCTGGTGAGCCAGGAACACCTGGCGACGTCGGGCGGCCGGGCCCGCGCCATCCTGACCAACAGCGGGTGCGCCAACGCCTGCACCGGGCCTCAAGGGATGTCGGATGCGAGGGAAATGGCGGCGCTGGCGGCGGCGATCATCGATTGCCCCGTCGACCAGGCGCTGATCGCATCGACGGGTGTGATCGGCGTGAACCTGAAGATGGAGGCGATCCGATCCGGGGTGCCCCGGGTCGCGGACGCGCTGAGCGCCGAGGGCGGCGCCGACGCCGCCCGGGCGATCATGACTACCGATCCGTTCTCGAAGGAAGCGGCGGTGGAGGTCACCACCGACATGGGGACGTTCCGCGTGGGCGGCATGGCCAAGGGCTCCGGCATGATCGAGCCGCGCATGGCCACCATGCTGGGGTACCTGACGACCGATGCGGCCGTGGATCCCTCACTGCTCTACCGCGCCCTGTCCGACGCGTGCCGCTACACGTTCAACGCCATCACGGTCGATGGCGAACCGTCGACCAACGACTGCGTGTTCGCTCTCGCCAATGGCGCGAGCGGGGTCGTGATCGACGAAGCCCTGTATCCCGCGCTGTTCGAGGGCTTCCGCATAGTCGCGCACAATCTGGCGCTGGGCATCGTGCGGGGGGGTGAAGGCGCGACCAAGCTGGTCTCGATCACGACGACCGGCGCGGCGACCGAGGCCGACGCGTGGATGGCCGCGCGCGCGATCGCGAACTCGCCGCTCGTCAAGACGGCCGTGCACGGCGCCGATCCGAACTGGGGCCGGCTGGTCGCCGCGGCGGGCCGCTCGGGCGCCGCCTTCGTGCTGGACCGGGCGCGGGTTCGCATCGGCTCCCTGGTGCTGTTCGAGAATGGGCGGCCGTTCGATGACCGGGCGCCCCTGGCGGCTCAGTATCTTCGGGGCACGACCCTGGAGATCGAGGTCGACCTGGGTACG
>Ga0105103_10000044_pt1 | contig 53966 bp, 50 predicted proteins | sample PPLLaktember2015_2_FD_79107 | JGI IMG/M metagenome (GOLD analysis project Ga0105103, IMG submission 79107) | Freshwater sediment microbial communities from Prairie Pothole Lake near Jamestown, North Dakota, USA - PPLs Lake P7 Core (6) Depth... | ecosystem: Environmental > Aquatic > Freshwater >...
CTACCGCCGCCTGATCTCGATCCAGGCGTTCTTGCCTGGGAGGATGGGGGTGCCGGAGGTGATTTCGCGTTCCCAGGGTTTGCCGTCGGCGTCCTGGCCTGCGCCGACGATCTTCTGGCCGGTGGTCAGCAGCGCGGTCACGCCCGAGGAGTTGGAGGTCTTGGACACCAAGGTGCTGACGAAGGCGGTGCCGACGAACTTCTTGCCGTTCAGGGCGTTGACGACGTACAGGTAGGAGCTCGCCGAGCAGTCCGCGCCGCTATTGATGTTGCTGACGAAGGCCAGCCCGCCGTAGGCGATGGTCGGGCGCGTGTTGATCTGTTCACCGGCCGGCAGGTCCACGTACCAGCCGCGCTTGATGGTCCAGTCCACCTCGTTGTTGCTCATCGAATCGGTGGCGCGGTCGTAGGTCTGCTTGACCAGGGAGTTGCGCGCGTTGATCAGCGTGGCGCCGTCGGCGATGGCGTAGATCGACTGCACCTTGCTGTTGCCGAAGTCGCTGATGTCCATCAGCCGCCCGGTGCCCACGAAGATCACGCGCTTGCCCTCATGATTGAGCAACTCCGGGGCCGCGGTCACCGGTTGTGGCTGGTTGTCGGGGCCGATCAGCGTGGCCAGCTTCGTCGGGTCGCCCTTGCCTTTGAGGTCGAAGCGCCAGACGTTGCCCAGCAGGTCGCCGCCGTACACGTACTGCACCGTGCCGGTGGATTCGCCGAAGGCCGTCACATGCGCGAGCCCGGCCTCGGCGCCCAGTGCGCCGGCATCCACCGTGAACTCCTTGATCACGGCGCCGGTGTCGGCATTGAGCATCCACAGGCGGCCCTTGCCGTCGGCGGTGCTGTTGTAGCCCGAAGTCAGCAGCACCACGTAGCCGTCGTTGTCGGTCTTCACGAGCACCGGGCGGCCCAGGGTCTGGCCTACCTTGGAGGCATTGGCCGCATTGGGGAACTCCCACTTCAGCTTGGCCGCCAAGCCGGCTTCGTTCAGGCCGCGCGGGTTGCTCACGTCCAGCGCAAAGTAGCCGCGCCCGGCCACGCCCATGCCCGAGACGAGCAACTTGCCTGCGGCGCTGAACTTGCCCAGCACCGGCGAGCCGTCGTACTTGGTGCGAAAGGCGTAGCCGCGCTCGGCCGTCTCGCCGATGTTCGCCAGCGCCAGGCTGGGCACGAAGGCCCACAGCTCGTTGCCGGGGTTGCCGGCGCTGGTGTCGAAGGCATGCAGCATGCCTTCGCCCGAGGCCACATAGACCACGCCCTCGTCGCGCGCGACCACCGGCTCGGAGTTGATGACCGCGCCCATCAGGCTGGTGCGCGGGCGGAAGGCCGTGCCTTCGCCGCTGCGGTCGCCGCGCAGGTAGGAGATGACCGCGGCATCGTTGCCGTAGACCCCGCCCGGATTCACCGTGGCAGCCACGTTGGCCGCGGTGAAGGCCATGCCCGAGGCGCCGTTGGAGGTGGCGATGACGCGGGTGGTCCAGTCGCGTGCGAGCAGCTTGCCAGCGGCCGACCAGGTGGGTGCTACCGTCACCGAGCCGGTAGCCGGGTCGATGGCGTTGGCGGTCAGGTCACCGGCCCAGCCGGCCGGGTTGTAGGTGCCGAAGTAGGCCTTGGAGTCCCCGCGCGGCAGGTTCACCGTGCTCACCGCAATGCCGCCCTGCGCACCCGTCTGGCTCAGGATGTCGGTCAGACCGCTTTGAATGGCCTGCTTGGTCTCTTCCGGATTCGTGGCCAGGTACATCTGGCCGCGCCCGTTGATGGTGGCGTGCCACTGGTCGTCAATCATCGAGGGATCGTCAGCCACCGGAGTCGGCCAGTTCGGCGCGGTAACGAAGGGGTCGACCGAGTTCGGCCACAGCGAGCCCCGCACGCCGAGCGTGATGGCGTAGGTGTTGATGTGCAGGTCGGGGTTCTTGTCGGCATTTGGCAGCGTCGACGAGCTGGGCGACAGCTTGCCGGCAGCCAGGCCGGTGCGCAGGCGATTGGTGTAGTACGCCAGTGCAAGATCGGCCAGCGACCCGCTCGGCGTGGTCTGGTACGGGGTGGTACTGCCGTACTTGCTGGCGTCGTACGTCGGCACGGTGGTGCTCGTCGTGTTCGAGAAGCCATCGGTCACGATGAACATGTTGTTGCGCTGGCAGGCGTACTGCACGACGTTGTTGTTGCCGTCGAACTGGTCGGCGATGCGCTTGACGGTGGCATGGGTCGGCGTACCCAGTGGTGACATCGCGTTCAGGTAGAACTGCCCTGAGACCGCCAGGCGGTTGTTCGACGACTGGGTGGCATCGGCGTCGTACATCACCAGTGTCGGGCTGGCGTTGAACGGCATCACGTCCATGCGCAGACCGGTGATGTTCTCGAGCACACCGCCCATCGACGCCGCCAGCATCAGCTTGCGCTTGCGGTAGTAGGTGAACCAGTTGGCGAAGTTTTGCAGTTCCTTGGCGTCCGCGCGTCCGCTCGGAAAGCTGTTGCCCGCCTTGATCTCATAGCGCCGCAATTTGCCCACGCCGTCGGGCGCCGCCACGCAATCCGAGTTCGGGTCCACTGTCGGATCGACGACGGTGCAGTCGGGAGCCGCGACGCAAGATGCGTCGCCCGCCGGGCAGACGGTGCGCTGCCAGAAGGTGGCCGGGTAGTAGGGAATCGAGGCGCGGCAACTGGCACCGCTGGGCACAGTCGTGGCGGCGCTCAACGTCGTCAGTCCGCCACTGCAGATGCCTGAGCTGCTGGTCGTGGCCGACACCACAGTGCCGGCCGGAAGTACCATGCCGGCGAGCACACGGAAGGTGAAATCGTTGTCGGCGCCAGCGCTCCAGTTGGCGCTGCCTGAGTTCCAGTTGGCGCCAACGTTCAGCGTGGCGGCGGCGCTGCCCAGCGGGCCCGGGTGCGAGCGCGCAGCATTGGTTGGCGCGTCGGCGTAGGTGCGCGCCGTGCCGCTCACATAGGCCGGCGACCAGGCCGGGTATGTCACCATGGTGTCGTAGTAGAGCGGGTTGAACGCACTGGAGCGCAGCCACGCAAGTTGCCCGATCGGTGGTGCCGCACGTCCGTTGCCGTTGGTCGAGGCGTAGAGGGCGCCGCCGGTGCCGGTGCCCATCGGAAACAGGTAGCTCAGCGGGCTGAAGCCGGACGCGGTCGTGAAGGGCCTCTTGTTGGCCGTGTCCCAGGCACTGCCGAAGCTGCCGGTGGCGTCCTGACGCCAATAGACCTGCCCCGAACTGGTGTTGAACAGCACCTCCCAGTCCATCGAACCCGAATCATCCAGGGCGAAGATGACGTTCGGCTTGGCCAGCACCGAGGCCTTGAGTGGCAGGTTGGCGATGTCGGTGGCATGGGAACTGGCGGCCATGCCGAGCAGCGCCCCCAGCGAGAGCAGGGACGCGGCAACTTGTGTGGCGGTTTTCATCGCTTCTTTCCTCTGCAGCTGGCCCAGGCCACGCCCCAGCGGGGCAAGCTCAACCCTTGGTCACCATCGACTGCACCCAGGTCTGGGTGCTCTTGGGTCCGGTCACTCGGATCGTCACGCGGAACTGCTTGGCGTTCGGCGGATCGAGCTTTTCCTTGTTGTAGTCGGCGCTGGTCAGTTGCGGAATCTGCTTGACCAGGCACTGACGCAACGGGTCCGCCACGGGCAGTGCGCCCTCACAGATGCGGTCGGCCACGTAGCGCACGCTGTATTGGCCGACGACGATTTCCGGCAGCGTGTCCCAGTCCACCACCGGCAGGCCGTTGGCGTCGGTAGGCAGCGCGGTCGGCCGATACCAGTTGCCCACTGCGGCGTTCTCGTTGGCGACGGCGCGCACCTGGGCGAAGACGTCGTTCAGGCCAATCTCCGAGGCCTGCAGCGCGGCTTCGCGATAGGCGGAGTTGCCTGCGGCCATGGTGCCGATCTCGGTCATGCGTGCCAGTGCCAGGCCGCCCAGCAGCATCACCGACAACAGCACCAGCACCACCAGGATGGTCACGCCGCGCTGCGGTCGGGCAGGTCTACGCGTAAGGCGGCTCATCATTTCATCCCCATCACCAGGTTGCGCAGCGGCAGCACCGTGGTCGTCGTGCGGTAGCGATAACAGCCCCAGTCGGCCACCACATCGGGTTCGATCTCGTCGCCGAAGAGCACCGGCTTGGCGTCGCTGGCCACGCAGTTGCCGGCCTGGTCGGGCTTTTCGCGTTGTGGGCTGCGCGTCACGATGCCGATGCGCAGTGCGCGAACGCGCCCGATGGCTGCGCTGTCCAGAACGGCAAAGGGTGCCGCGTCGGCATCCTGCCAGGAGTCGATCGTCGTGCTGCCGGCGACGCCGTCGGTGATGCCGTACTGGGCGCGAAAACCGATAACGTTGCGTGCCAATGTGGCCGATCGGCCGTCCATGGGACGCTCCAGCACCAGATCGGTGCCGATGACGCGGTAGCGATGCCAGCGCAGATCGCCGAGCAGCGCCACGCGCGAACGTTCCGGATAGGCCACCGCAGCGCCGAAGGCGGCGGCATTGTGCGACGCGGCGGCGGCGAAAGTCAGCACCTGCGGCGTTTCGTCGGTCGACGGCGTGACGGCCGTCACCGTGCGCACCATGCAGGTCGTGGCCGGCGCCGGCGGCTCGGGCGGTGCCAGCAGCACCGCCTGGCCGGCACTCGCGGGAAGCAGCGACATCAACTCGGCGCTGGTGCCGTCGGATGCGGCACGCAGCAGCACGTTGGCGCCCGAGTGCACCTGCGACGAATAGACCACGTCGATGCGGTCGGTCGCGGCGCGGTCGCCCGCGGCCCCCTGGGTGATGCGCAACGGCGCGAAGCTGGCGCCGTTGGACACCACGTTGGCGTCCACGCTCAGGTTCAGTGTGTTGCAAAGGAACACGTTGTCGCCGAAGAAGCCCAGGCCCGCGTTGGCCGTGTCGTTCTTCAGCGCGGCGAGCACGGTGCCGACGTTCACGGTGTTACCGCCGGTGCCGATGCCCTGGCGTTGGGAGGCGGTGAACATCATCGCGCTGCCTGCGGCCGCCAGACCCACTAGCAGTGCCACGACGATGCCGATCATCAGTTCGATGATCGACATGCCGCGTTGGCCCGCTACAGCGCGGATTCTCGAAGCACGGCGCACGTGTGCGCGCTTGTTAGGGTCGCACATCGGTCACCGCCACCAGGGTTCGAGTCTCTTGGGATTCCTTGCCGGTCCACGTAAGGGTGACCGTCATGCGGCCTGTGGCCGCATCCAGCACGGCGCCTGCAGTCGGCGTGCCGGGCAAAGCGGCCTTGCTGCGCGTTTCCCAGTCGGTGCCGCGCGCCTTGGCTGCCGGCTTGCCGCAGGCGCCGACCTGCGGCACCGTGTAACAGGCGGCATTGGTGGTATCGACCAGCGCCGAGTTCAGCAGCTCGTCACTCAGCTGCATGGCCATCATGCGGTGCTGTGTCTCCGTGGCCTGCGCCACCATCCGGGTCTGCAGGCGTGTCATGCCGAGCAGTCCGAAGGCCAGGATGGCCATCGCCACCAGCGCGTCGAGCAGGCCGACGCCCCGGCTCAGTCGCAGTCGTGCAGATGGTTGCCGCATAGTCTTGTTGCTCCGCCGGCATCGATTCGCAAGCCCGGGCAACGTGTGTCGTCCGAGCAGACTTCGCCAGTCATTGAAAGATTGATCGAGCCGGCTGTGCCGAACGGAACGGGCCTGCCTTCGGTGCCGAAGTCCAGCGTGGCCACCGGGGCCGTGACGTTGCCGGCCAGCGTGCGCTCGCGCAGGATCACGTCGGCCATGGGGTCGCTGCGATCGATGACTTGCAGTGTGACGCCGCCGGTGGACAGGCGCACCGTGGTGTTGCGCTTGATGGCCTCGCTCTGTGCGAACAGGGCTTCACCGAGCAATGCATTGCCCGCTTCACGTAGACGTGAGTTGCGGATGTAGTCGCCGAAGAAGGGCGCCGCTGCCATCAGCAAAAATGCACCGATGGTCAGTCCGACCATCAGTTCGATCAGGGTCAGGCCGTGCCGCGGGCTCAGGTGTCGCATGTCTTGCCCCGCGTGGTCCAGCAGTTGGTGGCCGGGACGCCTTTGGGGTGTGCCGTGGTCACGCGCACACCCTGGTGGTTGATGGTGAAGGTGAAGCCAGCCACGGGGCCACTGCCGGTGGCGGTTGCGGTGAAGCCCTGCCCGGCATCGCTGATGGCGCACGTGACGACGAAGTTGTCTGCCGTCGGCACGGCCACCGCACACGCGTTGGCGGCATTGGCGTAGCTGCCGACATCCTGATATCGCTGCTCCATCCGCGTCAGGTACGCAGACAGACCGTCCAGCGCGACCGGCACGCGAGCGCGCTGCAGGTACCCGTTGTAGGCGGGTAATGCAACCGACGCCAGGATCGCGACGATCGCGACCGTGATCATCAACTCGATCAGAGTGAAACCGTGTTGGCGATTCCGCTGCATGGAATTCCTTCGTTGCGCTAAAGGATCAGTTTCAGACCGCCGCATCGAGGGCGCCAGTTACACGGACGCTTGGACGCAAAGCAGCAGATGCCTGACGTGTTGATCGTATTTATCGGCTGCGCGTATCGCAACTTAAGCGCCGTGCGAAAGACCCGCATCCACGGGGGCCGCTCGGCTGCGCTTACAAGGCGCGATTCGCGGACGTGCACAAGGTCACGTCGGTTACAGGCTGTTGCCGTGCGATCGCCAGGCCCCCGATTCGGGGGTTGACTCGGGGTCGCGCAGCACTGCGCGCACGCGCAAGCTAGGCCTGGAATCAATGCCAGACGTGGCCGCCGGCGGCGCCGCACCGGGGCGCCGGTATGCGGTCAGGATGGCAATGCGGCGGCGGGGCGTGCGCTGCGCGCAGCCCTGCTGGATGAGATAGGGCTCGATCGCGTCCTCGATCGAGCCGCATTCCTCGCCACTAGCGGCAGCCATGTCGTTCAGGCCCACGGGTTCGCCATGAAGCCTGTCAATGATGTCGCCCTCGGCGCCGACCGCAGCGTGCTGGCGCCGCTGCACGATCGCGCGCTGTCCGGGGCCTGACGGCGGCTGGTCCGCATGGCCGCAACGGAGTCGATGCGGGACATTCGAGGATCAACCATGCAGGTGCCGCTTTTTCAGATGCGACACCCGATTGAGCTTGCGCGGCCAAGGACTGCTCCAGCGCCGCGGCGCAGGGCCTAAGATGAAGCCATGAAGTTCAAGGACTACTACCAGATACTCGGTGTGCCCCGCGAGGCCAGTGCCGACGACATCAAGCACGCCTACCGCCGGCTGGCGCGCAAGTACCACCCCGACCTGAACAAGGAACCCGAGGCCGAAGCCCGATTCAAGGAGCTGGGCGAGGCCTACGAGGTGCTGAAAGACCCGGAAAAGCGCGCTGCCTACGACGACGTGGGCAAGCGCTGGCAGCCCGGCGCCGAGCAGCCGCCGCCCGGGTGGGACAGCGGCTACGAGTTTCGCGGCGGTGACGACGCTTTTGCGGGTGCTGGCGGCTTCGGCGAGCACAGCGATTTCTTCGAGGCACTGTTCGGCCACCGTGGCGCACATGCGCGCCACCGAGCCCCGCCGCGCGCGCAGGACCACCATGCCAAGGTGATGATCGACCTGGTAGAAGCCTACCGCGGTGCGCAGCGCGGCATCCGGCTTCAGGTGCCCACGCTGGATGCGCAGGGCCACGTGGTGTTGAGCGAGCGCACGCTCGACGTCGCCATTCCCGCCGGCGTGCGCGAAGGTCAGCACCTGCGCCTGGCTGGGCAGGGCGCGCCCGGCTTCGACGGCGCGCCGGCGGGCGACCTGTACCTGGAGATCCACTTCCGGCCGCACCCGCTGTACCGCGTCGACGGCCGCGATGTCTACCTGGAGCTGCCGGTCGCGCCCTGGGAGGCGGCGTTGGGTGCGGATGTCGCCGTGCCGTTGCCCGACGGCAGCGTGCAGATGTCGATTCCGGCCGGTTCGGGCCAGGGCCGCAAGCTGCGGCTCAAGGGCAAGGGCATCCCGGGCAAGACGCCGGGTGACCTGTATGTGCTGCTGCAGATCGCCGTGCCGCCGCCGGCCAACGACGCCCAACGCCAGGCCTGGCGCGAATTGGCCAAGGCGCAACCCTTCAATCCGCGGGCCGACATGGGGGTGAAATGAAGCCATCGAGTCTGACCGTCCTGCAATGCCAGGTGGTCGAGGAGGAGGTGCCGATGTCGCTGGCCGAACTGTGCCGCGCCTGCGGCACCGAACGCGAACTGGTGGTGCAGCTGGTCGAGCACGGCGTGGTCGAGCCGCAGGGCGCCAGCCCGCAGGCCTGGGTGTTTGCCGGCGCCAGCCTGCAACGCACGCGGGTGGCGCTGCGCCTGCTGCACGACCTGGAGCTGAACCTGCCCGGCGCCGCCCTGGCGGTGGACCTGCTGGACGAGATCGCGCGGCTGCAACGCTTGCTGCAGGCCGCGCGCTGAGCGTCTACCAGGCGGCCGGGTCCAGCCGGTACAGCTGCGCCAGCTCGCCGTAGAGTGGCGGTGCGGCCTCGCGCAGCGCCTGCGGCCGCTCGAAGAAGGCCTCGGTGGCCACCGCGAAGTACTCGGCCGGGTCGGTGCTGCCGTAGGCGTCCAGCGCCTCGGACGGTGCCTCGCGCAGGCGCGCCAGGCCTTCGCCCACCACGCCGGCCCAGCGCTGGCGCGCGGCTTCGTCTTGCTGCCAGGGCCGGCCGTCGGCGTCGCCTCCGTCCTGGTCGATCTGGTGGGCGAACTCGTGCAGCACGACGTTGCAGCCGTCGGCCGGATCGGCCGCGCCGGCCAGCACCTCCGACCAGGCCAGGATCACCTGCCCTTGCGCCCAGCTCTCGCCGGCCAGCGCCTGCGGCTGCTCGCTGACCACGCCGCCGGGCAGCATCTGGCGGCGCGGCACGACGAAGGGTTCCGGGTAGACCAGCACCTGGCGCAGCCGCGGGTAGCAGGCCTCGCCGGCCTGGCCCAGCAGCAGCAGGCAGGCTTGCGCCGCGATGGTCACGCGCATCTCGTCGTCGACCTTCAGCCCGGCGCAGCCGATGAAGGGCTTGTCGGCGATGAACACCTGGACCAGCCCCAGCAGCCGGCGGCGCAGCGGCGCCGGCAGCCGCTGCGCCAGCGGCACGCGCCGCTGCAGGATGCGCGCCCAGGCCCGCGGGAACGGCAGCGTGCGCAACTGGCGGTGACGCCGCCGTGTCCACCAGGGCTGCGCCAGCAGCGCCACGCCGGCCGCGCCCAGGCCCAGCACCAGCGCGGCCAGCGGCCAGCCAGCCTGCAAGGCGTCGCTTCCCATCGGTGGCAGGTGGGAGCTGCCGACACGGCTTCAAGCCCGCGGCGCTTGCAACAAAGGCAAGCGCGCGCCGCGGCGCGCGGGTAAACCCCGAGGCCCTCGCGTTGTGTCAAGCAGGCGCTGCGATTAGCATTGACCGACCGGTCGGTTGAATTTGATAACAAGCAGGAGACAAGATGCCAGACGCCAATGCGCCGACACCGCAGCAGACCGCCGATCGCGTGCGCGAGGGCATGTTCCGCAACGACCGGGCGTCGAAGTGGCTGGGCATGCAGATCGTCGAGGTCACGCCCGGCCGCGCGGTGCTGGCGATGACGGTGCGCGACGAGATGTTGAACGGCCACGACATCTGCCACGGCGGGCTGATCACCACGCTGGCCGATTCGGCCTTCGCCTTTGCCTGCAACTCCTACAACGAGCTCACCGTCGCCTCGGGTTTTGCTGTCGACCTGCTGGCGCCCGGGCGGCTGGGCGATGTGCTCACCGCCACCTGCCACGAGGTGTCGAAGTCCGGCCGCACGGGGGTCTACGACTGCGAGGTGAGCAACCAGAAGGGCCAGCGCATCGCGGTGTTCCGCGGCCGCTCCTACACCCTCAAGGGCAAGCCGGCCGTGGCCGGCTGAGCAACCAGAAAGCGACAGACCACCATGCCCGTCAAGCACCCCGAACCCGGCGACCTGGAGCCCATCGAACGCGCCAGCCGCGACGAGCTGGCCTCGCTGCAGCTGCAGCGGCTGAAGCACACGCTGCAGCATGCCTACGACCACGTGCCGCACTACCGCCGCGCCTTCGATGCCGCGGGCGTGCACCCGGCGGACTGCAAGTCGCTGGCCGACCTCGCCAAGTTCCCGTTCACCAGCAAGGGCGACCTGCGCGACAACTACCCCTTCGGCATGTTCGCCGTGCCGCGCGAACAGGTACTGCGCGTGCATGCCAGCTCCGGCACCACCGGCAAGCCCACGGTGGTGGGCTACACCAAGCGCGACATCGACACCTGGGCCGACCTTGGCGCACGCTCGATCCGCGCCGCTGGCGGCCGTGCCGGCGACATGGTGCACGTGGCCTACGGCTATGGCTTGTTCACCGGCGGGCTGGGCGCGCACTACGGCGCCGAGCGGCTGGGCTGCACGGTGGTGCCGATGGGCGGCGGCCAGACAGAGAAGCAGGTGCAGCTGATCACTGACTTCCGGCCCGACATCATCATGGTCACGCCCAGCTACATGCAGGTGATCGTCGAGGAGATGGTGCGCCAGGGCCTGGACCCGCGCGCCAGCTCGCTGAAGGTGGGCATCTTCGGGGCAGAGCCCTGGACCGAGGCGATGCGCCACGACATCGAGGTCCGCGCCGGCCTCGACGCGGTGGACATCTACGGCCTTTCCGAAGTGATGGGCCCGGGCGTGGCCAGCGAATGCGTCGAGACCAAGGACGGCCCGGTGATCTGGGAGGACCACTTCTATCCCGAGATCATCGACCCCGAGACCGGCGCGGTGCTGCCCGACGGTGAGGAAGGCGAGCTGGTCTTCACCACGTTGAGCAAGGAGGCGCTGCCGGTGATCCGCTACCGCACGCGCGACCTGACGAGGCTGCTGCCGCCCACCGTGCGCAGCATGCGCCGCATGGGCAAGATCGTCGGCCGCAGCGACGACATGCTGATCATCCGCGGCGTCAACGTCTTCCCGACGCAGGTGGAGGAACTGGTGCTCAAGCACGGCCAGCTGTCGGGGCAGTACCAGCTGGTGGTCACGCGCCAGGGCACGCTGGACGAGGTGCAGGTGCTGTGCGAGCTGGCCCCCGGCCACGAGGCCGCCGACCGCGCCACCGTGGCTGGCGCGCTGCAGCACCGCATCAAGACGCTGATCGGCATCAGCACCACGGTCAGCGTGGGTGCGCCGGAATCGATAGAGCGCACGCTGGTGGGCAAGGCCCGCCGCGTGATCGACAAACGACCGAAATGACCCACCCCCGTAGCGCCTTCGGCGCTCCCCCTCAAGGGGGCGCCGCCAGCGACCCGGCGAAGCCGGTTCCGCGACGGCCGCTCGAATGAACCCTCGATAGGAGAGTCTATGTACACACAGGCAATGGACACGATGGCGCGCGAAGGCGCCGGCAAGCTGGAGCGTGTGCTCAGTGCCGACGAGCAGGTGCTGCAGGACCGCTTCGACGCGCGCATCGACGCCGGCGACTTCATCGAGGCCAAGGACTGGATGCCCGACAACTACCGCAAGACGCTGCTGCGCCAGATCAGCCAGCATGCGCACTCGGAGATCGTCGGCATGCTGCCCGAAGGCAACTGGATCAGCCGCGCGCCCACGCTCAAGCGCAAGGCGATCCTGCTGGCCAAGGTGCAGGACGAAGGCGGGCACGGCCTGTACCTGTATGCCGCGGCGGAGACCTTGGGCACCAGCCGCGACCAGATGATCGAGGCGCTGCACAGCGGCAAGGCCAAGTACAGCAGCATCTTCAACTACCCCACGCTGACCTGGGCAGACATCGGCACCATCGGCTGGCTGGTCGACGGCGCCGCGATCATGAACCAGGTGCCCATCTGCCGCTGCAGCTTTGCACCCTATGCGCGGGCGATGATCCGCATCTGCCGCGAAGAGAGCTTCCACCAGCGCCAGGGCTACGACAGCCTGCTGGTGATGATGCAAAGCGGCACCGCGGCGCAGAAGGCCATGGTGCAGGACGCGGTCAACCGCTGGTGGTGGCCCTGCCTGATGATGTTCGGCCCGCCCGACGACCAGAGCCCCAACAGCGCGCAGGGCATGCGTTGGGGCATCAAGCGCGTGTCCAACGACACGCTGCGCCAGAAGTTCGTCGACGCCACCGTGCAGCAGGCCCAGGTGCTGGGCGTGACGCTGCCCGACCCCGACCTGAAATGGAACGCCGAGCGCGAGCACTGGGACTTCGGCGCCATCGACTGGGCCGAGTTCTGGCGCGTCGTCGGCGGCGAGGGCCCGTGCAACCGCGAACGGCTGGACATGCGCGTGGCTGCCTGGGAAGACGGCGAATGGGTGCGCGAGGCCGCGCTGGCGCACGCGCGCAAGCAATCGATGAAGGAGGCTGCATGAGCACGACAAACACCGAGTGGCCGTTGTGGGAAGTCTTCGTCCGCACGAAGGCCGGCCTGGACCACAAGCACTGCGGCAGCCTGCATGCCGCCGACCCGAAGATGGCGCTGCAGATGGCGCGCGACGTCTACACGCGCCGCTCCGAAGGCAGCAGCGTGTGGGTGGTGCGCTCCGACCAGATCGTGGCCAGCGACCCCGGCGACAAGGACATGCTCTTCGACCCGGCCGACGACAAGGTGTACCGCCACCCCACCTTCTACAAGTTGCCCGATGCGGTCGACCACATGTGAGCGCGCGATGCAAGCCTCGATCCAACTCCCCGACGACCCGAAGCTGCAGTACCTGCTGCGCATCGGCGACACCTGCCTGATCCTGGGCCAGCGCCTGGGCGAATGGTGCGGCCACGCGCCCATCATCGAAGAGGACATCGCGCTGACCAACATGGCGCTGGACCTGATCGGCCAGGCGCGCGGCGTGCTCACGCTGGCCGGCGACCAGTGCCCGCAGGACTACGACGAGGATCAGCTCGCCTTCCTGCGCGACGAGCGCGACTACCTGAACCCGACGCTGGTGGAACTGCCGCGCGGTGACTTTGCCTTCACCGTGCTGCGCAACGCCATGGTCGCCACTTGGCTGAAGCTGCTGTGGGAACGGCTGCGCGATTCCAGCGACGCCGAGCTGGCCGCCATTGCCGGCAAGGCGCTGAAGGAAGCGCGCTACCACCAGCAGCATGCCGCCGACTGGGTGGTGCGCCTGGGCGACGGCACCGAAGAATCGCGCCGCCGCTGCGAGGCCGCGCTGGCGCGGCTGTGGCTGTACAGCGCCGAGCTGTTCGAGGACGACGCCGTTGACGCCGCCGCACAGGCCAGCGGCCTGGGCCCGGCCGCCTCCGAGCTGCGCGAACCCTGGCTGGCCGAGATGCGGGAGATCCTGGACGCGGCCACGCTGGCGCCGCCCGCCGAGACGACTTTCCGCAGCAGCGGCAAGCGCGGCGTGCACAGCGAGCACATGGGTTACATCCTGAGCGAGATGCAGTACCTGCAGCGCGCCTTTCCCGGGGGCGCGTGGTGAACGCCACGCTCGAAGCCACGCGCGCCGAGCGCGCCTGGGCCGTGCTCGACGCCGTGCCCGACCCCGAGGTGCCGGCCATCTCGGTGCGCGAGCTGGGCATCGTGCGCGAGGTGCTGGACCACGGCGCGTCGATGGAGATCGTGCTCACGCCCACCTACAGCGGCTGCCCGGCCACCGAGGTCATCGAGCGCAGCGTGTGCGAGGCCATCGACGCCGCCGGCCTGGGGCCGGCACGGGTGACGATGCGCCGCGCCCCGGCCTGGACCACCGACTGGATCAGCGAGGACGGCCGGCGCAAGCTGCGCGACTACGGCATCGCGCCGCCGGGGCCCACCGCCGACGGCAGCGCACCGATCCGCATCGTCGGCCGGCGTGCCGAGGCCGTGGCCTGCCCGCGCTGCGGCAGCGCGCATACCGAGCGGCTGTCGGCCTTCGGCTCCACCGCCTGCAAGGCACTGTGGCGCTGCGTCGCCTGCAAAGAGCCCTTCGAACACTTCAAATCGATATGAGTACACCGCTGTTCCACGACCTGCGCGTGCGCCGCATCGAGCCGGACACCGCCGAGGCCTCGATCGTCACCTTCGACGTGCCGCCCGAGCTGCGCGCGGTGTTCGGCTTCACCCAGGGCCAGTACCTGACGCTGCGCACCACCATCGACGGCCAGGACCTGCGCCGCTCCTACTCGATCTGTGCCGGCGTCGACGACGGCGAGCTGCGCGTCGGCGTGCGCAAGGTCAAGGGCGGCGTATTCTCCAACTGGATCAACGAGCAGCTCAAGCCCGGCGACAGCATCAGCGTGATGGCGCCTCAGGGCCGCTTTTTCGTGCCCATCGAGCCGGCCTCGCGGCGCCACCATGTGGGCATTGCCGGCGGCAGCGGCATCACGCCGATCCTGTCGATCATGAAGACGGTGCTGGGCCGCGAGCCGATGAGCCGCTTCACGCTGATCTACGGCAACCGCATGCTGCGCTCGACCATGTTCAAGGAAGAGCTGGAAGACCTGAAGAACAGGTACATGACGCGGCTGGTGCTGCACCATGTGTTCAGCGACGACCCGACCGACGCGCCGTTGAACATGGGGCTGATGGACCGCGACAAGATCGCCGAGTTCCTGCGCAGCGTGCTCAGCGCGCCGGCCATCGACCAGGTCTACATCTGCGGCCCCTTTCAGATGAACGACGAGGCCGAGGCCGCGCTGCTCGCCGCAGGCGTGCCCGAGGCGCGCATCCACATCGAGCGCTTCGGCGTGGCCACGCCGGCCGGTGAGCCGGTGGGCGCGGTGGTGCATGAAGCGAAGCCGGGCGATGCCGAACGCTCGCGCATCGTCATCGTCCGCGACGGCATGCGCCGCGAGATCGAGTTCCGCAAGGACCAACCGAGCATCCTGGATGCGGCTTCCGCCGCGGGCATGGAAGTGCCCTTTTCCTGCACCAGCGGCGTGTGCGGCACCTGCCGGGCCAAGCTGGTGGAAGGCAAGGTGCGCATGGAGCGCAACTTCGCGCTCGACAAGGCCGAGGTGGCCGGCGGCTTCGTGCTCACCTGCCAGGCACACCCGCTGACCGAGCGGGTCGTGCTCTCCTTCGACGAGCGCTGAATGAAGCCCCCGAGCTCACTTCGTTCGCGCCCCCCCGAGGGGGTGCTCAGTACCTTCGGAACGGCCGAGCGGTACTGATGGCCCGCGGCCGCGCCCCTGGCTACGAGGACCAGCGCGAGGCCATCGTCGCGCGCGCGGCCGAGCTGTTCGCGCGCCACGGCTACCACGCTACCTCGATGAACCAGGTGGCGGAGGCCGCCGGGTTGTCGAAGGCCACGCTGTACCACTACTACAAGGACAAGGACGCGCTGCTGGTGCACATCGCCGATGGCCATGTGTCGCGGCTGCAGGCCCTGGTGGTCGAAGTCAGTGCGCTGGGGTGGACGCCGGAGCCGCAGTTCCGCGAGCTGGTGCGGCGCATTGTCGAGGAGTATGCCGACGCGCAGCATGCGCACCGCGTGCTCACCGAGGACGTGAAGTTTCTGCCCCTGGCCGACCGCCAGCGCATCCTTGACAAGGAGCGTGAGGTCGTCGCCGGCTTCGCCGCCGCGGTGGCGGCGCTGCGGCCAGAGCTGAAGGAGGCCGCGCTGGCCACGCCGATGACCATGCTGCTGTTCGGCATGATCAACTGGATGTTCACCTGGATGAAGCCCGAAGGCGTGCTCGACCATGCCACGCTGGCGCCGATGGTGGCCGACCTGTTCCTGGGCGGGTTGCCGGCAGTGCGGCTGTCGGTGGCGGCTGCGGCGCAGGCTTGAGTTCAGGCCAGTTGGGGCGCCTGCGCGAACTGCTCGCTCAGCCAGGTGACGAAGGCCTGCACATGCGGCCGGCGCGCGACCTCGGGGTTCAGGATCAGCACATGCCGGTAGCCGCAGGGCATGCGCAGCTGTCCGAACGGCATCACCAGGTCGCCACTGGCCAGGCAGTCCTGCAAGAAGGGTGAGCGCACCAGCGCCACGCCCTGGCCGCGGATGGCCGCCTGCACCGCCTGGTCGACGAACGAGAACACCAGCCGGCCGCCGGCCGCCTCGACCGCGCCCGCGCCGGCGAAGTCGAACCAGGTGCTCCAGTTCAGGCGCTTCGCCCCGGGCACGCCATCGTCCAGGTCGAGCAGCGGCCACTGGGCCAGCTCGGCCGGGTGCTGCAGCTGCCGGCCCTGCAGCAGCCGCGGGCTGAGGGCCGGCGCGAGCACGTCGTCGATCAGCAGCGTGGCATGCGCCGGCACCTGGCCGGTGGGCACCCAGCGGATGGCCAGGTCCAAGTCCTCGGCCTGCAGGTCGACGACGCGGTCCGAGGCATCGAGGCGGATCTCGATGCCGGGGTGCAGCCGCTGGAACAGCGCCAGCCGCGGCACCAGCCACAGCGATGCAAAGGACGCATAGGTGCTCAGCGTCACGCGCTGCGCGTTGCCCGTGCCGCGCAGGGCGTCGACGCTGCGGTCGATGCCGGCCAGTGCCTGCTGCACCGCCTGCTGCAACTGCACGGCCGCCGGCGTGAGCAGCAGCGCGCGCGTCTTGCGCACGAACAGCGCCTTGCCCAGCTGCCGCTCCAGCGTGGCGATCTGCCGGCTGATCGACGATTGCGTCAGGTTCAGCTCGGCCGCCGCGTCGGTGAAGGACAGCCGCCGCGCTGCGGCCTCGAAGCCGCGCAGGGCAGTCAGGCCGATCGGGCGGCGCTTGCTGGAGGAGTTTGGGGCCATGGCCGCACCATACATGCACTTTGTGCATCCATCAACTGCGATCTTTTCGTTTGTCTGCCTGCGTGCCCAGGGCTTCAATAGCGCCACGGGCCGCGCATGGATGCGTGGTGCAAATGGAGCAGACTATGACAACCCGCATCCGCACCATCGACCTGGGCTATGAGCAACTGATGCTCTTCGAGGGTGGGCCGGGCGACCGCGTGCGCTTGCTCTTCGGTGCTACCTGGCTGACGCAGGAAGGCGAACCCGGCGACGCTGTACTGCTCGCGGGCAGCGAACTGCCGCTGAGCGGTGGGCGCACGCTGGTCGAGGCACTGGAGCCGGCGCGGCTGCAAGTCCTGGGCGCCAGCCGGCCACGCGGCGCCTGGCATCGGCTGGTGCGGCGTCTGCGGCGCTGGGTGTCGCGCCAGCAGTTCGGCCCGGCAAAGCCCGAGCGCGTAGCCTGACAGCGGGGCGGGGTCGGGACCTGTTCGCGTTGCCGCAAACGGCCGAGCCGAAGAGTTCCTGCAGGCGCGGCACCGAAGGGCACGGCCGGGCTTCTTGCGCCCGATCAACGAGCCGGCTTGAGCTTCGTTGAATATCGAGGCTGAGGGCGCGCACTGTGAGCGCCTCGAGGTTGGAGAGCAGAATGAACCTCAAACTGCACTTGTTGGAATCCTTCAGCGCCCTGGGCAGCGACGGCGTTGCCTACAAGGTGCGCGGCTACGAGCGCATGGTCCAGGATCCGGGGCTCAACGACGGCCAGGACCACTGGCAGTCCACCGGAGTGCTGGAATACCGGCTCGATGACGGCGCGCTGATCGATGCACGGGGCGACGGGTCGATGCGCATCGTGCACAGCGGCGTGACGCTGACGCGCCAGTAGGTGCGCGCGGCGCTTGCCCGGCGCCGCGCAGCCCGAGCGGCGCCGCGCAGCCCGAGCGGCGCGGCAGTCAGGCCGTGGTGCGCGCGGCGGTCTTGCGTGCGGGCGACTTCTTCGCCGCCACCTTCACGGCCGCCTTCTTCGCCGGGGGCCTCTTCGCGGTGACCTTCTTCGCCGGTGCGTTTGCGGCCACCGGCTTCGGCGTCGCAGCGCGCTTCTTCGCCGGCGCGGGCGCCGCCTTCGGCGCGCGCGTACCCCCCTGCCAGGTCAGTCGCGCCTTCTTGGCCAGCGCCACCACCTTGGCGATGTCTTCGTCGCTGTACACGCCCTTGACCCCGGAGATGGCCGACAGCTTCATGCCGTGCTTCAGGCCGAGCTTGTAGATTTCCTTGACCTTCTCCCATTCGGTGTCGCGCCCGATGGTGAAGACCTCGAAGCGCCCTTCCAGCGCCAGCACGATGGTCTCGGCCAGGCAGGCGTAGATCACGTTCTTCGGCAGGCCGATGCTCTTCATGCCCTTGACCTGCGTGGGCAGCTCGATCTCACCCGATTCGATGACCAGCACGTCCGGTCGCTTGGCCACTTCCTCCGGCGGCAGGTCCAGCGGGCGCGCCACGTCGGTGATGACGCAGCCCGGCTTGACCTTCGTGATGTCGAGGATCTTCTTGCCCGCGCCCGAGGTGCTGGTGACGATCATGTCCATGTCGGCCAGCAGGCTGTCGTAGTCGATGGAGCACACCACCTTGGCGTCGGGCGTGTCCTGCAGGATCGACTTCTTCAGCTCCTCCAGCTTCTTCATGTCGCGCCCGGCAATCACCACCTCGTCGAAGGCCATGGCCAGCAGTCGTGCGCTGACCGAGCCGATTGAGCCCGACGCACCGATGACCATGGTCTTGGCGGCGATGCGCTTGCCCTTGGCCGGCAGCGGCACCAGGCCCATGCGCTTCATCGCGTCGGCCGCGGCCCACAAGGCGCCCGAGGCCGAATAGCTGTTGCCGGTGGTGATGGGAATGGTGGCACGCCGCGCCACCGTGATGCCGGCGTCGCCGACGACCTTGGTGAAGGCGCCCAGGCCCATGATCTGCGCGCCCATCTTCTCGGCCATCGCCGCCGCGGCCAGCAGCCGACGGTAGGTGAACTCGGGGCTGTGCGAAAGCATCTCCTTCGGCGTGCCGCCGACGAAGATCAGCCAGCCCTCGGCCTCGGCCCCGGTGGGCGAGACGATGTTCTCCATCTTGCAGTACACCTGTGGCGGGATGTAGGCCGCCAGCTGCTCCACCTTGTCCATCACCAGCCGGGGTGTGGCCTTCGGGATCGGAAAGCCCTTCTTGATGAACTCCTGGCTCAAGGGGTGAACGACGAAGGCGAAGCGCCGGATGTTGCGGAACTTGCCGGTGGGGTGCAGCAGCCGCGGCTTGATGTCCAGCTCGGTGATGATCTCCTCGAACTCGTCGTCGGCCAGCTCGTTGGCGTTGCGGCCCAGGTGCGCCAGGATCATCGCCTCCAGCGTCGCCACGCCCACCACCTTGCCGCCGAACAGGTTGGGCGTGACGTCGATGACCAGGTTGACCTTGCACTGCTTGTAGAAGGCCAGTTGGTCGTCGTGCACCGCCGACGTGATGATCGTCTTGCCTTCCAGGTTGGCTACCGTGCCGATGGCCTTGATCTCGCCGAAGGTGCCCACGATCAGGTGCGCTTTGGCCATGGCGTTGGCCACGCGCATGTTCTTCAGCCCCGACAGCGACTTCTCCAGCAGGCGGAAGGGCTTCTGGCCTGCCACCAGCTCGTTGCCGCGGGCGTACATCTCCAGCTGTGCCAGCGAGCTCAGCAGCATCGGTGAGCCGGTCTGGAACACGGGGTCGGCAAAGCTCAGGTTCTTGGTGTAGTCCGACAGCGCCAGCGCGATCTCGTAGTTGCGCATGCCCGACAGGAACAGCACCCGGTTGTTGTTGAAGTAGCTGCCCAGTTCCTTCTGCACATGGCGCACCGCGCGCACCTGCAGCAGCCGGCGCAGGTGCGCGCCGGTGGTCACTGGCACGCGCGTCACCACCTTGAGCAGCTTCTCGGTCTCGCGGTTGACGATGGTGCGCAGGCCCACGTGGTAGTGGTCCGAGGTCTCGCCCACGCCGACGGCGTCGGCACTGGCCTGCTGGCGGCGCAGCATCTCCCAGGCCTTGCGGTGGTCGCCATCGGCGCCCATGCGCTTGACGGCAAAGCGTTCGCCGAGGAAATTGGCCTCGAACTCGAAATCCTGCTTCGACGAGCCGAGCGTCACCGTCACGACCTTCTTCATGTGCTTGTCTCCAGTTGTCGGGGTTTCAGGCGCGGCGCCTGCGCGCCGGGCGGGTCTTCTTGGCTGCGCTCGACGGCGCGGTCTTGGGTGGCAGCGCCTGGCGGATCAGCTGCTCGCATTGCTGCTGCGTCATGTAGCACGGCACCGGGTAAGTGTTGGCTTCTTCGCAGGCGGCCTTGGCCAGCGCCGGGATGTCGGCCTCCTGCAGCGCCTGCAGAAACGTCGGGATGCCCAGGTCGTCGTTCAGCTGGTCCACCGCGTCCAGGAACTTCTGCGCCAGCAGCTCTTCGTCCTCGCCTTCTTCGCCAACGCGGGCGCGCACCGCCAGCAACGCCAGCCGGTCGGTGATGGCCGGCAGCGAGAACTTCAGCACCCGCGGCAGCATGATGGCGTTGGCCAGCCCATGCGGCGTGTGGTAGCGGCCGCCGAACTGGTGAGCGATGGCATGCACGTAGCCGACGTTGGCTCGCGTGAAGGCGAAGCCGGCGTAGGTCGAAGCCAGCGCCATCTTCTCGCGCGCCTCCAGGTTCTTGCCGTCGCGGTAGGCGGTTCGCAGGTTGTCGAAGATCAGGCCCACGGCGGACAGCGCCATGCCGTCGGAGTAGGCCGTGGTCCAGTGGCCGACGAAGGATTCGACCGCATGCGTCAGCGCGTCGATGCCGGTGGCCGCGGTGATGTGCGGCGGCAGCCCGGTCATCAGTGTCGGGTCCAGCGCCGCCATCTTCGGCACCAGCCGCGGGTCGATGATCACCAGCTTGGACTGGCGCTCCGGGTCGGCGATGACCGCGGCCACCGTCACTTCCGAGCCGGTGCCGGCAGTGGTGGGCACGGCATAGATGCGCACCGGGTTGCTCAGCCCGGACCGCAGATAGCCGGCCAGTTCGCGCAGCGGCTTGCCCGTGGCAATCGCCGCGGCAATGGCCTTGGACGCATCCATCGACGAGCCGCCGCCGAAGGCGACGAGGGCATCGCAATCATGCCGGCGGTAGAAGTCGATGCCACGCTCGATCAGCGGGATCGGCGCGTCGGGCGTGATCTCGTCGAACACCACGTACTGCGCGCCGCCGGCAGTGAGCGCGTCGGTCAGCTGCTTCAGCAGGCCGAGCTTGGCGATGACGCTGTCGGTGACGATCAGGATCTTCGCGTGGCCGAAGCCGGCGATCGCCTGTCCCAGCCGACCGCTGGAGCCGGGTCCCACCAGCAGCGTCGGCTGCGGAATGGGGATGAAGCGCGTCAGCTTGCCGGCACCCTTCATCAGGGCACCCAGGCCGGCGGCGCGGGTTGATTCGGGAATGAGATCCAGGATCACGCCATGTCTCCGGTTTGTCGTATTTAGGTTGGGGCCTTCCCGTCGGGCGGCGACGCTGGCGGAGCGGGCTGGGCCGATGGTCGCCCGCATTCTGCATGAAGCCGCCCCAAGCCACTCGTGGGCCGCTTGCCGGGCCGTTGACGGCGGCCGCGTTCGACACGAGCATCGGCGCAGGGGCGCGGCCGCGCCCTGCGTCCCGCCGGAGTCGCCATGCACCCGATTGCGCCGTCGCTGTCCGAACCGGACGCAGCCGTCTTCACCTCGCCGCTGACGCGCACGCCGTCGCGCGACGCCGTCAGCGCGGCCTACCGCCGCGCCGAACCCGAAGTCCTGCCGGCGCTGCTGGTGAAGGCGCGCATGGACGAGCCGCAGCGCATGGCCACGCAGGCACTGGCGCGGCGGCTGGCGCAGGCGCTGCGCCAGCGCAAGCAGGCCGCCGGCCGGGCCGGGCTGGTGCAGGGGCTGCTGCAGGAGTTCGCTTTGTCGTCGCAGGAGGGCGTGGCGTTGATGTGCCTGGCCGAGGCATTGCTGCGCATCCCCGATGCGGCCACGCGAGACGCGCTGATCCGCGACAAGATCGGCAGCGGCGACTGGCACGCGCATGTCGGCGCCAGCCCTTCGCTGTTCGTCAACGCCGCAGCCTGGGGCCTGCTGCTGACGGGCAAGCTCGTCGCCACCCACAGTGAATCGGGCCTGGGTGCGGCGCTGCGCCGCGTGGTCGGGCGCAGCGGCGAGCCGTTGATCCGCAGGGGCTTGGACATGGCGATGCGGCTGATGGGCGAACAGTTCGTCACCGGAGAGACCATCTCCCAGGCGCTGGCCAACGCGAAGAAGCGCGAAGCCGAGGGCTTCCGCTACTCCTACGACATGCTCGGCGAGGCCGCGCTCACCGCGGGCGTTGCCGAGGCCTACCTGGATGCCTACGAGCAGGCGATCCAGGCCATCGGCCAGGCCTCGGCCGGACGTGGCATATACGAAGGCCCGGGCATCTCGATCAAGCTGTCGGCGCTGCATCCTCGCTACAGCCACGCCCAGGTGGAGCGCGTGCAGGCCGAGCTGTATCCGCAGCTGCTGAGGCTGGCGCTGCTGGCGCGGCAGCACGACATCGGCCTGAACATCGACGCCGAAGAGGCGGACCGGCTGGAGCTGTCGCTGGAGCTGCTCGAACGCCTGTGCTTCGAACCGGACCTGGCCGGCTGGAACGGCATCGGCTTCGTCATCCAGGCCTACCAGAAGCGCTGCCCGGCGCTGATCGACCACCTGGTCGACCTGGCGCAGCGCAGCGGCCACCGGCTGATGCTGCGCCTGGTCAAGGGCGCCTACTGGGACAGCGAGATCAAGCGCGCCCAGGCCGACGGACTGGACGGCTATGCGGTGTACACGCGCAAGGCCTACACCGACGTGGCCTACCTGGCCTGCGCGCGCCAGCTGCTGGCTGTGCCGGGCCAGGTGTACCCGCAGTTCGCCACCCACAATGCGCACACGCTGGCCGCCATCCATACGCTGGCCGGGCAGAACTACTACGCCGGGCAGTACGAGTTCCAGTGCCTGCACGGCATGGGCGAGCCGCTGTACGAGCAGGTGGTGGGTCCGGCCGGGCACGGCCGATTGGGCGTACCCTGCCGCATCTACGCGCCGGTGGGTACGCACGAGACGTTGCTGGCCTACCTGGTGCGCCGGCTGCTGGAGAACGGCGCCAACACCTCCTTCGTCAACCGCATCGCCGACGAATCGCTGTCCATCGACGAACTGGTGATGGACCCCGTGCTGGCCGTGGCGCAGATGGCCGAGCGCGAAGGTGTGGTCGGCCTGCCGCACCCGGCGATCCCGCTGCCGCGCAACCTGTACGGCGCGGCGCGCGAGAACTCGCGTGGCGTCGACCTGAGCGACAGCCTGCGCCTGGACGCCCTCACGTCCTGTCTGGCCGAAGGCGCGACCCGGCGCTGGCACTGTGCGCCGATGCTGGGTGTCGACCTGCCGCACGGCCCGGCGCGCGCGCTGACCAACCCGGCCGACGGCGATGATGTCGTCGGCCAGGTGCACGAGGCGGACGCCGGTGCGATCGAGGCCGCACTGCACTGTGCGCAGGCCTCGGCCGCCACCTGGGCCGCCATCGCGCCGGCGCAGCGTGCCGCAGCACTGGAACATGCCGCCCAGCAGCTGGAAGACCACACCGACCGGCTGATGGGGTTGCTGATGCGCGAGGCCGGCAAGACCGCAGCCAATGCGGTGGCCGAGGTGCGCGAGGCGGTGGACTTCCTGCGCTACTACGCGATGCAGGTGCGGCGCGACTTCGGCAATGCCACGCACCGCCCGTTGGGCCCGGTGCTGTGCATCAGCCCGTGGAACTTTCCGCTGGCCATCTTCACCGGCCAGGTGGCGGCGGCGCTGGCCGCTGGCAACGTGGTGCTGGCCAAGCCGGCCGAGCAGACGCCGCTGGTGGCTGCCGAAGCGGTGCGCGTGCTCTGGGCCGCCGGCGTGCCGCGTGGCGCGCTGCAATTGCTGCCCGGGCGCGGAGAGACGGTGGGTGCGCCGCTGGTGGCCGATGCGCGTGTGCAGGGTGTGATGTTCACCGGCTCGACCGAAGTCGCCCGGCTGCTGCAGCGGCAGCTGGCGCAACGGCTCAACGCCGACGGCCGCCCGGTGCCGCTGATCGCCGAGACCGGCGGGCAGAACGCGATGCTGGTGGACTCGTCCGCGCTGATCGAGCAGGTGGTGGTCGACGTGCTGGCCTCGGCCTTCGACAGCGCCGGACAGCGCTGTTCGGCGCTGCGCGTGCTGTGCGTGCAGGACGAGGTGGCGGATCGGCTGTTCGAGATGCTCGAAGGCGCGGTGCGCGAACTGCGCGTCGGCAACCCGGCACGGCTGGTGGTGGACGTGGGCCCGGTGATCGATGCCGAGGCCCAGGCGACGATTCAGCGCCACATCGAGGCGATGCGTGCGCTCGGCCGTCGTGTGCTGCAGCCGGCCGCGGGCGATGCCGAAGCCCTGGCGAGCGGCAGTTTCGTGCCACCGACGCTGATCGAGCTTCACAGCCTGGCCGAACTGAAGCGCGAGGTCTTCGGTCCGGTGCTGCACCTGCTGCGCTACCGGCGCGAGCGGATCGACACCTTGCTGGGCCAGGTCCATGCCACCGGCTATGGCCTGACGATGGGGCTGCACACGCGCATCGACGAGACCATCGCGCGGGTGGTCGAGCAGGCCTGCGCCGGCAACCTCTATGTCAACCGCAACATGGTCGGCGCGGTGGTGGGCGTGCAGCCATTTGGTGGCGAAGGGCTGTCCGGTACCGGGCCCAAGGCCGGCGGGCCGCTGTACCTGCTGCGGCTGCTGGCCCGGCGCCCCGACGAATCGGCCGCAAACGCGCTGCGCGACAGCGGTGTGGCGGCGCCGCCGCTGCGCGGGGCGGGCCCGCCCGTCGCCGCCCATGCGCTGCTGGCGCTGCGCGACTGGGCCACGGCGTCGGGTCGCGCATCGCTGGCGGCGCGTTGCGAGCGCTTCGTGGCCGTCGCGCCATCACCTGCTCCACGCGCGCTGGCCGGGCCCACCGGCGAGTCGAATGTCTATCGGCTGTTGCCGCGCGAGGCGGTGCTGTGCCTGGCGGCAGACGACGCCGACCGCCTGGTGCAGCTGGCGGCGGTGCTGGCGGCGGGCTCGCGCGCGGTATGGCCGGCCGAGGCGGCGGCGCTGGCCGAGCAGCTGCCCGAGGCGCTGCGCGAACAGCTGGCGCTGGCGCAGGACTGGGCCAGCGACACGGTGCACTTCGACGCCGTGCTGCACCATGGCGATGCCGAGTCACGGTTGGCGCTGTGCCGGCGCCTGGCCGAGCGTGCCGGGCCGATCGTCGGCGTGGTCGCGCTCGAGCCCGGCTGCCACGACATCCCGCTGGAAAGACTGCTGGTGGAGCGCGCGTTCAGCATCAACACGGCCGCGGCGGGCGGCAATGCCAGTCTGATGACGATCGGGTAAGGTGGGCCCTCAGCCGCGCTTGGCCCGTGCCGTGGCCGCCGCGGGCGGCAGGCCGCGCTCGTACCAGCCCTTGCTGGCGTTGACGGCCCGCACCACCAGCAGCATCACCGGCACCTCGATCAGCACACCCACCACGGTGGCCAGTGCGGCGCCCGACTCGAAGCCGAACAGGCTGATGGCCGCGGCCACCGCCAGCTCGAAGAAGTTGCTGGCGCCGATCAGCGCCGACGGGCAGGCGACGCTGTGCGACTCGCCCAGACGGCGGTTCAGCCAGTAGGCCAGGCCGGAGTTGAACAGCACCTGGATCAAGATCGGCACCGCCAGCATGGCGATGACCAGCGGTTGCTCGATGATCGAGCGGCCCTGGAACGCGAACAGCAGCACCAGCGTGGCCAGCAGCGCGCTGATCGACGCCGGCCCCAGGCGCTGCAGCGTGGCCTCCAGTGCCTGCGGCCCGCGCTTCAGCAACCGCCGGCGCCAGGCCTGCGCCAGCAGCACCGGCACCACGATGTACAGCAGCACCGAGGTCAGCAGCGTGTCCCAGGGCACGCTGATCGACGACAGGCCGAGCAGCAGCGCGACGATCGGCGCGAAGGCAAAGACCATGATCGTGTCGTTCAGCGCCACCTGGCTCAGCGTGAAAAGCGCGTGGCCGTTCGTCAGCCGGCTCCAGACGAAGACCATGGCCGTGCAGGGCGCGGCGGCCAGCAGGATCAGGCCGGCGATGTAGCTGTCGGCCTGCTCGGCCGGCAGCCAGGGAGCGAACACGTGGCGGATGAAGACCCAGCCCAGCAGCGCCATCGAGAAGGGCTTGACCGCCCAGTTGACGAACAGCGTGACACCGATGCCGCGCCAATGGGTCGTGACCTGCTGCAGTGCGCCGAAGTCCACCTTCAGCAGCATCGGCACGATCATCACCCAGATCAGCAGGCCGACCGGCAGGTTGACCTTCGCCAGCTCCATGCGGCCGAGCATCTGGAAGGGCGCTGGAAACCACTGGCCCAGCGCGATGCCAACCAGGATGCACAGCAGCACCCAGACGCTGAGGTAGCGCTCGAAGACGCTCATCGGCGCCGGCGCAGCAGTGCTTGCGGGCAGCGAGGCGGCGGTCATGCTCAGCGCGTGCCGATGTCCTTGAGCTCGCGCTGCAGCGTCAGGCGGTCCAGCGACTGCAGCGGCAGCGCCAGCATCAGCTCGATGCGACGCTTGAGCGTCACGGCCGTGTCCCAGAAGACCTTGGCCTTCTGTTCGTCGCTGCCTTCGTAGGCGGCCGGATCGGCCACACCCCAATGCGCCGTCATCGGTTGGCCTGGCCAGACCGGGCAGGTCTCGCCAGCGGCGTTGTCACAGACGGTGAAGACGAAATCGAGCGCCGGCGCGCCGGGCCGGGCGAACTCGCTCCAGTCCTTGCTGCGGTAGCCGTCGCTCGGGAGGTACATCGCCTTCAGTGTCGTCAGCGCGAAGGGGTTGACCGCGCCCGCCGGCCGGCTGCCTGCCGAATAGGCCTTGAAGCGACCGCCGCCCAGGCTGTTGAGCAGGCCCTCGGCCATGATCGAGCGGGCCGAGTTGTGGGTGCAGATGAAGAGGACGTTGTAGACCTTGTCGTTCATGGCGAGCTCCTGAAGTCTGGGCGGTGCAATCGGTCTGCCTCGGCCCGGCGCCGATCAGCACGCGGTGCAGCCGGACGCTGCGGGGATGTCGCAGGCTCCGGCATCCGAGGCCTGGCAGCAATGCGCGCTGAGATAGGCCAGCAGCGCGCTCATCTGATGGAGCGCGGGCCGGTAGATCAGGCGCCGCCCGTCGCGTTGCTGCGATACCAGGCCGGCATTCATCAGCTCCTTCAGGTGGAAGGACAGCGTCGAGGCGGGCACGTCGAGCGTGACTGACAGTGCGCCGGGCGTCAGGCCCTGCGGGCCGGCGCCGACCAGCGCGCGGAACACGCGCAGGCGCATGCCCTGGGCCAGTGCGGCCAGCGAAGCCACGGCGGTGCTCTCATCCATCAGTTGCTCTCCTTCAGTGCGTGCACGCGGGTCAACGGGTTGCTGGACGAAGGCAGCCTGACCGGCAGTGCCAGCGTGATCAGCCAGCACAGCGTCAGCATCAGTGCCGAGCCGGCCAGTGCAAGCATCAGGCCGCCCCACTGGTACAGCAGGCCCGACAGCAACGTGCCGACGAAGCGGCCCAGCGCGTTGGCGGCGTAGTAGAAGCCGACGTCCTCGGCCGCCTTCTCCGAGCCGGCGTAGGCCAGGATCAGGTAGGAATGCACCGAGGAATTGATGGCGAAGGCAAGGCCGAACAGCGCCAGGCCTGCGACCACCACCCACTCCAGCTGCGGCACCCGTACAGCCACCAGCACGGCCAGGCCCAGCGGAACCCCGGCGAGCAGCGCCGACCACAGGCGCGCCGCGGGCACCTCGCGGCTCAGCCCGTCGTCGCTGCGGCGCACGAGCGCGGGCGCCAATGCCTGCACCGCGCCGTAGCCGATGGTCCATAGCGCGAGGAAGCCGCCGACCATCGGGAAGGTCCAGCCGGAGGCGTACAGGAACACCGGCACGCCGACCACGAACCATACGTCGCGCGCGCCGAACAGCATCACGCGTGCGGCGGCCAGCAGGTTGATGCCGCGGTTCTTGGCGAACAGTTCCTTCGCTGACTTCGAGGCCTTGCTCTTGCCCATCAGGGGGGGGACGAAGGCCACCACGCCGACGAACACCAGCGCCAGCAGCGCGGCCATCAGCCACAGCGATGCCTGGAAGCCCAGGCCCTGCAGCAGCAGCCCGCCGAGGAAGAAGCCGACGCCCTTCATCGCGTTCTTGCTGCCCGTGAAGAAGGCCACCCACTTGAAGAGCTGGCCCGAGGCGCTGCCTGCCGTGAGCTTGATCGCCGACTTGCTGGCCGTCTTGGTCAGGTCCTTGGCCACGCCGCAGATGCCTTGAGCCAGCACCACCCAGGCGACCGACGCCGCGGCCGTCCAGGTGGGCGACAGCGCCGACAGCAGCAGGAAGCCGGTGATCTGCGTGGCCAGGCCGACGGCCAGCATCCGGGCAATGCCATAGCGCGTGGCCAGCCAGCCGCCGATGAGGTTGGCAGCGACGCCGGCCGCCTCGTACAGCAGGAAGAGGAACGCCAGCGTGAAGGGCGAGTAGCCCAGGCGGTAGAAGTGCAGCAGCACCAGCATTCGCAGCGCGCCGTCGGTGAGGGTAAAGCCCCAGTACGCCGCGGTGACGATGGCGTAGTTGCGGGTGCCGCTGTTCATGACGATGCGTGGTCCGGTCAAACGCCGGCGGCGCGCATGTGGCAGGCCAGGTCCACCATGCGGCAGGCATAGCCCATCTCGTTGTCGTACCAGGCATAGACCTTCAGCATCGTGCCGTCGGTGACCATCGTGCTCAGCGCATCGACGATGCCGCTGCGGGTGTCGCGTGCATAGTCGGCGCTGACCAAGGGTCGCTCCTCATAGCCCAGGATGCCGGCCAGCGGCCCCTGCGCTGCCGCAGCGAACAGCCGGTTCACTTCCTCGACGCTCGTCGCTCGAATCAACTCGAACACGCAGTCGGTGAGCGAGGCATTCAGCACCGGCGCGCGCACCGCATGGCCGTTCAGCTTGCCCTTGAGCTCCGGGTAGATGAGCGCGATGGCCGTGGCACTGCCGGTGGTGGTGGGCGCCAGGCTGAGCATCGCGCTGCGCGCGCGGCGCAGGTCCTTGTGCGGCGCATCGACCATCAGATTGGTGTTGGTCGGGTCGTGGATCGTGGTGATCTGCCCGTGGCGAATGCCGATGCCTTCGTGCACCACCTTCACCACCGGCGCCAGGCAGTTGGTGGTGCAGGATGCCGCCGTGACGATGCGGTGCACTGCCGGCTCGTAGAGCCGGTGGTTGATGCCGACCACGATGTTCAGCACATCGCCCACCTTCACCGGCGCGGCGACGATCACACGCTTGGCGCCCCGGTCGAGGTGGCCCTGCAGCGTCTGCGGCGTCAGGAACTTGCCGGTGCATTCCAGCACCAGGTCAACTCCCAGATCGCCCCAGGGAATCTCGGCCGGCGTGGCGTGTGACGAGAACGACAGGCGCTCCCCGCCGATGCGCAGCGTGCCTTCGCCCAGCGCTCCGATGCCAGCACGCCAGCGACCCTGCACGCTGTCGAATTCGAGCAGGTGGGCGGTGGCGGCGGCGCCGCCGCGCAGTTCATTGAGGTGCAGCACCTCCAGGCGGTTGCCGCCTCGTGGGTCGTCCGCGGGGCGTTCGGCCGCGCCCATGGCGGCACGCAGTGCCAGGCGGCCGATTCGTCCCATGCCGTTGATGCCGACTTTCATGCGAATCCAAACATTTCCAGCATTGTCGAATCATATTCGCACGAGATGACGGCTTCGTGACGCGCGCAGCGTCAGACGCAGGCGACTACCGGCGCAAGGCACCCTGGCGTCATCGCGTCAGGGCCCCCGGGCGGTGTCGAGCATCAGCACGGCCGCAGCCAAGTCCTCCAGGGCCGTGCCCACCGACTTGAACACCGTGCGCTCCAGCCGGGCCTGCCGCCCGGGCGCTCTGCCGGCGCACAGGTCGGCCAGCGTGGCGTGCCGTCTCGCAGCGTCGATCACCCCGCGCGACAGCGGGCCGAGCAGGTCACCGCTCTTCTGCAGCGCTTCGGCGGTGTCGACGAACAGGCTGGCGCCAGCGAAGCAGTCGTCGTCGGCCTCTCGCATCTGCGGTGTGAAGCTGCCGATCAGGTCGAGGTGGCTGCCCGCCGTCAGCCAGCGGCCCTGCACCAGCGGCTCGGTGGCCAGCGTGGCGCAGCTGACGATGTCGGCTTGTGCCACGGCCGCTGCCAGATCGCCTTCGGCCCAGGCATCGAAGCCGTCGGCGCGCAGGGCCTCGGCCAGCGCATTGGCCTTGTCCGGCGCGCGCGCCCACACCGTCACCCGTTCGATGGGCCGCACCGTGCGATAGGCGTCGGGCAGCACGCGCGCCACCGCACCGGCGCCCAGCAGCAGCAGCCGGCGCGCGTCGGTGCGCGCAAGGAAGGATGCCGCCAATGCCGACGCCGCAGCGGTGCGGCGCGTGGTCAGCACGCTGCCGTCGATGCAGGCCAAGGGCACGCCGGTCAACGCGTCGAAGAGCAGGTAGCTGGCATGCAGCCCGGGCAGCCCGTGTTGCGCATTGCCCGGCGCGACATTGACGATCTTGACGCCGTAATGGGCGGCCTGGCTGCCGGGCCGCGACCAGGCCGGCATGATCAGCGACGTGCAGGCGCCGTCATTGGTTTCGCCAACACGATGGACCTGCCGCGGCGGCACCTCGCAGCCCTCGACGAAGGCGTGGCGCAGGGCCGGCACCAGCTGCGCAAAGGGCAGCGCGTCGCGCGTGGACCGGGCATCGATGATGCGCATGGCATTCAGGCCGCGGCCAGCCGAAGCAACAGTGGTGCCGAAATGAAACGCTCGCCCATGCCGCAGCATAGGGGATGCCTGTCGCGGCACCGCCGCAGGCGGCGTGGTCGGATGCATCGACATGCCAGGAGTTCGAGGAATTTGTGCGCATGCCGCCCGTGGCTGCGTGGCACCACCGCCGATTCGAACCTATGCTCGCCGCACTGCTTGCGCCGGACATTTCATTCATGGGCGAAAACCTACTTTGGCTGCTGGTCGGAACGGGCCTGTGCCTGCTGGTCGGCTGGCAGATCCTGCGCCGCCGCGCCGATGCGCCGCGCATCGACGGGCAGGCCGAGCGCGAAGCCGCCGCGCGGGCCGAGGCGCAAAGCCAGGCCGAACTGCAGGCCGAAGAAGAACGCCTGGCCGCCGAACGCGCCAAAGCAGAGCGCATCGACGCCGAACGCCAACGCGAGGCCGACGAACAAGCCGAACGTGAGCGCGTCGCCGCCCTGGAGGCCGAGCGTGAGGCGCAACGCCAGGCCGCCGAGCAGGCTGCGCGCGAGGCCGAAGCCCAGGCCGAGGCGCAACGCCAGGGCGAACGCCGTGCCGAAGAAGAGCGCCAGGCCGTCGCGCGCGAGCTGGAAGAGCGCGTTGCAGCTGCGCGGCGACGCGAGGCTGCCGAACGGGCCGAGCGTGAGCGCATGGCCGCTGTGGAAGCCGAGCGCGAGGCGCAGCGCCTCGCGGCGGAGCAGGCCGCACGCGACGCCGAGGCGCAGCGCCAGGCCGAACGGCGAGCCGAGGAAGAAAGGTTGGCGGCCGAGCGCGCCGAACGTGAGCGGCTCGCGGCGTTGGCAGCCGAGCAGGAGGCCCAGCGTCGGCTGGCCGAGCAGACTGCGCGCGAGGCGCAGGCCCTGGCCGAGGCCCGACGTCTGGCGGAGGTGCGCGCCGAGCAAGAGCGCGTCGCCGCCGAACGCGCCCCAGTCGAGCGTGTCGCCATGGGGCCGCGCCGCGCCAACAAGACTGCGATGCAGACCTTGGTGCTGGTCGCCGACGACTCCAAGGTCGTGCGCATCAAGACCGGCCGCCTGCTGGCGCAGCACCAGTACCAGATCGCTTACGCCACCGACGGCCTCGACGCCGTGCAGCAGATGCAGGCCCAATTGCCTGATGTGGTCATCACCGACGTGGAGATGCCCGGCATGGACGGCTTCGAGCTCACGCGGCACATCCGCGCCAATCCGCAGACGGCGCAGCTGCCGGTGATCATGATCACTGCTGCCGACGACCGCCATCGCGAGCAGGCCGACTCCGCAGGAGTCAGCGTGCTGCTCGGCAAGCCCTATCCGGAAGATGCGCTGATCGCGCACATCCGCCTGGCGATGGGCCAGGACGGTGCCGCGCCGCTGTCCGCTGCCACCCGCGGGCACGGCGCGCTCGACACCGTGACCTGACTGTCCGCTGTTGCAGCGTGGTTCGGCCGGGCCTGCGGTATGGTGTGGGCCTTCGGGCGCCGGGCCCGCCACCACAGCAACTGCACGCAGGAGGGCCCCATGTCCGACCGTTCCTCACGCCGCGCCTTCCTGAAGAGCTCGGGTGCGCTGTCGGCGAGTTCGCTGCTCGGCGCCGGCCTCGGCGGCTGCGCCACATCGAGCTTTCCCGCGCCACCGCTGAGCACGGCCGAGCAGCTGCAGCTCGACTCGGTGCAGGCGGTGCAGGCCATCCGCAGCGGCCGCATTCCGGCGCAGACTTACGTGCGCACGCTGCTCGCGCGAGCCGACGCGCTGAAGGATCTGAACGCGATGATCGCGCTTGATGCCAATGGGGCGCTGCAGGCCGCGCGGCGCATCGACGCGATGCGCGATTCAGGCCAGACGCTGCCGCCGCTGGCCGGGCTGCCGATCGTCGTCAAGGACAACATCAACAGCGCCGCACTGCCCACCACAGGCGGCACGCCGGCACTGCGCAACGTGCGGCCAAAGACCAACGCGCCATCGCTGCAAAAGCTGCTCGATGCCGGTGCCATCGTCATCGGCAAGAGCAACCTGCACGAGCTGGCCTTCGGCATCACCAGCACCAATCTCGCGCCCTTTGCCGGCGCAGTGAAGAACCCCTATGACCGCACGCGCATCCCTGGTGGCTCGTCGGGCGGCACCGCGTCGGCCATCGCCGCGCGCATCGCGCCGGCCGGGCTGGGCACCGACACCGGCGGCTCGACGCGCGTGCCGGCGGCGCTGTGCGGCATCGTCGGCCTGCGCCCGTCGGTGGGCAACGGCGGTGCGCAGCGCCGCTACCACGACCGCGACGCCGTGGTGCCGATCAGCCATACCCGCGACACCGTCGGCCCGATGGCGCGCAGCGTGGCCGACATCGCGCTGCTCGATGCGGTGATCACCGGCACCCCGCTGGCCACCGCGGTGCCGCTGCGCGGCCTGCGCATCGGCGTGCCGGCCTCGTTCTGGGAGGGCATGGATTCGCAGCTGGCCGCGGTGGTCATCAAGGCCGAGGCCCGGCTGGCCAATGCCGGCGTGGTCTTCGTCGATGTCGACCTGCCGGGACTGCAGGCGCTGAACAACAGCGTGTCCTTCCAGCTCGCGCTGCACGAGCCGATCGCCGACATTCCGGCCTACCTGGCGGCCAACGGCGTGACCGGCATCACCCTGAAGGACATTGCCGCGATGGTGGCCAGCCCCGACGTCAAGGGCGCCTTCGGCGCGATCCTGGCCGATGCCTTCGGCAAGGACTACGAGGCAGCACTGCGCGTGCACCGGCCGAAGCTGCAGGCGCTGTATGCCGACTACTTTGCCGCCCACCGACTGGATGCAATGTTGTTCCCGACCACCATCCTGCCGGCGGTGACCATCGACCTGGCCGCTGGCTCGGGCAAGGTGGCTATCAATGGCGGGCCGCTGGTCGACACCTTCGGCACCTTCATCCGCAACACCGACGCCGGCAGCAATGCCGGTATCCCTGGGCTGTCGCTGCCGGCGGGGTTGACGGCCGGCGGCCTGCCGGTGGGCCTGGAACTGGACGGCCCGGTGGGCAGCGATGCGCGGCTGATCTCCATTGGCCTGGCCTTCGAGGCGCTGCTCGGGCCGGTGGCGGCACCGCCGCTGTAGGCCGTTCCAGGCGCCCGGGGTTCGGCCGCCGTCAGCCGCGTTCGGCCAGCGTGATGCGGTGCAGCAGCCGCGCGTGGCCGTCGTAGCCGCCGGTGGCGGCATGGATCACGCAGCGGTTGTCCCACATCACCAGCATGCCGCGCTGCCAGCGGTGGAGGTAGACGAAGTCCTCGCGCACCTGGTGGCGGAACAGCTCCAGCAGCAGCGGCTGCGCTTCGCCATCGGACATGCCGTCGATGCCGATGGTGTAGCCGGGGCTGACGAACAGCGCGGTGCGGCCGGTCTCGGGGTGCAAGCGCGCGATCGGATGCAACTGCGTGGCCAGCGCGTCGTCACCGTAGCGGATGGCCATCGAGCGGCCCTGGTCGCGCTCGCCGTACATGCCGTCGCGCGCGTAGCCGCGGCGCGCCGAGTGGACGCCCTGCTTGTCCTGCAGCAGCGCCTGCATCGTAGGCGACAGCGCGTCCCAGGCGGCATATTGGTTGGCAAACAGCGTGTCGCCGCCCACCGGCGGAATGACGTTGCCATACAGCAGCGTGGCCTGTGGTGGGCTGGGCAGGAAGCTCCAGTCCGAATGCCAGGTCTCGGCGAAGATCTTCGTCTTCTCGTCGGCATCGCGCCGCACCTGCGCGATGTGCGGATGGCCCGGCACGCTGCCGAAGAAGGGGTCGCGGCCGAATGGGCCGAGGGTCAGCGCGAAGCGCTCCAGGTCGTCCAGCGACAGGTCCTGGTCGGGGAAGGCCAGCACCTGGTGCTGCAGCCAGGCGCGGCGAATTTCGGCCAAGGTATCGGCTCCCAGCGGCTGGCGCAGGTCGATGCCCAGGACTGTGGCGCCGCATGCTGCGGTCTGGGGTGAAATGGTCGGCGGCATGGTGAATCCTCTATGCAACAGCGGAACTCAGCTTAGCGGTTGCTGGAGGCCAACGCATCCGGCTTCGCCCATGTCGTGGCCAATCCTTGGCCGGGCTTCAGGCACTCCCGATGCGGCTCTGATCACTGGAGCGACCGATTCAGCCGCACTGCTTCGGCACCTGCAGTAGTTCGACTCCAACCATCGGGCAGTTCTCGCGCTCCCTTGCTGGCATTGCATGAAATACAGCACAGGGCGATGTTCTCTCGCGTCACGACGCTTGCGTCGTTGATGATGTGTTCCCAAGAGGGTCTGAGCCTGCGGTCTTTGGCCGCTTCAAGGAGTTCAACCCCGCAGTACACGCAGTGGACATCACGAAGCCTGGCTTCACGTTCAAGCCAGTCGGGTATTCCCCAGCGATTCACGCTCGGTGCTCCTGCGTGTCCAACTGAACCGGCGCCATTGACAGGTCCATTGCATTCACGCCTTGCCCCGAGCGTCAGTTGCTCTCTTCGTCAAAATAGTGGCCATCGATCTTGGGAATCTCGACCGTCCGGGCAGACACGCCCAGCTCGCAGTCGATCATCCGGCTCGCGAGGCGCTGACCATCGATCAGCACGATCCCCTCGACCGATCGAGCGAAGTCCATCGCCTGCTGCGTGTAGGTCGAGGTGGTGATGTGAACACACCCTTCTTGGCCTTCTGCCCAGCTAAGGCGCCATAGAAGGCCTGCAGGCTGGGGCGACCGACGTTCTCCTGCCAACGCTTTGCTTGGACATACACCTTGTCCAGACCCAGACGGTCAAGGGAGATCGCACCGTCGATGCCGCCGTCACCCGCTCCGCCAACGCGCTGCAGGTCAGCGCGGCTTGCGCCGAACCCCATCCGATGGAGCAGGTCCAGGACGATGGTTTCGAAGAAGGACGGCGAGACATTACCGAGCAGTTCCAGGGTTCTGCCTCCGTCGACTTGCGAATCTCGTCCAGTGCCTGCCCCAGCCGATCATCCGGGCTCCCAATGGCCTAGGGCGTCGTCAGCGACTGCTCCCGTTGCGTCATCCTCTGCGCAGGGCGTGCCGGCCGCAGGCCTCAACCGCACACCGAGATAACCCATGGCAAGCTTCGTTGTCACTTCGGACGAGAGCGGTGCCGGATGAGTGCGCGCAAACTCAAGGCCTTCGCTTGTTGCCTTCCAGAACCCACGCCGAGGGCTGCTCGACAAGCCGGCGTGCTTGGGCCGATCATGAGCCCAGCCCGCGCGGTTCTTGTAGATCGGTTGCGCACCGCTCGGCAGCAATTGCTGCCGAGCGTTTTTCGCTGAGGCCGAGCGCATCGGCTGCGGCCTCGTGGGTCATCCTTGCAGCAGCCCCTTCGGGGTGCTGGGCCAGATAGCGCAGTACGGGCTCGATGAAATGATCATGGCTGGGTACAGCCATCCCTGAAGGATACCTGCCGTTCTGACTCCGGCCTACATCGACGCTTCGAGCATCGCCCGGTAGTCCTGCGCCGTGGCGATTCGGGGATTGGTCTTGTGGCAATGGTCCGCCAGTGCACCTTCGATGATGCGGTCGAACCACTCTTGCTGCACGCCCATTGCCGCCAGGCCGCCGGGCAGGCCCAGGCGCTGGCTCATCGAGCGGACGGCGTCTGGCACTTCGGCGCCATCGGCCAGCCCCATGGCCTGCGCCATGCGCTCCAGACGGCGATCCTTGCGCATCGACTCGGCTTCGGCGTTGAAACGGATCACCGCCGGCAGGAACATCGCGTTCAGCGTGCCATGGTGCAGCTTCGGGTTCACGCCGCCGAGCGAATGGCTCAGCGAATGCACGCAGCCCAGGCCCTTCTGGAATGCCAGCGCGCCCTGCGCCGAGGTGCTCATCATCTGCAGCCGCGCGTCGCGGTCCTGCCCGTCGCGCGTGGCGCGCTCGATGTGCGCCCAGCCGCGGCCCAGGCCGTCGAGCGCGATGCCGTCGGCCGGCGGGTTGTAGGGCGGCGCCATGAACGTTTCCATGCAATGCGCGATCGCGTCCATGCCGGTGGCCGCGGTCAGCAGTGGCGGCAGCTTCAGCGTGAGCTCGGGGTCGCAGATGGCTGCCTTGGGCAGCAGGTGCCACGAGTGGAAGCCCACCTTGCGACCGTCGTCGAGGATGACGATGGCGCCGCGCGCCACCTCGCTGCCGGTGCCGGCGGTGGTGGGTACGGCGATCAGCGGCACGCAGGCGTCGGTGATCAACGCGGCGCCGCCTTCGATGGTGGCGTAGGTCTTCAGCGGCCCGGGGTGGCGCGCGGCGATGGCCGCGCCCTTGGCGCAGTCGATCGATGAGCCGCCGCCCACGGCGATCAGCCCGTCGCAGCCGTGCTTCTGGAACAGCGCGACGGCTTCCCGCACCGCAGCCTCGTTCGGGTTCGGCGGCGTGCCGTCGTAGACCGCGCCGCGCAGGTCCGCTGGCAGCGCGTCCAGCACCTGCTGCAGCACGCCGGCCGCTCGCACCCCGGCATCGGTGACGATCAACGGCTTCTTGATGCCGACGCGCTCACATTCGGCGGCGAGCAGCCGGCGCGCGCCATCTTCGATCTGGATCTGCGTGAGGTAGGTGATCAGGGGCATGGCAGGCTTTGGTGTGGCTCGGGCTGCGAAGCGCCCGATTGTCGCGCCGGCCTCAGACGAAGCGGAAACTCACCGCGCCCAGCGGCCCGTAGTCGGCATGGAAGGTGTCGCCCGCCACCGCGGTGGCCGGGCGGGTGAACGAGCCGCCGAGGATCACTTCGCCCGCATGCAACTGCTCGTCGTAGGGCGCGATCTTGTTGGCCAGCCAGGCCACGCCGTTGCCCGGGTGGTTCAGCACTGCGGCGGCCAGGCCGGTTTCTTCGATGACGCCGTTCTTGAACAGCATCGCGCCCACCCAGCGCAGGTCCACGTCGTTCGGACGCACCGGCCGGCCGCCGAGCACGATGCCGGCATTGGCGGCAAAGTCGCTGATGGTGTCGAAGACCTTGCGTGGCGCCTTCGTGTCGCGGTCGAACTGCTCGATGCGCGCGTCGATGATCTCGATGGCCGGGCTCACCCACTCGGTGGCCGAGAGCACGTCGAACAGCGTCACGCTTGGGCCCTTGAGCGGCTCGCCCAGGATGAAGGCCAGTTCCACCTCGATACGCGGCGCGATGAAGCGCGACACCGGAATGTCGCCGCCATTGGCGAAGAACATGTCGTCCATCAGCGGCGCGAAGTCAGGCTCGTCGATCTGGCTGGACTGCTGCATCGCGCGCGAGGTCAGGCCGATCTTGCGGCCCGTGATCACGCGCCCGTCGGCCAGCTCCAGCGCCACCCAGGCACGCTGGATGGCGTAGCCGTCCTCGATGCTCATGCCCGGGTACCGCTTGGATAGGTGGCGCAACGGCGTGCGCGACTTGCGCGCGTCGTACAGCTCGCGCGCCAGCGCGGCGATGGTCTGCGAATCCAACGTGGTGCTCATGTCTTCTTGGCGAACAAGGGATGCAGGTTGCCCAGCTTGGCGTCGAAGACCTCGTCGCCTTCGTCCACCTGCAGCGTCAGGCCCACCGGCCGCGCGGCCAGCAGCGGGGCCAGTTCCTTGCGCACGGTGGCAGCCAGCGTTTCGCCCACCGCCTTGTGCACCCCGGCGCTGCGGCCCTTGGCCATGCGCACGTTGAAGTAGATGAAGCCGTAGTCGTCGCTGCCGTCGGCCACCGCGTAATGCGCCGCCGGATAGGCCAGCACGCGCGTGCCCCCGGTGGGGAAGACCTGCGCGCCTTGCTCGTCGCGCACCGACAGCATCGCGTCGGCGAGCTTGCGACACAGCTTCGACAGGTCGGCTTCCGCATCCAGTTGCGGGGTGTAGAGCATCACCAGATGGGGCATCAGAGTCTCGTCGCGATGGTGGTGTAGCCCTCGGCCGCCGAAGCCACGGGCTTGGGGATGGCGCGGCCGTCCTGCGGCGTCACTGGCAGTACCACGTTGATCTGCCCGGTGCCGCTGGCGCCGAAGTAAGGCGTCACGATTTCTGCCGGCGCGTCGTAGGCGCTCCAGCCGAGTGCACCGAGCAGCATCGCCGTGTCGTGCATGAAGCCTTCGCCGTGGCCCTTGGCGGCGTACTCGGGCAGCATTTCGCAGAAGGCCTGCCACTCGCCGGAGCGCCACATGCGGATGACCTCGCGGTCCAGGTGTTCGAGGAAGGGGCTCCAGATCTTGAAGCCGAACTCCGGCGCCAGCCCGTTCTGCGCGAAGCGGTGCGACAGCGAGCCGCTGGCGAAGAAGGCCACCGTGCCGTCGTAGTGATCTTCCACCGCGCGGCGGAAGGCCCAGCCCAGCCGCGCGCTGTCGTTCAGGTAGTGCGCCATGCACAGCGCCGACACCGACACCACCTTGAAGTGCTGGTCGGTGTTCATGTAGCGCATCGGCACGAGCGTGCCGTATTCGGGCGCGAGCGTGGTGCGCTCGTGCGCCAGCGTCTCCACGCCCAACGCATTGGCCGCCTGGGCCAGCAGCTGGCCGAGCGCAGGGTTGCCCGGGAACTCATAGGCCATGTTGCTGATGAAGTGCGGCAGCTCGTTGCTGGTGTACAGCCCCTTGAAGTGCGGCGCGCAGTTCAGGTGGTAGTTGGCATTGACCAGCCAGTGCGTGTCGAAGACGACGATGGTGTCCACGCCCAGTTGGCGGCAGCGCTGGCCGATCGCTACATGGCCGTCGATGGCATCCTGCCGCGTGCCGTGGCGCGGGCCCGGCAGCTCGCTCAGATACATGCTCGGCACGTGGGTGATCTTGGCGGCGAGTGCCAACTTGCCCATGCTCAGACCCCCCAATGTGGAATGTGGTGGCTGCCCAGCGACACCGCGACGTTCTTCGGCTCCAGGAACACCTCGTAGCTCCAGGTGCCGCCCTCTCGCCCCGTGCCCGAACCCTTGGTGCCGCCGAAGGGCTGGCGCAGGTCGCGCACGTTCTGGCTGTTGACGAAGCACATGCCGGCTTCGATGGCCGCGGCCACGCGGTGCGCGCGGCCGATGTCCTGGCTCCAGACATAGCTGGACAGGCCGTACTGAATGTCGTTGGCCAGTTGAACGGCGTCGGCTTCGTCGTCGAAGGGGATCAGGCAGGCCACGGGGCCGAAGATCTCCTCCTGCGCGATGCGCATCGAGTTCTTCACGTCGGCAAACACCGTGGGCCGCACGAAGTTGCCTTTGGCGAAGGCGGCCGGCAGCTCGGGCGCATCGAGCCCGCCGGTGAGCAGCGTTGCGCCCTCCTTCGGGCCGAGTTCGATGTAGCTGCGCACCTTGGCCAGGTGCTGTGAGCTGATCATCGGGCCGATGATGGTCTGCTCGTCCATCGGGTTGCCGACTCGGATGCGCTTGGCGCGTTCGGCAAAGCGCTCGACGAAGCGCGGATAGATCGATTTCTGCACCAGGATGCGGCTGCCGGCGGTGCAGCGCTCGCCGTTGTTGCTGAAGATCATGAAGACCGCGGCGTCGAGCGCACGCTCGAAATCCGCATCGTCAAAGACCACGAAGGGGCTCTTGCCCCCGAGCTCCATGCTGAACTTCTTCAATCCCGCGGCGCGAATGATGCGGTTGCCGGTGACCGTGGAGCCGGTGAAGGAGATGGCACGCACGTCGGGGTGGGCGCAAAGCGGTTCGCCGGCGTCCTTGCCGGTGCCGTGCACGATGTTCAGCACACCCTTGGGCAGCCCGGCCTCGGTGGCCAGCTCGCCGAAGCGCGAGATGGACAGCGGCGACAGCTCGCTCATCTTCAGCACCGCGGTGTTGCCGAAGGCCAGGCACGGCGCGATCTTCCAGGTGCCGGTCATGAAGGGCACGTTCCACGGCGAGATCAGCGCGCACACGCCCACCGGGTGGAACAGCGTGTAGTTCAGGTGCGTGGGTGTCGGGTAGGTGTGGCCGTCGACACGGGTGCACATCTCGGCAAAGTAGTGGAAGTTGTCGGCCGCGCGCGGCACCAGCTGCTTGCCGGTCTGGCCGATGGTCTGGCCGGTGTCGTTGGTCTCGAGGGCCGAGATCTCGGCCACGTGCTTGGTGATCAGCTCGCCGAGCCGGTGCATCATCTTCGCCCGGTCGGCCGCAGGTGTGGCGGCCCACTTGGGGAAGGCGGCCTTGGCCGCGGCCACCGCGGCATGCACTTCGGCTTCGCCACCGGCGGCCACCTCGGCCAGCACCTGCTGGCTGGCCGGGTTGAGGGTCTCGAAGCATTCGCGGCTGTGCACCGCCTGGCCGTCGATCAGGTGGGGGATGCGCATCTCAGGATCCTTCGCTCACGATGGCGTTGACCAGCCGGCCCAGGCCCTCGATCTCGCACACCACCGCGTCGCCGGGTACCACGTTGCTCACGCCTTCGGGCGTGCCGGTGAGGATGATGTCGCCGGGCGACAGTGTCATGAAGCCGCTCAGGTATTCGATCAGCGCCGGCACGTCGTCGATCAGGTCGCGCGTGTTGCCTTGCTGCTTGAGTTCGCCGTTGACGAAGGTGCGCAGGCTCAAGCCGTGCGGGTCGGGCACGTCGGTGGCGTCGACCAGCCACGGGCCGAGCACGGTGGCGCCGTCGCGGTTCTTCACGCGCAGGTTGGGCCGGTACCAGTTTTCCAGGTAGTCGCGGATCGCGTAGTCGTTGGCGATGGTGTAGCCGGCGACGTGGGCCAGCGCATCGGAGCGCTTGACACGCTTGGCGTGCCGGCCGATCACCACCGCCAGTTCGCACTCGTAGTGCATGAAGGTGGCATCGGCCGGTCGGCGCGTGCGACCGCGGTGGCCGACCAGTGCGTTCGGGCCTTTCAGAAAGGCCAGCGGCTCGTCCTTGGCACTGAGCGTCAGCTCGTTGGCCAGTTCCTTCTTGTGGTCGGCATAGTTGATGCCCAGCGCGATGATCGTGCCGGGAACGACCGGTGGCAGCCACACCACGTGGTCTTCGGCCAGCCGCGTACCGTCGGCCAGTCGCAAGTGGTCCCCGTCGGCGACGGCGCTGTGAACTGCGCCGGCCCAGGCGATGCGCGCGTGTTTCATGCCGAGGCCTGCGCTACCAGGCGGTGTACCAACGCGCCGATCGGCTCGATCGTGATGCGCACCGTCTGTCCCGCCCGGGCCCGAGGTGCGGCCGGGCCGGCGCCGAGCATCAGCAGGTCACCGCGGGCCAGCGTCATGAAGCTGCTGACCTCGGCGATCAGCCGGGCGACGCCGCGCTGCATGCCGGCGGTGGAGTAGCGCTGCGCCTCGCGGCCGTCGATCTGCACCACCACCTCCAGCGCATCGGGGTCGGGCACGTGGTGCGCGGCCAGGATCCACGGGCCCAGTGGCAGGAAGCCGTCGCGCGCCTTGAAGCGCAGCGACGGCCGGTAGTACGAAGGATGCGGCACGCTCAGGTCGCTGCAGATGGTGTAGCCGGCCACGAAGGCCAGCGCGTCGGTCTTGCGCACGCGACAGGCTTCGCGCCCGATGACGATGCCGAGCTGCGCGCCGACCTCCAGCGCATCCGCCTCGGCTGGCACCTCGACGGCCGCGCCATGGCCGGCCAGGCAATGGCGCGGTTTGATGTACAGCACTGGCGCCTTGGGCGGCGCCTTGTATGGTGGCTGGTGCACCGCGTCGCCGAGCGCGGCCAGCACGTCGCGATGGTTCAGCAGCGTGCCGTAGGCGGTGCCGACAGGCGGTGGCGCGAACGCACCCGTGGCCGGCCACGCCGACCGCGGCCGGTCCTCGGCTGCGACTCGGCCAGTCAGGCAGGCCAGGGCGCCCTCAATCACTAACATGTGTGTGATTTGAGCACACGCCTGTGCCGGATGTCAATCGCCGGCGGTGCCGGGATAACATCGCCGGCATCGAAGTCACCGATGCGCCCCGCCCGCATGACTGCCCGCGACCCGACCGTGCTGCGTCGCAACCTGCCGCTGCTGCTGCTCCAGGCGCGCGAGGCGGTGATGGCGCGCTTCCGCGGCATCCTCAACCGACACGGCGTGACCGAGCAGCAATGGCGCGTGATCCGCGCGCTGCTGGAGGAATCGCCGCTGGAGCCGCGCCAGATCTGCGAGCGCTGCCAGCTGCTCAGCGCCAGCGCGGCCGGCGTGCTGGCGCGCATGGAGGAACTGGGCCTGGTCAGGCGCGAACGCATGGCGAGCGACCAGCGCCGCGTGCAGGTGTCGATCACGCCCACGAGCCGTGCCATCGCGCGACGCATAGCGCCGCTGGCGGCGGCGGAGTACGCGAGCATCGAGCAGGCGCTGGGGCCGCAGCGGCTGGCCCAGGTCTACGCGCTGCTGGACGATCTGCTGGTGCGGCTGGATTCGAAGCCGCAGGACGATGCGTCGGCCCCCTGAGGCCGAGGCCGGCGTGCCGCCGCCGCCCACCACCGGCTGGGCGCACTGGCTGCCCGGGCTGCAGCTGCTGCGCCACTATCCGGCCGCCTGGTGGCGGCACGATGTGGCGGCCGGCCTGGTGCTGACGACGATGCTGGTGCCGGTGGGCATCGCCTATGCGGTGGCCTCGGGCGTGCCTGGCATTCACGGGCTGTATGCCACCGTCGCCGGGCTGCTGGCCTATGCGCTGTTCGGGCCCAGCCGCATCCTGGTGATGGGGCCGGATTCTTCACTGGCCGCGCTGATCCTGGCGGTGCTGCTGCCGCTGTCGGCCGGCGACCCGGCGCGCGCCGTGGCGTTGGCCGGCGCGATGGCCGTCGCCGTGGGCCTGATCGGCATCGTCGCCGCGCTGGCCAAGCTGGGCTTCGTCACCGAGCTGCTGTCCAAGCCCATCCGCTATGGCTACATGAACGGCATTGCGCTGGCCATCATCGTCAGCCAGGTGCCCAAGCTTTGCGGCATCTCCATATCGGGCGACGGCTCGCCGGCGCAGGCGCTGGCCTTCGGGCAGGCGCTGTGGGACGGGCGGCTCAATGTCGCCGCCTTCGGCGTGGGGGCGGCCTCGCTGGCGCTGATCCTGCTGCTCAAGCGCTGGCCGCGTGTGCCCGGCAATCTCGTCGCTATCGCCGGCGCCACCGCCGCGGTGGTGGGATTCGACATGGACGGGAAGCACGGCGTCAGCGTGCTCGGCACGCTGCCGCAGGGGCTGCCGTCGCCGGCGCTGCCGTGGATCGGCTGGGCCGACCTGATGCCGGTGCTGGGCGGCGCACTGGCCGTGGCGCTGGTGGCCTTCGCCGACACCAGCGTGCTGTCGCGTACCTTTGCGCAGCGGCTGCGCCAGCCGGTGGACCCGAACCAGGAGATGATGGCGCTCGGTGCGACCAACCTGGCGGTGGGCCTGTTCCAGGGCTTTCCGATCAGCAGCAGTTCGTCACGCACACCGGTGGCCGAAGCCGCCGGTGCACGCTCGCAGATGACCGGCGTGGTCGGCGCGCTCGGTGTGGCGGCGCTGCTGCTGCTGGCGCCGCAGCTGCTGGAGAGGTTGCCGCACAGCGCGCTGGCCGCGGTGGTCATCGCCTCGGTGCTGGGGTTGATCGAATGGCGCGACCTGCAGCGCATCCGCCGCATCCAGGCCTGGGAGTTCTGGCTCTCGATCGGTTGCGCCGCCGGCGTGCTGCTGCTGGGTGCGATCCAGGGCATCGTGCTGGCCATCGTCGCCGCGGTGATCGAGTTTCTGTGGGACGGCTGGCGCCCGCATTCGGCGGTGCTGGGTAAGGTGCAGGGCGTCGACGGCTGGCACGACATCCAGCGCCACCCCGAGGCGCAGCGCATCGACGGGCTGGTGCTGCTGCGCTGGGACGCGCCGCTGTTCTTTGCCAATGCCGAATGGTTCGAACGCGTGGTGCGAGACACGCTGGCCGGGTCGTCGACGCCGGCGCGCTGGCTGGTGGTGAGTGCCGAGCCGGTGACCAGCGTCGACATCACGGCCGCCGACATGCTGCGCGAGCTGGACGACTCGCTGCAGGAGCAGGGCATCGAGCTGTGCTTCGCCGAAATGAAGGGCCCGGTGAAGGACAAGCTCAAGCGCTTCGGCCTGTTCAGCCATTTCGGGCAGCAGACCTTCTATGCCACCGTCGACGATGCGGTGCGCGCCTATCGAGCAGCGCACCCGGCGGCGCACTGAAGATCTACCGCCGGCGCAAGCCCAGCGCCATCACCGCGCCGACGACCAGCAGCGCGCCGGCCACCTGGATGGCCGAGATCGACTGGCCGAGCAGCAGCCAGGCCATGCCCAGCGCCGCCACCGGCTCGACGTTGAGGATCGGCGAACTGCCGACCACGCCCAGCTTGGGCAACAGCGTGAACATGATCGTGAACGCCGTGCCATACAGCAGCGTCAGCGCGGCCAAGCCCCACCAGCCAGCCACGGCATTGGGCCACTGCAGCCCGCCCAGCGTGAACGTGCCGATCAGCGCCAGCACGCCGACGATGCCCATGGTGATGGCGGTGCGCAGGCGCCCGTCCAGTTCGGCCACCTCGTGCTGCGTCAGTGCGAGCACCAGGCCGAAGGTGGCGCCGGCCACCAGCGCGAATCCCACGCCGGCGCCGATGCGGCCCCAGTGCGCCGGCGCATCCAGCCCGGAGGCCTGGCCGGTCACGTCCAGCGCCAGTGCCAGGCCGAGCAGGATCACCGGCATGGCGATCAGGACGGCGCGCTCCGGTCGGTGGTCGTAGAGGGCCCAGGCGGCCGCGGCCGTCCACAGTGGGTAGGTGTTGAAGGCCAGCAGCGCCAGCCCCACCGGGATGCGCGCCACCGCCGAGTACAGGCACAGGCTCTGGATGCCGACCAGCACGGCGATCAGCGGCATGAACTTGCGCTGCCGGGGCTGGAGCGCCAGCGGCACCCGATTCAGCACGACGATGGCTGCGACCACCGCCGCAGTCGCCAGGCTGCGCACCGCCACCGCGGTGGCCACGTCCACGCCATGGTCCAGCGCAAAGCGCGCGGCCACATGGTTGCCGCCGAACATGCAGGCCAGCAACAGCAGCATGACGAAGGCCCGGGGGCTGATGGTTGGGCTGGGCATCGAAAAGGGCGTGGCGCGCGCGGGACGCGCCACCCTTCATCAGCGCTGCGGCATGTCCTTGACCGAATAGCCCAGGCTGACGGTGGCGTCCTCGGGGATCGGCGGCATCGTGTCGTTCCACGCCTGCCAGGTGTCGCGCATGCCTTGCAGCCGCTCGGGCTCCAGGCCGGCGCGATTGGCGCGCTCGCGCTCGTCATCGGCAATGTTGAACAGGTAGTCGTGGCCGTCCACGCGCAGGTACTTCCAGTCGCCGTCGCGGTGGGCGCGCTGGCCGCGGTGGTTCATGCGCCAGTGCATCGGCCGAGGAAAACGCGCGCCAGCATCGCGCAGCACTGGCAGCAGCGACACGCCGTCCAGCGGGTAGTCGGGGTGCGCGGCCACGCCGGCGGAAGCCAGCAGCGTGGCCGACCAGTCCATCGTCAGGCAGTGCTGGGTGCTGACGCTGCCCGGCGCGACGACCGCGGGCCAATGCGCGATGTAGGGCACGCGGATGCCGCCTTCGGTCAGGTCCATCTTGCCGCCGACCAGCGGCCAGTTGTCGGAAAAGCGCTCGCCACCGTTGTCGCTGGTGAAGACGAGCAGCGTGTTGTCCAGCTGGCCTAACCTGCGTAACGCATCGAGTAGCTGCCCGATGCCTTCGTCCATGTGATGGATCATGCGGCGGTAGGTGTGGATGTTGCCGCCGGCCAGGTGGAACAGGCTGCCCTTCAGGTTGTGCGCCAGCTCGCGGTCGTCGCGCGTCTCCCACGGCCAGTGCGGCGCGGTGTAGTGCAGGCTCAGGAAGAAGGGCGCTGGCCCGGCGGCCATTCGCTGCACCCAGTCCAGCGCGCGCTGCGTGATCAGGTCGGTCAGGTAGCCGTCGGTGGCCCGCTCGGCCGACCCTTCGTACAGGTCGTGCCGGCCGGCCGAATCGGAATGGGTGAAGTAGTCGACGCCGCCGCTCATCGGTCCGAAGAACTCGTCGTATCCGGAGGCCAGCGGGCCGAAGGCCGGCGGGTAGCCGAGGTGCCACTTGCCGATCAGCGCAGTGCGGTAGCCGGCATCGCGCAGCAGTGAAGGCAGCGTCGGGTGCTCGGGAGGCAGGCCCAGCGTGGTGCTGCTGCGGCTCTTGCTGTTGATCGGCTCCTCGGCCGCGCCGCGCAGCCGGTACTGCCAGCGCGCGGTCATCAGCGCAAAGCGTGTCGGCGAACACACCGGCGAATTCGAGTAACCCTGCGTGAAGCGCATGCCGGCCGCAGCCATGCCGTCCAGCACCGGCGACACCGGCCCGAACGCGGCCGCACGGCCGCCATAGCAGCCCAGGTCGGCATAGCCCAGGTCGTCGGCGACGATGAAGACCAGGTTGGGGCGTGGGTTCAGCACAGTATGGATACCGCCTTGGTGTTCAGGTAGGCCTCCAAGGCCTCGCTGCCGCCTTCGGAACCGTAGCCCGAATCCTTGATGCCGCCGAAGGGCATCTCCGCCCACGGCAGCGCCGGCTGGTTGATCCACAGCATGCCCAGCTCCAGCCGCTGCGCCAGCAGGTGCGCATTCTTCAGCGAACGGGTGTAGGCATAGCCGGCCAGGCCATAGGGCAGGCGGTTGGCCTCGGCAATGGCGTCGTCCAGCCGGTCGAAGCCGCGGATCGCTGCCACCGGGCCGAAAGGCTCCTGGTTGAACACCGCGGCTTCCAGTGGCACCTCGTCGAGCACGGTCGGCGCGAAGAAGTTGCCGGCCGAGCCGATGCGCTCACCACCGGCGGCGACCTGGGCGCCCTTGCTGCGCGCATCGTCGACGATCTGTGCCATCGCGCTGAGCCGCCGCGCGTTGGCCAGCGGGCCCATCGCGATGCCTTCGGCCAGGCCGTCGCCGACCTTCAGCGACTGTGCATGCTTGGCCAGCTTCTGCGCAAACTCGGCGCGGACGCTGTTGTGAACCAGGAAGCGCGTCGGCGAGATGCACACCTGCCCGGCGTTGCGGAACTTGGCTGCGCCCGCGCACTTGATGGCCAGGTCGATGTTGGCGTCGTCGGCCACGATCACTGGCGCGTGGCCGCCGAGTTCCATGGTCGCGCGCTTCATGTGCGTGCCGGCCAGCGCGGCCAACTGTTTGCCCACCGGTGTGGAGCCGGTGAAGGTGATCTTGCGGATCACCGGGTGCGGGATCAGGTAGGCCGAGATCTCGGCCGGGTTGCCGTACACCAGGCCGACCACGCCGGCCGGCACGCCGGCATCGACGAAGGCCTGGATCAGCGCCGCAGGCGAGGCCGGCGTTTCCTCGGGTGCCTTGACGATCATCGAGCAGCCGGTGGCCAGCGCCGCCGACAGCTTGCGCACTACCTGGTTGATCGGGAAGTTCCAAGGCGTGAAGGCCGCCACCGGCCCGACCGGGCTGCGCAGCACCGTCTGCTGCACGGCCAGCGAACGCGACGGCACGACGCGGCCGTAGACGCGGCGGCCTTCCTCTGCAAACCATTCGATGATCTCGGCCGACATCGTGGCTTCGGCCTTCGACTCGGCCAGCGGCTTGCCCTGCTCCATCGTCATCAGCGCGCCGATGTCGGCGGCGCGCTCGCGCATCAGCGCGGCGGCGCGGCGCATGATGCCGCTGCGCTCCAGCGCCGGCGTGTCGCGCCACAGTTCGAAGCCGCGCTGCGCGGCGGCCAGCGCGCGGTCCAGATCCGCGACGCCAGCATGGGCCACACGGCCGATTTCCTTGCCGGTGGCCGGGTTCAGCACGGCCAGGGTCCGGCCGCTGGCGGCATCGCACCAATGGCCATCGATGAAGAGTCGGGTGTCGGGATAGCTCATGGGTCGTCGCAGTGCGTTGGGGCGGAGCGCAGCTTAACGCCGAATGGCGGCGACTCTTCCCTGATACTGTGGGTTCGGACTTCGTGGAGTACGACGCCATGCGCAAGGTCTATGTCATCGGCACCGCGTGCACGCCTTTCGGCAGGCACGAGGACAAGTCCTTCCCCGACCTGGCACGCTGGGCCTATGCCGACTTGCTGCAGGATTGCGGCCTGGACGCCGACGGCGCGCGGCTGATCGAACAGGCCTGGTTCGGCAACTGCGGCATGGGGCAGTGGGGGCAGGGCGGCATCCGCGGCCAGGTGGCCTTCACGCCGCTGGTCGAAGAGGGCCTGTTCCCTGAGCGCGTGCCGATGATCAACGTGGAAGGCGGCTGCGCCACCGCCTCCTTCGCCTTCCACGGCGCCTGGAAGGACGTGCTCTCGGGCCAGGCCGAGGTCAGCCTGGCGATCGGCGTGGAAAAGCTGGTCAGCCGCGACGATCCCGAGCGCACTGCTGCGATCTTCGCCACCGGCATCGACCAGCTCGATCGGCAGAAGTGGCTCGACTACTACGCGGCGGCCGGCGCGCAGGCCGGCAAGCCCTTCGAGACCGGGCCGGGCCGCACCGTGTTCATGGACACCTATGCGATGCAGGCTGCGTGGCACATGCGGGCCTACGGCACCACGCAGCGGCAGATCGCCGTAGGCGCGTCGAAGAACCACCACCACGGCAGCCTGAACCCGAAGGCGCAGTACCGCTTCGAAGTCAGCGTGGAACAGGTGCTGGCCGACCGCGAGATCAGCTTCCCGCTGACGCGCGCGATGTGCTCGCCGCTGGGCGACGGCGCGGCCGCCGCGCTGCTGTGTTCGGAAGACGCGCTGGCGAACTTCCCACGCCAAGCCCAAGCCCGCGCCGTGCTCGTGCGCACCAGCCAGCTGTCCGGCGGCAAGTACCGCAAGCTCGACGAGCCGGGGCTGTCGCGCATCGCGGCCGACAAGGCCTATGCACGCAGCGGGCTGAAGCCCGCCGACATGCACCTGGCCGAGGTGCACGACGCCACCTCCTTCTGCGAGATCTACCAGCTGGAGATGCTGCGCCTGTGCGAAGAGGGCCAGGGCGGGCGTTTCGTCGAATCGGGCGCCACGGCGCTGGGCGGGCGGCTGCCGGTCAATGTCTCCGGCGGGCTGGTGTCGAAGGGTCACCCGGTGGGTGCGACGGGCCTGTCGATGGTCTACGAGGTCTGCCAGCAGTTGCGCGGCGAGGCCGGGCCGCGCCAGGTGAAGGGCGCCGCGCTGGGCTTGATCGAAAACGGTGGCGGCGTGATGGGTTTCGACGAGGCGGCCTGCGCCGTGCACATTCTCGAGAAGGCGCAATGACCATCGACTACCGCCCCGAAGATCCGGCCACGCTGGCCAACCCGTACCCGCTGTTCGCGCAGATGCGCGACGAGGATCCGTGCCACTGGAGCCCGCGGCTGAAGAGCTGGGTGCTGACGCGTTACGACGACGTCAAGGCCGTGACGCAGGACGGCCGCATGTCGTCCAACCGGCTGCAGCCCTTCTTTGCCAGCATGCCGAACGAGGAGGCGCGCAAGATCGGCGACATCATCCGCTACCTGTCGCTGTGGATGGTGTTCAAGGACCCGCCCGAGCACACCCGGCTGCGCCGGCTGACCTCGCGCGTGCTGCATGTCAAGTCGATGCAGGGCATGCGGCCGCAGGTGGAGGAGATCGCGGCCTGGCTGCTCGACGGCCTGCGTGGCAAGGACGAGTTCGACTTCATCGCCGAGTTCGCCGGCCCGCTGCCCTGCCTGGTGATCATGGCCATGCTCGGCGTGCCGCGCGAGGACCTGGGCCTGATGAAGCAGCTGTCGGACGACATGGCGCTGTTCATCGGCTCGTCGCGCGTCTCGCCCGAGAAGTACGACACCGCGCAGGCCGCCACGCGCGCGATGGCCGAGTACTTCCGCGCGCAGATCGACGCGCGCCGCGCCGCGCCGCGCGCCGACCTGCTCAGTGAGCTGGTGCACCTGCGCGACGGCGACGACCGCCTGAGCGAGGACGAGCTGGTGGCCACCTGCATCCTGCTGCTCTTCGCCGGCCACGAGACCACCACCAACCACATCGCCAACGGCTTGCTGTCGCTGATGCAGTTCCCTGACGAGATGCGCAAGCTGCGCGCCGACCCGTCGCTGACGAATGCAGCGGTGGAGGAGCTGCTGCGTCACGAAGGCCCGTCCGGTGCGCAGGTGCGCATCGTGCAGGTGGAGCACCAGCGCCACGGCAAGACCTTGAAGGCCGGCGATCGCCTCTTCATGATGCTCAATGCCGCCAACCGCGACCCGCGTGCCTATGCCCAGCCCGATGTGCTCGACATCGAGCGCGACGGCGTGGCCCACCTGAGCTTCGGCTTTGGGGCGCACATCTGCCTGGGCTTCCCGCTGGCGCGCACCGAAGGCCAGGTAGCCTTCCCCGCAGTGCTGCGGCGTTATGCGCAGATCGAGCCGGCCACGTCCACGCAGCAGTGGCTGAATTCGCTGGTCTTCCGCGGCATGACGGCGCTGCCGGTGCGCGTGCGGCCGGCCTGAGCGGCTACTTCATCATCCAGCGCGCGCTGGCGGCTTCCACCAGGGCCGGCAGCGGCGCGCCGCCCTGGCGCAATGCGCGCAACCAGCGGGCGTCGTTGCCGTCAAACAGCGAGTCGCGGATCTGGTTGTTGGCGTCCAGCGAGCGCAGGTCCAGCGCGTGCTCGGCCACGCGAGCCAGGGTGCGGATGATGTCGTCGCGCAGCTTCTGCCGCTGCTTGGTCTTGGGGTCGACGATCTCGCCGTCCAGGCCGAAGCGGCAGGCCTGGAAGCGGTTGTAGGTGTAGACCAGGTAGTCGTCCTCGGCCGGCTCGAAGGGCCGCTCTTCGCGCAGGTAGCGGCACAGGCTCTGCAGGTAGCAGGCCAGCGCCGCAGCCTTGTCCACGGTCAGCGGCGTGTCGCACACGCGCAGTTCGATGGTGCCGAATTCGGGCTTGGGCCGGATGTCCCAGTAGAAGTCCTTCATCGACTGCACGACGCCGGTGCTGGTCATCTTCTGGAAGTACTCACCGAACTCGTCCCAGCTGAGCACGAAGGGCGCGCGCCCCGACAGCGGGAAGGCGAACACCGAGTTCAGCCGCGCCGAGTGGAAGCCGGTGTCCACGCCCTGCACGAAGGGCGACGAGGCGCTCAGCGCGATGAAGTGCGGCACGTAGCGCGACAGCGCATGCAGCAGCCACAGTGCGTCGTCGCCGTTGGGTACACCGATGTGCACATGCTGGCCGAAGACCGTGAACTGCTTGGCCAGGTAGCCGTAGAGCTCGCTGATGTAGTGGAAGCGCTCGGTCGGGTAGATCTGCTGCTCGCTCCAGTGCTGAAAGGCATGTGTGCCGCCGCCGCCGATGGCGATGTTGAGCTTGCGCGCGCCGCGCGACAGCTGTCGGCACAGGTCGTGCAGTTCGTCGCGCAGCGCGGCATGCTCGCGCTGGATCGAGGTGCCGATCTCGATCATGCTGCGCGTGATCTCGGGCTTGACGTCCCAGGCGCCGGGGTGCTTGTCCAGCGCGCGCAGCAGGTCCTGGGCGCGAGGCGTCAGGTCGAAGTCGAGCGTGTCCAGCAACTGCAGTTCGAGCTCGACGCCCATGGTCAGCGGTTCGGAGACGGTGAAGGCTTCAAGCGACACGCGGCATCTCCTCCCGGCATTCGCCAGCCACGCGGCGCAGGCCCAGGTTCAGCCAAAGCGGGCCGCTCAGCTGCATCAGCGCACCGGCCACCAGCAGCGCCTGCATCACCCCCGCGTCGAAGCCGGGCAGCTGCTCGGCCCAATGGAAATTGTGCGCCACCAGCAGCACCGCCAGGCTGCCCATCGGCTGCAGCGCCAGCGTCAGGCCCAGCGCCTGGCGCCAGCCCAGGCCGCTGGGCCGGGCCAGCAGCGCGACCCCCAGGCCCTTGCCGAGCAGCCGTGCGCCGACCAGTGCCAGGACCCAGGGCCAGACCTCGCGCGCACCGTCGAAATCGAACAGCACGCCAAGGCTGATGAACAACAGCACGGTCAGCGCGGCGCCGGCGCTGCCCAGATAGGGCTCGACGGTGAGGCGGTGCCCCATCAGCGCACGCGCGGTCATGCCGGCCACCAGCAGCGTCAGCAGTGGCGACAGCCCCAAATTGGAGGCCAAGGTGGCCGCCAGCATGACCAGCGCGATCTGCAGCACCGGTGCACTGGCGCGCTGCTGGCTCAGGCGCGCCGCGCGGTCCAGCACCCAGCCGCACAGCAGGCCGAGCAGGAAGGAGCCGCAGACCACGAACAGCGCGCTGGCCACCCAGGTGAGTGCGTCGTTTGCCAGCGTACCCTGGCCGGCGAGCGACAGCAGTGGCCACAGCTTCAATGCCAGCATGGCCAGCATGCTGTTCAGCGCGCACATCATCAGCAGCCGCTCGCCGACCTGGCCGCGCGGCCGCAGCTCATGTACCGTGGCCATGGCGATGACCGGCGAGGTGCTGGCCGCGACCATCGCCGCCAGCACTGCCGAAAGCAGCGGCGCACCCAGCGCCACCAGCGCCGCACCCACCGCGAGCGCGGCCAACAGGCCTTCGAGCACGCAGCTGGCGGCCAGCCACGGGTTGTCGATCAGCCAGCGCGGTCGCAGCCGGCTGCCCAACTCGAAGACCAGCGCGGCGATGGCCAGGTCGATGATCGGCTTCCAGCCATCCAGGTCGGCAGGCTGCAGCAGGCCCATACCCATCGGGCTGGCAAACAGGCCGACGAGCATGTAGCCCGCCAGCCGCGGCAGCTTGAACAGCCGGTGCAGCGCGCTGGCTGCCACCACTGCGATCAGCATCACCGCGGCCAGGCCGAGCACCGGGTCGAGCTGGTGCAGGTCAGGCCAGGTGAACCACGGTGCCTGCGGCAGAATGTGGGGGGTGCCGGTTTCGGGCATGGCGGCTGGGCCTTGATCTTGTGGCGCGCGGCAGGCCGTGCGCCATGGTGATCAGGCGGGCCGATGCAAGCGCTGCGAGGGCCCGGCGAACCATGTCGGACGGCGGCACGCCGAGGAAGTTCCCGCTGCACTGCGTCAAGCGGCCCGCCGGGACCTTGAAACAGCACTCACGCCACCCCATCTGGGGGCGCGTATCGGGCGTACACCGCCCTTCTTGAGACAACCACCGATATGAGCAAGCAGACACTTTCCTTCCAGGCCGAGGTCAAGCAGATCCTGCACCTCGTGACCCATTCGCTGTACTCGAACAAGGAAATATTCCTGCGCGAGCTGGTGTCCAACGCTTCCGACGCCTGCGACAAGCTGCGTTTCGAGGCACTGGACAACAGCGCGCTGTGGGAAGACGCGCCCAACCTCGAGATCCGCGTGTTCTTCGACAAGGACGCGAAGACGCTGACCATCCGCGACAACGGCATCGGCATGAGCGCCGAGGAAGCCGTGGCGCACCTGGGCACCATCGCCAAGAGCGGCACGCGCGAGTTCCTGGCGCGGCTGGAAGGCGAGAAGAAGAAGGACGCCAACCTGATCGGGCAGTTCGGCGTGGGCTTCTACTCGGGCTTCATCGTGGCCGACCGCATCACCGTGCTGTCGCGCCGCGCCGGCGCCAAGCCCGAGGAGGGCGTGCGCTGGACCAGCGAGGGCGCAGGCGAGTTCGAGGTCGAAGCCATCGACAAGGCCGAGCGTGGCACCGACGTGATCCTGCATCTGAAAGAGGGCGAGGACGAACTGCTGTCGCAGTGGAAGCTGAAGTCGATCCTGACGAAATACTCGGACCACATCGCCACGCCGATCCGGATGACCAAGGAGGAGTGGGACAAGGACAAGAACGAGTAC
>Ga0105103_10000045_pt1 | contig 53913 bp, 53 predicted proteins | sample PPLLaktember2015_2_FD_79107 | JGI IMG/M metagenome (GOLD analysis project Ga0105103, IMG submission 79107) | Freshwater sediment microbial communities from Prairie Pothole Lake near Jamestown, North Dakota, USA - PPLs Lake P7 Core (6) Depth... | ecosystem: Environmental > Aquatic > Freshwater >...
AGCGAGGGGATGCCAACGTTGGCGAAGTGCAGCGCGATCTGCGCGCCCATCGTGCCCGCGCCGAGCACCGTGACGGAACTGACGTTGATGTGGCTCATCGGCCCAGGCCTCCAATCAGCAGGTCGACCACGGCGTCGGCATCGCCGGCCAGGGCGTACTTCCGGCGGCTCAGCATCCAGTTGGTCGCCATCTCGTCGAGCGCGCCGAAGAAGACCTTGGCGGCGGTGTTGGCGTTGACGTCGCGTCGGAACGCGCCGGTCTCCTGGCCCTCGGCAATCGTCCGGCGGATGAGGCCGAGATAGTCCTGCAGGTGCGTGGACGAGAAGCGCTCCATGAACTTGATCGACTGCCGCAACTCCACCTGGACGACGACGGCGAGGTCGCGGTCGCGTCCGAGACGCTCGAGATGCAGGCGGGCGATGTGGCGCAGCCGATCCACCGGATCGGGTACCTCGGCCAACGCCGCCTTGCCTTCCTCGATGGCGTCTTTCATGGTGCGCTCGAAGATGGAGACCAGCAGGTCGTCCTTGCTGCGGAAGTAGAGGTAGACAGTGCCGGCGGCGACGCCGGCGACGCGGGCGATATCGGCGACCTGCGACTGGAAGTAGCCGTTCTGCGCGAAGACCTTGACCGCGGCCCGCAGGATGGCATCGCGCTTGTCGGTGATGGGGGGCGGCTTCACGGCCGCAAGGCGTCGCGAGGTGGTCGCCGGCATCGGAATGAATGAATGGTCATTCATTTCTGGCGGGCGGTCAAGGATGTGTCTGTCACCAGTCGGCAGTGGGCCGCATCTCTGAAGCATGGGCCTCCTCATCCTGCTTCCCGTGATCGCCGCGCTGACCATTGCCTGCGGCTCCGACACGCCGACGTCCCCGACGCCGGTGGGTGGTGCCTCTCTTTCGGCCGAGGTCAGGGTGGCCATGGAGCAGAGCATCGCCGACGAGTACCGGGCGGAAACCATCTACCAGGGCGTCCTCAACGCCTTCGGGTCCGTGCAGCCGTTCCTCAGCGTGCTGACGGCCGAGCAGCGCCATTCCACCAGCCTGGCCAGGTTGTTCGAGGCCCGCGGCCTGCCCGTGCCGGTCAACGGCTGGACGGTGGCCACGGTGCCGCACTTCCCGACGGTGCCAGCCGCATGCACGGCCGGGGTGGTGGCCGAGCGAGAGAACATCGCGATCTACGACCGGCTGCTCCCGCTCGACCTGCCCGTGGATGTGCGGCAGGTGTTCGAGAACAACCGCGCCGCGTCCCTGTTCAACCACTTGCCGGCGTTCGAGCGGTGCGCCGGATAGAGGCTGTGCCGAAGCGCCGTCATGTCGGGGCGGGCGTGAGCCCCGCGGCAGCCGTGCTATAAGGCAAGGCAAGCATGTCCCGACGAAATACCCGCACCCTGTGCGCCTTTGCAGTTCTCGTGGCCTTTGCCTCCATCGCCACGCCGGTGCACGCCCAGGTGACGACCTGTGCGGTCAGCGGCCAGTACGCGGTGACGGCGTCGCTCTTCTACCCTGACGGGCCCTACCAACTCGGGGGCATCATCGCCTTCTCGCCGCCGGCTTCGTGCGCGGTGGACGCCATCGGCACCGCGCGGATCGACGTGGTGTTCGCCGCGCGAAACGGGGGACCGTATTTCTCATATCGAGAAACCGTTCCCTACCGATTCGATGGAACCTACCTGCGCCTCGGCAACGACCTGGCGGTCGGTGCGCTGTCGGGCCTGGCCGACGGCGTCGCCAACGCGATCGTCATCGTGGCCGGCGACCAGGAACGGGCGTTCGGCCATGCGTTGGCCGGAACGATGGTGCGGCAGACGGTGGCCGGTTCGGGTACTCCTGGCCCAACCGGTCCCGCCGGTCCCGTGGGGCCCATTGGGCCGCCTGGGGTGGACGGGCCGCCGGGCCCAGCCGGTCCCACTGGTGCGCAGGGCGCGGCTGGTCCGATTGGACCGACCGGCCCACCGGGAGCGGACGGAGCCGTTGGCCCGGCGGGGCCGACCGGCGCGGCGGGCCCCGTCGGGCCCGCCGGTCCTGCCGGCCCGATTGGTCCGGCCGGCCCCTTCGGCCCCACGGGCCTGCCCGGACCGGCGGGTCCTGTTGGTCCCGTCGGGCCAGCAGGCCCCGCGGGGCCCTCGGGACTTGGATACGTCTTGCAGGCCGGATCGTCGGCCAACCTGAACCCAGCCGACAACGCAACCTATTACTACGGGTGCTTCCCGAGCGTCGCGGCAGCCACCAGTGCCGCCGCGTCCGCCTCATCGCGCTGCTACATTCCGCGCGCGGGGACGGTCACCGCCGTGGTGTTCCAGTTCTGGAACTCCGGTACCCTCGCATCCGCGCAGAACTCCACCCTCAACTTCCGGCTCAACGGCACGACCAGCACGGCGATCACGACCGCCGCCGTCAACAACAGCGCTGCCACGAGCGGCAGCGCGGCCCTGTCGATTCCGGTTGCTGCCGGGGACTACTTCCAGATCCTGTGGACCACTCCCGTGTGGGCTCCCAATCCTACGAATGTAAGGCTGGCCGTCGTCGTCTACGTCGAGTAACGGCGATCGGGCGGGCGTGACCGGCGTGTGTTAGTGTTTTCGCCCATGGTCGCCACCAACCTGTTCCGCTTCGCACATCGCTCGTCAGTCGCGCGTGGCCTGACCCTGGCCGCGTGCGTGTTCTTCGCCGCGTGCGCCTCCGAACCTGCTGCCCCGTCTGCCCAGCAGGCAATGCCGGACGGCGATGCGCAGGCGCGCTGGTTCGGTCACGTCGAGGCGCTGGCCAACGACAGCATGCGCGGCCGCGAGACCGGCAGCCCCGAGCACCTGAAGGCCGCCCAGTACGTCGCGGACCACTTCAAGCAGGCGGGGCTCGAGCCCGCCGGCACTGCGGGCTACCTGCAGCCCGTCGCCTTCCGCTCGCGCCGCATCAACGAGGCGCAGTCGAGCCTGGCGCTGGTGACCAAGGGCAAGGCCGCGCCCGTGACGCTCGGCGATGAGGCCACGTTCGGCATGCGCATCGACCCGGCGCCCAGCGTCGAGGCGCCGCTGGTGTTCGCCGGCCACGGCCTGCAGATCCCCGAACTGAATCACGACGACTTCGCCGGCCTCGATGTGAAGGGCAAGGTCGTGGTCCTGCTCTCCGGCAGTCCCGCTTCGGTGCCCGGCGCGCTGAGCGCCCACTACCAGTCCGCCGCGGAGCGTTGGAGCACGCTGAAGCGGCTCGGCGCCATCGGCACGATCTCGCTGGCCAACCCGAAGAGCATGGACGTCCCCTGGGAACGCTCGTCGCCCAACCGCCTCAATCCCGCCATGGCGCTCGCCGACGCCTCGCTCGACGACACCGCCGGGCAGCAGGTCTCCATCGCCTTCAACCCCGCGCGTGCGGAGCGGCTGTTCGAGGGCTCCGGCCATTCCTTCGCCGAGATCCTGAAGATCGCCGACGAAGGCAAGGCGCTCCCGCACTTCCCGCTTCCCATCTCGGTTCGCGCCAAGGTGGCCGTGGAGAACCAGGATGTCGAGTCGCACAACGTCGCGGGTGTTGTCCGCGGCAGCGACCCGAAGCTCGCGGGCGAGTTCGTCGTGCTCACCGCGCACCTGGATCACGTTGGCGTGGGCGCGCCGATCAACGGCGACAGCATCTACAACGGCGCCATGGACAACGCGTCCGGCATCGCGACGCTGATTGAATCCGCGTCGGTCATCGCCAGGGCGAAGCCGAAGCGCTCGGTGGTGTTCGTCGCGGTGACGGCCGAGGAGAAGGGCCTGCTCGGCTCGCGCTATTACTCGCTGAACCCCACGGTCCCGCGCGAGGCCATCGTCGCCAACGTCAACATGGACATGTTCCTGCCCCTCTACCCGCTGAAGTCGCTGATGGTGCTCGGCCTCGACGAGTCAGACCTCGGTGACGAGGTGCGGGCCGTGGCACAGGAGATGGGGATCGGCGTGCAGCCCGATCCGCAGCCGCAGCGGAACCGCTTCATCCGCAGCGACCAATACAACTTCATTCGCCAGGGCGTGCCCGCCCTGGCGCTGAAGCTCGGATTCGAGCCGGGCTCGCCCGAGGCAAAGATCGATGCTGACTGGACCCGCGAGCGGTATCATGCGCCGTCGGACGACCTGGCGCAGCCGATCGATCGCGCTGCCGCCGTGGGCTTCACCGACATGATTGGCCGGCTGTCGCTCCGCGTGGCGAACCGCGACACGCGGCCGTCGTGGAAGGGCGACAGCTTCTTCAAGCGCTTCGTGCGGCCGGCGACGACGTCGCCGACGACGGGGCAGTGACCGTTCCGCAGTTCATTCACGATTTCAAGGGAGCAGAACGATGGGAAGGCCGCCGAGGTCGTGAAGGACCTCTACGCCGCGTTTGGCCGCGGTGACGTGCCCGCGGTGATGGGGGCGTTCGATGCCGCGATCGAGTGGCAGGAGGCCGAGGGCTTCCTCTACGCCGAGGGGAATCCGTATGTCGGCCCACAGGCGGTGGCCGAGGGCGTGTTCGGGCGCATCATCGGCGACGTGGACAACTTTGCCGCCCGCCCCGTCAACATCATCGACGGCGGCGACACCGTCGTCGCCGAAGGGCGCTACACCGGGACGTGGCGGGCGACCGGGACGCCGGTGGACGCGCAGTTCGCCCACGTGTGGCAGGTGCGCGACGGCAAGATCGTGCGGTTCCAGCAGTACACCGACACCGGCCAGTGGGCGAAGGCCGCGGGCCGCTAGCGCGGAAGGGAGACCCCATGCCGTTGATCGTTCGCGCGTTCCCCGTCACGCCAGGCCAGGAAGAGGCCGCGCGCCAGTTCGCGGCCGAACTGACCGGCAGCCGTCGGCAGGAGGCCGAGGCGTTCTATCGCCGATTCGGCATCCAGCGCGAGAGCTGGCACCTGCAGGACACGCCGAACGGCACGTGGGTGATTGCCGTCACCGACATGTCGGGTGAAGCCGCGGCGACCGGGCAGGCCTACGCCGCCGCGCAGGCCGGGTTCGAGCGCTGGTTCAAGGATCAGGTGAGGGTCGTGACCGGCATCGATCAGGACAACCAGCCGCTGGGCCCGCCGACCGAGATGCTGCTGGATGTGACGCCGGCCAAGACGGCGGCCCAGCAGGACGTCTGAGCGGCAACGTGCCCGCGCCCGGCTACGTTCCCGCCAACCGACCGGCCATCGCCGTGGTCGGGGCCACCGGCATGCTCGGTGGCGACGTCGCGCGGCAGCTCCTTACTGGCGGTCATCGTGTAGTGGGGCTCACGCGCGACCGTGCGCGTGCGGCGGACCTGGCCTCGCTCGGCGCCGAGATTCGAGTCGCGGACCTCACCGAACCAGCGTCGCTCGCCGCGGCGTGCCGCGGTGTCGATGTCGTCGTGTCCGCGGCGCACGCGATGCTCGGGCGCGGACGCTACACCTCGGAGCGCGTAGACGATGCCGGCCAACGGGCGTTGATCGACAGCGCGAAGGCGGCAGGCGTGCGGCACTTCGTCTACACCTCCGTCCTCGGCGCCTCGCCGGATCACCCGGTGGACTTCTGGCGGACCAAGTTCCACGTCGAGCAGCACCTGAAGGGCAGCGGTCTATCGTGGACCATCCTGAGGCCGGCGGCCTTCATGGAGATGCATGCCCACGAGTTGATCGGGAAGAGCATTCTCGCCGGGGGCACGACGACGATTCTCGGTCGCGGCGACCGCCCCATGAACTTCGTCGCGGTCCGTGACGTAGCGCGGCTGGCGGTGAGGGCTGCTACCGATCCAGCCCTGCGCGGCCAGACCATCGAGATCGGCGGCCCCGAGAACCTCACGCAGAACGAAGTGGCCGCGCTCTACGGGCGGCTGTGCGGGCGCCAGCCGAAGGTGCGGCACGTTCCGCCGGGCGTAGTGCGCGTGCTGGCGACCCTGATCGGGCCCTTCCACCCAGGCATCGCCCGCGTGATGCGCGCGAGCATCGCCGCGAACGGTATCGATCAGAGTTGGGATTCGGGCTCGCTGTTGCGGGAACACCCGATGGAACTGACGCGCCTGGAGACCGTGGCGCGTGAGTTCATCGCGGCTCGGTCCGGCGTGCGCCGCGCCTAGCCCGGGTACCTCTGTCACAATACCGGCCGTGAACTGCCCCCGTTGCGCGAACCCGATGGAGGAGCACACCCTGGCCAGCCACAACGGCCGGACGGTGACGCTCGACCTGTGCGTGCCGTGCCAGTCGTTCTGGTTCGACGCCCGCGAGAGCCTGGCGCTGACCCCGGCCTCGACCCTCGCGCTGTTCCGCGTCATCGGCGACCACACCAGCCGGTCGCACGCGACCGCCGCCGAGCTCGCCAAGTGCCCGCGCTGCCAGGGCCGCCTGCGCCTGACGAAGGACATGCAGCGCAACACCAGGTTCGAGTACCTGCGCTGCCCGAACAACCATGGCCGGCTGATCACGTTCTTCGAGTTCCTGAAGGAGAAGGACTTCGTGCGGCCGCTCACCCCGCCTCAGCTGGCCGAGCTGCGGCAGACCGTGCAGTTCCTGAACTGCTCGAACTGCGGCGCGCCGGTGGATCTCGCGAAGGAATCCGCCTGCGGCCACTGCCGCTCGCCGCTCTCGATGCTCGACCTGTCGCAGGCCGAGGCGCTCATCGAGCAACTGCAGCGCGCGGATCGTTCCGGCCAGCCGGTGGATCCGGCGCTGCCGATGAACCTGGAGCGCGCCCGCCGCCAGACCGAGGCGACCTTCGCAGGGCTCATGCGCGACGTGTCGTTCGCGCAGGACATCTCCGTCGGCGGCCTCGTCTTCGCCGGCCTGCACGCCGTCGGCCGCTGGCTGCAGACGCCCGAAAAGCCGTAACGGGCGCGATCTACAATCGACTCGTCTTGTTCACAGGAGCGCAATCATGGGGCTGATGGATTTCATCAAGGGCGAGCTGCTCGAGGTCATCGAGTGGACCGAGGACTCGCGCGACACGCTGTCATACCGCTTTCCCGACGATGACAAGGCCATCAAGAATGGCGCGCAGCTCATCGTCCGCGAATCGCAGATGGCGCAGTTCGTCTATCTCGGCGAGTTCGGCGACACCTTCGGCCCCGGCAAGCACACCCTGACCACCGACAACATCCCGGTGCTCACCAAGATCAAGTCGTGGCCCTTCGGCTTCAACTCGCCGTTCAAAGCTGACGTCTACTACGTCGTCACGCGGCTGTTCACCGGCAACAAGTGGGGCACGTCCAACCCCGTGATGCTGCGCGACAACGACTTCGGCATCGTCCGGGTCCGTGCCTTCGGCACCTACGATTTCAAGATCGTGGACGTGAAGACGTTCCTGCGCGAGGTCGCCGGTTCCGATCACAACTTCCGGCTCGACGAGTTCGCCGACACGATGCGCTCGCGCATCGTCAGCATCTTCACGGACGCGATCGCGACCGCAAAGATTCCTGTGCTGGACGTGGCGGCGCGCTACTCCGAGCTGGGCGACGCGCTGCTGCCGCTGATCAACCCGGCCGTCACGGCCAAGTACGGGCTCGAGATCAAGAGCTTCATCGTCGAGAACGTGTCGGTGCCGCCCGAGGTGGAAGCGGCCATCGACAAGCGCTCGAGCATGGCGGCCATCGGCAACCTGAACGACTTCGTGAAGTATCAGATGGGCAAGGGCTTCGAGTCCGGCGGTGGCGGCGGCGCGGCGGGCACGGCAGCCGAACTGGCCGTTGGCTTCGGCCTGGCGCAGCAGATGGTGCAGCAGGGCTTTGCCGGCGGACAGGCCACGCCGACGGTGGCGCCCGTGGTCCCGGCAGCAGCCGCGGGCACCGGGCTTCCGGAACTGATGGGGCCGGCGGACGCCGCGACGGCGCTTGGCGTGTCGGAAGCCGACGTGATGGCGGTACTCGAGTCCGGAGAGTTGAAGGGCAAGAAGATCGGCTCGGCGTGGCGCATCTCGCGCGCGGCGCTTGCAGCCTACATGGCCGAGTAGCGGCGGGCCGCACCCTCGTCGAACAGTCACGCGAGCATGTCGGAGCAGATCGCCGCTCTCCAGAAGCACGCCTGTCCGGCGTGCGGCGCGCAGGCCGAATGGAACCCGGGCAAGCAGAAGCTGGTGTGCCCGTTCTGCGGCACCGAGTCGCCGTACGCCATCGATCGCGAGACCGGCAAGGTCGTCGAGCTGGACCTCGTGGCGATGCTTCGCGACCTGCCTGAGGAAGAGCGCGGCTGGCAGGCCGCCACGCGCAGCGTGCAGTGCCAGAGCTGCCGGGCAGTGATGGTGTTCGACGCGGCCCGCGTCGGCCAGAACTGCGAGTTCTGCGGCTCGCCGGCGCTGGTGGACTACCAGGAGATCAAGTCACCCATTCGCCCACAAGGCCTGCTGCCGTTCCGGGTGGATCGCAACAAGGTGCGCGACGACATCCGCGGCTGGTGGCGCAGCAAATGGTTTGCTCCCGGCCGGCTGTCGCGCACGGCGATGGTCGACACGGTCCACAGCCTCTACATCCCCTACTGGACGTTCGACGCCAGGGTGCATTGCCCGTGGGAGGCCGAAGCCGGCTATCACTACTACGTGAACGTGGAAGGCCGCGACAGCAAGGGCAACCGCGTCGTGCGGCAGGAGCAGCGCACGCGCTGGGAGCCGGCGCACGGCGAGATCGATCACGCCTTCGACGATGACCCGGTGCCGGGCACGCAGGGCCTGCCGATGGACATCCTGCGGCAGGTGGAGCCGTTTCCAACCCAGGAAGTCGTGCCGTATGACACGGCGTTTCTGTCCGGGCACGTCGTCGAGCACTACAAGGTGGTGCTGATCGAGGCCGCCGAGCAGTCGCAGCAGCAGATGCACGCGGCGCTCGAGCGCCTGTGCGCGGCCCAGGTGCCAGGCGACACGCACCGCAACCTCCGAATCTTCCCGACGTTCTCCGGCCGCACCTTCAAGCACGTCCTGGTGCCGGTGTGGCTGCTGGCCTACAACTACCGGGCGAAGGCGTTCCAGGTGATCGTCAACGGCTACACCGGCAAGATCGCCGGCAAGTATCCGATCAGCATCTGGAAGGTGCTGCTGGTGATCCTGCTCGTCGCCATCGTGGTGGTGACGGTGATTTCACTGGAGAACTGAGCTCATGGCGATCACGCTGCAGCCCGAGACGAAGACCCGGCTCCTGGCCTCCATCAAACGGTATGTCGCCGAGAACCTCGATCAGGACATCGGCGATCTGAAGGCAGGCCTGCTCCTCGACTACGTGCTCGAGGAGATCGCGCCCAGCGTCTACAACCAGGCGATCCAGGACGCGCAGCGCTACTTCCAGGAGCGGGCGAACGATCTCGAGGGTGTCTGCTTCGAACGGGAGTTCGGATACTGGAAAGACGCGCGCACGAGGAAGCGCTGACGTGGAGATCGTCGTCCTCTTCGCGATTGTCGCGCTTCTGCTGCTGGGACCCCGCCGCGGTGGGCGCCCGCAGGGCCCGCTTGCGGTCCTGGTGGGCATCCTGTTCCTGATCTGGCTCGCGGCGGCCTTCGGGCTCGGCAGCTTGTGGAACGCGGTGGTCGGGCCGATCGCGCAACCGTGAGAGGCTGGTCGTGGGCAAGGTCGCGATGAGGGCGATGGTTCTCGACGCTCCGGGACGTCCGTTGCGGCTGGCGGAATGGCCTCGCCCGGAGCCGGGGCCCGGCGAACTCCTGCTCCGTGTCGCGGCGTGCGCGGTGTGCCGTACCGATCTCCACGTGGTCGACGGCGAGTTGCCTTCTCCTGCATTACCCCTGATTCCCGGTCACGAAATCGTGGGCATCGTCGAGGCCGCCGGCTCCGGCGCCACGCGGTTCGCCGCCGGCGCGCGCGTTGGCGTGCCGTGGCTCGGATGGACCTGTGGCGACTGTTCGTTCTGCCGGGCCGGGGCCGAGAACCTCTGTGCGGCCGCGCGTTTCACGGGCTACACGCGTCAGGGTGGCTACGCGGAATACACGGTCGCGGACGAGCGCTTCTGCTTCCTCCTGCCGGACGCCTACGACGATGTGCATGCGGCGCCGCTGCTGTGCGCCGGCCTGATCGGTTATCGAGCGTACCGGATGGCGGTCGAGCGTCCCTTCGGTGGCGACGCGGTGCGCATCGGGCTCTACGGCTTCGGCGCGGCGGCACACCTGCTGGCCCAGTTGGCGGTGGCCGATGGGCGACGGGTGCATGCATTCACGCGGCCGGACGATCGTCCAGCGCAGGAGCATGCGCGTCGGCTGGGAGCCGTGTGGGCCGGAGGCTCCGACGGGCGGCCCCCCGAGCCGCTCGACGCGGCGATCCTCTTTGCTCCCGTGGGCGCGCTGGTGCCGTCGGCGCTTCGCGTGGTGCGCCCCGGTGGCGTGGTAATCTGCGCGGGCATCCACATGAGCGACATCCCGTCGTTCCCATACGCGCTGCTCTGGCAGGAGCGCGTCGTGCGATCCGTGGCCAACCTGACGCGCGAAGACGGCGACGCGTTTCTCGCCGTGGCGGCTCGCCAGCGGCTCCGCGTCGATGCCACGCCGTACGCGCTCGAGCAGGCCAGCACGGCCCTGAACGATCTGCGCGAGGGCCGCCTGCAGGGAGCTGCGGTGCTCGTCCCGTGACGTCGCTCGATCCGCGGTTCGTGGCGCAACAGCGCGTCGTGGGACGCGTGTTGGTGCTGGCGTTGTCGACCGCAACCATGCTGGTTCTGCTGATCGTGTTCGCGGCGGCCGACTCGCTGGCAACCTGGGCCCGCCTTGTCCTGGGCGTGTGCTGGCTTGCGGCCGTGACCATCGGCGCGTGGGCTGCCGAAAGGTGGCCTGCGCTGGACTACGCACACACCGGATATCAGCTCGATGACGATGGCCTGCAGGTGCGTCGCGGCGTGCTGTGGCAGACCGTCACCCATGTGCCGCGCTCGCGAGTGCAGCACACCGATGTCTCGCAGGGGCCGCTGGAGCGGCGCTATGGGCTCGGGACGCTGGTGGTCTACACCGCGGGCACCGACCACGCGCGCGTCGCGTTGCCCGGGCTGGCGCACGAGGTCGCGCGAGCCCTGCGCGACGAGCTTCGCGCCGAGCGGGTCGATGACACCGTCTGAGCAGCGGCTGCATCCCGCGTCGATCCTCTTCGATACGGCCCGCTATGCGAGGATCTTTGCCGGACCGGCGCTGCTGGCGCTCGTCACGAGCAGCCGTGGCGGCGGGCCGATGGGTCGGTCCGGTTACGGCTTCCCGAACCTCGATACGTGGATGTGGGTGCTGATCCTGCCGAGCGTGGTGCTCTCGGTGGCGCGATACCTGTCGTTCCGGCTGCAGTACGAGCCGGATCAGCTCGTGATCCGCTCCGGCGTCCTGTTCCGGAACGTGCGCCACCTGCCGTACGCGCGCATCCAGAACCTGGATGCGGTGCAGAACGTCTTCCATCGCGCGTTCGGGGTGGTGGACGTCCGTGTGGAAACCGGTGGCGGCTCCGAGCCCGAGGCCCGCATGAGCGTGTTGCCGGTGGCCGCGTTGGACGAGATGCGCGCGCGAGTGTTCGCGGGCCGCGCCCGGCCGGCGGCGACCGAGCAGGCGGCCCCGGGCCTCGCCGAGCAACCTGACGTCGAGACGACGAGCGAGCTGCTGCACCTGCCGCTCCGGGAACTGCTGCTCTGCGGCTTTCTCGAGAACAAGGGCATGGTCCTCGTGGGCGCGGCCTACGGTGCGCTGTGGGAGGCCGGGGCCCTCAACCGCGTCTGGAGCTGGCTGTTCGAGGGCAACGTCGACGCGCGCGGCCTCCTCCGCGAGGTCGTGGCGGCGCTGCTCGGCCGGGGTCCGCTGCCGGTCGGCCGCGTGTTCCTGGCCCTCGGCGGTGTCGCCGTGTTCCTGATTCTCGTGCGCCTCATCTCGATGGCGTGGGCGTTCGTGCGGCTCTACGACTTCCGGCTGACGCGGCGTGGCGACGATCTGCGGGCGACCTTCGGATTGCTCACGCGCGTCACCGCGACCATCCCGTTACGGCGCGTGCAGATCGTCACGATCGACCAGGGCTGGCTGCACCGTCGACTCGGCCGGGCGTCCGTGCGCGTCGAGACTGCGGGCGGCCAGGCCGGCAGCGCCGTGCGCGATCGGGAGTGGGTCGCGCCGCTGATCCGCATCGAGCGTGTGCCGCACCTCGTGGCGGAGATTCTGCCGGGGGTCGTGCTCGGGGACGCACGCTGGGAGCCCGTCCACCCGCGCGCGTTCAGGAGAGCAGTGAAGCGCTCCATTTTCGTCGCGTTGATCGTCACGTTCGCCATCACGGTGGTAATTGGCTGGCGTGGCCTGGCCGTGTCGGTCCCGCTCGTCGCCTGGGCGGTGGTCACGGCCCGCCAACACGTGCGTCACCTCGGTTGGGCTGCGACCAGCGAGTGGGTGGCGTTTCGCAGCGGGTGGCTGACGCGAGGCCAGACGCTGGTGAAGGTGAATCGGATTCAGGCGGTGAGCACCCATGCGTCGCCGCTGGATCGGCGCGCGGCCATGGCACGGGTGCGCGTCGATACGGCCGGGGCCAGCGAGCGCTCGCACAGAGTGGATATCCCTTACCTCGGCGTGGACGTGGCGGAGGCGCTGCGCCAGCGTCTGGCGGCTCACGCCGCGCGCACCACGTTCAAGTGGTGACTGTTAACCCCTCAGTTCACTTGAGTAGTCGTGCCTACAGCTCACCGATCCGTTCGAAACCGGCACAGTTCTCGCGAGTTCGAGCGGATGGAACACTCAACACAAGCGAATTGAGGGATTAGGACCCGCGGCCGACGCCGTCACGCCGGCCCCTGGCGCACTGCTATTCTGACTGCCATGAGTGAGACCAGTCGCTGTCGCGTGTTCCAGCAGCTCCACGTGGCAGGCTGCTTCGTGATCCCCAATCCCTGGGACGCGGGCAGCGCGCGCGTGCTGGCGCAGCTGGGCTTCCCGGCGCTTGCCACCACCAGTTCGGGGTTCGCGTGGTCGCAGGGCCGCCCCGATAACGGGGTTTCGCTCGACGAGGCGCTCGCGCACTTCCGCTCGATCGCGAGCAGCGTGACCGTGCCGGTGAACGGCGACTTCGAAGGCGGCTTCGCCGTGGAGCCCGAGGGCGTGGCCGCCAACGTGGCGCGGGCAGCGGAGACGGGCGTGGCGGGCCTCTCGATCGAGGACTCCACCGGGCGGGCACCGGATCCGCTGTTCGAGTTCAGTCTGGCGGTCGCACGCGTGCGCGCCGCACGTCAGGCCATCGATCGCACGGGCAGCGGGGTGCTGCTCACGGCGCGCTCCGAAGGCTTCATCGTCGGACGTCCAGACCTCGACGAGACCGTGCGGCGGCTCGTGGCCTACGCCGAGGAGGGCGCCGACTGCCTGTATGCACCCGGCCTGCGCACGGCCGAGGACATCGCGACGGTGGTGAAAGCCGTCGCGCCGCGGCCTGTGAACGTGCTCGTCGGGTCCGGCTTCATCACCGTGCCTGAGCTGGCGGCGCTGGGCGTGCGTCGCATCAGCGTCGGCGGCGCGCTGGCCCGCGCGGCGTGGACTGGATTCATGCAGGCGGCACGGGAAATCGCTGAACACGGCACCTTCCGGCAACTCGGCGAGGCGACGCCGTTCGCCGACGTGAACGGCTGGTTCACGAAGCGGGAAGAGTGAGGCTTGGGTCTTGGGCTTCGGCCTTCAGGGCTTCGGCACCCGCAAGGTGGCGCTGATCATCGCGCTGCCGCTGACGGCGTAGACCAGGACCAGCGGGTGCAGCAGCGCTGGCCCCAGCTGGATCGCCCCCAGCCACAGGCGATCGTCGGTACGTTGCTGCAGGACGGCGACCGACAGCAGCGCCACGATCGCGATGCTGGTGGGAATCGGCGTGCCCTCGAAGTACTTCACCTTCCCGGTCGCCTCGTCCGCCAGCTCCGCGGCGGTCGCGTTGAACCGCGCCAGACGGCTGACGCCGCAGACCACGAAGTAGGTCAGGACGAGCACGTCCCATCCTCCGCGCATTCCCAGCGTGTAACCGAGGACCGCCGGCGCCACCCCGAACGAGATGACATCCGCGAGCGAGTCGAGGTCCGCCCCCAGCGTGGACTGACGCCGGCGATCGAGCCGGGCGACGTAGCCATCGAGCACGTCGAGGACGAGCGCGACCGGCAGCAGCGCGAACGCGGCCCACAGTCCCGAGCGATTCCCCGTCGCCAGGAAGTTCAGGCACAGGAAGATGGCGATCGTGCCGCACGCCGCATTACCGATGGTCAGGGCATCGGCCGGCGTGTAGGAACGGAGCATGGACAGGTGCCGGCGCGGCGTTGTCATGCCTCAGCGTAGGTGAGGGCGCACCTGTGGCACAATCCCGGCATGAAGAAGCTCGTCCTTCTGTTCGCCCTCATCATCAGCGCGTCGTGCAGTTCGCCGCAGACGGTCCCGGCTGCGGATCCGCAGGTGTCCGCCTGGCAGCAGCGCGCGCAGGGCATCACCATCATCCGGGACGACTGGGGCGTGCCCCACGTCTACGGCAAGACCGACGCGGATGCGGTGTTCGGCGTGATGTACGCGCAGGCGGAAGACGACTTCAACCGCATCGAAACCAACTTCATGAACAGCATGGGCCGCCTGGCCGAGGCGGAAGGCGAGGCCGAGATCTGGCGCGACCTCCGCATGAAGCTGTTCATCGACCCCGACGACCTGAAGGCGAAGTATCAGTCCAGCCCCGACTGGCTGAAGGCGCTGATGAACGCCTGGGCCGACGGCCTGAACTACTACCTGCACACCCATCCCGAGACGCAGCCGAAGGTCATCAAGCGCTTCGAGCCGTGGATGGCGCTCAGCTTCAGCGAGGGCAGCATCGGCGGCGACATCGAGCGTGTGAACCTGACTCAGCTGGAGGCGTTCTACGGCGGCGCCGCGAAGCAGCAGGTGGCTGATGCGTTCGCGCTCCCGACCAGCGGGGGCGCTGCGGCGGTTGCCTCCGGGCTGACCTACGCCGAAGAGCCGACGGGCTCCAACGGGTTCGCTGTCGGGCCGTCGCGGACCGCGAGCGGCAAGGCCATCCTCTGGATCAACCCGCACACCTCGTTCTTCTTCCGCGAAGAAGCCCAGATGGTGAGCGAGGAAGGCCTGAACGCGTATGGCGCCATCACCTGGGGCCAGTTCTTCATCTACCAGGGCTTCAACGAGCGCGCCGGCTGGATGCACACCTCGAGCGGAGCGGACAACATCGACGAGTACCTCGAGACAGTCGTGAAGAAGGACAACGGCGTGTTCTATCGCTACGGCGGCGAAGAGCGGGCGATGACGATGAAGCGCATCGTGGTGCCGTACAAGACGGCCACCGGGATGGCCGAGCGCGAGTTCACGGTGTACCGCACCCACCACGGGCCGATCGTCCGGGAGGTGGACGGCAAGTGGGTGTCGGTGCGCCTCATGGAAGAGCCGGTCAAGGCGCTCACCCAGTCGTACTCGCGCACGAAGGCGAAGAACCTGGCGGCCTTCCGCGAGACGATGGACCTGCACACGAACTCGTCGAACAACACGGTGTTCGCGGACGCCGACGGCAACATCGCCTACTTCCACGCGAACTTCGTCCCGAAGCGCGATCCGAAGATCGACTGGACCAGGCCTGTCGACGGCAGCACGCCGGCCACCGAATGGCAGGGCGTGCACTCGATCGACGAGAGCCCCAACATGTTCAACCCGCCGAACGGGTGGATTCAGAACACCAACAACTGGCCGTACTCGGTGTCGGGTCCCCACAGCCCGAAGGAGAAGGACTATCCGTCGTACATGGATCGGAGCGGGGAGAATCCCCGCGGCGTGCACGCGGTTCGCGTCCTGCAGGACGCCAAGGGCTTCACCACGGACACGCTGCGCGATGCCGCGTTCGACAGCGCGCAGCCGGAGTTCGAGAACCTGATTCCCGGCCTCGTGAAGGCCTACGACCAGCTGCCGGCCGGCCATGCGATGAAGGCGCGCCTGAAGGATCAGATTGCGCTGCTGCGGAAGTGGGACCTGCGGTGGAGTGCCGAGTCGGTGGCCAACACGCTCGCCGTGTTCTGGGGCGAAGAGCTGTGGCGCCGCTCGACGCCGGAGGCTGCCAAGGCCGGGGTCTCGGTGTACGATTTCCTGCGGAGCAAGACCACACCGACCCAGCGGCTGGACGCCCTGGCGGCGGCGTCGGATCAGCTGGCGGCGGATTTCGGCAGGTGGGACACCCCGTGGGGCGAGGTCAACCGCTTCCAGCGGCTCACCGGAGACATCGTGCAGCCCTTCGACGACAAGGGCGCCAGCATCCCGGTGCCGTTCACCTCGGCGCGGTGGGGCTCGCTCGCATCGTTTGGCGCCCGGCCCTACAAAGGCACGAAGAAGTGGTACGGCACCAGCGGCAACAGCTTCGTGGCCGCGGTGGAGTTCGGTGACAAGGTGTCGGCGAAGGCGGTCACGGCCGGTGGCCTCAACGCGGACCCCAAGTCGAAGCACTTCAACGATCAAGCGGAACGCTACGCCACGGGCAACCTGCGCGACGTGTACTTCTATCGGGACCAGCTGAAGGGCCACACCGAGCGCGAGTACAAGCCCGGGCAATAGCGTCCGGGAACGGAGGAAGTATGAGTGCGGCCGCCGCTGTCGATCGCATTCGCGGCCTGATCGCCGCCGTCCTGCCCCCCGAGTTGTCCGATGCCAGCGTGGTCATCGGGCACCCGGGCGCGCAGGAAGAGTACGCGCTGGGGCTCAGCCTGTTCGTGCTGCAGATCCGCGAGGATGCGACCTGGCGCTCGCATCCGGGCCGCGCCACGCAGTCGCTGATCGAGGTGGACCTCCTGGTGTCGTCACACTCGCCGCCGGAGCGCGGCTTCGAGGGCATCCGGCTGCTGGAGATCGCGTCCGAGATTCTGCGGACCACCCCCGAACTCGGCTCGCTGTCGGCACATGTGTCGGCCGAAGTGCTGCTGCGCGCCCCGTCGCTGGACGAGATGGCCTCGCTCTGGCAAGCGATGGGCACGCCCATGCACCCGAGCGTGCTGTGCGTGGTGCGCGTGGCCGTCAACGCGGCCACCGCCGGCCTCGATCGAGAGCAGCCGTAGCCGTCGATGCCGCTGGGGCTGCTGAACGCGTTCGCGCCTCTCGTGTTCGCCCTGGCGATCGGTCTCGCCGCCTCCCGGCGCCGCCTGGTGCGCAGCTTCCTGCGCGTCAACGCCACGAGCGAAGCAGACGCCATCACCCCGGCGACGCGCCTCGGCGGGGCGTTCTGGATACGCCGGCTCCGGCGCGCGGGCGTGCTGCACGTCGCGCCGTCGGGCGCGCTCTGGCTCGATTCACGGGCGTGGGCGGCCTATCGAGGAATACGCCGCACGCGGGCTCTCGTCGCCGTGATGGTGGCGCTCGTCGCGCTGCTGCTCGTGATGCGCTCGGCGTGGTGACATACTTCAAGGCTCACCCATGGCCCTCACCGCCACGATCTACAACCTGGACATCGAACTCGCGGACATCGATCGCGGCGTCTACGAGACCCTGGCGCTGCGCATCGCCCGTCAACCCTCTGAGACGGCGGAGTACATGCTCACGCGGGTGCTCGCGTACTGCCTGGAATACACCGAAGGCATTGCCCTGACGGAGGGGGTGGCTTCCGGCGACGAGCCAGCGGTGCTCGTTCGCGATCTGACCGGGCGGATCACGGCCTGGATTGAGGTCGGCATGCCGGACGCGAGCCGCGTTCACCGGGGCAGCAAGCGGGCGGGACGGGTCGCCGTCTACACGCATCGCGACCCTCGGCAGCTGCTGGCCCTCTGGGCGGGCGAGCGCATCCACAACGCGCACGACATTCCCGTCTACGCCTTCGATCGCACCCTCATCGAGGAGCTGGCCTCCCACCTCGAGCGCCGGTCGTCGCTGTCGCTGTCGATCACCGAGCGCGAGTTGTATCTGGAACTGGACGGCCGGACATTCTCGACGACCATCGCCGAGCACCGCCTGACTGACGCGAACGCCTGACCCACCTCGGCTGCGTCCGGTCGGCGGCGTCCTCGCCGGCGCGGCCCCAGGGGGCGGAACCCCTGGAATAATCAGACCAAAGTCTGCCTCTCAGATGTCTGGGTTTTTCGACCGGCTCACCAGACCTGCAAAATGGCCATCCTTGCCCGTTCGCCGCGGTTGGAACGACTCATGCAATGACCCGCACCGAGAGCCCAGACCTTGCCGGTCTGGGCTCAAATTGGGGAGGTCGCTTCATGCCTGCGTCGCTCGTCGTCCATCATCAGGGAGTCGTGCTGCCCCGTCTCCAGTACCCGACGATTCGGACCGCCGCGCGAACGGCCCTGCGCTTCGCGGAATCCGGGGTGGCCATCCCAGCCATCGTTGACGATCACGATGAGTTGATCTGGGAGTACCCCGGTGGGGATCCACAGGCCGAGGCGGCGGCTGCCGCGCTGGTCCAATTGCGGGCGCTGGCCGGCATGAAGAAGGGTTGAGGAGAGCGACCAATGGCTAAGGAGATGTCGATGACGGCGACCGATCTGGGGCATATCAGCCCGTGGAACCAGGTGATTGCGGAGCGCTACGCGGCGGCGACCGAACGGATGCTGCTCGGAGCCTGTGGCCCGGCGCGGGTGGTTGGCAACCGACGGGACGAGGCGCTGATCGCGGACCGGGAGCGGCGCGCCGCCGAAAGCAGGCGCCGCAGCGCCGCCTGATCGCGTCCTCCAGCGCGGTGCTGCAGGCGAGTTCAGCCGATCCGGAGCGGCGCCACTCTGGTAAGCTTCCCGGCCATGAAGCAGAACTGGCTGGCGTTGCTCGTCGTTCTGGTCACCCTGGTACCCGTGGCTTCCCAGACGCCGGATGCGGCGCGCCAGTTCGTCATTGATCGTGCCAGGGCGCTCGAACTGAACACCCCCTACGTGCCGCCTCCCGGCGACCCACTCGAGCACTACACGTCTGGCTACGCGAAGGTGATGTGCTCGGCCGTCTTCATCACCGGCCTCGACCCCGACTTCGCGCAGGAGCACGTCGGCTATTTCACCGGCCCGTACGAGGCCCGCGCCAAGGTCAGCAAGCCGGTCATCGACCGCGTCAACAAGGCCGTCCACATCACGATGCCGAACGGCGTGACCCGCACGGCGAAGTACCTGGGCAGCCAGGGATGCGTGGCGCTGCCGATCGGCAAGACCGACGTCAGCTTCACACCCGTAGCGGTGAAGAGCACGCTCCCCGATCCGATGACGCAGGACTGGCCCATGGGCGATCGGCTGCCCGCCACGCCGCTGCCGCCCGAACTCGACGCTGCCAAACTGAAGCAGGCGGTGGACATCGCCTTCGATCCCGAGGGCTTCACCGCCGCGTTCGTGGTCACCTGGAAGGGCCGCATCATTGCCGAGCGCTACGGGCCGAACATCACGCCCGCCACCCCGCTCGAGAGCTGGTCGATGGGCAAGAGCCTGACGGCGACGCTGATGGGGGTGCTCATCAAGCAGGGCGTGTACGACCTGTGGCAGCCGGCGCCGATTCCCGAGTGGCAGGCGCCGGGCGACGCCCGCGCGAAGATCCGCATCGCCGACATCCTGCACATGTCGAGCGGGCTGCGCATCAAGGCGCCGCAGGATCCCGACTTCGATCCCAACGGCACGTACCCGGATCACCTGTATCTCTACACGGCGGCCAACGACTCGTTCAAGTACGCGGCGACACGTCCCCTGCAGTGGCCGCCCAACACCGTCGGCCGCTATCGCAACACCGATCCGGTGCTCATCAACTACCTGATCCGGCTCGCCCTCGACAAGAACAAGGAGCCGTACCACGCGTTCCCGCAGAAGGCGCTGTTCGACAAGATCGGCGTCCGCAACATGGTCATGGAGACCGACCCATACGGTAACTTCCTGACCCAGGGCTACGAGCTGGGTTCGGGCCGCGACTGGGCGCGCATCGCCAACCTCTATCTTCAGGATGGCGTGTGGAATGGCGAGCGGATCCTGCCCGAGGGTTACGTGAAGTTCGTCAGCACGCTGGCGCCGGCATGGGAGGCCGATCGCCGGCCCATCTACGGCGGCTTCTTCTGGCTGAACGGCGAGAGCTCGTTCCCGGTGCCAAAGGACGCGTACTACATGAGCGGCGTCGGCGGGCAGTCCACGCTCATCGTGCCGTCCCACGACCTGGCCATCGTGCGCCTCGGCCACTACAAGGGCGCCGGCCCCGGTGGGCGCGCGCTTCGCAAGGCCATCGCCGTGCTGATGGAGACGGTGCCGGCGGGGAAGCGCTGAAGAGCGGGTCCGGATATCCGGTGTCCGGTATCCGGTGTCCGGTATCCGGTGTCCGGTGTCCGGTGTCCGGTATCCGGCAAACGGCAGACGGCAGACGGCAAACGGCAGACGCGAGACGGTAGACGGCAGACGGTAGGCGGGCGGAACAGCGCAAGGCACAAGCTCCCGACTCCCGACTCCCGCCCCACGACCCACGACTCAAGACTCAAGACTCAAGACCCAAGACTCAAGACCCAAGGAGTCGGCCATGACCTCGACGAGATTACGACTCGCGGCTGCGGCGGGGATTCTGGCGTGCCTGCCACTCGGGCAGATGATTGCGGCCGAGCGCTCGATTGCCGCGATGGCGTCCGCGGCCGACAGCTTCCTTGCCGAACTCACACCCGAGCAGCGCCAGCAGGCCGGGTTTCCCGTCGCCTCGGACGAGCGGATGCGCTGGCACTTCATTCCCAACGAGATGTTCCCCCGCAAGGGTGTGGCCCTGCGTGCGATGACGCCGCCGCAGCGCGAACGTGCGATGGCGCTGCTGCAGTCGGGCCTCAGCCAGCGCGGCTACGTCACCGCGACGGCGATCATCGAGCTCGAGAACGTACTCCGCGAGATCGAGAAGAGCGCGCGCTTCGCCCGCGATCCGGTGGACTACCAGTTCACGGTGTTCGGCACGCCGGGTGCGAAGGACGCGTGGGGCTGGCGTGTGGAGGGGCATCATCTGTCGCTGAACTTCACCATCGCCGGCGGCAAGGCGGCGGCGACCTCGCCCACGTTCACCGGCTCCAACCCGGCCGAGGTCAGGGACGGCCCGAAGAAGGGCCTGCGCGTGCTGGCGCCGCTCGAGGACCTGGGCCGCGCGATGGTGATGTCGCTCGATGCTGGTCAGCGCAGCACCGCGATGCTCGACGCCACCGCGCCAGGTGACATCGTCACGATGAACAAGAACGACATCTCGCCGCTGGCCCCGGCCGGCGTGCCGGCGTCGGCGATGACGGCCGATCAGCGGGCGGCGCTGATGCGCCTGATCGAGGCCTACTCCTCGGTCGTGGCCGACGACCTGGCGGCGGATCGGATTGCCAGGCTGAAGACGGCGGGCATCGAGAAGATCGCGTTCGCGTGGGCGGGCCCGGTGGAGAAGGGCGCGAAGCACTACTACCGGGTGCAGGGCCCCACGTTCCTGATCGAGTACGACAACACCCAGAACGACGGCAACCACGTGCACGCGGTGTGGCGCGACTTCCAGGGCGACTTCGGCCGCGACCTGCTGCGCGAGCACGTGAAGGCATACGTTCACGAGTAGGCCGCCGAATCCCCCAGCGCGGTGTAGCGGGTCCCCACGTTGGTCCGCAGACTGGTTGGTCGGCCGGTCAACCACACCTCCGCGGCGACCAAGCGCTCGCACAACCTCGCCAGCTGTCACTGCGGCGCTGCGATTTCATCGGCTCGCCCTGCCGCGATCGCGCTGCGGCACGTCAGCGGCGTGTCGCGGAGTCGTTACAGGGCCGCCATCCGTCCGACACACGGGCTGTGTAGCGTAGGGCCTTCTCGTAGCTCCTGACGAAAGGTTCCCCATGAAAAGAGCCGCACTGGCCATCTTCTGCGCCGGATTGATTGGCGCCACGGCATCGCACACCACATTCGCACGAAACCTGGACGACCGTGACGGCCAGCGCTGGCAGGACCGGGACGACCGCGACGACGACGATGAAGACGACGACCGCAAAGGTCGGCGCGGCTGGAGCTTCCAGCGCGTCGGCACCTTCGCCAACTACAAGAACGCCTCGATCGGCGAGACGACCGTCTCGGAGATCGTCGCCGCCACCGCCGACGGCAAGACGCTGATCTACACCGACGCGGATCGCGGCACGATCGGGTTCATCGACATCACCAACCCCGCGGCGCCCACGGCCGGCGGCACCGTCGTCCTCGACCCTGATCCGGCTGACGACGTGGACTACTCGCCCACCTCGGTGGATGTGCTGCGCAACCAGTACGCAGTGGTCGCCGCCGACACGAGCGCGTCGAAGAAGAACGCGAGCGGTGAGCTGCTGGTCATCGACCTGGCCACGCGGGCGACGGTGGCCCGCATCGACCTCGGCGGCCAGCCGGACTCGCTGAAAGTCTCCCCGGACCATCGCTTCATCGCCATCGCCATCGAGAACGAGCGCGACGAGGACCTCTGCGTGGGTGGCTCGCAGAACGACCGGCAGGTCGTCGGCAGCAACCCGGGGGCGGGCCAGACCACGGCCGCGTTGTGCACCGCGGGCGGTGGGGCCGTCGGCGTCATGCCGCAGAATCAGCTCGGCAACCCGGCTGGCTACCTTGCCGTGATCGACACGGCCGGCGCTCCGGCATCGTGGGTACGTCGCGACGTCGATCTGACGGGCGTGGCAGACCTCTTCCCGGACGACCCGGAGCCCGAGTTCGTGGACGTCAACCAGAAGAACCAGGCGGTGGTGACGATGCAGGAGAACAACCACATCGTGATCGTGGACCTGCCCAGCCGCACGGTGGTGGCCGACTTTCCGGCGGGCACGGTCGACCTGACGCAGATCGACACGGTCCGGGCCGGCAGCGGCGTGCCCAACACGATCGACCTCGTCAACAGCGCCGCCGGCCTACGGCGCGAGCCCGATTCGGTGGCCTGGGTGGGCCAGCAGATCGCCACCGCGAATGAAGGCGACCTCGTCGGGGGAAGCCGCGGCTTCTCGATCTTCAACATCGACGGGTCGGTGGCGTTCGACAGCGGCAACACGCTCGAGCACCTGGCGGTGCGGTTCGGTCACTACCCGGACCGCCGCTCCAATGCCAAGGGCAGCGAGCCGGAGGCGATCGCGGCAGCGAAGTTCGGCCCGAACAACATGCTGTTCATCGGCTCTGAGCGTGGCAGCTTCGTGGCGGTCTACAGCCTCGACAAGCAGGGCCGGCCCGAGTTCTCCCAGTTGCTGCCGGCGCCGCTGGGCCCGGAGGGGCTGCTGGCCATCCCGCACCGCAACCTGCTGATTGCGTCCGGCGAAAACGACACGCCGCCCTACGGCGTGCGGTCCTCGGTGATGATCTATGAGCTGAAGCCGGGTGCGCCCACCTACCCGCAAGTTGCCTCGCTCGACGACGCCGCCGGCACACCGATCCCCTGGTCGGCCTTGTCAGGCATGACGGAAATCCCGGGTGAGCTCCAGAAGGTGCAGGCGGTGTGGGACTCGTTCTACACCCCGACCCGAGTGTTCACGATCGACGTGTCGAGCAAGCCCGCGGTCATCACGAAGACCCTGACGGTGGCGCGTCCCTCGACCAGCCCCTTCTACGATCCCGAGGGCCTGGCCTACGCGCCGGATGGCTCGCTCTGGATCGCGAGTGAAGGCAACGCAGACGATAGCCGTCCGAACCGGCTGATCAAGGTGGACCCGACCACCGGCGTCGTGCTGGATGAGGTGGGCCTCCCCGCCGAGGTGCTCGCTTGTCGTGCGGACGAGCGCGCCAAGGCCGCGTCCTCGACGCCTCCGCCTCCCAACGGCACTGGTACCTTTGGCTCGGGTTTCGAGGGCCTCGACATCCTGCCGACCGGCAACGGCACCTATCAGATCTTCGTCGCGCAACAGCGCGGCTGGAACTACACGACGTCTGACTCGTGCGCGCGCCTGGATGATGACCAGACCGACGGAGGAGTCGGCGGTGGCAGCGCGGCCGAGCCGACGTGGACGCGCATCTGGGTGTTCGACCCGCAGACGCGATCGTGGAACCGCGCGCCGTACGAACTGGCGCCCAGGCCGGCGAACGCGGCGTGGGTGGGCCTCTCCGAGATCACCCTCGTGGACGACGGCTGGGTCGTGATCGAGCGCGACAACCTGACCGGCGACTTCGGCGTGTTCAAGACGCTGGCGCACCTGCCCCCGACACCAGGCGCCGATGGCGCGTTCACGCGCGACGAGAAGGCCGTCTACGACCTGCGCCCGCGCCTCACCGCCAACGGCGGGTGGATCACCGACAAACCCGAGGGCGTGGCGGTCCTGCCCGACGGGCGCCTGTTCGTGGTGACGGACAACGACGGCGTCGACGGCTGGTCGGGCGAGACGTGGTTCCTGCGACTGGGGCACTATTGGCGGCTGTTCGAGTAGCCGCGCGGTGATCCGCGATCCTGATGGGGTGATTCAGCGGCGTGGCGTTTGCCGGCGCTGGACCGACCCCGTCAGGGCGTGAATCGCGACTACCGGGTGCAGGGCCCCACGTTTCTGATCGAGTACGGCAACCACGCAGAACGACGGCAATCACGCGCACGCGGTGTGGCGGGTCCCCAGGTTGGTCCGCAAACTGGTTGGTCGGCCGGTCAAACACACCTCCGCGGCGACCAAGCGCTCGCGCAAACTCGCCAGCCTTCGCTGTGCTCAAACATGCCGAGTCGGGCGCTGCGGCGTGTTTGTCCGAGATGCGAACGGCCGACCTCCAACAGTTTGCGGACCAACCTTGGTCCCGCGACAGCCCGCGGCTTGCACCGCAGGGCCGCCAGACGAGTCCGTCTGGTCCCCAGCGCGGCGCGGGCGGGCCGGCCGGCCCGACTTGGGAGCGACGCGATGGGCGTCAGTACGAAACCCGGTCGCCGATCGCGAGGAGTGCACGCGCCAGCTCCGCCTGCTTGCGGAGTGGCGCGTTCCAGGTCAGAAGGCAATCCGAGCGAGCGACGACCGGGTTTCGAGCGTCGTCTCCCGGAGGGTCGGGTGGTTCGCCCGCGCCGCGCAAGCCGGACCAGCCGACCCGTCTCACGGAGCAAGTCTCGTGTCGCTGAAGCAGGCGTCCGACGTCGCTAATGCTGCGGAATCGAAGTCGTCCCCCCACGCGCCGGCACCACGGTCACGGTGATGCTCGACGGGTATTGCGTGGAGTGGTGCACGACGTTCCGCGCCACCACCGGCTTGCTCTCGTCGTAGTTGTTCCCGCCGGTGTTCATGTTGCGATCGAAGCGCGGGAAGTTGCTGCTCGACACCTCGATGCGCAGCCGATGCCCGGCGGCGAAGTAGTTGCTGGTCGTCAGTGGCTGCAGGCTCACCTTGTAGACCTTGCCTTGCTCCATCCACACCGGCGGCTTGTCATAGCCCTCACGGTAGCGCATCCGCTGGATCGACTCGTCCAGGTTGTAGGCGCGCCCGTCCGGATAGACGTCCAGCACCTTCACCGTGAAGTCCGTGTCCTTCGCATCCGACGAGACATACAGCGTCGGCGTGATCGGGCCACTCACCTCGGTGCCCTCCTTGAACGGCTCGGTGGTGTAGACCAGGATGTCGCTGCGCGCCTCCATCCGGCGCTGATCGAACGAGCCAGCCTGGATGGCGTTGCCCGTGCAGCACACGTTGCCCCCGTATGAGGTGACAGGGTTGAGCGGGTCGTAGACGAATGTATCTGGTGCGTCGGTGGCCGGCGCCGCCGCGTCGAGCTTGCCATCACCGTACAGCGAGTTCGCGCGCCCGCCGCTGGAGAGGTAGAACGTCATCGGCTTCGCGCCCGCCGGAGGCCATGTCTCCGCCGTCTGCCACTTGTTGAGGCCCATCGTGAAGTAAGTGACCTTCGGCAGCGTATCCAGGCGCGTCTTCGCGTCACCCTTCAGGAATCTGTCGAAGAAGCCGTAGACGATATCCTCGTAGTCGAGGCGCGCATCGCCCATGCTGCGGTCGCCGACCACGGTGTCCGCGGTGGCGCGCGTGAACGAGCAGTGCGCCACCGGAGCGATGATTGCCCACTGCTGCTCCGCCACCTCGCGGCTGGCGGTCCTGCGCACGTGGTTGAACATCTCGAGATTCGGACCCACCGAAACGTCGTACCACGACATGAACCAGAGCCCAGGCACGTTCAGCGGCATGGTGTCGTGCCACAGCCCGCCCTTCGACCAGGCCGGGTCGTTGGGCGTGCGCCGCACCATGGCGCCGCCGGTCGGCACCGCCATCTTGTCGGCGAAGATCCCCTTCGGCCCTTCCGCCGCCTTCAGGATGTCCTCCATCGGCAGCGTCCACAGCATCTTGTCCCAGTCGACGGGCGGCATCTGCGGCGCCAGGTCGAACAGACGCGACGCGGCCACCAGATCCTCGCGGCTCGTCTCCATCGGGAACTGCGGACGAATCTGGTTCTGCTCGCCGTAGAGCCAGGCGATGAACAGCATCTGCGTGGCGCCGCCGCGGTACCAGTTGCCCTGCTCCCAATAGGGCCCCACCCGTCCCACGCCCGCGCCGAATCCCTGCACGTTCATGGCCGCGAATCCCGGATGTCCCAGCGACGCCACGGCGGGCTGCCACTCCGCCGTCGATGAGCAACCCGTGGTGCCCACCTTGCCGTTGGACCACGATTGCCGGCCGAGCCAGTCGATGGCGTCGTAGCCGTCGGTGATGGGCGCACCCAGGATGTCGTAATTGCCTTCCGAGAAGAAATGACCCCTCTCGTTCTGCACGACGTAGGCGTAGCCCTTCTTCACCACCATCAGCGCGGTGGACATGTCGGCGGGCACGCGGTTGCGCACGTCCCAGTAGTTGAAGTTGTACGGCGTCTTCGAGAACACCACCGGCACCGGTCCAGTGGCGTCCTTCGGCCGGTAGATGTCCGTGGCCAGACGCACGCCGTCGCGCATCGGCATCATCACCTTGCGTTCGACGACGGCGATGGACTGCAGCTCGCGCTCGAGGTCCTTGCGGCGCTGCTGTTCGGCCGGCGAGAGGCCGGGCTGCTGGGCCGGCAGCCAGGCCGCGGCCGTCAACGAGGCGACCACGAAGGCGAGGACGAATCGGCGCGATGAAGACCCGAGGCGTGCGGTCATGCGGGCCGCCCCCTGTGCGGCAAGCACGATTATCGCGCCAAGCCGCGGGTCGGCCAACCGGATATAATCCGCGCGCCATGCGGCCCTTCATCATCTCGGCTGTCCTCGTCCTGTCCGTGTGCACCGTCGCTCCGCGGGCCCAATCGCCGGCGTCGCCGAAGGCAGGGGCGCTCCAGTCCGACCTGGCCGCGCAGTTCGTGCGGACGCTCGATCGGATTGCCGCCAGCCTCGACGGCGTGGTGGGCTACATCGTCACGGACCTTACCACTCAGGAGCGGGTGGCCGCCCGGCTCGAGCGGGAGGTGTTCCCGACGGCATCGGCCATCAAGCTCTCGGTCCTCTACGAGTTGCTGAAGCAGTTCGAAGCCGGGACGGTGGCACTCGACGCCCCCGCGCCCATCAATCGCGCGCAGCTCGTGGGCGGCACGGGTGTCCTGCAGCACCTGACCACCGCGTCGTTGTCACTCCGCGATCACGCGACGCTGATGATGATGGTGAGCGACAACTCGTCCACGAATGTGGTGATTCAGTCGGTGGGGATGGACAAGGTGAACGCGCGCATGACCGCGCTCGGTCTCGGCGACATCCGGCTGCGCCGGCTGATGATGGACGCCGCCGCGGTGAAGCGCGGCGACGAGAACGTCGCGAGCGCGCAGTCGCTGGCGAAGATGGCGGAGCTGCTGTGGCGGGGTGAAGGGCTGAAGCCCGAGAGCCGGGACATCGCCCTCGGGATGCTGAAGCTGGTGTCGGGATCGATTCGTCAGGCGGTGCCGTCCCGCGTGCCGGTGTACTCGAAGACCGGGAGTCTGGACGGCGTTCGCACCGAAGCCGCCGTGGTGGCGGTCGACGGCCGCCCGTTCTCACTCGCGGTGATGACGACGTACCTGGGGCAGGACACCGAGGGCGGCCGAGTCATCCGGGAGATGACCGAGGCGGCATACAGCCACTTCGACCGCCTGGCGACCGGCGGCGTCTACGGGCGGAAACCGTAACCTCGACCGCGCCAGCGAACGTCATTTCCACCGCATCAGAATCGTCTCTCGCTGAAAGACCCGCACGCCCGCCCAGGTGAGCGCCACGTTCGCGAGCACCAGTGCCAGCGCCGTAACCAGGAGCGCCGGCAGCCCCAGCAGGAACTGCCCCGCGAGTTGTCCCACGAAGAGCCCGGTGATCGGCAGGATGATGAACCCGCCCAGTTGCTGCGCGGTGCGGGCGTCGTTCACCCGGGACGAGACGATCGCGGCCAGCATCAGCGCGGTCCACGACACCAGCGGCCCGAGCAGCCCGTAGAGCAGCAACGTCCGCGGCCAGAACAGCGTCTGCCAGACGCCACGCTCGCCCCAGAGCGCCATGCCGCCGAGATAGACACCGAACGAGGCGAGCATCAGCAGCATCGACAGCCCGAAGGGCGCCATCGCCTTCGCGACGAGCAGCTCCGTGGTCGTGAGCGGCGTGGCCAGCAGCGGCTCCAGCGCGCGTGCCTGCTTCTCGCCAATCACCGCCTGCGCCGCCAGTGACAGCGATCCCAGCACCGGGACGATGAGGCTGAACATCAGAAAGTGCTGCAGGACCAACGCCTGGGCCTGGCCGGCCGGGTCGAGCGTAATCAGTCCCGGGATCGTGGTCACGGCCGCCGCCGCGAACTCGGCGAACTCCGAGTCCGCCAGCGATTCGCCGGTCAGACGCGGCGTGATGACCAGCAGGAGGAACGCCGGCAGGCTGAGGCCCAGGACCATCGCGACCGCCGGCAGGATCAGACCGGGCTGACTGCCGATCTCGTCCACATCCTTGCGGACCAGGGCCGAGATGCGGCGCCAGCCGTCATGCATCGGCTTGCACCAGTGCCAGATACGCGTCTTCGAGCGAGGCGTCGCGGGGTTCGACCCGCGTGATGCGCGCACCGGCGGTGACCAGCGCGGACACCATGTCAGGGACGTGGCGAGGACTGGCCACGCGCAACACCAGACGTCCGCCCTCCACCGATACGACCGAAGCATTCGTGCGCGGAATCACGGCGGACCAGCGGGCGGCGTCACCTTCCACCTCCACCACGACGGTCCCGCCGCTCCGCTGCTCGCGCAGTCGTCGAGGCGTGTCGCAGGCGAGCAGCCTGGTGTTGAGCACGGCGATGCGGTCCGAGAGTTCCTCCGCTTCGGCGAGGTTGTGCGTGGACACGAGCACGCCTCGACCCTGGGACCGTAGCCGCCCGATGAGGTCGCGTACGTGGCGCGCGTTGGCGGGGTCGAGACCGGACGTCGGCTCGTCCAGCAGGACCACCGGCGGGTCGTGCACCAGGGCTCGCGCGATCGCGACCCGCTGCTTCAGGCCCTTGGACAGCGCGCCGGCGCGTTCGTCCGCGCGATCGTCGATGCCGACGTCCTGCATCACCGCGGTCACGCGCCGGGCGTCGTCGGCCACGCCATGCAGGCGGGCATAGGTGAGGAGATTGGCGCGCACCGTCAGCCGCTCCCACAGTCCGGGCGCTTCCGTCAGCAGCCCGACGTGGCTGCGGATCTGGTCCGCGCTGCCCGCCGTGAGCGCCGTGCCGGCCACCATCACCTGGCCGCTGGTCGGCATCAGCAGAGCCGCGAGCATGCGGAACGTGGTGGTCTTGCCGGCGCCATTCGGTCCGAGCAGCGACAGCACCTCGCCCGCGTGGACGGACAGCGACAGGTCGGCGACAGCCAGGCGGTCGTCGAAGCGGCGGCTCAGGCCGGACGTGCGGACGACCTCACTGGTCATGCCGCCATCATTGTCGCATCGCGGCGACGCTAGGGGTTCTGGAGGGTGGCCTGAATCGAGTTGAAGAACGTCTCGGCGATCTTCTGGTAGCCGATTTCGGTGGGGTGGAGGCCATCCGTGCCGATGTAGAGGGTGACGTTGCTGACGAGCGCCTGGTACAGATCCACGAACACGGCATTCTCGCCGGCGGCGACCGACCGCAGGCGCGCATTGTAAGTGGCGATCCAGTCAGCGGGCAGCGCGTTCCTTCCGCCAGGGCGAGGGGGAGTGAGACTGGCGATATACACCCGTGCCCCGCGGTTGCGCGCTTCCTTGGCCATGGTCTCGATGGCGCTGGCCGCCGGTCCGACCTGATTGACGCCCAGCGCGAGGTCGTTGTAGCCCTCGAGGAGCAGCACGACCTCCGGGCGCACCGCGGATAGCACGCCCGGGAGCCGCGTGGCGCCTGTCGTCGCCCGCTCGCCGGGAACGCCGGAGCTCGCGACGGAGATGGCGGTCTGCTGCGTGATGTAGCGCGTGCGGAGCAGCGCCTGCAACTGCGTCGGATACGACGCGCTGGGGACCAGGACCAGCTTGAACGACGGAAAGCCGTCGATCGCCGTGCCCCCGGACGTGGGCACCGTGACCTCACCGGCCGTGGTGCTGTCGCCGAAGGCCAGGAAACTGGTGCGCTGCAGGGTGGGGATGCGAGCGACGCTCACCGAGAATCCACAGACCGCCTGTCGGCTGAGCGAGTCGCTCGCCGTGCAGCTGACGTTGGTGGAGCCCAGCTGGAAGGTGGCTCCCGAGGTCGGCGTGCAGGATACCGTGACCGGCGCCAATCCTCCGGACACCGTTGGCGCGGCAAACGCCACCTGTGCAGTGCTGGTCGTCGTACTGGCCGAGATGTTCGCCGGGCACACGATCGTTGGGCCTGCCACGACGTCGCCGCCACTCCCCCCGCCAGGTCTGGATGGGGAGGTGGGCGTGTCCGAGCCGCCGCAACCGGCAGCGAGCGCCGCGAGGATCAGGATGGCAAGCCTGGCCGTCATTAGCTGAGCTGTTCGATTCTATCAATCAGAATGCGAATTCGTAGCAGCCAGGAGTGATGAGGACACGGTGTGTGGACGGAAACGAGAGGCTGGACGGCGCGACGACCCCGGCTGCCCGGAATTGCACGGTCCGGATCTTCTCGCCGTCGGCATCGTAGACGTAGGTGAACGGCTGCACGAAGGACAGCCAGAGAGCCCCCTGCGGATCCACGGCGGCGGTGCGGATGACGGGGGGGACCAGCGGCGCCTCGCGCGCATCCACCGTGCGCGTTGGCCAGCGCTGCGGCAGCGCGGACACGATTGGATCCAGTGCCCGCCCCTGGACGATCCGCTCGAAGAGCAGCTCACCGGAGGCGCTGTACTTGCGGAAAGCGGGCGTGCCGGCCAGGAAGACGAAGAAGAATCCGCCGTCGCCGTCGGGCAGGGCCAGGCCCGCGTTGAGCGCGAGGTGCAGTTCGCGATCGTCCTCGTGACCCGTGGTGCGGAGCCGGCCCATGCTGCGGAGCGGTGTGCCGAGCGGGCTGTACTCCGCGAGGAGCCAGCCCGAGTCGGGTTCACTGAGGATGACGGATGACCCTGTGTACACCAGGCTGCCGACGCCGCTCAGGACCAGCGAGCCGATCGCCACGCGCGCGGCGGTGCGGCCGGCGCGGGTGAACCCTCCCACCCGAATGCCGGCAGGACCGAACACCTGGATGCGCTCGCGCCCGCCAGGAGCGTCGGCCACGGCGAACGACCCGTCGGGCGCCACGTCGAACGCGCTCGGCTCGAGCAGGCGGCCGGGCTCTCCGCCGATCTCGACCAGGGTCCTGAAACTCCGGTCGCCGGCGTTCACCGTGTGGACCGAGTGCCCGCGGCGATCGAAGACATAGGTGGGGCCTTCGGGGATGCGCTCGCAGCCGGCCGGCTCGCGAAAGCGGCCCATGAGGTCGGCCGGCAACGCATCGACGCTGGAGAGCACCTCGACGCGGCCGGGGGATTGGGGAGGCGTCGCCGGCGACTGAAGAGGAAAGGCAGAAGGCCGCGCAGAAAAGGCAAAAGGCAGAAGGCCGAAGGCAAAAGGAAAGAGGCAAGTCAGGAAAGTGTGTGCCTTCACTGGCTTGCCTCTCAATTCTCGACCTCGTGGGGTGTCCTGTTCCGCCGCAGCCTTTCGTGGGCCGTCTTCCGCCTTTTGCCTTGCTCGATCAGTAAGCAGCGGTCTCCTTGATCGCCTTCAGCACGTCGGCCGACTGCGGCAGGATTTCGCGTTCGAGGTCGGGTGAGTAGGCGACGGGGCAATCCATGGCGGCGACGCGGCGCACCGGTGCGTCGAGTTCGCCGAAGAGCTCGTCGGCGATGCGCGCCGCAATCTCGGCGCCGAAGCCGCACGTCAGCGTGTCCTCGTGGGCGATGACGACCCGGTTGGTCTGCTTGACCAGTTCGGCGATGCCGGCCCAGTCGTAGGGCATGATCGTTCGCAGGTCGAACACGGCGGCGCTGATGCCGTCCTTCTCCGCCTGCTGCGCGGCCAGCAGCGACCGCTGCACGAGTGCGCCCCAGGTGAGGATCACCACATCCGTGCCCGGCCGGCGCAGCGCGCCCTTGCCGAACGGAATCATGAACTCGTCGCCGGGGTAGGCGCCCTTGTTGTAGGTCTGCCGGTAGAGGTGCTTGTGCTCCAGGAACATCACCGGATCGTCGCAGCGGATGGCGGTGCGGAGCAGGCCGGCGGCGTCCACGGCGTTCGACGGGAACGCGATGCGGATGCCGGGGCAGTGGGCGAAGATGCTGACGCCCGACTGGCTGTGGTACGGCGCCCCGGTGATGTAGCCGCCAATCGGCACGCGCACCACCATCGGGCACGAGAAGTTGTTGCTCGAGCGGTAGCGCAGCATGGACATCTCGTCCTTCAACTGCATCATCGCCGGCCAGATGTAGTCGAAGAACTGGATCTCCACGACCGGCTTGATGCCGCGCGTCGCCATGCCGACGGCGCGGCCGATGATGTTGGCCTCGGCCAGCGGCGAGTTGAACACACGCTCGCTGCCGTACGCCTTCTGCAGGCCGTGCGTCACCTTGAACACGCCGCCCTTGCCGGGCACCGTGGCCAGTGCCTCCTCGCGGCTCGCGTCGGCCACGTCTTCCCCGAAGATCACGATGCGCGGGTTGCGCGCCATCTCGCTCTTCAGCGTGCGGTTGATCGCCGCGACCATCGTGTCGGGCTTGCCGGCTGGCTGCTCCGTCGTCTCGAACGCGGAGGACGTGGGATCCACGTCGGGTGAGAAGACGTACCACCCGGCGGTCTCGGCCGGCGGCTTCGCCGCGGCGAGCGCGGCATCGGTGGCGGCGAGCACCTCCCGATCCACGTCGGTCGCAATCGCCTCGAAGTCGGCGTCGGTGGCCAGACCTTCGGTGGCCAGGAACGCTCGCATCCGCGTCAGCGGATCGCGCTTCGCCTCGGCCTCGCGCTCCGCCGCCGGCTTGTACAGCCGCTCGTCGTCCGAGAGGGAGTGGGAGTAGGGGCGGATGACCTTGGCGTGGACGAAGGCAGGCTTGCGCTCGCGGCGAATGTAGGCGACCGCTTCGCCGACCGCGCGGTAGCTTTCGAGGAAGTCGGTGCCGTCGCAGCGGATGACCTTCAGGTGTGGGAACGACTCCACCAGTTGCGAGACGTCGCCGCCGGCGGTCTGCACCTCGACGGGCACCGAGATGGCGTAGCCGTTGTCCTCCACCATGAACAGCACGGGCGTGATGCGCGTGCAGGCCGAGTTGAGCGCTTCCCAGAACTCGCCCTCGCTGGTCGCGCCGTCGCCGATCGACATGTAGACGACTTCGTCGCCGCGGAACTTCGACTCGCGATCGGGGATGGCGGTCACGCGCTCGTAGAGCATGCCGGCCTCGGCGCAGCCGACGGCCTGCAGCGCCTGGGTCCCGGTCGGGCTGCCCTGCGAGGGGATGTTCAGGCTCTTGTGGCCCCAGTGCGACGGCATCTGGCGACCGCCGGAGTTGGGATCATCCTGCGCGCCGACGGCGGCGAGCAGCATCTCGAGCGGCGTCATGCCCAGCTGGAGGCACAGCGCGCGATCGCGATAGTACGGATAGAACCAGTCGTAGCCGGCGCGCAGGTGCATGCCGGCCGCGGTGAGCACCGCTTCGTGGCCGGCGCCGCTGATCTGGAAGAAGATGCGGCTCTGGTTCTTGAGCTGTATCTCCTTGTCGTCCAGACGACGCGACAGGAGCATGGTGCGATAGGCGGCGAGCAGATCCTCGCGCGTCAGACCGTTCCATTCACGTGCGCGCGCCCCTTCGGCACGGGCGTCGGCGACGGGCGTCAGGGTGGAAGCCTTCATGACGCCGAAATTATACCATCCGGTTCCGGTGCTATAATCCGCGCCAATCCACACGGAAAACGCATGAATTCACCCACTGTTCGCCTGCATCGCTGGGACGAGATCGCGCTCGAGAAAGTCACCGAGATGATCTCCCGGAAACTGATCACCGGGGAGCGCGAGATGATCGCGCACATCCATCTCAAGCGCGGCGCCCTCGTGCCGATGCACTCGCATGAGAGTGAGCAGATGACCTATGTGTTCCAGGGGGCGCTGAAATTCCTCATCAATGGCGAGGAGATCACCGTTCGCGAAGGCGAGGTGCTGCACATTCCTTCATGGGTGCCGCACCAGGCCGAAGCCCTGGACGATACATTCGAAATGGACATCTTCAGCCCGATCCGCCACGACTGGCTGGATGGGACGGATACCTACTTTCACAACAAATGACATTCGGCGACGTGAGGAGAGGCCCGCGATGAGCGTGCTGGTCACCATCGGTGCTCTCGCGCTCGTCGCCCTGTGGGCGATGGGCAGCTACAACAAGCTCGTCGGCCTCCGTAATCAGGTCACCAACGGCTGGCGCCAGATCGACGTTCAGCTCAAGCGGCGTCACGATCTGATCCCCAATCTGATCAACACCGTGAAGGGCGCGATGGAGTTCGAGCGCGACACGCTCGAAGCCGTGGTCGCGGCCCGCAACCGCGCGGTGGCCGCCTCGGGTCCGGCCGATGCCGGCCGCAAGGAAGGGGAGCTGTCCGCGGCGCTCGGGCGCTTCTTTGCCCTCGCGGAGAGCTATCCCCAACTCACCGCCAACCAGAACGTCCGCGCCCTGCAGGAAGAGCTGACCGGCACCGAGAACAAGATCGGCTTCGCCCGCCAGTTCTACAACGACATCGCGACCAAGTACAACACCGCCACGCAGGTGATTCCCGGGAACATCATCGCGGGGTTCGCCGGTTTCAAGGCGGCCGAGCTCTTCGAGATCACGAGCGAGGCGGAGCGCGCCGTGCCGTCCGTGGACCTGTCGCTGAAGAAGGGCTGACGCCCTGGCCCTTGCGCCATGAACCTCTACGAGCAGCAGGCTCGTAACCGCCGCCGCACCTGGCTGGTGATGGTGGTCTTCGTCGGGCTCGTGCTGCTGCTCGGCCTCCTCTTGGACGCCGCCTCCTATGCCGCCGAAGGCCTCTTCGTTCCCGTCGGCACCATCGTCGCGCTGATGTACAGCGGCAGTACCGCCGCGTATTCCTACTTCAAGGGTGATCGGGCGGTGCTCGCGTCGACGAGGGCGGTGGATCTGGCCTCGGCGATGGCGGCCGATCCGTCACGCCTCGCGTACCGACAACTCGACAACGTCATCGATGAAATGGCCATCGCATCGGGTCTGCCGCGACCGGCGGTGTACATCGTGCCGGATCGCGATCCCAATGCGTTCGCGACCGGTCGCGATCCCGGCCACGCGGCCATCGCCGTCACCGAAGGCCTGCTCGACACGCTGAGCCGCGAGCAGTTGCAGGGGGTCGTGGCGCACGAGATGTCGCACGTCAGGAACTTCGACATCCGGCTGATGACGATCGTCGCGGCGCTGGTTGGCGCGGTGGCGCTGCTTGCCGACTGGTCGGCCCGTGGCTGGCGTTACGGCGCGTTCGGCGGCAGCGCGCGGCCGTCGCGTTCCGGCCGCGGCAAGGGCGAGGGCGGGGCGACGGCATTGCTGCTGCTGGCGGTGTGGCTGGTGGCGATCGTGCTGGCGCCGCTCGTGGCTCGGCTGCTGGCGATGATGGTGTCGCGCCAGCGCGAGTTCCTCGCCGACGCCTCGGCGGCGGAACTGACACGCAACCCCGGCGCGCTTGCCGATGCGCTCGAGGCGATCGAGAGCCGTGTCGAGCCGACCACGGCGATTCACCAGGGCAGCGCGCAACTGTGCATCGCCGATCCGCTCGGCCGCACGGTCAATGAAGGGCACGGCCGCTGGGCCGACCTGTTCGCGACGCATCCCCCGATGCACGAGAGGATCGACGCCTTGCGCGCGATGGCGTTCGAGAAACGCTGAAGGGGTCGTGAGTCTTGGGTCTTGAGTCTTGGGCTTGGGGCTTGCGTCTCCGGGCACCGGAGCGGATGCCGGACACCGGACACCGGATCCCGTTCAGTGAATGTGTTTCTTCCACTCGCGCTTCCACGCGTCGTCGTCCGACTTGCCGCCCGAGTAGACGTCGAACTTGCTGCGCGCGCGGCCCATGCGCCAGCGCAGCCAGCGATACTTCAGTTCGTCGAGCGGGCGTCCGCGCAGGAAGCTGAGGTAGAGATAACCGACCACGAGCCCGCCCAGGTGCGCGGCGTGCGCGATGCCGCCGCCGGGACCACCGAACGACGAGACGAACGCGATCGCCCCGACGATGAGGACGAAGATGCGCGCGGGGATCGGGAAGAGGAAGTAGAAGTAGATCGTCCGGTGCGGGAAGTACATCGCCCAGGCGAGGAGCAACCCATAGATCGCGCCGGACGCGCCAACGGTGACGGAGTAGTACACGCCGTCCGAGAACAGCGCGAGCAGCAGCGTGGTGGCCGCCGCGCCGACGCCGGTGATCAGGTAGTACTTGGTGAAGAAGCGCGTGCCCCACGTGCGCTCGAGTTCGGTGCCGAACATCCACAGCGCCAGCATGTTGAACAACAGGTGACTGAACCCGCCCGTGTCGTGCAGGAACATGTAGGTGAGCGGCTGCCACAGGGCGAAGCCGGTGAACACGTCCCGTGGCGACAGCCCCAGCCCCAGCGTCATGGCGGGAACGATCAGGTTGAGGATCCAGGCGACGACGTTGGTGATGAGCAGGATCTTGACCGCCGGAGTCAGGGCTCCGGGGCCAAGCTGATAGGACGATGAAGAACCGTACCGCGGCACGGGGGAATCGTACTACGACAGGGTCGACGGCGCGGCTTCGGAGTCTTCGGCGTCGGGCAGGGCGCCCGCGAGGCCGGCCGCGAGCAGCGGGACCAACGCGAGCCCGAGCAGCGCGGTGTTGATCCCCCAGCGATCCGCGGCGAGGCCAATCACCGGCACGGCCAGGCTGCCCATGCCCCAGGCGAACCCCATCATCAGCGACGACACGGTGGCGGCCCCGGCCTTCGTGACCGACTGCGCGTAGGTGACGCTGACCGGGAGCGTCGACTGCAGCAGCAGCCCGCCGATGGCGAGCATCGCGGTGAAGCCCCACGGCGAGAGCGTCGGCGCCAGCGCGAGGAACGGCACCGACGCGACCAGCGTCGCCACCATCACACGGCGAGCGCCGAAGCGGTCGGACAGCGGACCACCGAAGAAGCCGCCGATACCGCTCGTCAACAGGTAGACGAACACGGCCGCGCTGGCTTGATCGATCGACAATCCGCGTCGCGTCAGCAACGTCGGCGCAAAGGTCATGAACCCATAGGACGTCGCGGTGCGCAGCACGACCGTGAAGTAGACGAGGGCCAACGGCACGGCCGCGGGGCGTAACGAAGCGAAGCTCGAGCGTTCGTGTGCCTCCGGCCTGGACATCGGCGGCACCTGGCGCAACGTCCACGACAAGGCGAGCACGCCGGGCAGCATGATGAGCGGCGACCACTGCAATCCCATGCGGGCGATCAGTGGGACGAACACCAGGGGCGAGAGTGCGAACCCCAGCGAGCCGCCCGAGATGTGCGCCGACATCGCCAGGCCCTTGCGATGGTCCGCGAGCCGGTAGACCAGTGCCGCCGCCGGCGGGTGGAACGCCGCGCCGCCCAGCCCGCCGAACACGAGAATCGCGCCCAGCATCAGGGTCGAACTCGAGAGGCCGATGAAGCTGAGGATGGTCACCGCGACGATCGGCCCACCGAGGATGAGCGCGCGCGGCTTCCAGCGATCCGCCAGCGCGCCGAACCCGAGCTGCGACACCGAGTTGGACATCTGGAAGCACATCGCCAGCGTCCCGGCGGTGGCCAACGACAGATTCAGGTGCGGAATCAGCAGCGGCAGCAGCGGTGCGTACATGTTGGTGTAGGCGTCCACGACGAGGTGCGTGGAGGCCACTTTCCAGATGCGGACGTCCAACCCGAGCAAGCCGCGTTTAGTCTCCAGACCGCCTCCTGATACGCCGCCGCACCATCGCGATGGCTTCCGCCAGTTCGGGAATGCGCAGGGCGGCCGAGGCGGCGACGAGCGCGCCGACCGCGAGCGCGATGACCAGGGCGAGCCGCAGCGCCTGCAACGGCAGGCTGTCGCCGGGCAGCCACTGCAGCAGCATCCGGTCCGCGCCCCATGCCACGACCGCCATCACCAGCGAGGCGGCGAGCACCCGGACGAAGCTCAGCGCGATGGTGCGCCCTTCGATCCCCGAGAGGCGCTGCCGCAGCAGCCACAACTGTAACGCCGCATTCAGCAGCGCAGTGATGCTGGTGCCCAGTGCCAGGCCACGGTATCCCAGCACATTCACGAGTGCCAGATTCAGCAGCACGTTCACCAGCACGGACGCCATGCTGACCATCACCGGCGTGCGGCTCTGCCCGAGCGCGTAGAACGTCGGCGAGACGATTCTCACCACCGAATATCCCAGCAGGCCGAAGGCGTAGAAGCGCAGCGCGGATGCGGTGTTGGCGGTATCCGAGACGGTGAAGCTGCCGTGCTCGAAGATCACCCGGACGATGGGCTCGGCGAGGACGATCAGCCCGAGCGTCGCGGGCACGTTCAGCAGCATCATCAGCCCGATGGCGTGCGCGATGGTTCCGCGCACGCGGTCGAACTGCTGCGCCGCCACCAGCCGGGACACCGCCGGCGTGGACGCGGTGGCCACCGACACCCCGAAGAGGCCAATCGGGAGGTACATCAACCGGAACGCGTAGTCGAGCCACGACACGGCGCCCGTGCCCTGTCCCGTGGCGAGAATCGTGTTCACGAACACGTTGATCTGGGTCGCGGCCAGACCGACCGTGCCGGGCCCCATCAGCAGCAGCACGCGCCGGAGCCCTTCATCGTGGAGGTCGATCCGCGGCCGGTAACGGAACCCTTCGCGCGCCAGGGCGGGCCACTGGATGGCGACTTGCGCCAGGCCCCCTGCCAGCGTGCCGAGTGCAACGATCACGATCGGCGCCACGCCGAGCGTGGGCGCCCAGGGGACCAGCGCCACCACCATCACGATGCTCGCCGCATTGAAGGTGGCGGGCGATACCGCGGGCAGGAAGAAATGCCCGAGCGCGTTCAGCATGCCCATCACCGCCGCGGCGATCGCCACCAGTGTCAGGAATGGCAGCACGATGCGCGCGAGCAGGATGGTGAGTTCGAGCTTTCCGGGCACCTCGGCGTAGTCGCCCGAGAAGAACCGCACCAGCGCCGGCGCGAAGAAGAAGCCGAGCACGACCAGCACGCCCGTGACGAGCGCCAGGCCGTTCAACACCGAGTTGCCGAGTGCCCACGCACGGTCCCGACCGCCCCGCGTCAGGTAGGCGGTGAAGGTGGGCACGAAGGCGGCGCTCATCGCCCCTTCGGCGAACAGATCACGGAGAAGGTTGGGAACCCGGAAGGCGACGCGAAACGCGTCCATCGCGTCGCCGGCGCCGAAGTAGTAGGCGAGAACCTGTTCGCGCACCAGCCCGAGAATGCGGCTGGTCATGGTGGCGAGCCCGGTCACGCCCGCGGAGCGGGCCAGGCGGGGCGCTGAATCGGGCATCGGGCACCGGAAGCGTAGCACGCGGGCCGACGTGCCCGCTCGGTCGCGCGGCGTCCCATCGCCAATGGCGCGGCCCAAAAAAATGAGGCCCCACCGTCGGGTGGGGCCTCTAGGAGGATGGTGAGAGGCTGACTAGGCCTTCAATAAGGATAGACGATACGTTCCGGCAAATGGTTCGGTGCCGGATCCGAATCCGTCAGCGGCTCAGCCGTGCCTTGACGGCGTCGCTGACGGCCTTGCCGTCGACGCTCTTGCCGCCAAGCGCGGCCATCACCGCCTTCATCACCTTTCCCATTTCCTTCGGACCGGTCGCCCCGGTTTCGGTCACAGCCTGCTCCACCGCCGCGGCGATGTCGTCGGCGGAGGCGGCTGGAGGCAGCAGCGTCTCGAGCACCTCGATCTCGGCCTGCTCCTTCGCCGCCAGCTCCGGCCGGTTGCCGGTGGTGAACTGCTCGATCGAGTCGCGCCGCTGCTTCACCAGCGCGCTCACCACCTGGAGCTCTTCGGTCGGCTCCAGCGCCCGTCCCTTCTCGATGCTCTTGTTGGTCAACGCGGTCTTGAGCATGCGGAACGTCCCGAGTTTCACCGTGTCGCGCGCTTTCATCGCGACCGCGATATCGGCGCTCAGTTGCTGTTCGAGTGTCATGGAAACCTCTTTGAACTAATGGTCCATCGCGCCGTCGCCCAGCGTCAGGTGCCACTGGTCACCGGATTGATAGAAATCCTTCGGTACGTCGACGGCGTTCACCTTGACGATGACGTTGACGTCCGACTTCACGGCGAAGAATCCATGGCGGCGCAGCAGCCGCCGGAACTCGGCGTGCGTCGCGTAGCAGCGGATCTTGTCCGAATCCTCGAGGCGGGCTTCGCGATCCACCCAGCCGGCGAGCGTGGCGACGGCCCGCTCGTCCGAGGGGTCGGCCAGGAAATCGACGATCTGCGTGACCCGGCCCTGGGGCTCGCGGAGGTGACGATAGACGATGTATCCCGCCACCTCGTCGCCTCGCCGCAGCACCGCCGCCTGGTATCGTACATGCGGCGGCTCGATGAACTTCCAGTTCAGGTAGCGCGAGTCACGGCGCACCGCCAGTGCCAGCGAGCCTCTGACGCGCTCCCACAGGCCATCCACGCTGCTGTCGAACCGGCGTACCGCCTGCACCTCTTCTTTCAGCGGCTGCAGGCGGGAGACGAACCGCACCACCGGCAGCGCCAGCGCCGAGACCAGGCGATTGACGGGAACCGGCCAGTTGGGCCGTCTCAAGGCACGACGGCTGATGGGCTTGACGAGGCACGCCAGCGTCACCGTCCTCGGCCACCGCAGCTCGTCGAGGCGCTCGCGGGTGGCGTCCGAGAAACCCGCGCTGAATGCGACGCCCGTGCCGCGGTCCCAGGCACGCAGCAGTGCGCCGCCCAGGCCCTGGCGCTGACGTTCCCCAACCACGAGGGGCCCGGCGCTCCAGGTGCCCGACACTTCCTCGCCGCGGACCGAGACGCGGACCGGCGTAAGTGGGCAGGCAGCGATCAGCGTGGGGCCCTCTCGGACAACCCAGTAGGCGGGATCGCCGCTGGCGGCGGGGTTACGTCTCGACCAGTCCCAGAGGAAACGCAGGCGATCGACCGCTTCGTGGCCGTACGTGCGTCGGTAGAGCTGCTCGAGGCCGCGCCGGTCGTCTGGAGAGTATCGTTCGATGTCCGCCATGGACAACACACAAGGGACGCGCCAACGTGGCGCGTCCTCGTCATTGTATGACGGCCGAGAAGGGCGCTATTCGCTGCCGGGCGGTCGAACGCCTGGCTGTGCCGGCGCCGCGGGCTGGACGATCACGCCTGGGGTTGTCGATCCCACCACGCCGAACCCGCCAGTCGGCGCGTTGCCCGCAGGGGCCGCGCCCGGGAACTGCATGACCGGCATCTGCTGTTCCTGCGTCGGATTCACCGAGATGGCCTGACCGCCCATGCCCGGGCCGAACTGAACGACTGGTGCCTGCGATCCTGGAGGAATAGGCGTGCCGAACGGACCAGGCTGTCCGGGCTGCGTGGGCTGGCCGATGGCCTGAAACGGATTCTGCTGCGGGAACGAGAACGCCGGATCGTTGACCCCGTTGTCGGCCGCGTCCTGCTGAGCCGGCTCTTCGACCTCTACTGGCGGCGCGGCGCCGCCCCGGACGCCACGCTGCGTGCCGGCGAGGTTGTTGCCGTTCGCACCTGGGCGGCCCGTTGCCGTGGTGGCGGCCGCGGCCGTTGTGCTGGTGGGCATCACGAGGATGCGGTCGTAAGCCGAGGCGCCCAACGACTCGGCGCGGCGGGGCGCGGCCATGTAGCCGGCCACATTCCGCAGCACCACTTCCAGCGCCTGAGCTTCGGGGACGTTTTCCAGGCGAATGGTGAGGGGCGCGCCCGTGATGCGGTCGGCGCCCACGACCTTGGTGCCGCCCAGGCGGCCCCACTCCGACAGGATGGTGCGGACGGGCACGGCGGCCGCGTCGAGCGACACCCGTCCCTCGTTGAACGTGAGCGTCAGTTGCTGGGCGGAAGCCGGCGCGGAGAACGCCAGCCCGAGTACGGCGACGAGGATCATCCGCATGGGTATTACCTTCAGATCAATTATACGTCTCGCTGGCTGTCGACCACGCGGCGGATGATCTCGTCCAGCCCGACCGCAGGTTCGTAGCCGATCAGGGCGTGGATCTTCGAGAGTTCCGGGACCCGGCGCGGCATGTCCTCGAAGCCGGCCTCGTAGGCCTCCTCGTAGGGAATCGTGACGATTGGCGAGGAGCTTCCCGTGATGTCCCGCACGCGCTCGGCCAGCTGCTGGATGGTGACTTCCTCGATGTTCCCGATGTTGAACACCTCGCCGATCGCCCTGGGCTCGACCATCAGCTTCAGCAGCGCCCCGACCACGTCGCCGACATAGGTGAAGCTGCGCGACTGGGTGCCGTCACCGAACACCGTGATCGGCTCGCCCGCCAGCGCTTGCCGCACGAAGGTCGGGACGACCATCCCGTACTGTCCGGTCTGGCGCGGGCCCACCGTGTTGAAGAAGCGCACGATGACGACCGGCAGCTGCCGTTCCTTCCAGTGCGCGAGCGCCAGGAACTCGTCGAGCGCCTTGCTGCAGGCGTAGGCCCAGCGATGCCTGGTGGTGGCGCCGAGCACCAGGTCCGCGGTCTCGCGGAACGGCACATCGGTGCTCTTGCCGTAGACCTCGGACGTCGAGGCGATGAACACCAGCTTCTTCTTCTTCGAGGCGTGGCGCAGGATCACCTCGGTGCCGTGCACGTTGGTCTCGATGGTGTGCACCGGCTCCTGCACGATCAGCTTGACGCCGACCGCGGCGGCGAGGTGGAAGACCACCCCGGCGCGGTCCACGAGCTCGGCGACCAGCGATTCGTTGAACACGCTGTCGATGGTGTAGTGGAACCGGCTGTGGCCCTTCAGGTGCGCGATGTTGTCGATGCACCCCGTGGAGAGGTCGTCGAGGACGAAGACCTCGTGGCCGTCCGCGAGCAGCGCCTCGGCGAGGTGCGAGCCGATGAAGCCGGCCCCGCCAGTGATCAGGATGCGCATGGTGACTCGACCCTCAATTCGGAACGGAGTGCGGAGCGAACGCGTTGACCGCCTCGATGACGGTCGCGACATCCGCATCGGTCAGCGAGGGATACATGGGCAGCGAGAAGATCTCGCTGCACACGCGATCGGCCACGGGGCACTGTCGCGGGTCGGTGGACCGCAACGCCGGCTGCCGCGGGATCGGCACGGGGTAGTGGATGAGCGTCTCGACGCCGCGCGCCGTCAGGTGGGCCTGGGCGCCGGCGCGGTGCGTCGTGAGGACCGGGAAGAGGTGATACACGTGGCCGGCATCGAACTGGGCCGGGACGGTGATGTCGGGCGCCGTCAGGCCGGCGCGATAGGCGGCGCCGATCTGCCGGCGCCTCGCCGTCCAGCCCCGCAAATACGGCAGTCGCGCGCGCAGGATGGCCGCCTGCAGCTCGTCGAGGCGGCTGTTGGCCCCGGCCTCCTCATGGTGATAGCGCGTCGTCTGGCCGCCGTTGCGCAGGCGCTTGATGCGGGCGGCGAGGGCGGCATCACTGGTCACCACCGCGCCGCCGTCACCGAGGGCGCCGAGGTTCTTCGTCGGGTAGAAGCTGAACGCGCCCGCGACGCCCATCGTGCCCACCGGGCGGCCCGCGCTGGTGGCGAGGTGCGCCTGCGCGGCGTCTTCCACGACGGCCAGGTTGTGCCGTGCAGCCACCGCCATGATCGCGGTCATGTCGGCGGGCTGGCCGTAGAGATGCACGGGGAGCACGGCGCGGGTTCGGCTCGTCACCGCCGCATCGATGGCGGCGGGATCCAGCGTCAGCCGGTCCGGATCGATATCGGCGAACACGGGCCGCGCGCCGGCCATCATCACGGCCAGCGCCGAGTATGCGGCCGAGAGCGGCGGCGTGATCACCTCGTCACCGGGGCCGATGTCGAGCGCGCGGAGGATCAGCGTGATGGCGTCGGTGCCCGTACCCACGCCGACGCCGTGAGCGCCGCCGCACGCCGCGGCGAATTCCGCTTCGAAGTGCTCGACCTCGGGTCCGAGGACGAACCAGCCGGACGCGACGACCCGCGCGATCGCGGCCGCCACGTCCGGGGCGTCCGCGCCCGGCTTCAGGGCGTTGAACGGGACGCGGCGCGCGTCAGACATAGTGTTCCATCCGGGTCCGATAGTAGTCGAGCGTGTGGCGCAGGCCCTCGGCCAGCCCGACGCGCGGCGCCCATCCGGTGCGGGACTTGAACAGCGTGGAGTCGGCGTAGAAGCTGCCGATGTCGATCACCTTCTTCTCGGCCGGCCACTCCACGAAGCGGTAGCGCCCGGTACCCGCGGTGCGCACCAGCAGATCGACCAGCTCGCGATGGGCGAAGTGTTCGTCGCCGCCGACGTTGAAGACCTCGCCGTTCACCGCATCGGTGGCGCCGGCCAGCAGGAATGCCTCCGAGGCATCGTCGACGTAGACGAAGTCGCGGATCTGCGAGCCGTCGCCGAACACCTGGATCTCGCGATCTTCGAGCGCCAGCCGGATGAACCAGCCGATGAATCCCTGGCGGTTGTGGCGCAGCAGCTGCCGCGGCCCGTAGATGTTCGTGAGGCGGAGCGCGCAGCCGCGCACGCCGAAGACGTTGTTGTAGACCAGGTGGTAGTACTCGCCGGCGGCCTTGTTGATGCCGTTGACATCGGTCGGCCGCACCAGATGACGCTCGGTGACCGGCAGCGCGTCGGGCTTGCCGTAGATCTGCCGCGTGCTCGCGTAGACGACCTTGGCGGCGGGATTGTGGTGGCGGCAGGCCTCGAGCAGCGTGAGCTGGCTGCGGCAGTTGATCTCGAGGTCGGTGTGCGGGTCGCGCATGCTGTCGATGTGACTGACCTGGCCGGCCAGGTTGAAGATCACGTCGCGCCCCTGCACCAGGTAGTTCATCGTGCTCGCCTGGCGCACGTCGGCGATGTTGACGTGAACCCGCTCCTCGATGCCGGCGATGTTGTGGAGGTTGCCGCCGTAGTCGGGGATCAGCGAGTCGACGAGCAGCACGTCGGCGCCGAGGTCGGCGAGACGATGGGCGAGGTTGCTGCCGATGAAGCCAAGGCCGCCCGTGATCATCACGCGCCGCCCGCGATAGAACTCCTCGTGGCTCATGAGGGTTGCCGCAGCCCGATCGACGCGGCGCGCGCGCGCTGCGCGGCCAGGTGCTCGCGCCGCACCACCAGGGACCACCAGAGCTTCAGCACGTCGACGCCGGTCCTGGCAATCCGCCGGAAGTTGAAGAACTGCGACTTGCCGAAGGCGCGATGGTAATGGTGGACCGGCACCTCCGCGACCCGGAAGCCGGCGTCCTGGAACTTCTTCATCATCTCCAGGCAGATGACGCCGCTGCTCTTCTCGAGCCGCACGACATCGAAGATCCGCCGGCGCATCAGGCGGAAGTCGCAGTCGACGTCACGCACCTGGAGGCCGAACAGCGTCTTCACGGTGTGGTGGTACAGCCGCCCGATGACGATGCGGTGCAGCGGATCGGAGCGGCTGATCTTCCAGCCGTTCACCCAGTCCACGCCGTCGGCCATCTTGGTCCAGAGGAGGGTCATTTCCGAGGGGTCGTACTGGGCGTCGCCGTCGGTGTAGAACACCAGGTCCTTGGACGCGTGCTCGAAGCCCGATCGCAGCGCGCCGCCGTAGCCGCGGTTCTTGACGTGGTGCACGATGCGCACGTGCTCGGGATACATGCGCGCGAGCTCGTCGAGGATGCGCGGCGTGTCGTCCTGGCTGCCGTCGTTGATGACCAGCACTTCGTAGTCGGGCGTCAGCGTGGCCGCGGTCTTGACCGCGCTGATCACGAGGCTGGCGATCGTGCCGCTGTCGTTATACGCCGGGAAGAAGACGCTGAGGCTCGGTGTCGGCTGGGAGGTCATCGCGAAGCACCTCTGGAATTGTATCCCGCCGCCCGCGCCGCCGGCGAGCGCATGCGCCCGTGCCGCCGCACCAGCCGCCACGGGGTGATCAGCGATTCGAGCAGGATGCCGGACGACAGCTTCGACGCGCCTTCGCGGCGTTCGATGAAGATGATGGGCGACTCGCTGATGCGCAGCCCGAGGGCCGCCGCCAGGAACGTCACTTCCACGACGAACGAATAGCCCTCCGAGACGATGCGGTCGAGCGGCAGCTTCGCCAGGGCCTCGCGGCGCCAGCAGCGGTACCCGGTCGTGCAGTCCTGAACGTTGAGGCCGGTGACCAGGCGGATGTAGGTGTTGGCCAACGTGCTGAGGATGATGCGCCGCAGCGGCCAGTTCACGACGCTGATGCCGTTCAGGTACCGCGAGCCGATCACCAGGTCCGCGGACGCCGTCGCTTCGATCATGGCCGGGAGGTACTGCGGGTCGTGCGAGCGGTCCGCGTCCATCTGCACCACGAGGTCGGCATTGGACGCGACCGCGTGCCGGAAGCCGTCCAGGTACGACACGCCCAGGCCACGGCGTCCGGTGCGGTGCATCGCGCGGACCCGGCCCGGATACTCGGCGCCGAGCGCGTCTGCCACCTGCCCGGTGCCGTCCGGCGACTGGTCGTCGATCACCAGGACCTCGGTGCCGGGAATCTTCATGACGTCCGCGACCAGCACGGGCAGGTTGTCGCGCTCGTTGTACGTCGGGATCAGGACCAGCGTCTTCATGAAGGGTGGCTTAGCGGCGGTTCTCGAAGCGCAGAGACGAGATCTGCTCGGAGACGAGGCCCACGAGGAAGACCATGACGGAGAACATCAGCAGCAGCACCGCGCCGTTGGGGATGCGCGACTGCTGGGCGACGGTCCACAAGCCGTAGGCCAGCCCCACGGCGAACGAGGCCAGGCTGAGCGGCAGGAACACGCGCAACGGACTGAAGATGGTGATCACCTTGACCAGGATGAGCAGGAACTTCGCGCCATCGCGCGCCAGCCGGATCTTCGACGTGCCCACACGGGGCTGCACCTGCACCGGCTCGAACATCACATTGTAGCCCGCCTTGACGAAGGCCAGCGTGGTCGTGGTCGGCGTCGAGAACCCGTTCGGAAGCAGGTGGATGAACTCCAGCAGGTGCTCCCGCCGCGCTGCCCGGAGCCCCGAGGTGAGGTCGGGGATGGGCCGTTCGGTGAGGTACGAGGCGAGGCCGTTCAACACCGCGTTGCCGAGGCGCCGCCCGTGCGTCGCCTGGTGCTCACCGGCCCGGGCGCCGATCACCAGGTCGTAGGGGCCGAGCCGGGAGGACACCGTCAGCACGTCCTGGGGACGATGCTGGCCGTCGCCGTCGGCGATGAGGACCCATTCCCCGCGTGCCGCACGGATGCCGCTCTTCACCGCCGCGCCGTTGCCCTTGTTGTACGGATGGGAGATCACGCGCGCCCCCGCCGCCGTCGCCGCGGCCGCCGTGCCGTCGCTCGAGCCGTCGTCGACCACGAGGATCTCGCACCAGGGCGCGGTGGCGTGAAGGGCGGTGACGACCGAGCCGATCACGGCCGCCTCGTTGTAGGCGGGAATCACCACGGAGATGGTCGAGGGATCAGCCATGGCTCACCAGCCGATCGATGACCGTGTCCCACGTGATGCCGAGGGCCGAGGCTCGCCCGGCGTCGCCGAGGCGCCGGACCAGGACGTGATCGCCTGCCAGCCGCGAGAGCGCCTCACCGATCGACCGCGGGTCTGCCTGGCAGACGAGACCGTTCACGTCGTCCTCGACGAACTCGAGGGTGCCGCCGGAATCGGCGGCGGTGACGACCGGCTTGGCGGCGAGAAACGCCTCCAGCGTCGCCAGGCCGTAGTCCTCGTCGAACGGCACGTAGACGAGGGCGAGGGCGTCGCGATAGAGCGTGACGAGGTCGTCGTCGTGCACCGCTCCCGCGAACCGGACGCGTGCGGTCACGCCCGCCTCTTCGGCGGCCTGCTCGATGAGGCTGCGGTGGCTGCCGTCGCCGACGATGACGAGGGTGAGTGGTTCGGGCACGTGCGCCATCGCGCGGACGATGAGGTCGACCCGCTTGTTGCCTTCAAGCCGGGCCACCGAGAGCGCGTACGGTCCGTAGGGCCCCGGTATCAGGCGATCGGCGAGGAGCGGCGGATGGTAGAGCGGCGTGGACTCGAGCCCGTTGAAGCGATGCAGCCGATCGCTGACCGTCCTCGAGATGGTGTAGCGGCCCACGCACTCGCCCAGCATCTGCTCGTCGAGTGCCAGGAGCTTTGCCTGAAGGCCGATGTCACGCTCGTCGTAGCCGAAGTCGCTGTAGATGGTGCCGGCCAGTTCGTAGGCCGCCCGGTGCTGATGGACGAGCCAGCTCACCTTGCGCGGGTGCCGGGCGAAGTAACTGGGGAACTTGGTGCCGATGACCAGATCGACCGGGCGTCCGTTGCTCTCCGTCAGGTCGAGCAGCCGCCAGGCCGCGGCATGCGCCAGGATCTCGTCCTTCGGGTACCACTTGAAGGGCAGGGAGACGCGGTCGGTCTCGAACCCGCGCGCGCGCAGCTGATCCACCAGTTGACGGACCAGCAGCTCGGCACCGCCTCGCACGAACGGCACCTGCGTCTCGCAGACAAGTACGGTTCTAATTCTCAACGCGTCCGGGATCGTAGCATGTGAGCTGAGGCGATGATTGCGGGCGAAGGCCCTAAGAATCAGCGCTCGATTTCAGGGCGAAGCAAAGACGTAACTCACACTAAATAGAGAAGTTGCCAGACTTCCCAATTGACAAGGGGAGAGCCCTCCGCCTACCATCCGGGTGGACTTTTGTGGAGCGGAGTGGAGTCAGTTAACGTGCTCCGGGGCAACTCGCCGGCGAAGATCGATGACAAGGGCCGACTCAAGGTCCCGAACGGATTCCGCTCGGCCATCCAGGAATCCCACGGCCGGGAGCTGTTCGTGACCAGCGTGTCGGGCGCATCTGTACGAATTTACCCGATGCCGGTCTGGATGGAAATAGAGCGCAGGCTTGCGCAGATGCCGTCGACCCATCCCTCCCGGGCGAAATTTCTGGACCGCGTGAACTTCTTCGGGCAGGTGAGCGAGTTCGACCCGCAGGGACGCGTGCTCATTCCCGCCCGCCTCCGCGACAGCGCGCAGATGGCGGGGGAGGTGGACGTCCTCGGTCAGCAGAACTTCCTCGAAGTCTGGAACCACGACCGGTTCCTCGCCCGCCTGGCGAGTGAGCCGTTCGGAGACGACGACGCCAAGGCGCTGTCGGACTTCGGCATCTAGGTGGAAGACGGGGAAGCGCCTGCGCGTCATGTGCCGGTCCTCGTCGACGAGGTCCGGACGCTGCTCGAACCGCAGCGCGGGGGAGTGTTCGTGGACGGCACCGTGGGCCTCGGCGGGCACGCCCGCATGTTGCTCGAAGGCGGTGCGGAGCGGCTGATCGGGATCGACCGCGATCCCCACGCGCTCGAGTTGGCGCGGGAGGCGCTGATCCCGTTCGGTGATCGCGTGACGCTGGTGCACGCCGACTACCGGGCGATGACGACGGTGCTGGAGGCGCAGGGTGTTCGCAGGGTGATGGGCGTGCTGCTGGACCTCGGCGTCTCGTCCATGCAGCTCGACGAGGAGGGCCGGGGCTTCAGCTTCCGGCGCGACGAGCCGCTCGACATGCGGATGGATCGGTCGCAGGGCCAGACGCTGGCCGAGCGACTCGCGGAGGTGGAGGAATCGGAGCTCGCCGACGTGATCTTCCAGTTCGGCGAGGAGCGCAAGTCGCGCCGCGTGGCGCGGGCGATTGTCGAGGCGCGGCAGCGCGAGCCGCTCGAACGCACCGGGCAGCTCGCGGCGATTGTCCGCCGTGCGGTCGGCGGACCGTGGCAGCGCATCGACCCGGCGACGCGGACGTTTCAGGCGCTGCGGATCTGGGTGAACGGGGAGCTCGACGGGCTCGACTCGTGTATCGGACGGGCTGTCAACGTGCTGCAGCCCCCGTCCGATGAGACGCCGGGTGGCCGGCTGGCGGTGATCAGCTTCCACTCGCTGGAAGACCGCATCGTGAAGCACACGTTCCGGGCGCTGGCGCATCGCGACGCGCCCCGTGCGCGGGTGCTGACGAAGCGACCAATCGTGGCGGGCGACGAAGAAGTGGCAGCCAACCCGCGTGCGCGCAGCGCCAAGCTGCGTGGCGTCGAGCGGGTGGCGGTGGCGGATTGAGGGGGAGGGCGTGATGGAGCAGACGGAATCATTCGAGTACGCCATCCGTAAGGACGTCCGGAACAACCCCATCGTCCGTGAGGTGGACGAGCAGCGGCAGCGGGAGCTGTGGCAATCGGCTGGTGTCGCCGTGGTGCTGGTGCTCGTGCTGATGTTCTCGGCCTGGCAGCACTTCGAGCTCCTCCGGCATGGCTACCGGCTGGAGCAGATGCAGCGGGAACGCGCGGTCGAGGCCGACGTGAACCGCCACCTGCGCCTCGAGATCGAGACGCTGCGCGCGCCGCAGCGCATCGAGAAGCTCGCGCAGCAGCGGCTCGGCATGATTGAGCCTGCCCCTGAAGACGCCGTGGTGCTGGAGCGGGTCGTCGCTCCGCAGCCGCCGGCCTCGTCGGTCGTGGCGGTCCGCTGACGCGGAGAGAGGTCTGCTGTGGCTGACAAGATCGTTGCCGACTGGCGCTCGACCATCAAGAGCCGCCTCACCGTTCTCGCGGTGGTGTTCGCGTGCTGGGTCGCGGCGATCGTCGGCCGCCTGATTTTCCTGCAGGTGATCAGCCACGCCGAGATGGTCGTCCGCGCCGACCGTCAGCACAACCGCACGGTGACGCTGGCCGCCAAGCGCGGCGAGATCTACGATCGGAATGGCCGCCTCCTCGCGTACAGCGTGGATGCCGACACCATCTACGCCGTCCCCGGCGAGATCTCCGACGCGCGTGCGACCGCGGCCTCGCTGTGCCGGGCCCTCGAAGGTTGCGATCGGAAGGAACAGGCGGCGATGGCCGAGCGGCTCGCCCGCGACGAGCGCGACTTCGTCTACGTGAAGCGCCGGGTCACGCCCGGTGAGGCTCAGCGCGTGGCCAAGCTCGAGCTGAAGGGGGTGGGCTTCTCCAAGGAGAGCAAGCGCTTCTACCCGAATCGTGAGCTCGCCGCGCACGTCATCGGTTACGCCGGGCTCGACAACATTGGCCTCGGCGGCATCGAAGCCACCTACGACAAGGTGGTGCGCGGCCGCGAAGGCATGCTCCTGGTGCAGACCGACGCGCGCGGCAAGGCCTTCAGCCGCCTCGAGCGCTCGCCCACCGCCGGTGGCTCCGTCGAGCTCACCATCGACGCACAGCTGCAGTTCATCGTCGAGCGCGAGCTGCGCGAGGGTGTCAGGCATCACCGGGCCGACTCGGGCACCGCCGTCGTGCTGGATCCGAACACCGGCGAGATTCTGGCGATGGCCAACTACCCGACGTTCAACCCGAACGTCTACAGCGAGTCGCCGGAGACGGCGCGGCGCAACCGCGCCATCCAGGATCTCTACGAGCCCGGGTCGACGTTCAAGGTGGTGACGGCCTCGGCGGCCCTCGAACTGTCCCTGTTCAATCCGTCCGAGATCATCGACGTCAGCGCCGGCCTCATTCGCTTCAAGGGGCGCGTGATCTCGGACATGCACCGCTACGGCCCGCTGTCGTTCACCGACGTGCTGGTGAAGTCGAGCAACGTCGGCGCCATCAAGATCGGCGCCCGCGTGGGTGCCGAGCAGATGGGGCTGTACGTGCGGCGCTTCGGTTTCGGCCGCGCCACCTCGCGCGACTTCCCGGGCGAAAGCCCGGGCATCGTGTGGTCGAACCTCGGCGACAGCGCCCTGGCCTCGGTGTCGATGGGCTATCAGGTCGGCGTCACGCCACTCCAGGTGGTGACCGCTGCGAGCGTGGTGGCGAATGGCGGCACGCTGTTCGAGCCGCGTATCGTCTCGGCGATGACCCGAGAGGGCCTTCGCTCCGTGGTGAAGCCCAACGCCGTGCGCAGGGTGATCAAGCCGGAGACGGCGGCAACCCTGACGACGATCATGGAGCAGGTCGTCGATCGGGGCACGGCGACGCGCGCGAAGGTGGCCGGCTACACAATTGCCGGAAAGACCGGGACCGCCGACAAGCTGGTCAACCGCCGCTATTCCAACACGCAGCAGAACGTGTCGTTCGTCGGCTTCGTGCCGTCCCGCAACCCGCGGCTGGCGGTGATCGTGATGCTCGACTCGCCCAAGGATGGCGCGGACACGGGCGGCGTGGTCGCGGCGCCGATCTTCCAGCGGATTGCCGAAGACTCCCTGCGTTACCTGGGGGTCGTGCCCAACGTGAATCCCGCTCCGCCGGTGATCGTGCAGCCTCGCCGGGCGTCGGCGCCGCGCCCGGTCGTTCCGGAGGTGGTGCAGGCGAAGAACGTGGCCAACGGTGTGGTCCTGCTCCCCGACCTGCGCGGCTACGGCGCCCGCGAAGCCATCCACGAACTGGCGCGCATGGGCCTGACGCCCAGGATCAAGGGCACCGGCGTCGTCGTCAGTCAGTCGCCCGAACCCGGGTCGCCGCTCGAACCGGGTACGGCGTGCACCCTCGTGCTGACGCGCGCGCCCCACCCCGCCCTCGTGGCCGGAGTGCCGCAATGACGCTCGCTGACGTGCTCGACGTCGTCGGCCCCGCGCACGGCGCGCAGGTTCCGGCCGCTGACGCGGCGAGCCTGCCGGTGTCGTCGATTGCCTACGACTCGCGACGGGTCTCGAGCGGGGCCGTGTTCGTGGCGTTGCGCGGCCTGAAGGCCGACGGCGCCGCGTTCGCCACCCAGGCCACTGCCCGGGGGGCAGCCGCCATCGTGGCGGAGACGCCGCGGCCCGAGGGCATCTCGGTTCCGTGGATCCAGACCACTGACGCCCGGCTGGCGCTGGCGCTGCTCGCGGATCGCTTCTACGACCACCCGAGCCGGCGGATGCCGGTAGTTGGCGTGACCGGCACCAACGGCAAGACCACGACCGCCTATCTGCTCGCCGCCGTGCTCGATGCGGCAGGGATGACCGCCGGGGTGATGGGCACGGTGGCGTACCGCGTCGGACGGGAAGAGCGCGAAGCGGCCCGCACCACGCCCGAAGCGCCGGACGTGCAGCAACTGCTCTCGGAGATGCTCGAGCACGGCTGCCGGTCCGCGATCATGGAGGTCTCCTCCCATGCCCTCGCATTGAAGCGCGTCGACGGGATGCACTTCGCGGCCGCGATCTTCACGAACCTCACCCGCGACCACCTCGACTTCCACGAGGACATGGAGACGTACTTCGCGGCGAAGCGCCGGCTGTTCGAGATGCTCGACGCCGACGCGCCCGGCATCATCAACGCCGACGATCCGCGTGCGCCAGCGCTGCTCGCCGCCTGCCGGCGCGCCATCACCTACGGCATCACGCAGCCCGCCGACGTCACGCCCGGTCCGATTGAGCTGGCGCTCGGCGGCCTCAGCCTGGACGTGCGCACGCCGAAGGGAAGCGTGGCCATCCGCTCGAAGCTGGTGGGGCGGCCCAACGTCTACAACATCCTCGCGGCCACGGCCACCGCCGTGGCGCTCGATATCCCGCTCGAGACGATCTCGCGCGGGGTGCACGCCCTGCCCGGCGTCCCCGGCCGCTTCGAGGTCGTCTCGTCGGCGAGTGACGACCTCACGGTGGTCGTGGACTACGCGCACACCGACGACGCGCTGCGCAACCTGCTCGAAACCGCGCGGCCGCTGGCCGACAAGGCCCTGATCACGGTGTTCGGCTGCGGC
>Ga0105103_10000048_pt1 | contig 53491 bp, 84 predicted proteins | sample PPLLaktember2015_2_FD_79107 | JGI IMG/M metagenome (GOLD analysis project Ga0105103, IMG submission 79107) | Freshwater sediment microbial communities from Prairie Pothole Lake near Jamestown, North Dakota, USA - PPLs Lake P7 Core (6) Depth... | ecosystem: Environmental > Aquatic > Freshwater >...
CGTAAGGGTTGTGAGTTCGATATTCAGGCTCACATTGGAAAATGTGATAATCCACAGGACTTCAATCGTGGATGGAACAAGATTGTCGTATTACCAAATGCCCGTGTGACATCTTACAGCGGAGAGAACTTCGGTGCGCTGTCGGAAGATGAAAAGAACGCCACTCGCGACACAGGGGATATGTCAGCCAAAGAAATGTACGAAATCGTTCGACTTACCTTCTCGGAAATCCTCGGGGCTTCGGCTGTCCGTGAAATCACGGCGGCTGTTGTCTGTGACAATGTTTCTTGCGGTGACTGCGGCGAAGAGTCTGACGGATGCCAAAAAGTCTTCTTTGGTATGAAAGGCGCATCGGCAACTCCTGGTACTCCTCCGGCTGTCATCTACTCCAGTGATAAAGGTGCTTCGGCGGGTACGTCTTCTGTGACGACCCTATTCTCGAACGAGTCTATCGAAGACCTTGCCTGTGTGGGTGGGTATCTGCTTCTGGCCTCGCAGTTGGGTGGCGTTCACTATGCGGATATCTCCGATCTTCTGGCAGGTGTTGGCGTATGGACGGAAGTCTCTACAGGTATCGTAATCGGAAAACTCCCGAATGCGATTGCGACCGTGGATGTGTCCCATACCTGGCTTGCTGCGGAAGATGGGTACATTTACTTCTCGGATGATGTGATCTCAGGCTGGACCGTACAGGATGCCGGTGTTGCTACCGTCCAAGACCTAAATGCAATCTCCGCGTTTGACTCTCAGAACGTCGTTGCAGTAGGTGAATCGAATGCCGTTGTCTACACGACCAATGGCGGTTCTTCGTGGCAATCCGTAACCGGTCCCGATGTCGGTATCTCTCTGACTGCTGTGTACATGGCAACCAAGACCAAATGGCTCGTGGCAACGGCCACAAAACTGTATCGGACGCAGAACTCAGGTGCAAGCTGGACTGTTGTTTCGCTTCCGGTTACTCCGACTGATATCAGTTCGATCAAGTTCTCCAATGATACGGTAGGGTTCATGGCTGTCACCGTTGCCGGTCCTGCGGGCAAGATTCTGCGGACCATCGACGGTGGACATTCGTGGTACGTGCTTCCGGAATCTGGTGCTGGTTCTATTCCGACCAACGAAGCGATCAACGTTGTGGCTCCGTGCAAGGAAAACGTCAACCTCGTGTTTGGCGGCGGACTTGAAGCCACTACAGTCGGTGTCATCGTGAAGGCAGAGGGATCCTAAATGTCAAGACGCAAATCGGGAATCAAGCGTGAGATTCAGGGCGATAATCTAACTCTTTCGACCGGCGTTGTGCTAAAGGTGCAGACCGTTCCGGCTTGGAAATTCAGCGAGTTGTCAGACAAGCTGGAGCGGCCTGCAATCCCGGACATTGATGTAGACGGTCGGAAAGTTGCCAACCCGGATGATCCTGATTATTTGAAGGCCGTAAAATCTTTTGAAGAAAAGATGGCCGAGCAATTCAATAATCTGACTATCGTGTTTGGGACGGAAATCGTAGCCATTCCTGACGGCTTTCCAAAACCTGATGATGAAAAGTGGAGAGAAAAGGTGGAGTGGAGCGGTACAGAAATCGGGACTGGTCCTGTCAATGCTTATCTGGCGTGGGTTAAGTACGTTGCGGCTCCGCGCATAGATGACATCAGGTCAATTCTCAGCGAGGTTGGGCGGAGGTCGAGCGTTCCCGAAGCGGACGTAAAGACTTCTGCCGATAACTTTCGGCGTTAGAGTAGACGGAAGACCGATTGCTGAGTATCGACCATCGACAGGCGTATCTACGGGGATCACGTATACCGTTCATTTTCCTGGTAGCGTTCCGCTTTACGAGGAACACGATGCCAGAATACAGGCGGGCTACACGATCCCCGAATGGTATGACTTGAATCCACAAGCAAGGGCTTTAGAAGTGGCGCATTATCGGCTTCGTCATGCCGTGGAATTGGCAGGCAATGACGCGGTAGAGATACACGCCAAACGGAAGCAAAAACGTGGCCTATGAAACCCTAGGAATTCAGCTTGAAGTTAAAGGTCTGTCCCAATTCAAAACTGAAATGGGGCAGGTCAAAACGTCTATAAATGGGACAACTACCGAAACAAAGAAGGCTGCTCCAAGTTTTCTTGAAATGGCCGGCGCTGTTACGGCCGGAATTCTTGCGTCAGAAGCATTTATAAAAATAGCTGAAAAATTAGTCGGTGTTTTACAGGATTCCGTCGCTGCGGCTTCTAAAAACGAAACATCCATGATGCACTTGACAGCGACCTTACGATCTACTGGTCGCGAAAGCGAAATAACGGCAACGCAGATAGCAAAATTTGCAGAATCCATGATGCTTGCAACGTCATTCGACGATGAAGCCATCATTGATGCCTATAACGCAATGGCTAAGTTTGAAAATATTAATACTGGGGATTTGGAAAAAGTACTCCGGGTTGCAATGGATATGACCGCCGCTCTTGGTGGAGATTTAGCGACTAACGCAGAAGGGATTGCCCGTGTTCTGGAAACAGGTCTCATCCCTCGGTCTTGGGGATTTACGGCGGCTCTGAAGGAACAGGTTCGTGAACTGGTAAATGCCGGTAAATCGAGCGAAGCATTAACGTTGATTCTCGACCAATTGAATAAACGCTATGGCGGACAAGCGCAAGCCGAGATGGATACTTATGCCGGAAAAGTTAAACATTTAGAGGTTTCGTTTGGAGAACTAAAAGAAAAAATTGGCAAAGAATTGCTTCCAACGCTGACAAAAGTTGTCACAGAGTTGGATAAACTCTTGTTTGGCGTTCAGGATCAGACAACGGCAGAAGGCATCTTGACTGACAAAATAAAAGAAACCACAAAAAGCTATCGAGAATATGTCGAAGCATCCATACGAGCGAAGTTGGCAAGCCGGGGATTCACAGACACAGAAATAGAGAAGTTTGTTGAATTAGACATGAGGAGTAAGACTCTCATTGCTACTGCTAAATTATATGATCTCCTTACTGAATCAGAATATAACCTTAGCGAAGTGAAGATAGATAGTTCTGATCTTGCGCTAATGTTTGACGTGGTAGAAAACGGAACACCTTCTGTAAAAGAGTTAGGAAAAGCTATTGAAACTACTAAAACAAACTGGAAAGATATGCTGAATGCTGGAATGTCTGCGGCTATGGAATATAGGCAATATGCAAAGAGCATGTCGGATGCCAACGAGAAACTTGCTGAGGACATGAAAAAGTTATCCCAATTAGACCCTTTGGATACGCAAGGAATCAAGGATACCACTGCGGCAATTGAGGAAGATAGAGTGGCTATTGCACGTCTCAAAGAAGAACATCGAATAGCCATGTTAGAAATGATTGCAGGCTGGTATGAAACAAGCCTTGCTGCGGATGGGGTATTTGATGAAAACGATATGGCTAGAATATTAAATTATCGTTTGCAAATGGGTTTGCTCTCAAAAGACGAATATAACGCTGGTCTTGAAGCGATCAACCTGGCAAGGGCTATAAATGGACTGCCTCCTCTCACTTCGTTAGCGGTTGTCACATATTATTCCGATGTATACACAGGTGGAGCAGCTACTTCGGCTGCAACTTTATATGCTGCAATAAAAGAGGGAGGTGCTGCGGCAGTCAATAAAGCTAAGGAGGCAGAAGCAAAAGCTGTTGCTGCAAAGGCAGCGACAGCACTTAAAGCAAGCAGTCAATATAGAACTAACGGATATGCTACGGGAGGTGCGTTTACTGTTCCTCCAGGATTTAATAACGATGACTATATGGCTAGATTTACGTCTGGAGAACTGGTTATGGCATTCACGAAAGCGCAACAGAGGGCAATGGCCGCTCCTCTGCGGGCTATGAACCAGAGTAACTATACCCGTAACGTAAATTATAATTACAATCCGTCGTATGGATCGGCTCCAAACAATCCATCATTCGACTTTGCGATTATGCAAGCGCGGGGTGAAGCATGAGAGAATTTCCGGAAGTTGTAAACGGGTACGAACTGACCGAAGCCGAGTTTGGGATCATCGTGCCTACCCGCGAGGATACGACGAACCTTGTCGAGAACCCGTCTCTGGAAACGAATGTCGATGGGTACAACGCTATGGCAGGAGCCGTGGCGCGGGTCGCGGAACATTCGGCATTCGGGACTTACGCGCTGAAGTGTACTCCCGGTGCTGGCCTGAATGACGGTTGCTATTACGAATACGTCTCTCTGGAAAACGAGAAGCAGTATTTCTTTTCCGTCTATTTCTACGGTGGAGACATCGGGCAGAAATATCGGATTTACTTTGCTGATAATATAGGGGGACGCAAGGGTGCGTACAAGGAATTCAAAGCCACGGGTCAGATGCAACGGATATTCGTGTCTTGGGCGTGCGAATATACCAGCGATTTGTTCCGGGTCTACGTCGTAAAGTCCAATCATGCGGGAATCTTGCCGTTTTATTGCGACGGCTTTCAGGTCGAGAAGGCGTTCTATACTACGTATATAGATGGGGACCGACACGGGTTCCTGGCGGATCGGGCGGATTACTACTGGAACGGGATTGCGCACGAGTCAACTTCCGTCCGGATCGCACAATCTCGACATGGAGGCAGGGAAATGAAACTGCGCGATTTGGGCTTTTCACTTCTGGCAATGGTTGGACTTGGCTTGGGCGGGTTCCAGAGCCGGTATCCTACGCTGGCAACCGGAGGAGAATTCTACGACGGGACGTATAAGGTCGGACGGAACTTCGCGCTCGTGGGTGCTGTAACGGGCTCTGGATACAACGTCCTGCGCGGCCGGTTGGGAGAGTTGTACGAATTGTTCTCCCCGGATTATGTCTCTCCTACTCAGCCAGTCAATCTAACTTTCCGGGATAAACGGTGTGGGGAAAATAGTCTGTTCTTTACCATCCCCTGTGTGTTCGAGGGTGGCTTGGACGACGAACTGAATAACTACCATCAGCAGAGAATATCTCTAAACTTCCATGCGTATCTTCCGCATCTGACAGAGGGAGAGACAGAGGTTGGGTATCAACTTGCGTTTACAAAATATCATCCCAATGCAGATCCGGCAGCTCTTGTTGATACGATTGTTTTTAGACAATCAGACGGAAGATTTACAACCGTCGCGTCTGTAGTATCATCCGCTAGTATCGCGTATTACCGTGGAGAATTCTATTACTGCGATAACTTAAACTTAGAAATAAAAAAAATCAATCCAATCACAGGAATTGTCACTACTGTAGCCACATTTGATTCTCAGGTAAATATTCTAATTGCTAGAGGAGAATATTTATATATTGGAGGAACATTTAGTACCATAGATGGAAATCCGTTTGAGCTTGTTGCGAGATACGACGGATCAACATGGACGCCATTAGGTACTGGAATTACTTATGCTGGTGCTGTTATCGACATGAAATTTTCTAATGATGGAACGTTATATATTGCTGGATTGTTTACTTTTCCAGTAGGTAATAAAGGCGTTTGCTATTACCGAGACGGAACTTATTATCCCATGAATGGAGGCGTGGAGTTTACTCCTCCGGCATCGCTTGGCCCAGTGGCTATTGCTATCGGTAATGATGGAAAAATATGGGTTGGGGGTGACTTTGAGGCACTTAATGATGGATCATCCACTCCGGTTGGACACATTACATATTGGGAAGATGGATCATTACACGATATAACTGGAGTTAATGATACTGTTTATGGCATATTAGTTGATGACGAAGGAACAGTATACGCTGGAGGTGAATTTACATCTACTGAAGGTGGACCTGCTAATGCGGTAGAACATATTGCGTCTTGGGATGGAAATACTTGGCACGAACTAGATTCTGGAATACCAGAGACTGATGTCGTATTTTCTATGAAGGAAATTCCAGAAGGGATAGCCATTAGTTTTCAGTATGATCCATTAGTCGTTGGGGATGATTACCAATTCCCCTCGGGATCGGCAATTTGGAATGGATCGGCACTCGTTCCGTATGATATTTCTACCGATAGCGATGAAGACGTATACAGAAATCAAGTATCCTTTCCATATAACTATATGTTGGCTGGATTATGTAGTACATCCAATCAACATAACATCTCCACAGCCGAGGTCACAGAGATAACGAATCCGGGGAACGTAAATTCCTATCCCGTAATTACTTTCAAGGGTCCGGGCGTCCTGCGGTCCATAAAGAATCTTTCGACGGGTAAATTTATCTGGTTCTATCTTGTACTTCAGGACGGCGAGATTGTCGAACTATCAACCGACCCAAGCAATATCTACATGGATTCAAACCTGCGGGGGAATGTTTTGGAGACGGTCCTTGCAGGGTCCAACCTTACGGAATTCTATTTGAAGCCGGGGAAGAATAATATCTCTCTATTCATCAGCAAATACACAGGCGCGAATACTGGCGCATCCCTGCGGTTCACGCTTAAGAACGGGTCTCTCCCATGACGGATGTTTACGCGGTTCATATCCATGATGACGTAGGGAACAGGCTTGCCATTCCGAAGATAGAAAATCTCCGTTATTACCGGACGGTCAATGGTCTTGGATCATGTACGATAAACATGCCAGCGGACGCGGTTCCGGATTATTGCCTTAGAAGAAATAACATCATTGCAATCTGGAGACTGCCGGAAGTAGGTTCCCCGCAACTTGCCACGCAGACGCTATGGTTCCTCCGCAAGACAACCGAAAAAGACTCCGGCGAGAAACGATCCCTGTCCATCACGGCATACGACCTGAATTATCTTCTTGCGTCTCCGATGGGGAACGTCGGACGTATTACGGCTTACTACGCCGGTTCCGCACAGGCCGCCAAGACGGATAATGCGGACGACATGATAAAAGCAATCGCCCGTCAGAATTTCGGACAGGCTGCGGTTGATTACAACGCCAACACGCGCAAGACGCCGTTCCTGGATATCGATGCAGATTATGCCCTTGCTCCTTCGATTAAAAAGTCCTTCGCTTGGAGAAATATTGCTCAAACGTTTTCGGAAATATGCAAAACGTCGTATGAGAACGGAACGTTCCTCGCGTATGATTTCGTCGTGGCTATTCCTCCAACGGGTGTCATTCCAGAACCTACTTCTGCGGACTGGTGGCCTGCGTCTACATCTCAATTCAGGATTGTATTCAAGACGTTTACAGGACAACGGGGAAACGACCACACGAGGGACGGCGGAGATCCCGTCCTATTCGGTATCAAATACGGAAACTTGGATAACGTTGTTCTGACCAAGGATTACTCCGAGGAAGTCAACGATGTGTACGTTGGCGGAAACGATGTATGCGCGGCGCGAGAGATTGTCAGGGTTTCGCAATCCGGGACAATTGTTGACGGATGGATTTGGAACAAGCGCGAGAAATTCGTCAACGCGGTAGGGATTGATACGGTTCCGTCCCTTACCAACGAAGGCGAATCGGCAATCAAAAAACCTTTCATCTCATTTGAAGGTGATATAAAATCCACTCCCAATTGTCAGTATGGAAGACATTGGGGATGGGGCGATAAAGTATCTGTTGAATTCCGGGATTATTCCTTCGATGCCTGGATTAATAAACTTACCGTCTACTGGTCCTTGGAAGAAGGCGAAACGATTTCTTCTTCTATCGCTGCGGAAGGTGAATTATGAGCGATGTATTGGATGCCATAAAAGACCTTGCCAAATCGGACGGTGATATTTGCAGACGCTTGGATCGATTGGAGACCCGCGAGACAGGTTGTAACTATGCGCCTAGTGACGCGACGTACGTCACCATCGATGACGAAAGCGCGGACCTGGCGAATTCGAGACAATTAACGGCCGGTGCTGGAATATCATTAACTGATGGCGGAGCCGGAAATCCAATAACCATAGCGGCGACGGGCGCAGGTGGAGGCGACAAGTATCCATGCGAAGCCAGACTGACTCTAGAGACTGGCGTACCTGTCAGCACCACGGATCAGACGGCGAAAACAACTATTGAATTATGTGCTTTTAATGGAGACCAGATTGCTCTATACGATGGTGTAAGTGCATGGACTACGGTGACTATTCCAAGTCCAGGTCCACATGTAGATATCACGGAAGCGCAGACTGGTACGACAACCAACGGCAACAAGATCATCAGCGGACTTACGGATACCTCTCAACTTGTTGTTGGCATGCTCATTACGGGAACCAACGTCGGGGCGGCATCAGTCATTGCCACTATTGACTCTGCCACGCAAGTTACAGGGACAGTAAATAGCACCGGAAGCGCAACGAATACTATTACGTTCAAGTGTCCTGCGTCTACCGTCTATGATATTTTTGCGTATAATGATTCGGGTGCGGCAAAACTAGAGTTGTGCGCGTGGACTAATGACACCACCAGAGCAACGGCACTGGCTTGGCAAAATGGTGTATATGTAAAAACCGGAGCCACTACAAGACGTTATATAGGTTCTGTACGAACAACTACAACGGCAGGACAGACGGCGGATGCTGTATTAACTCGTCTTGTTTACAGTTACTACAATCAAGTAAAAAAGAATTTCCATGTAGAACAAAACTCCTCCCATACCGCCAATACGTCTGGAGTATATAGATATTGGAATAATAATAGTGCTAACCAGTGTGAAATACTATTAGGCGTGGCAGGAGTTGTGGACGGTGCTATCTGGGGAGACGTAAAAGCCAACGTGAATTGTATATATGCTTTATTTACATTCAACGTAGACGTTACAAATGCCTTTAGCGCATATTTTGGGTTAGCCGGGGTTACTGTTGCGGGGATGGGGACATATTCCGGTTGCGCAGGACAAAAACTTTTAGCGCCCGGTTATCATTATGTTGCCATGCTGGAAATGTCTTACAATGGTACGGCTACTTGGCTGGAGGCATATCTAAACGGTTCTATACAAGCATAGGGAGGATATAGAATGGCAATATTGTATAATAAAAGAAAGCATGGAGGATGACTATGGCATCAGTTGCAATGACCAACGAACCGATAATCAGTAGCGACGAATGTATCCGGCATATGTATAAAGTGCTTGTGCTAGGAAATGGGACACCCTCCATGATGATTCGTATGGATCGTGTGGAAAGGATATTGACTATCATCGCCGCCATTGTCGTGCCCGTGATGATAGCTTTGATATTGGCACTCCTTGGCTTCTTTTGGGGAGTGGCTTCGGGATCGATCACGATCACAACTGTCTAAAAAGGAGAACACAATGAAAATCTTCAAATCGCGCAAGTTCTGGATCGTTGTTTCGGACGCCGTGGTTTCGATTATCACAATGGCCGCAACTCTGTATCTGGCGAATGACATCGAGACGCGGGGCTTTGTGCTGGGCATCATCACCGCGCTCCAGCCCGTTGTTATCGCTCTCATCAACGGGATCGCCACGGAAGATGCTGCGGAGAAGTCGAACCCGGCTTACTTTATGGACGACGGTCTTGACGAACCGGAGAAAGTGGTCTAGACTAATTACGCGCTTCTCTCCTATGTTTGGAACACGGTCATCCCTCCGGTGGCCGTGTTCGTATTTAAGTATAGCGTTCTTTAATTTTCAGCGGTGCGCCGTCCAACCAGGCGTCCACGAAATACTTACCGTGAATTCTACATTGTCTTTCGTAAAACCATTGGCGGAATGCGGTCGTCTCACCGTATCTGCTATGAAAATTTTGACAACACCATGACATATTTATTGGGGCGTCGAAGTAATCGCGGTTCTTATGGACCCCCTGAAATTTTTTACGGTTTATTAATGTATGATTCCAAGCGTACCAACCGTTGCACTTGTGATCCTTTAGAAATTCATGCCCTATACAGTTCATGCTTTACTCGCCCGTGTCTCAGGGAATTCGCTACCCATCTTCTTTCGCAAATGCTGGACGTGTGTTTTGACAGTATCGTAAGTGACGAATAACTCCTTGGCTATCTCACGTCTGGACATCCTCAATACGAGGCAGATTAAAACCTTCTTCTCCTGGGGTGTCAATCCGAATGGGTTCTGATGACTCTTTTGCGTCTCTTTCATTTTTCCACCTTTTGAGGATGTAGCGGCTGAGTAGTTTATATTTATATCGCCAATTAGTTTTCTTATGCAGATTAGGAGACAATTTCAAAAGACTTCTCCTAACACGCTTATCTTTAGGCACATAATTGGTATTTATAAATTTCCACATAGCTCCTTTACTAGTTCCATGGTCTTCAGCCAATGAACTATATTTTGATCCGTCATTCAACCGAACTTTTAGCTTTTCTCTAACTATTTCGAATCTGTTCATCATATAAATCCACTAAAAATTGTATTTTGCCTTTTTTATCCGTGGATCTAAAACGACGCAAATTCTCTCTTAATTTTCTATGCGCTTCTGGGATAATACCAGCCATTTCACACGTATTCAACCAATCGATCCATTGTTTTGTTTTTGATTTTTCTGTCCCGCGATCTATGTCATAACATTCTGCACATAAAAACAAAGACGGAGAATGCTCACGATAAGAAAACGGTAGCATACAGTCGGTACAAATTGCACGCTGTAATTTATAATTTTTTCTTCTTCCTAGAATATATTGTCGTTTTGATTCTACATCATCAAATATTTTATTTGACGCTAATAAATTGCATAGCATACATGTTGGAACTAAATTTTCTATATCATTATCATTGTCCCACGACCACGGAACAACGTGGTCAATAACTACTGCAATTTCGTCATGGCAATAAAAACAAGTGCGCCCATAAAGGTCAATTAGCATATCCCAATATTTGCGATATTTCCACGATTTTCGATATGTTCTCACCCTCACACCTTTTTGATGGCCCAATGCGTTGATTTGGCGTTTCAAGTAGAAACAAACCCATTGTAGCATAGGTTGGCCATGCGCTCAAGTCTTATAAGGCGTGTTTGGGGTTCCTACACGTAACATCCTGTTATCCGACAGGTTTTATCCAATTATTAGCTTCGATAACGATCTCGCCCTTCTTGACAACCTGCGCTCTGGTGATGGTGATGCTTTCCAGAACCGAATCGTCAAATCCGAGCGCATCAAAGATACCATCTATCGCGGGCTTGCAAGCGGTCAAAACTCCATCGGCGTCAAAGTGTCGTTTGTCAGGCGGGAAGAAGGTTATGGTCAGGCTTGTCGGATATGTGCTGATGTTCAATTTGTTTTTCTGTTGAAGCGTGGCAATCTTCGCCTCATAGCGATAGTCTTGCACGATGTCATTCGTGTACTTCTTCTGGACCCGCGAATTAGGGAATAACTTTCTATCCGGCCAAGGGAGTTTGATAATCATGGTTTTCTATACTCCAATAGCATATCCAGGTGTTCCATAACCCACGGACGATCCGTAGGGTGTCCCATGAGATGCGCGTAGTATCCAGCAACATACGGGCGGAACCATTCACTGTGCTGGAACATCCACGGGCGTTCCATGACAACCTTTGCTTGAATATGCAAATGGCATCGTTGGCAGAGCGCAGGAATATTCCACCATTCGCAGTTACTTGGGTTGAGATCCAAATGATGAACCGTCAGAACATATCCTGTTTTGGTATCATGCGCATGTCCGCAGCGAACACACTTCCATCCCGCTTCTTCTTTTGTGCGGTCTGCAATCTCTTTCCAATTGGCAGGATAATCGGAAGTGGACTTGCGAATCACTTCATCCCTCCGAAGTCCCGGAGTTCTGCAACAGGTTTGTTCTGTTGGCATAGGTCGCAGCGTCCCATATTCCAGGTTGTCCCTCCCCACGGTTCCTGCTTGCACTTATCGGATCCGCATTCGTGGCATACCCAATGGGGCTTTGGTTTGGGAATGACAACCTTCGTGCGCCGGTGTCCGTTGCGTTCGGGATAGACGAGTTTGCCCATCGTGCCTCCTTATCGGATCAACCATTTGCTGTTGGCTTCGATGATGCGCATGTTCTCAATCTCGAAGTCGTTACCGTTGACTTCCATTCCAGCAAAACCATAATTCCAATTGTTGATGCGTGCATACTCAGGCCAGAGACAGCACAGACAACCTACTGACCAAGCCGTATCCAGTCGTCGGGAAAAACTGTTTTGCGCGTGCATGGATGTTCTGTGGTAATGACCTTCGAGGATACATTCTACGGCTTTGAGATATGCGCCTCTGGCTGGATTGACTTGCGAGCTTGCACCTTTCAATTCATGGCCGTGAATTAGATTCAATTTTCCAACAAACAATGGGACATCTGCTTCAACAAGAATAACTCCGCGCTTGCTAAGTCCGAGATATTCATCCCAGATAAAATCCTTAAGATGGAAAAGTTCAGGAGCCTTTGCCTTCAGATACCGTTCAAGTCGGTCCTCGTGGTTTCCGTGTTTCCAGATTATTATTGCATTCGGATATTCCTTTTGTAGAACATCCAGGAATTTACTGAAGTCGTCTAATTCATTTCGGAAGTGTCTTTTGCGAGGATCCTTCTCGAATTTGGATAGCATGTAACAATCAATCATATCTCCGCCAAGGAATAAATAATCCGTGTATCCATTTTCTTTACCCCATTGGAGAGCCATTGTCACAGCCCGAACGTCGTGATATGGAATGTGCGCATCGAATAGTAGCATTCCCCTTCCCTTCTTTACCGGGAATCGCATAGGTTTCCAGTTGTCGTTATGGCTCTTGGGAAGTCCGAACGGATTGGATTCTTTCATTGCGCCATTCTCCTTTGGTCGAATATTGCTCTTGTCGGATAGTGTTCTTCTATTTTTCTCTCCATGCGATCCTGCATGATACCGAAGGACATCTCTGGCTTCGTCAAAGGACATGAACACAGAAGGGTTGTTATAAAGCAGCATCCGTGCCAATTGACGGTGAGGAGCGTCAGGATATTGCTGGAGTATTTCTACTGCCAGTTTACCCTTGATGGTTTGTTTCGGCATTTGATTTCTTCTCTACGTCTGCCCTCAATTCACGAGCAAACTCCATAATACGATCCTGTATCCAATTTTCTCCACGCCATTCCGCGCGGTTACCGGCGCGTTGCAAGTCAGGGATTATGGAGTCATCAAACCACGGAAGGAGGGTAGGATGGGTCCAGATATTAGTTACCATTTACGGCCTCCTCCTGAACACGGATATGCGGAACGTCGGTGTGGATTACCAACCTTATTGGTTTATCGACCAACTTATTTGGCGGACAGATGCACAACAGGTTTACCGGATAGTTCATCTCCTTCCAATGCTCGTGGAAGGTGTGACAGTTTTCGGGAGTCAATCTTTTTACACATGCCATTTTTTATCCTTTCTGTTAGTTGTATTGCTCCAAACCAGACCTCGCCACGCCATGCCCCACCTTGCCTCACCTTACCTTGCCATGCCTGGCCTCATTTACTGGTTTTGCATTCATCCAAGGCTTCACGGGCGACTTTCAAATAATCCTTCTTATCAGGAGGAGCAATAGCCATCAACTTATCCAATCTGGAAAACGTCTCCAATAGCAAACATGAAAATTCATCTCTTTCAACATCCTCAATCCCTCGGTCCTTTCGGATCTGTTCGTGGATTTCTTCGCTTGTCCATCCCTGTCTAGTTTTCAAGAGAAGGTATTTGATCTTCTCATTATCCGGTAGGCTTCGCACAACGCCCATGTCGGAGATGTAGAGCGGATATTCACCCTTCACCGCAACCCGGATGGAGCGCGGGACACTCTTGGTAATGGACTTGTAATTTGATAGCGTTGCGGATTGTTGCTCCGGGAAGTAGACCAGATACTGCGTCCAGTCTCCTTCAAAGACCTCTTCCAACTCATTGAGCAAGTCCCCGATTTCGATAGGAGACATGCGGTTCTTGTACGCCACTTCCTGCGTGAGAACCTTGGCCTCCGCATGATTGGGGGCGCGGTTGAAAGCCAATCCGAATTCGTCTGATGTGTACCAGGCTGTCATAAATCCTCCTTCGTTTCAAATGCTGATTGCGCGAGTTGATCCTTGTACCATTGTGGAATTCCAGCGATGACACCGCGCTTAATCATCGGCCAGAAGTGCGAGAATAGACGCTGTTTGATTTCGTCTTCGCATTCCTTCAGGATGTCATCCGGGATTTCGCGGATGATAATGGCGATGTCGCGCAGGTTTCCTTCCAGTCTGCCGTTCTCCCGGAGATGCTGAAGGGCTTTAGTCCACCGCGCTTCGCTCCGATACTGCATGATGAGCGTTTGCACTACATCGGATTGGGTCGGGTTTCGTTTGCGCCAGTCAACACCGTTTTCTTCCTTGAATTTCTCGCTGACGTATTTTCCAGCCGCGAATTTCTTTTCCGCAGTCATCAGCGTGTAGTTCTTTACCACGACCCCTTCGATCTTCGTACCGCCAAGGATGCTTTCGCGGTCCAAGAAGGACTGGAACATCTCGTAGTTTTCGACAGTTCCACGGTAGAGCATAGGAACGACTTCCAACCCGATCCGTGCGGCTTCCGCGGCCTTATCCTCGTAGGTCATGTAATCTTCAAGGCCGGTGCAAACATCGAATAGGATTAGATGCTGATTGGGAACCCGCGCATAAGACAGGGTATTGTGCTTCGGCTTCTGGAGATATTCACAGCGATAAATCCAGCCGGGATGCAGGTCAAGACTTCGCGCAATCGCCACGGCTTGTTTGAACATTTCCTCCGGTGCATCCAAGAGCAATTGCTTTTCCTTGGATCGGCATTGCAATTCGCCGTCCAGAATTCCCATTGAGAATTGCGAACCGTCGATCTTTTCTTCGACCGTCACTTCTCCGGTGAAGATTGCTCCGATGGTTTTGTGCCCTAGCGCATAGACGGAAGGATAACTGTATATGCCCATTGTCATCTCCTAGAACGGAATAGATTCTTCTTCTGCGGATGGGGTTGCGTCGGGTTTATTGCCACCCAGGAATTTGACGGTATCTGCGCGGACCTCAAACGATGCGCCCGAGGATCCATCGCCACGGGTGAAGATACGCGGACCGCCGGTTTCCTTGTCCGCGACAAGCTGGCCTTCGACAAACACCTGCATTCCCTTCGTGACGTACTGCTTGCATATCTCAGCCAACTTTCCCCAAGTGGCGACCTTGTACCAGATTGTTTCTTCCACCTTCTCGCCGGCTGAATTCTTCCATGAACGATTGACGGCGACGGAGAATCCCGTTACGGCCTGTCCTTTGTCGGTGTAGCGCATTTCTGGGTCGCGCCCAACGTGTCCAATAAACTCAATTCGATCAAACATTTATTCCTCCTTAGAATGGGATTTGCTGTTCTTCCGGTTCGCGTGGTTCGGATAGTGCTGCGCGTGATTTCGGTTGCGGACGGGAAGCAATGGGGCGCACGCAATCCCCAAAGCCCGGCCGGTCCAGCTTGCGCACAAGGTTGATTTTCTTCTTGCCCTCTTCGCGGGACTTGGCGAATAGAGCAGTAATCAATTGTGGATTAGGAAGATCACCTTTCTTATCCGGTATGTGTTCGACAAGGAAGATTAGATTATCTGCGTTGTTGACGTTCTGAATAGGACCACTAAGATGCGCCGTACCGGGGACTTTTTCTTTAACACCTTCTTTTGGCATAGTGTGGATTGCCAAAACGTGAATGCCTAACTTACGCGCCCACCGTTTGAGTTCTGTTGTCTGGCGCATTTCTCTTTCGTTTCTATCCGTTTCGACATCAACAATCTGACCGATATAGTCAATGATAGCAACGTCTAATTGATTTCTGCGTCTTCGCGCCAGCATGTCATATCCCAACTGTTGCATGGACATGGAGGCGTCATCCAAAATAGATATCGGCAATTGGGAAAAGTATTTAGCGGACGGAATAAACTCTGTTGCGAATTGCTCGTTTGTAATCCGTCCGCTTTTCATCGCGTGGGCGCGAAGTCCGGACTCAAGGTTGATCCACCGGCGCAGTATTTGTTTCGCTGGCATCTCCCACGAGTAGACCGCTACATGAAAACCACACTTGGCGATATTTAAGGCGGCTTGGTCACAGAGGGTTGATTTGCCGATACCAGGCTCGCCAGATACAACTGTTAGTTCTCCCGGCTGTAATCCTCCTAAGAATGTATCGATGTCGATAAGGCCGGTTGGAAAGCCCCACACATCGCGCGGGTCCGCCATGCGCGTTTCGACTTCTTCCCACAGGTCGGAGATTTGGTCGCTGATTTTGGCTTCCTGAATTCTGGAAGGGGCGATAATGTCAAACGATGACGTTGCTTGTTGTACGGCATCCAAAACCGGGATGGTTGGGTCATGCGCCAGCTGCGCGATACCGGAAGCGACAATCAGCATCCGCCGGCGGATAGCCTCTTCCTCCACGATATGCCCGTATGCTTCGGCGTGCATGGAAGTTGGAACGTTGTTCATTAGCGCAGCCAGATACGCACCACCACCAGCTTCGGCCAACCGTCCCTGTTTATCCAATTCCTCCGATATGGTCAGCGCGTCGATGGGCGTACCATTTTTGGAACACGTCTCCATCGCTTCCCATATCCACCCATTGCGGTGAATGTAGAAGTCACCCGTATGCAGGAAGGCGGCGATGTCAATATAGACGGCGGGGTTAATAAAGACCGCGCCAAGAAGTGACTCCTCGGCTTCTCGGTTCTGTGGATCAGATATAGGGGTCACAGCTTATATCCTTGTGCAAGCAGGTCTGCATTCGTGGCGTGATCGGGTGCGGCTTCTGGCGGCTTGACGGCTCCCGATAACCTCGGCCAATGCTTCGGAATGTCCATTGGATGCAAAACTCTCGAAGGCCATTCTGCGAAGAATTTACCATTCTTGGCAAATATTGGGCGCAGGTCAGACGGGCTGCGCGGAGGAAACTCACCGTGCATAAGCGTCTTAGCGGCGCGGAACAATTCCCCATCGGCTCCATTCCCAAGTGGCATACAGCACAGTATAGAGATTTCCTTCGCCCAAGGGAAGAGTTTTGGGTCTACAGATTTCTTGCATTTTGCCTTCTTGCGGACAAGCTTGTTTTCTTCGTCTGGATCGTAATTACCAACAACCTTTCGGATATCATCCTGGGGAGTTCCCGGAATAGGTGCTTTTTCTATTCCGGGTGTATTTGTAGTCTCTGAAGTAGTCTCTGTTAAGTTCCTATTAACAGGTGTCAAATTCGGACCCGTCGATGAGTCAAAGATTGGCGCATCGTAATTTATTCGATAATGTTTGGTTTGGTCGTATTTATCCTTGGAAAAACGGCCCGAAACAATCAATCCGTCTTTTTCTAATTTGCAGAATAGATTGCGGATTGTATGTAAGGACCAAAACGGGAAGTTGTCCTGTTTCCATTGAGGATAAGCAGCATAAATATATTTCTTTCCATCTATTACCTTACCTTCGCATTTCTTGTTTTCCAACCAATAATGTAATTGCTGAATCACTATCGCCTCATTCAACCCGATTGCCACCGCCAGAGATGGAAGTAACTGGATTGGCGGTTCTTGAATTAGAAGTTTGCTCATTCTGATTTCCTCCAATAGGTCTCTTTGATAATTCCAAACACGGTATTCATCCCGTTTTCGTCGTCGCGTTCGATGATTTGATTCGGGGTTTGATTATCCCATTTGTGGATAGGCGTATCCATAAACTGCAAGGCTTCCCGTTTGGATGCGCCCAGGTGGAAGACGTACTCGCGGCATAATGACTTTTGGAGTTGGGATCGTTCTTCAGCCATACAGCCTCCCGAATAAAAAATCCGGCTCTTGTCACCGACCCTCTAGCCCTTTTGGCTGTCCCCTTTCGGGGTGGGAAGGATGGCCACAAGGGCCGGTGACAAAAGTCGGATTGGCCTTCCCATTTGAAACCGCAGCCATACGGTTTGGAACATAATAACCCATCCGGCGGCAGGATGTCAACCTGCAAAATATAGAACGTTTGTTTAACATCCGTGTTATTGTATACAATAAATCGCAACCTAATTGCAAGAATAGAATCGGCTTCAAACCCGCCAGGTTGATATAAAATAGTACCGGAGGCGCAAATATGGACAACCCCATTCCGAATATCATCGTTTTGAGAACACAGATCAAGCCTATGGCAGCCAGCTTGTACGTCGCGTATGAACTGGATTGCGGCCAGCACTTCCCCGAAGCCGCTCGGATACCGTATCGCGGATCCGTGTATGCCCGGATCATTGATAGGAATTACCAGCACTCAAAATACAACGACCGTGGCGCGGATGCCTTTACCGCTTGCGTTGCGGCGTATCCGTGGTTGGAGGAAGACGAAGACCAAAACGTGAAGTGGGTTGATCCGAACATCGTGAAGTCGAACGGCTGTTATATCTCCGTCGATGCAGGAATGACTTCGCGTGAATACGATGCGCCGTGCGAGATCGTGGAGGTTGAATGAATAAGAAACTGCTTTTTATATTACCGGCAATGTTTTTGATTGCTTCTACGTCAAAGGGGTGTAAGGGTGAAGGGGCCAAGGCTCGTGATGACGCAGGAAATCAAATTACAAGAATATATGAAATACAAACACTAGACGGAGAACAGATTGAAATAGAGGCTGACCGTTGCTACGTAGATCAAAATGATGGAATAGACCAAGACGCAGTTCTTGGAAGCAATTCTGCCGTTATGATTGATCCAAGCGGTGGAGTTGAATATTTTTTGGTCATTTGCAAGAGTTATCTAGATCATAGCGGTTATTTTCTTCATGAAGAGGTTGTATATGCCAGACGAGTGAAAAGCCTGTTTTTAAAAGAGATAAAAACCGTTCCAGTAGGATCGGAGGTCGAATGATCCGCCCTCCTGAAATTGGAGTAGCTATCGCCGTCCGGGATGTCCCTGCGTGGGCGTTGGCAAACCGGAAGTCCGTGCGCGAAGCCACACCCGAGGTTATCAGACTGACGCAGGGATTTTTTATCCATCATGCGTTTTGGACGGCGGAGCAGATCGAAGAATGCGTGCGAACAATCGTGGCGTGGGATGATACCTATGCCGTCGAATTCAAAATGGAAGGATAAGGAGAGATCATGAGCGGACAGGAACTAACTATATTGCCAAGTCAGTCTGTAATGCCTGCGATGACAATTGCGCAGGCACAGGAACGCCAACGGATGCTTCACGATTTTATTGCAGACCAAATGGTTGACGGGATGGATTACGGAAGCATTCCGGGAATGGAAGAGCGCACGGATGCCAAGACGGGGGAAAAACTACCGCCCAAGAAAGTCCTACTGAAACCCGGTGCGGAAAAGTTTTCGACCCTCTTTGCTCTGCGTCCTCGTTTTGAGGATGTCCAGACCGTGGAGGATTGGACGGGCGGAGATCACAACGGCGAACAGTTTTTCTACTATCGCGTCAAATGCAGTTTGTGGCGGGATCAAGAATTAGTTTGTGATGCAGACGGTTCCTGTAATTCGATGGAAAAGAAATACCGCTATCGCCTAGCTGCGAAGAAATGTCCAACCTGCGGCAAAGAGACAATTATCAAGGGCAAGAAAGAATATGGCAGCGGTTGGATTTGCTGGAAGCAAAAAGGCGGATGCGGGATGAAGTTTGCAGACGGCGAAGCGTCTATCGAAAATCAGGTTTCGGGGCAAATTCCGAATCCCGATATTGCCGACCTGACGAATACCATTCTCAAAATGGCACAGAAGCGGGCATTGATTGCGGCAATCCTTATTGCGGCGAATGCCAGCGATTACTTCACCCAGGATATCGAGGAAGAGGGTACGGATGAGAAAGTGAAGCCGGTGGTTGTCGGAGCGACAACGGAAAACACACGGCCGCCAGAACCAGAGGTAACACCCGCTCAGGTACGCCCCGCTCCGGTGGTTGCTTCTTCCAAGCCAGATCCGAAACCCGAAGCCAAGCCCGCCCGGCCGTATGCACCCGAAGTCTTGAAAGCGGCAATTGCGACACACGCGGAGAAGTTTGCCAACTCCGGTCAGAAGGCAAACGAGAAATTCCGTGGCCTGATTTGCGGTGTCATGGAGAAGGCGTGGGAAGATCAACCTTCCAGCGATCGTGAACGCAACCGGCATTCGGTGTTGGCATACCTTACGGGGAAGGATAGCATCAAGAAAATTCCGGACTGGACCGTCCACTCCATTGCGGAATGGCTGAAGTGGGAGACGGATAGTGGCGGATTGATTACGCTCCCGCAGGTGGTAATACAGGAATTGAATCTCATCCTCATGCAGACGCTGGCCGAGGCCGGTCAGCAAACACTTCCTGAGGCTTAGGGGATCCAAACGTAACGATCCGCAAAGTCTAGCAGCCCATCGCGGCTATATGCGATAGAAGGAAAAACGATGAAACGATGGTTGTTCGTGGCAGTAGTAATTTTCACGTTGGCGGGTTGCGCCCCTCAGTCAGATGTGGCCTCCCGAAATCTATCAGTGGCCGCAGACAATTTCGAGATCACGCGGCGCATCGTGTTTTACAACGGGATCAACGGAGATTACATCCTGACCATCGAAGGTCTTTGCTCCCTTGGAAATAATGATGACCCAGGAGAGTTATCAGTTACCTGCAAGGTAGGCCCGACTGCCTACAAAAAGCATTTCTTGGGCCTCTCTGATAACGTGACCTATTTCGCAGAACAGATTGAGTATGCAGAAGCCGATGTGTACCACTACCGGGTTATCTTCCGCCCGTCGGTGATTATCCCAGATATTGAAATACAGTAAGTATCCTAGCACCGGAAAGGAGTAGGCAGTTGCGGTGATGTTCCCCCTGTCATCAGAGGCGGTGGCAGGGGATACGCAGAGGAGTGGTTCGTCAGCGGGCAAAACAGTACGGTCTGCTGATGCGAGGTTCGATCCCTCGCCTCTGCTCTTATAAGACAGGCAATTATTGGCGGCGCTTATTCCACAAACAAGAAGGCCCATGAGCGTGACGAACGTTGTCCGGCCTTCCCGCCAACTCGTAGAATCATTATTTGGAGGGATAAATGACATACAGAGACTTTGTTGATGGTTTGGCGATGCTTGGATTTGCATTCGGAGTGAGTGCATGTGTAGGTGTAATTCTTTTATCTGTTGTGTTACTTCCAAAATAATTTCGGAGGGATAAATATGAAAGACGTATTGTGGTTTATTTCAGAGATGTCAGAAAGATAGTAGAACCATGGTTCCATCAGAATAACTATTCAGGAGGAAAAGATGACTCCCAAAAAGAAAATCTATATTGCATGCTGCCAAGACAGACACACCGATGCTGATATTCAAGTGTTTTGGAGCGAAGAGAATGCAGTTCAGTATGCAAAGGATTTCGTCAAAGACGATGCACGTTTCCCAGATGCAATCAAGGAAATAGAGACAGAAGGTTGGTTGTATCATGCCCAATACAGTGAAGAAGGAGACTATGTTTACGTCTTTGAAAGTGAGATGAACCCATGACCGACCTACTGGCTGACCTCGAACAACTGCGAAGGGAACATGGTTATGTCGCTGTTGCGGATGGTTATTTTATGACTTGCTGTGGCGATCCATGTGGTTGCGGCGCATCCGAAGCCAACGCGAAGCTGGATAGGATCATAGAGCAGGATCGGTGGCGCAAGTGGCCGGAGGAACAGCCGCCAGAGACGGAGACTTTTTACCTGATTATCAACGAGGGAAAAATAATGCTATGGCGATGGACAGGCGTTCAATGGGGAAGATTCGGCGGACCTAGAGGGTGTACTCATTGGCGTCCTCTCCCCACCCCGCCTGATACGAAGGAGGAATAACATGGACCTGCGAGAAGTTACTCCCGATGCCCTTTACGACCGCTTCATCCTGACCACCGACGCACTGGTAACTGGTTTGCCCGTCGTCCGGGAACGGCGTGAGTTGGGAGCCGAAATCCTGCGCCGCCTGAAACGCGAGAAGGCGATGACGGACATTTGCAGTCAGGCATGGCTTGGAGGACTTATCGGTACAGATGATGTTCTCCGTGCCGCCCAAGAATCGGAGGCCACATGACACGCTACGATTGGCAACTATCTGGAACTTCTCATTCCATGAATTACGTTCCCAAAGGAGCAACGGTAATGGCTGTTGGGGAAAGACCTGTAATCTGTCGTTGCGAGGGGTGCGAAAAATGGATTTATGAAGAAGAACAATATGTCGTTACTGCCGATGATGTTTATTTGCATAGAAAGTGTGCTATGGAGGAGGCCACATGAACCTATCAGACCTGCGAAGGGAACACTCGGAATACTGTATGGGTGCAAGACGATGGGGAAAAGGAGCTGATGGAACAGAGGATACATACTGTTATTGCGGAGCCGATGCCCACAACCTCCGCGTGGATCAGCATGAGCGGGAGGTGGCGGAGCTGGTGGAGGCGGCGCGGAACGGGCAGGAGACGCAATATAGTCTGGCGCATCAGGCCAACATCGAAGCCGCCCTCGCCAAGTTCCCGCAGGAGTCGAAATGACCGCCAATAAGCCATGCAATCATCCGCGCACTGAACTTAGTTTTAGTCCACCGCTTGGTTTTGGGTGGTCAACTAATCTGGTGTGTTACAAATGCAAGTCAAGATGGGGTGTAATAGACTTATTCCGCTTTATCTTGCTAGCCTACGAGAAGGCCAAGAAGGAGAAAAAGAAATGACTGATAAACGAGTAGAGGACATGACGGGGGATGTGCTAATGATCCACTTGCATCTTTGGGTGGACGATACTAATGGTCCGTTCTTCGATGAAGTCCTCGCTCGTCTTGCGGAGCGGGATGCGATGTTGGCAAAAATAGTAGTGCATGATTACGACTGGCTTGAAGTTCCGGCTTCGTGGATAGACGGATACAACGCCTGTGGACGAGATATTCTAGCCGCCGCATCCGCCGCCCGTAAGGAGGCACAGCATGGATGAGCCGCAGGAGATACCTTCGCAAAACTATAGCCAACACGAAGTATATATCCTAGAAGTGTGGGATGACTTCTTTGAATGCTGGATTCCAGATAGACGCGTATATTATCCATCCGCATCCTTGGACCCTAAATACCGTATCCGCCGCTACATCCCAAAGGAGGAAAAATGATAGGAAGCGCAAGTAAAGAACAGGAACTACGTGCATTACGAGACGAGGCAACCAAATTATGTAAACGCATCGACGCTGCGCTGGAACGGAAGCCAAAGTATGTTAGGAACATAAACGGTTCTGTGGATGTTATCGCCGGAAAGTGGTACAGGCTAAAAGAAGATAGTGGAAAAGTGTGGTTTATGGACGAGGGGTGTTGTCCACGTTGGCCTCCCGATTCTTCACCTGCGTGGGAATTTAGCTACGACGACACCCCGCCAGCGGAGGAACTTCTGCCATGTCCGGAGTGCAATGAAAGAATTAGCATAGTATTGTCAGGCGGAGGAGTATATATCTGTTATTGTGGAAAATGTGGCCTACGTGGTCCATCTCGCCCCACCCGCGAAGCCGCTATCCGCTTACACAACTGGATGGCTAGTCAACTGCATGGTATGAAGGAGCATTAGAAAGGACAACAAACCTGTAATCGAAATGACCACCGACGAATTGTACGAGTTCTTCGTGCTGGTCGCCAAAGGGAATGCGGATAGACTGTCAGAAGTAGCCGCAGAGGTGCGAAGGCGTCTGGAGATATACGAATGGGAATGCAAGGAGGAAACTGTATGACAACCGTAAAGGCTTTCAACGAGGATGGCTCGGAGGAAGGGCGGGGAACACTCATCAAGGAAGTCGAGCAGCACATGGTCCTTATCAAGCCGCGCAACGGCGATCCGTTCTGGTGGCCGAAGGGTCTAACCCAGGAGTTCACAACGCCCAAGTATTCGGTGGAGAATGGGTTCCTGTTCATCAACGGGGAGCAAGTTCCATATTACCCGACACCTAATTATTCTCCATGCTATCCATCCAAGGCTCCGGAGTTTCTCATCTGGCATTACAGCGCAGGGAACACGTTGGAATCCTGCATTGCGCGGTTTATGATTGCATCGGAGAGAGCGTCATCCCATTTAGCGTTTGGGCTGGACGGTAAGGTTGTCCAGTTTGCGCCGTTCAACCGACCTACCTGGCACGCTGGTTACAGCATTTGGGGAGGGATGAGCGACATCAATCAGCATTCCATCGGATTTGAGATCGTCAACTATGGCTGGCTGGAAAAGAAGAACGGTCTGTGGATCCGAAATGGGGTGGTGTACAAGGAGAGTGATATTCTCATTCTTCCGCATCGACTTTCAGGTCAGGTATTGGGCTGGCCTATCTTCCCGCAATTTGAACTTGATATCGTTCTGGAGGTGTCCAAATTCGTGTACGACTTCTATGGATTGATTGACGCGGTAGGGCATGAGGATGTTTCTACCGAGGGCAAGCCGGACCCCGGACCTGCGTTCCCGATGGAATACTTCCGTGAACAGGTTTGCGGACAGACCGATGATTACCTTATCGGATGGGGTGGCGGGAAGGGACTGAAACCGTGGTACAACGCTCCTTCGCTGATAGGATGGTCATGGACGCGCTCAGGCGTGCATGTGGAAATCCTTGAAACGAAGCGGCGTGAGTCTCGCGTTCGTATCCTGGAAGGAAACACTAAGGGCAAGGAAGGTTATATCGAGACACGATACCTGCGGAGGATAGGATGAAAGGCTTACTGGTTATCCAGTTTGACTATTATGGCGACAATGCCAAGCTACAGGAGATAGTGAATAAGGCGAAGGTTGATCTATTGAAAGAGTATGCACGCAGACTGCAAGAGGGAATCATCAGGACGCCAGCCAATAATATATCGTTTGAGTTGCAAGTTATGAATTTGGATGGAAGGCTGGACCTTATGATTGATGACTCTGTACGCGATATAAACATCACCGAGTTAGGAGGATAGCATGAACAACGACCAGCAAGCAGGTTGCTGTGGCTGCATCATCTATGCCGTTGCATTCGCGCTCATTTGGATATGTGCGGTTCTGATAGGAGTCATATACCATGCCTCGTGAACCCAGAATGGAAATCCTCGCGCCAGAGGACCAACCGATAACCCATAGGGACATGATTACTATCCTCCAGCAGATCCAACCTCCTCCACAACCGCAGACACAATCGTTGCTGTGGATCATCCCATTCACGCTGATTGCAATTGTTCTCATCGGCGGGATGCTGGTAGGGTTCGCCATGCTCCAGCCCAAGCCTGATCCAACGGCAACTCCGGCTCCAACGTGGACGCCAACCTTCACCCCTACGTTTACGGCCACCGTAACGCACACGCCAACGGCCACTCCGATCCCGAAGTACAAGGTGGTGCGCGACTACTACGATGCCTTGCGGGTAGGGGATTACGTCACCGCGTGGAAGTGCCTATCCAAGCAGTTCCGGAACCGGGTCGGACAGCCGGACGACCTGATGCACAAGGCCATTGAGACAGGCCCCATAACGGCGGCGCGGATCATCCCGGAGGAGGAGGATAGTCTAAACTCGCAGGTATTGGTCCAACTCTACTTCGCGGATGAACAGCGGTACAGGTGGTATCGGTTCATCCTGGTATATGATAGTTACGTCAAACGCTGGCAGATTGCTGGCATACAAAACTATTCTGCGTGGGCGACTCCGGAGGGATAAGATGAAAAGACTTGGGGTTCTGGCATGTCTAATTTTATTTGTTATTTGTTTTGGTTGGGCCGCTATTAGACTTCTCGCAGGGGATTATTTTACATATCTGCTCGTGTCAATAGCTGCTATATCAACTTTCAACGCAGGATATCTCGCAGGTTTGCTGGATAGGGAGGGATAAGATGAAAAAGCGACAATTTGCTGTTCTGTTTGGGATATTGTTAGGATTGTTTCTATATGGAATAGCGAGTAAAAATGAGGATTACTATCACACTTGGGATCACTCTATCTGTTGGGGTGTAAACGCAGATTCCCAATTGGGAAATGGAATCTGCATTGCTACCATATATTATTATCACGATCAACCCGATTACTTCAATGAATATTATGATATTCAAATCGAGTTTATTACTGGCGGGGGGTGGAGTACTGACGCAACAAATCTATATGTAATTCGCCCATTCTCTATTCAAAGATACAAAAATTATCTTAGATAAGGAGGGATAAGATGAGAACCGCAATATTTTTTGGCGCATATATGATTGGACAAGCAATTCGACCAGACTTTGATAATGGATGGGGATGGATGATTTCGATATTTGCACTGTCAATGGTTTATATGGATATCCAAGAATTCCGGGAAAGGAGAAAATGAGATGGATACAATAACATCAATTTCGATTGGAACAATCATTCTTCTTATTGGACTCCGCGCTGGAATTTTTCTTGCAGAGCATGGCGACCCTTGCTCCTGCGCCCACTGCAAAGCCCATCGTGAGGAAGAGAAGGCCACCCGTTGCGGAAGCTGCGGGGGAAAGTTGACAGATAAGGAGAGTGGAAAATGACTTGGGATACCGCATTGGCGTTTCTTCTTGGAGTGCTTACCGTGCTTGCGCCATTTGTTTATGGGAAATGGTATGGCGCGAATCAGGAACGAAAGAAGAATATCAGACTAGTATGTGAAGGATGGATTTTCTGCAAACCTCCAAACAGTCCGAAGGATATGGCGTACTGGCTACAGCCCAAGGATTATCTCCGCATCGTAATGACGGATCACGGAGATGATTGATTATCTGCAACTTCTGAAACAGGAGCGGATGATCCTGGGTGAGTACGACGCATCCAAGGTATCTGGATTATCTCCGCAATGGTTCTATGATCGGTGGATAGACCTGATCGACTTTCGTGGAGACTTGCAGATCCGATCCCAGGTTGTCACGCTTGGAAGGAAAGTAACGATCATCACGGCTTCGCATATCATCAGCACGGGGACGGTGGGAGATTGGTCACCGAAGATGGTATGGATTGAGCGGGATACCTACATTGGCTCCCGTGCGATATTGTACAACTGCCACATTGAGCATAATGCGGTGGTGGCGTGCGGAGCGGTGGTAAGGGACATGGTTGTCCCGCCGTACACCTACGTCGAAGGGAATCCGGCAAAGGTTGTCGGAGAATTCAAGAATGGGGTTTGGAGAAGGGTTACTGATATTCCCCAAATTCCCACAGCCGAGCCTCATCCTCCCGACGCGCTTTGAGACCATCAACACAGCAGGAAGCCTTGCGTATGGCTGCGGGAACCATTTCCATTTGACCGGAATCAATCATGCGGGGAATGCCAGTTCTCTCTAACGCAGACCAACCCATATTAAATGCCATACTAGAAAGCGCGTCGAATTTGTTTTGCGGTAGATATGTATCTATGTTTCTCCAAATTTCAAATTCGAAAACTTGAATATCTTTCTTGAATAGTTCCCAACCTTGATCTTTGGATACAAACGAAGGCCAGGATTTAGAAGTACATGCCCCCAAGTGAATCAGGTGGCCATACCCGACGGTACAGTGACCCGCACTGTCCGAATACATCTCATTTCGGAATCCCTCATGCGCCACGATAAACAATAGTCCCGCTCCCGATACGCGCTTAGCGAATGCCGGTGTTTGGATGACGGGTTCTGCGGTTATCGTTTGAGTTGGATTGGCTATTGTTTGTGAAGGGGTAGAAATGGCAATGGGGCAATCCGGACACTCTTCCACCGGACAGGGTTTGGATTTGATGATTACGATCCCCGTAAGGATAAACCCGCACATGATAACCGCGATTAGATACTTCAATATAACCTCCTATGTCTTGTTATGCTTTTTTAGATATTCTTCTAAATTTTTAAGAACGGGTTGATTATTCTCGATATAACCAATTACCATATTACATTTTCGACATAATAGATCTCTAACTTTTCCTGTATCATGGTTATGATCGACGCATAAAACAGGATACTCTTTTCCGCAAATTGCGCATTTTCCACTTTGTGATTTATATAATTCCTCATAGTACTCTAGTGTTATATGATATTTTCGTCTAAAATGAAAACGTCTTTGCTTATAATAATCGGCGTTTTGTATAGGTATTCTGTTTTTTGAAGTAGGCTTATTTTTGATTGGATGAGGTGGTGTACGATTCTTTAAAAATGTATCTATACGATCACGAAATCCCTCCTCACTCTCACAAGGCAAATGCCAAAAACCCGTATAATCCATATGCAATTACTCCAATTGACAGGATATGTCAGCAACATTATACCCCATCTCGCAACCTTGACGCAAGACGAGCGCAAGAATCAAAATGGGAATTATCGTATACAATATATACATCTTACGGAGGATAACATGCATAACTTTCGAAATGATAATAACTGGAAGATCACCCTGAAGGTTAGCTGCCTGAAGGCACGGGACGCCATGCGCGGTATCTATTGGGAAGCGGTAATCCTGGGCGTCGCGCTGGTGGTTCTGTTCGCGTTGATGTCGATCCGATAACATCCTAGGAGGAATGATGAAATCTGTGGAATGCGGATGCAAAGTAACAGAGTTTTGCTGGGCAGAGGGTGGCGGTCTTAACGCCATAATCAAGCCTTGCACATTGCACGCCGCTGCTCCTGATCTACTGGAAGCCTGTAAAATAGCGTTGGCAGAATCAGAACGAGCCGATAAGCATTTCAAGTGTGTTTCGCCAGCTACCGTTGCGCTCCGTGCCGCTATCGCCAAGGCTACAGGTAAGGAGGAATGACAGCATGGTAACTCATTTAGCAGTTGATTTGAAATTGCGAGATATTCATGTAGTCCATACATTATGCGGCCGCGATAACAAAAATACATCCGATGGATTGTATAACTCGACTGACAATAAACGGGAGGTTGATTGCAAACTGTGTATAAAAATACTTGGAAATCCGAGACACTGGAGATATCGAAAATACCTTTCCCGCAAGGAGGAATGATGAAAAGAATCTGGAAGTATGAGCTAGAAATAACCGATAAGCAAATCATATCCATACCGTCGGTTTTGAAAATTCTGTCCCTTCAAACGCAACGTGGTGTTCCTTGTTTGTGGGTGGAAATTGACGACGAATTCATAAAACGCGACGTTACAATTGTTATGTTTGGAACTGGTCATCAAATGGACACAATAGAACGATGCTTCGTCGGGACGTTTCAAACCATGAACGGATCGCTTGTTTTTCATGTCTATTGGGAGAATTGATGACCCGCCTATCCGTTATCCTTGGAATACTGCTGGCTGGATTGTTTATGCTGCTTGGAGGTATGCAATGATACCGCCCAACGTGGACGAAATTAATCCGTTCCCGGAATGGTACATGAGCGGCATGGAATGTCTATGGAATATGGTTGCGGCCCCATGCCCAAAACGCGGACAGACTTGGCATATTGGACCCTATGAGGTTGTTATCCTACGTGCTAACTGGCTGACCGTTACGATGACGTGGCCCGGAGATACTACCAAAACCATGCTGACGGCTGACTTCAAAATTGGATACCGCCTATCAAACACCTAATGAGTGGCGATTATCTGGACCCATTGGAGCGATCTATTCGAGAGTGATTGTTCCAGGGTCCACACAAAGGAGATGAGAAAATGACGCATCAATGTCCGTTTGTAAACGAAGCGCAACCTAACCCAACATTCAATAGCCCTATGCAGTTTGAATGCCAAAGCGGGTTTGTTTATACTTATTATCAGCATAGCGACGGATTTGGAGATGTATACAATTGCCAATTCTGTACGCTAATTGGACGTAAGCGCGATGTATTTGAATGCTTGAACGAAAAAGAATGGAAAGAATGCCCACACTATAAGGCACAAAAAGATAATTCCACCAATCCGGTAGAATATTGAGTTTTCTACCATAATAGGAGAATAGAACATGAGACAAGCAGCGACGGACGGAGATACCATTATCTTCCTTGACAACGGGGAAAAGATAAGAATATTCCCGAAAATAGATACGTCGTCTTGGTTCTATAAGAACTGCAAACGACAACGCAAAGCCAAAGCGAAGATATGTCAGATTTGCCCATTCCGAGAAGGAATTGAAGAACAGGAGAATAGACTATGAACTGCAAAACGTGTAAGTATTGGGATGCTGAAGGAAAGTTGTGTAAAAGGTATCCGCCGTAATTTCTCAATTTTATGCCTTCTGATAGGTGGAGCGCATTTGGATATTTTCCAGTCGTTCCAGAAACGTATTGGTGCGGTGAATATGCTCCCCAAGATGCACCGGAAGCTGTCAAATGCGTATGCGGACACCCGCCAGAAACACACATTGAGAATGGCAGATGGTGCATGATGAATCTTTGCAAATGTTCCACATATCGCCCTGCCGTATCCGTAGAAGAAGAACTGGATAGGAGATAGCCATGATAGACTGGCCGAAATTGCTGATAATGGCAAGTCTCGCGGCGGATGTTGGGGTTAGCGAACGATACGAACGCCTAAGAGACTGGATCGCCAACCGCATCAACAAGAGATTAGCAGGGTATGAGGCGATGAAAAAAAGTGCAAGATACATAGAATGCGGAAAATGGATTACGGTTGGAGATATAGAGCTATTACGAATGGCCGGAGACAGTTTGTTAGATGTTGCCCAGAAAGCCGAGGCTGACTATGAAGAAAATCATTGATAACATCCGCAAGCGTGGCCGTCCAAAGAAGAAGGAGCAGATGGTATCCATTTCCGTGCGGATATACCATTACCAGAAGGTAAAACTGGAGAAGATGGGCGATAAGGGCGCGGTCATCAGACAATTGATTACGGATGCCTGAATGTGGTATAATGATTGCGTTGGGATCGAGGGAATTTTTGTTTCCTGGACATACAGCCGCTCATCTGCAAATTCCCGTTGATCCCAACAATCATCAGGAAACGCAGGTTGGCGGCTGTATGTGTTATGAGAGGTGATATGGATCCAGATGTTCGCAAGGCACGAATAGAACTGGACGGATGGGAATGCCAACTGAGCAAACTATTTGGCATAACTGAACTATCTGGTAAACCATGCACCGAGGCATTGGAGGTTCATCATAAGACCTATGTACGGTTTGGACATGAACATTTATCCGACGTAATAACTGTTTGCCGGAGATGCCATGATATTCTGACGGACGCCATACGGCGAGAGCGGTTCTCTACCCGCAATCCGATTTTGGAGAACGTCAAGAATCCTATGGAAGTACCGGCCAAGGAGAATAGCAATGTTCACGAAGTTGAAAGTAACGATCACCGGGGACACACCGTTTATCCCCCACAACGCGCAACTTGCCGATCCTCTGAATCCCTTTACGAAGGCAATCAAGGAAGTGTCGGGAAAGCGCAAGAAGGTTGATGCGGACTTGGAGGAAATGGCAAAGTTGGAGTTCTTGGGAAGTTTGTATCTCTCGGATGGTAAGCCGTGTATCCCCGCCGAAATGCTGGAAGCGGTAATCAACGGCGGAGCGCGAAAGAGTAAGATGGGTAAACAGGCATCGGCGGCTGTGTTTATTCGGAAGCCTGCTATGCTGGAATACGATGGACCGTCCGATCCAAAAAAGTTGTGGGAAGACAAAGAATTTGTTCTTCGCGTTCCCGTCAAGGTCCAACAAGCGATGGTAATGCGCACTCGACCCATTTTCAAGAAATGGTCAGCCTCTTTTGAGGTTGATGTGAATACCGACATCGTGGATACAAAAGACGTTCTGCAATGGATCACGACTGCCGGGGTCGAGTTGGGAATTGGGGATTGGAGGCCGCAGAAGCGGGGGCACTACGGTCTCTTTGTCCTAGCGGAGTAGAGCCGTTTTTATGGTGCGGCTTGGTCCGGCAAGGTAAGGCTGGGTGGGGTTTGGCTTGGCATGTCAGGGTTAGGCTTGGGTTTTCCGCTATCATAAAACCACGGCATGGTCGGGCCTGGTCCGGCGCGGTTAGGTATGGCGGGGTATGGTCCGGTTTGGTTTGGATATTCCGACATTATAACTTTTGGTGAGGCAAGGCGGGGCGCGGTGTGGCATGTTCGGGTTGGACTGGCATGGTGAGGCGAGGTACGGTTAGGTTTGGCATGGAGTTACAAATTGGGTGTATGATAAAACTATGACAAAAATTGACGAATACTTTATGTCTCTCAGCGATACGGCCATTCTCACTTGCCGTCCCTGTATCGAAGCGGCTACAGACATTCTCTATAAAGCATGGCGCAGAGGAAGCATGATCTATACCGCCGGAAACGGAGGATCCTGCACCACAGCGCAGCACCTGGCATTGGACTTGTCGAAAGGATGCCGGGTAATCGGAAAGGCTCCGGTACGATCCATGTGTCTGTCCGATTCTGCGGAACTCATGGCATGGTCGAACGACGTGAATTACGAGGATGCGATTGCCTTTATGATTCGCGGACGGTGGGTTCCCGGTGACGTGTTCATTGCCATATCCTGTTCCGGGAAGTCACCGAACATTATCAAAGCCCTGCTTGCGGTCGAAACGCTGGCGGGAAAGGCGATCCTTCTGACGGGGAACAACACGGATATCCGGGATGACTTGGCGGACGTGGTTATTCCTGTCCAAGACAACGAGATACGGCGGCAGGAAGATATCCATCTGGCTGTGGCGCATTGTCTGACTTGGCTATTGAAGCAGAAGATCGAAGCAACACCATGATGTGCGGGGTGTGGTAGGGCGTGGTCCGGCTCGGTAGGGTTCGGCAAGGTATGGCTAGGTAGGGTCGGGCTTGGTATGGTTTGGAGGAATATGAAAAAATTGTACGTTTGCGACTTGGACGGCACTTTGACCCCACACCGCGAATCCTCAGCGGATCCGTTCGTATTGGAATTACTGTCCAACGTCGAGAAGATGATTACTGCACTCCAGGCAAATGGCAAGAAGATAGCCATTGCCACAAACCAACGACTGAGGGACGAAAGCGATGAGGAATTATCGGCCTTCTGCTTTTGGGTGACGAAGACACTACATATAACGGAGCCCGTCATGGTGGCTACTGAGGTTTCGCCGTGGATGCTGAAACCGTCGCCGTGCATGATCCTGATGCTGATGCAAAGGTATCGACTATCTGCGGAGGAAGTGGTAATGATTGGCAACTCAAAAGACGACTATCTCTCCGCGATGAATGCAGGAGTGGACTTCATGTGGGCGGATGAATTCTTTGGGAGGAAATGATGGATATTGAATGGTTCTTGCTGTCCGAAAAGAAGCCGCCGAAAGAGATAGGTGTTCTTATTACGGATGGAGAACTTGTAACAGTTGGAGAATATCTGAGTGCGACACGCACTAACGGTATACTGAGTGAGTGGTTTACTGGTCATGGATGGGAAGGGTACGAATGGGAATGGGTGTTTGATAGGGAGAAAATAACCCATTGGGCATATCCTCCTAATCCGCCAAAGATTGACAAATCGGAGTAATGGCGTCAGAATACCGATATGGCAAAGAAAAAGTCTGCTAACACGGAAAAAATAAGAAAGAAGACAATTCCTAAATCTGCATGGAAACCTGGTCAGAGTGGAAATCCTGGAGGACGACCAAAGGATGGAGAATCTTGGGCGGCTTCTCTCAAATGGGCGTTCAATCTTACGGGCGAACAAGCTGCACAATTGGTTCCTCCGGAATACGCCAAAACATTCCGTTTGATTGGTAAAATGCAACTACGTCATGCGCTTGTTTTGTGCATGATTGGAAAACAACTATTTGATCCTTCGGGATCTTTATTCAATGCTATGGCTGATAGGGAAGAAGGTAAGATCACTCAACCTATTCTCCACGAATGGCGCGAGGAAGCGAGGAAACTAGGTGTCGATCCCGATCAACTCGTCGAACAGTTCTTTGCCTCGGTGGATAGTAGAGTCAGCGTTGGCGGAAGCCCTGAAGCGGAAGAAGGAACAGGCGGACCGTCCGAAGCCTAGTCATTGGCCGAAGCTAACAGAGTATAGAAACTCCGATACCGGTAGGTTCTACAAACCTCACAGCAAGGAAGAATTAGAATTCATAACCAACAACACGGCGATGGCTCTACTAGCCCGTGGAGGCGAGGGAGCCGGAAAATCCGTAGCAGGAATTATCAAGTCTTTAGAGTACGCCAAGAACGGATGCCACGGGTTGTGCGTATCGCCGGATCTTCCACACTTCCGGCGTTCCCTATGGCCTGAGTTCCGCAGGTGGTGCCCTTGGGAGTTCGTGGTGGATCGCCACCAGTATATGCAGCCGTTTGATTGGTCACCGAACGGTAACTTTACGCTTGCCTTTACGACGGGCGCGGTCCTATACATGGGTGGTGCGGATGAGCAAGACCCCAAAGCGCAAGAAGGGGCAAACGTCACCTTTGCGCATTACGATGAGGCACGCAGACATAAGACCGCAACGATATTCAAGACGCTGGAAGGCCGCGTAAGAATTCCATGCGGAGGACGGAAGCCGCAACTGTTTATTACCACGACCCCTGCAAAGCATTGGCTGTTCGATTACTTCGGACCGTTACTACCGGACGACAAACTGGCGTCGTTCAAGGCACGGTCATTGGATGTCATACTCAAGACGGCGGACAACCTGGAGAACCTTGATCCTGGCTTTATTGAGGACCGTCGTTCGGTACTGACAGAGTCAGAGGCTAGGGTTCTCCTCGAAGCAGAATGGGAAGACATCGAGGATGCGGACCGGTTCTTGCCGTCCATGACGCTGTGGGACATACTGAGGGTCAACCTGCCCGCGCTGACCAAGAAGGAACCTATGGTTGTGGCTCTGGACGCCGGTATCAGTTCGGACCAATTCGGTATGATTGGTACGACTAGACATCCGGAAAGGCATGATGAGTGTGCAATCAGGTTCGTTATGAAGTGGGAGGCAAAAAACGGCAGGGATATCGACTTCGACGGGACGGAGGATGATCCCGGACCACTCAGGGTCTTGAAAACGCTCAGAGAGTCGTATAATATAATAATGGTTACATACGACCCGTACGAGATGAGGTATGCAGCCAGCCGGATTGCAAAGGAAGCACCTCTGTGGCTCAAAGAGTTCAGTCAGCAGGGCAAGCGCGAGGAAGCGGACAAGCACCTATACGATCTCATCGTTCAGAAGCGGATTTGGCATGACGGGGATGCGGACTTGCGGGAACATATCTCGAATGCGGATCGGAAGCTGGTAGCCGAGGAAAAGAAGATGCGTATCGTAAAGCGGATTGCATCGCAGAAGATTGACCTTGCAGTCGCTTTGAGTATGAGCGCATATCAAACAATGCGCTTGAACATTTAATCGGGAGACGTTCGAAATGTCTGACCAACCTATTCCGCAAGAAGACATCGACGCAGCAATAGCTAACATCCGTAAATGGGCTGTCCCTTCTTACAAAGATGGTTGGCTCATTCCTATGCACCCTAAAATATGGGAGGCTATGCAAACCGTGACTATTCAACCGTTGGTACTGGACATCGGTAAACATACATTTGGTATTACGCTGTTCTCGATTACATTCGGAGCAGGAGTACCCGGATCGCTTTTGGAGATTTCATTTAGTCCACTTGGTAATGACTTCGATTTCCTGTGGATTAGATTGTTCAAGGGTCTTATTGAGGAATGGCGCGATAATCGGGAGGAAGAATGAGCAGCGTTGTAAAGTTTGGGAGTAAGAAGGGGTTTGTAAGTAGAGAAAAGGCTATATCACTTCTTCGAGAGATGTGGCTATTCTCGCGTATTACTAACGATTATCCTGATTTTTACGAATTAGTAGAAGTCATTACAGACTACGCCGTAGAGAAGATGCAGCACGAGCATAGCGCGATGCATTTAGAGAGTGAGCCGCCCAAGGCAACAAGGAATTTTAGCTATACTGCTCCCGACATCAAAGAGAATGACCTTGAAACGATAGGATGGATAGACGGAAAACCAGTTAAGTGCAATAAAAAATATAATCCATCTTTAATAAGATTATGCCCTGTTCATGGAACGAGCATTGATACAGTTGAAAGCAGTTTACGTAGTGTCGTGGTGTGGACATGCGGATGCGCCTTTCAGCTAAAGGATCAATCATGAGTCGTGAACGAAGACGAAGACCTGTAGTAATCGAGGGGACCGGCAAAGACGGCCAGAAGGTGAAGGCTATCGGATGCCCGTTCTGCAAGCCTCCGCATCCACTGGACCCAAACGGAACGCCTTCCACCCCATGCGGGACGTACCTATCCGTCCAAGCGGTGCAAAACATATACTTCGAGCAGGGGTTGAAGTGCATCGTATGTGGGAACACGGGAGGCACGCTCATCAAGGTTGGGGAGAATTACAGGCACATCCACGACTGCGTACCGGGCAAGAAGATGTATACCCAAGCACCCAGAATGACCAAGAGGGCAGCCGTGGCATGGCGTCTTCCGAGGTTCATGCAGAAGGCATTTGGCATCGTTCCGGTGGAGATACAGGACGACAAGGGTAAGGTATTGGGCTATTCGTTTGACAAGCCGTAATTCGGGCGGCGTGAATGGCACGCGATAAAACAGTAGCCTAAAGAGGCCAGGCGCAAGCCAAACAATACCGACAGTATCGTCGCAAGACGACTCGGCTACTCGAAGGCGCACAACATTCCCCGAAATTATTACCCAGCTTATCCCCGTACATGATCTGGCGGGGATATTGCTTTTTATATTTGCGTCCTTATTATTTTCCAGTTATGCTTATGAAAAAGAATGAGGTGCAATATGGCAGATAGAGGTGTGATAGGCGGAGCGGCAGAACCCGTCCACATTACAGGAATTTCCGCAGGTGTGTCTATTCCCGTTAGCGGCGACGTAGCTAATATTGGAAAGACATACGATACGTTAACAGGAACCTATAAAGGACTTCAGTTCAACGCTGAGGCTCCGCAGGTTTGCTCCCAGGATTATCTTCAGGCTCTGGCAGAGGGAGATATTGCTGGACACTCTCACTTTGAGAAGTTTGGCAGGGTAACGGGAGTTCAAACTGCTCTGACGGACGTTTGGGATTATGGCGGGACGACGGCATTGTATGTCTTTCCTGCGGCTGCGGCAAAGATGCGCGTCGTTTCCAGCAGCGTTCAAGATGATACGGGTGGGTCCGGAGCAACAAAGATCAAGATCAATGGTCTTATTGCAGGATACGTAGATACAACAGAGGAAGTCACTCTTGATGGAACGACTCCTGTCCAGACATCCAACTCATTCCTAAGAATAAATAAGGTTTGGGTTTCTGCTGGAGCGGCGGCGGCTGGAAACATATCCATATACCATCTGACGAATGCAACTCCGATCTACGCATACATAACGTTGGGATTTACACAATCTAGGCAGATTATTTTTACAACGCCAACAGGAAAGAGTCTGTACATTACCGGAATGAGAATATCCGCAGGAGTAGGCAATACAACGGCCAGCGGAAAGATCAATTATGTTATCTTTACGCTTAAGGCTACTGTTGATCCTGGGACGGGGGCGGCATCGACATTGTTTTACCCGCTCATGGAAATGGGAGTTGTAAATGGTTCGTTTTATGTACCGTTTGAAATGCCTATCAAGATACCCGCAACAGGAGATTTACGATTGCAAGTGCAAGGTGACACGGCTCAGGCCGTAGGTTGTACTGCCGCTATGAGAGGATGGATTGAATAATGGCTGAACCCAAGTTAGACATCAGCGATGTAAACCGTCGTTCCGTTGTAAGCACACCCAAAGCCTCAGAGAATATGTCCCCGTATGCGGGATACTACACATTCCGGCTGTCTTCGATCACGGATAATATTGAGCCGTGGGGCAGGGACTGGCGCAAGCGGGATAGGCAACTCAGGGAATTCTTCCCAACTGAATCGTTTGTGGCGGGAGCGATCTACTCAATGGCTGCGGCAAACGCCAACTTCCGATGGGAACTGGATGGACCGCCTCGGACTGTAGAGCAGGTGCGTATTCTGTGCAATACAGCCAACCGTGGTCAGGGATGGGTAAGTTTCGCACAGAAGGTATCGCTGGACCTGTTCTCCCAGGATAACGGTGCGTTCATCGAATTTATCCGGCAGGGGAACAGCGAATCGTCACCCTGTATCGGGATTGCGCATCTGGACTCCGCTCAATGCGTAAGGACGGGAGATCCAAAAGAACCCGTCATCTACTACGACCGATTGGGTAAGGCAAGACTGTTGAAGTGGTATCAGGTCTGCGCATTGTCTGAATTCCCGTCCGGCATTGAATCGATGCACGAGATTCAATATTCCGGCCTTACCAGAGTACTGCGCATGTCTCAAATCATCAGGGACATCATGCTGTATAAGGCAGAGAAGGTTTCGGGCCGCTTCGAGAAAGAGTTGCACGTCATCGGCGGACCGTCCAAGCAGGAAGTGGCAGACGCAATGGCGCGTGGAAATGAACGGGCTGACAACGACGGCCTGACACGGTTCATGCAGGGGATCATCCTGACCTCGATGGATCCTGAGAAGCCGGTCAGCTACGAGAAGATCGACCTTGCCAGTCTTCCGGACGGGTTTAACTACGACGACGAATTGAAGTGGTATCTGGCGGCAATGGCATTGGGGTTCGGTCGGGACTATCAGGACTTTGCTCCTCTGCCTGGTGGTGGGTTGGGAACATCCACTCAATCCGAAATCCTACACATGAAGTCGAAGGCCAAGGGACCGGCTCTGTTCATGCGCATCATGGAATACGTGCTGAACTTCTACGGTGTCATGCCGTCCTCGACAACCTTCAACTTTGAGGAAATCGATCCGGATGAGGAAGCGCAGACTGCTGACACGCGAAAGGTACGCGCTGAGACACGGGCTATCCAGATTGCGTCGGGTGAGATTACCCCGCAGGTTGCCCGTCAGATGGCTTCGGATGAAGGAGACTTGGACGAAGAATACCTGAACATGATGGGCGATGAAGACGCCACCACGGATGTAACGGTGGAAGATAACGAGCCGGTAGACGAAGGGGACGAATCGGAAGTTATAGAGACTCCCGATGAGGAAGTCGAAGAACCGTTGGAAGACGCTCCCGAGATGCAGCCGAAGTATTGGGGGCGTGTGTTTGCAGCCGGAACGTTGAAGAACCTTGTAAAGAGGATGGTACATGGACGCCCAAGCGATAGTTAATGCTCTGGACGAATTGAACAAGGCAGACATTGACAGCCTGAAACGCAAAACTGAAGCCTATCAAGCATCCCTCCAAGCGGCTGTGCAACGAGCCTTGAAGAAAATATCCCGTCTGCCAAATGGAGATCATTGGGAGATTGAGAGGATTGTCTTAGCTTTACAGGATGAGTTGATTGCCATTGGCGAGAGCTTCATACCCCAGGCTGTGCGTTTGGGATACGGCTCGCGTCCGATAGACGACAAATTCAGGATAAAGGTAGATTCACTTATACAACAGAATAATCAGTACGTCAGGTCCAACTTCATCCCAGGATTCCGAAAGAAGGTATTGGTAGACATCGATTGGGATGAGGAAGAAATCAGTATCGAAGAATCGGTAGAGGATGAGACGCCCGGCCTGCTGGCGTGGATTGCTTTATACGGAGGCGCATTCTGGACTGCCATTTGGGTGGGGCTTGGATTGTCGGTAGAGGCTATTCAAGGTCAAGGTGTAGGCAAGCTGCGGATCGAACGCGTCTTGGATCCCGACGCACAGCATTGTGATACCTGTCCCGGTAAGGCTGGTGTTTATGAATCGTGGGATGAGATGCTTACTGTGTGTGGAGGACTTCCCGGCGATTTTTCAGACACTTGCGGATCAAATTGTAGGTGTGAAATCTACGTGGATATTGAATGACACTAATAAGCATGGACATTTACATGTCGGCGGGTCTGCGGAACTTCGATCCGACACATTACGCTGCGGACGCTGAGAAACTATTGGACGAAGTGGCTCAGGCTATTCAAAAGGATTACGAAAAGACGACAGGCACTTGGACAAATAAGCCTAAATTCAAGATTCATAAAAAGACAGCACTTCGGTTCATCGGAACGTCTGACAAGATATATCGCTTTGTGGACGAAGGGACGCGCGGACATTTTATACCATTGCGTAGAGCAAAAAGCCTTGTATTTCATTCTGGATACAAGGCCAAGTCTGTGCGTAGGTTTATTGGTTCTGAACACGGTGGTTCATTCGGTCCTTTATGGGGATCAAAAGGTCACTATGTAAAAGGCATTGAGTCCCGCGAATTCACGGAAGCCATTGCCGAAAGCAAGGTGGACGAATTTATGCAGAAGGTGTCAATCGTAATAAAGCCATTCAAGAAATAAGAAACGTAATTTGACGCATGATTATATAGACCCATATAATCGGAATTGGAGGCATAAATGCCTTGGAAGATATTCATGGACGGAAGTGAGCATTGCGTCTACAAACTGAATGCAGACGGCAGCAAGGGAGAGAAGATACCGGGCGGGTGTCATGCATCCGAGGAAGACGCCAAGAAACATCTGGCGGCTCTCTACGCCAATGAACCGAAGGAGTTGAGCATGTCCAAGAAGCACAAAAGGAAAGTCCTTGTCATTGAGCCGGAGATTGAACCTACCCCTGCGCTTGAGCCCGTTCCCGCGCTTGAGCCTGAGCCTGAATTGCATCCCGTTCCCGAGGTCATTCCTGAACCTGTGGTAGAGGATGCGCAGGATGAGGTAATCACCGAGGAAGACATGCCGGAGGAAGGCAAATCCCTCTGGCGCAAGCTGTTGGACATTCTGTGTCCGAAGCCTGCCGAGAAGAAAGAGGAACCCGTGTCCCTGAATGTCAACTCCAGCCTTGTGCTGGTGAAGGACGTAAACGGGAACTACCACGCCCTTGGGATTGTCACGAACAAGTGGCGCGACCGGGATGCGGCAGCGAACCCGAGGAACGGCGGGGAGATTATCACCGAGGCTGCACACAAGGAATTCATGGAATACCTTGACGCGCATCCGGACGAAGCACCTGTCCTGCTGGCTTGGCACACGGACGGAACCGAAGTCAAGTCCCGCGCTCAATGGTGGGCGTACAAGGACGGGTTTGTGATGATGGACTGGCCGTTGACGGAAGCCGAGGCACAGGCTATCGAAAAGGCAGACAAGGAGTTTGGTCCGTTGGGGATGTCTCATGGCTTTATCACATTAGAGCCGAAGGATGTCCAGAATGGGTTGATCCACAAGTACCGCTCCCAGGAGGCAAGTCATTTGCCACTGAAGTGGGCGGCAAATATCTTTACAGATTTCGCCGTAGTGCGAATGGAGGCTAAAAACATGAGCAAATTCCCTGATGATCGACGGAAGTATCTTGCCGCAGTATTTGGCGAGGAAACGACTTCCAAGCTCGAATCTGAAACCGAGGAACGATCCAAGGCACTCGAAGCGTCCGGCGTTCAGAGCAAGGACTATGATGCCGAAAGCCCGACGACCAAAGCTCTGGTATCCATCGCGGAAAGTCTTGGCAAGATGCAGGACGAACGCGTTCAGGTTATCGATGCTGTCAAGGCACTTACGACACGCATCGAACAGCTTGAAAAGTCCGATGATGAAAAGATCGCCACCGCAATCAAACCGAAGGTGTCTCCTGTTGCGCAGTCCGAGCCTGGCGCACAAGGGACTGTAATCAGCGAAGAAAAGGCCAAGGAACTCGCTCCCACGGGGTCCGAGAATTCCTGGTTCGCTAAAGCTCACGAAGGCTTGAAATAATCACCCTATAAGGGTAGGAGGTTTAACATGGCTATTAATGCACAAGATGTAGCCGCGATTTTGGCGGCACTGATGAACAAGAAAGAAGCCACCGGAACTCCCGTTGGTCCGTATGTTCATGGTCCTGCTGGCATGTTTGGCGTTGCCGGGTTGGATCGGGATGTAATCTCGACCCGCGTTCAGCCGCAGGGGTTGGCGTCCCTACTCCCTGCGAAACCGAGCGTGTACACGAACCCGATGTTCGCGTACATTACAGGCTTCCTGCAAGGGACTGGATCTGAGCCAACGAATGTCTGCGATAATCCGCCTGCGGCAGGAAGTATGAAGAACTGCATCCAAACGGCGCAGTTTGGACGGTTCTCCCGCAAGACCCGAGAACTGGATATCGACCGCGTTGGTCAGCTTATCAATCGTGGCGAATTCACCGATCTTGCGCTGGTGAACGATCCTCTGGTGGACGTTCTGGGTGGAATCTTCCCGAACATGCCGGATCAGAGTCGTATTCTGGCCGGACGGGAAGTCCTCGAACGGATGCTGGAAGTCGGTATCGAAATCCAGAACTGGCTTTGCACGACCCTCTGGGGCGGAAATCCGACCAACAACACCGCCGGTGGCGGGTACAAGGAATTCCCCGGTCTTGGGTTGCTCGTGGGTACGACCAAGGTCGATGCTCTTACGAACACCGACTGCCCGTCCCTCGACTCCGATGTCAAGGACTTCCTGTACAAGAACATTAACTCCGACGTAGCTCCGACCATCGACCGATACATTGGCGAACTGATGCGCATCCTGCGCGGCAATGCCTCTAAGATGAACTTCGGTGCTACGGAATGGGTTATCGTCATGCGGGAAGATCTGTTCTACGAACTCACCGCATACTGGCCCTGCAAGTACCACACGGACCGCTGCTCGAATACTACGATCAACCGTGTCGTGCTGCTCTCCGAGGAAATCACCATGCGGGATGCGATGCGGAACGGTCGCTATCTCCTGGTGGATGGTATGCAGATCCCGGTCATCATCGACGACTGCATTCCGGAATACTCCTCGGGTGATACCGTCAAGATCCCGGTGGGTTGCTACGCCTCCGATATCTTCATCATCCCGCTGACTGTTCGTGGTGGAACGCCCGTTACCTTCTGGGAATACTACGACTACAGCGCGGCCAACGGAACGGTTCAGGCTGTCACGGATGCCCGTGCGACCAACCGCTTCTGGACCGATGGTGGACGGTATATGTGGACTTGGGCTGAGTACAACTGGTGCTTGACCCACATTGCGAAGGTGGAACCGCGCATCATCCTGAAGACCCCGCACCTGGCGGGACGCCTGAACAATGTCGTGTACTGCCCGCTCCAGCACTCGCGCAATAGCCAACCCGATGATCCGTACTTCGTGGATGGTGGCGTGACGACCGGACGTGCGGCTCCTTCCCTGTACTCTGAATGGGACGGAACGCAACGGTAAAAACAATGGGGGCGGATAGGTAAGCGGTGACAAGCCCAACCGCGAACCGAAAAGCGTATCCCGAGCGTTTCCGCTCCCTCCGTCGGGAATACCAGACCCTGCTATTGACGCAGGGTCTTTTTTTAAGTATCCTGTATTTATGCGACAAAAAATTCTTGACATTATTCTGGTAATCGTGATTGTCTTCGTGGCAGTCGTTTTGGTTCTGGATGCGCTGATTCAATCGGGAGTGTGGTAAATGGAAATGCATAAGGAATGGTGTCGATATTGTCATCGCCGGACTTACGATGATAAACGCGGTGATTGTGATCGATACGGCGGTCCTCGTGAAAAAGACGCGGATTTGATAAACGAAGAAGAAATAGATCACCCATATTTCGTAAACGGTAATCCCGGCAGAACGGATCATCCTGCCTTGCAGGAAAACGAGTCCTATTATATTGATGGTGGTGTGACACTTGGACGATCTCCTATTGGTTATTTTAATGATGATATATGGAAAGGAATACAAGAACCAGCACTCTTTCCTACAGAAGAAATAAGTATAAACAAGAAAAAGACACGACTGAATTTAAACGCGTATGATGTGATTAGTTTTATTTTAGCGCTGGCAATTGCGTTATCCATTACTTTGTTCGTTGCGTTTGTGGTATTCGCCATATGGTCATAACCCGCACTCCCCTACGTATTTCTTTCATGGGCGGCGGAACAGACATTCCCGAATTCTGCCGTGATGAGAGAAGCATCGTTGTTTCTTCGGCCATAGATAAATATATAACTGTCGTTGTCAAACACAACTTCGAGAAGAAGAACCGTATCTGCTACAGCGTGGTTGAGAACACGGACTTGGTAGATGACATCCACCACGACTTGATCCGCGAGTGCATGAAATACTTCAATATTGAGGGTTTGGAAATTGTCACCTTCGCAGATGTGCCTGGGACAGGGACAGGGTTGGGTTCTTCGTCTGCTCTGTGTGTTGGATTGGTCCATGCTTTACTGACGTTGACGCGCAAGCAGGAATTCAACCCGATTATTTATGCCAACCTTGCATATCACATCGAACGGGATATGGCCGGTCATCCAGTAGGTAGACAGGATCACTTCGCTTCGGCTTGCGGTGGAATAAAGGAATATCACTTCCTTGGAAATCATTACCAAGAGATAAACCAGCTGATTGAGAAGGAGCGTTGTTATCTTTTAGAGGAACACATGCTCCTCTTATTCACAGGAACCACCAGAAATGCGAATAAGATACTCGAAGATCAGGCGCAGATGGTTCCGAATACTAGGGACATCCTGCGACAGATGCGGGATGATGCAGGGTTTGGTATTGGACTTATTCAGGACGGCTGGATGAACATGCTCGGCCAATACCTGACGAAGAACTGGACGCTTAAGAAGCAACTATCCTCGCAGATAACGAACCCTGACATTGACCTATGGCTGGAGCAAGGAATGAATGCTGGTGCATACGGTGGTAAACTGTGCGGGGCTGGCGGAGGTGGTTTTATCCTATTCATCGCTCCTCCTGAAAAGCATAATGACATCTGCAAGGCAACGGGATTGAAGAAAACAACCGTAAAGATTTCTCACGAAGGGACAAAGACGATCTATGCTGACTGAATTTACTCCTCCGATAATTGATAAACGAGATGCAGACTGGTGGATCCAAGGGTTAGGATCACAGGATTTGGATAATGAGGTAGTTGGGTTAACTATCATGACTCTATTCCGGAAGCCCAAGACAATGGTTGATTTCGGATCTGGGACAGGGTGCATGGTCAACGTTTGGAGGGCGAATGGGATTGATGCTTACGGTGTGGACCGTCTACCGCGCCCAGACTGGCCTCATCTTTACCAGGCTGACCTAACCAAACCCGTCCGGTTCGATAGGCAATTCGATGTCGTGACGTGCATTGAGGTTGCCGAGCACCTTCCGGAATCGTCTGCGGATACTCTCTGCGAGACGTTGTATGTACATGTAAAAGCCGGTGGGTTCCTTGTCTTTACTTCCGCACAACCTGGACAGCAGGGGGAAGGTCATGTGCATTTAAAGCCATCCGAATATTGGCGGAAGAAATTCGATGCGCTTGGATTGACGTTTACGGCCTTCTGGACATTCCGCCTAATGCTTGCGCTCCGCACGATGGATCATCCCCAACGACATATCGAAGCGAACCTACAGGTATTCCAGATGCGGGAGGCGGTCTGACGTGAATGGCATCAATAAGGATAGCGTTGTCTTCGAGATTGGAGCCTACGATGGAGCATGGGCGAGGACCATCGAATCGGCCTATCATCCGCGTCTCTATCTGTTCGAGCCGCAGAAATGGGCGTATGAACGATGTGTCGAAGCCTTCAAGAACAAGTCCAATGTCCGAGTCTTCAATTTTGCTCTTGGAGTGTTCACCGGAACAGGACGCATGGGTGACTTTCAGAGTGACGGCGCAAGCCTGATGAAAACGGAACCTGTCAAATGTGACCAAGTAAATCCACGGTTTCAAGACGTGGAGATTGTCGCATTCGATGAATTCTTGGCCTCAGAGAAGATAGACTATATCGACTTATGCCAGATGAACACAGAGGGATATGAGTATTTTCTTATCCCATATCTTATCGAAAAAGGACTTATTACGAAGATAAAATATCTGGCCTGTCAATTCCACATGCACCCGTGGTTTCCTCTCGAAGAAAAGAGAATTATGGACATGGTTGACCTAACTCACAATCGCGTAATAGGGGAACCGGCGTTTGTATCATGGGAGAGAAAATGAGCCTTCCGGATCTTACTATTGGGGTATGCACATATAAGCGGCCAAACTGTGCAATACATTGCTTCGAGGGATTTACCAGCCGGTTTCACTATGATGGGAAGATCAAATTCCACATTGCCGATGGAGGAAGTCCGCAGAAGGATATAGATGCTTACCTGACCATCCTGAAAGATTACGACGTAACAATAGACGTAACGGACAACCTATCCAGCATGATGAATTCGTGCGCCCGTAATTCAGGCGATGTGTTTATCATCACCGTGGATGATTTTGTGATTAACTTCAATACAGTCGTGGACCTTTCCCCTGACGTGCGTTTCCTGCTTGCACATCCGGAAGTCGGTAAAATAAGAATGGGTAGACTGGCATTCTGGAGCGGAAAGAACTTCGCGGAGTTGTATAACTGGAACGGTCTGCAATGGTGGGTGTTCGACAAAGCGCGAAGCGCAAATCCCTACATGGATACGATTGGAATGTCTTTGTACCATCGTCGGTTTTGGGATACTTACGGTGACGTTCCTCCGTGTTCTCCGCACATGCCAGGAGAATCAGAATTGAATATGGAGGAACGGTTCCGCAAGAAGGATGGTCCTACAGTAGCGATTCCAATGCGGTTCGGCGCGAATGGACCGCATTGTCACGAACCCATACTGCATATCGGGGCTTTGCGAAGCGATGATTACGCGGAAGCTGGCGGATCCCCGTGGTGCGCGAGGTAAACATGGCATATAAAATATCTCTCTCAGCAATCAATATACCTTCCGAGACATACAAAGTAGTAGAGCAGGCTTTGTTGGAAGGCAATATTGGGCAATCGCATTATATCGAGGAATTTGAACAGAGGATTGCCGATTATGTAGGTGCGAAATATTGCATTGCAACTTCCAGCGGTACTATGGCAGATGCCGTAGCTGTGGCTGCTGCACGATGGATGTATAAGTTTGACTTCATCGTAGTTCCGGCTCTTACGTTTATTGCACAGCCAAATGCTGCAAAAATGGCTGGAGCCAAGGTAGTGTTTGTGGATGTCAAGGAAGACTGGACTATCAATATCAGCGAAGAAACAATTGATGGGCTGAAGTGCGCTATCTTCGCCACAGACATTATGGGACGCTTCGCGCAGGTGGATGATCCGTGGATCATGATTGAGGATGCCTGCGAAAGTTTTGGTTCTAGGTGGAATGGTAAGTTTTCCGGACGGTTCGGGACGTTGGGGACGTACTCATTCTTCCCGTCGCATACGGTGTCTACGGGTGAGGGTGGAGCAATCGTAACTGACGACGAACGGCTTGCTCTGCAATGCCGTCTACTTCGAAACCATGGACGTGATCCTTCCAATGATCCGATGGACAAGTTTCACTTCCCATATGCAGGGTTCAATGCAAAGATGTCCAGCATCCAAGCCGTTATCGGTATTTCTGTGATGAATCATATCCAAGAATATGTGGACAAGCGAAAACAGGTATTCGACTGGATGCACCGTGGATTTGGCACGTTTACGCAGCGCGAAGGAGAGGAGATCGTACCTCACGGATATCCTATCGAATTCAAGTCCGAGACGGACCGCAATCATGCCATGAAGGGTATCCTGGAAGCTGGTATTGAATGTCGTAAGTTCTTCTCCTGCCTTCCGATGGACGAACCGCCGTGGCAGATTGATATAAAGATGGATTCGATGTTCCCGGTGGCTTCACATATTGCACATACGCACGCATACGTCCCGTGCCACCAGAATCTCAGCCGTGGAGACGTGGAGTACATCATCCAAGTGGTGAAGGCGCAGAAAGGGATTGCATGAACATCCTCATCGACGGGGGCATGGGCTTTGTGGGAAGTCATACCGTCCAACTGGCCGTTGAAAAGGGACACACGGTGTCTGTTATCGACAACGAGTCTACCGGCTACACGAAAATTAAGGGGGCCAAATATTACAAGGGGTCGATTACCGAGCCTGAATTCCTAGCTCGTGCATTCCGTGAGATCAATCCACAGGTTGTCATTCACCTTGCGGCGCAACCGTCCTTGCAGACAAGCATCAAGAAGCCGCAATTCGATGCCAAGGTAAATATCATCGGGACAATCAATGTGGCGGAGAAGTGCCGTGAGTACGGCGCGAAGATTGTATTCTCATCCACATCAGCCGTATATAAGGCTATTGAAGGGCAGGAGTACACAGAACAATCCGATTTAGGTCCATTGAGCCCTTATGGGTGTGCCAAATTCTCCGCAGAGAAGTATATCCAGGTACTTTGCGACAACTGGGTAATCCTTCGGTATGGAAACGTCTACGGTCCGCGTCAGGTTCCTATCGGAGAGAATCAATTCGTGCCGAGGGCTATCCAATACATCATGGGCGATCTTCCGGAGTTTGTTATCAACGGAGACGGAGAACAGAAAAGGGATTTAGTCTATGTCTGCGACGTTGCAAAAGCCAACCTGAAAGCGTGCATGTCAGAACGATCCGGGATCTATAACATCGGAACCGGGCGCGGAACAGAAATTAACACAATATTTGGATTCGTTCGCGGGTTTCTGAATAAAGTAGATATCTATCCGAAGCGTGGTCCTGCAAAGACTGGCGAATTACGAAACGTTGTACTGAATTCCGTGAAGGCTAAGGTTGACTTAGGATGGGAGCCGCAAACCGAACTCGCGGACGCCCTAGCTGATACTGTGGAGTGGTGGGTAACTACCGGAAAGCCATGCGGATGCAAAAAATGAAGGTCTATATCAATCCTACGTTTACTCATCCTGACAAAGCGGACGGGGGCATACGAAGGGTCGTAGAAGCTCAATGCAAATGGCTTCCAAAATTCGGATGGGACGTTGTATCCAGCCCAGAGGAAGCGGATGTTATCGCCTGTCATGGGGCTTCGCTGACGTTGAAGCCAGACAAGCCAATGGTTGCGCATTGTCACGGTCTATATTGGAGCGAATACGGGTGGGATTATTGGGCGCATGATGTTAACAAGCAGGTCGTTCGTGTTATGGCGGCGGCTGTTGCTCATACGGCTCCTAGCCATTGGGTTAATACGGCCATGCGCCGTGGAATGCTGATTTATCCAAGGACTATTTACCATGGGGTAGACGCGCAGGAATGGACGCCGGGAGAGAATGGGGAATACATCCTATGGAATAAAGCTAGATCTGATAACGTCAGCAATCAGGAACACGCTGAGAAACTGGCAGCTATTATGCCAAACAAGAGGTTTATTTCTACCATCGGAACGGCACGAAAAAACTTTTCCGTCATCGGGGCTTTGCCATATAACGAGATGAAAGCCAAGGTACAGAATGCCGGAGTGTACCTTGCCACAGCTAGGGAGACGTTCGGGATCGGAACACTTGAGGCGTTGGCTGCTGGCGTGCCTGTAGCTGGATGGGATTATGGCGGTCAGTCTGAGATAATCATTCCAGGAGAGACAGGATACCTTGCCCAATTTGGGGATTATGAAGCATTGGCAAAGGCTGTTGAACTATGCTTCCAGCACCGGACCCGTTTGAGCAAAGCGGCGCGTAATGATGCTATTAATCGATGGGGATGGGAAAAACGGATCCGGGAATACGCGGAAGTCTACTCCGAAGTGGCTAACTGGTGGCACAGACCGAAGTATAAGGTCACGGTTATTGTTACTGCTTACAATCTGGCGCAGTATCTGAGCGGGTGCTTAACATCCGTGTTAAATCAGACGTTCAAGGATTGGGAGTGCATTGTCATTGATGATTGTTCTACGGATAACACGGCGGAAGTCGTGCGCCCGTATCTGGACAACTCCCGGTTCTCGTATTACCGAACACCTGAAAACCTGAAACTGGTAGGCGCAAGGAACTTCGGGTTTACCAAGTCGAAGGGAAAGTACATCATCTATCTGGACGCAGACGACGAATTCACACCGAATGCTTTAGAAATCCTCGCAGGTCAATTGGATCTGAACCCTGAAATCCACATCGCGTCTGGACACTTAGAAATCATGGGGCAGACTGAAAAAGCAGAATGGCCGTTTGCTAACTTCGACTGGTGGGGGCAAATGGCGCACTTGAATCAAATGCCCTATTCAACCATGATGCGGCGTGAGGTCATGGAGCGATCCGGCGGGTACAGGGAACGTTGCTGGCGTGCCGAGGATGCTGAGAACTGGTGTCGTCTTACTTCCTTTGGGTTCCGAGCAAAGAAGGTTACTGAGGCTCCCACCCTGCGGTGGCGCAATACTCCCAACTCCAAGAGCAAGAGTGAACCTGGCGATGGGGAATGGACGGCATGGTTTCCGTGGAATCTCGCACGCACACGCGAGGACGCACGCAGGGACTGGAATAAAATAAAAGCGCATGAACATCCAAATCCTGACATGGTTCCTTGGGGTGCGCAGGGCGATCCTCCCAAGGGAATGCTGTTTTGGGAAGTTCCCCATCAGGCCAACCCGAAGATTTCTGTAATCATTCCAGTCGGTCCGGGACATGAGAAATACGTCATCAATGCTGTTGATTCAATCATGGGTCAGACGATGCGCGAGTGGGAAGTCATCGTCATCAATGACACAGGCAAAGAATGGCCGCAGGGTTTCGAGTCTCCGGTACGTGGCGCACCGTGGGCTATCGTAGCTTCGACGGGTGGTAATCTTGGAGCCGGAGCAGCGCGAAACCTTGGCGTAAAACATGCTCGTGGAGAATTCCTGGCATTTCTGGACGCGGACGACGTTTCTCTTCCAAACTGGTTGGAAAAAGGAATAGAGACTTGTATTCGCTATAACTCCGTCGTTTATACAGACTGGATAAAGAGCGGAAGTAAGGATGAGCCTTCTGAGTATTACGAAACGGACGAGTTTGAATGTGGTGATGTACTTAAGAAGATGCGCCACGCCATGACCGTAATCCTTCCAAAGCAATGGCATGAAGATATAAAAGGCTTTGATGTAAAAATGAAAGGGTGGGAGGATTGGGATTATCTGATTGCTCTACAATCCAGCGGGCGGTGTTCGGTTCGATTGCCAATTCCAGGATTCGTGTATATGTTCCGCAAGGGACATCGACGTGAAGCGTCTTTTGACAATCGAACTGAACTGTTGCAATATATAAGACAGAAATGGGATGATTATTATTCCGGGAGGAAGCAACTCATGTGTGGATGCGGTAAACGTTCTCCAATTGTTATGACGAAACCCTTACCTACTTCAAAAGTACAGCAACAGGCTAATCCTGGCGGCGCTGTACTCTTGACATATCGACAAGCCTCCTCGGGAAGAATGACCATCGTGGGTCCGGCCACTAGGACTATTTATTCCTTTGCTACTGGTGAGGACAAATACGTCCACTCTGCGGACGCTGCCGAATTCCTTAAGAGGTCTACCAGAGGTGTTCCACACTTTACAAGAGCAGATGACGGTTCACCCGCGACAGAACCAGAACCTGCGAAGTCGGATACCAAAAAACCTGAATTCGCAGAGATGCCAGGCGAAAAGGTAGAGAATAAAACCGCTGTTCCTGCTGTCTCTCAAATGAACGCACGCGAGATTGAAGAAGCGACCAAGAACCTTCCTGTAGATACCATACGGGAAATGCTGAGACTGGAAAAAGAAGGACGTGGCAGGAAGGGTGTAATTCTTCTGCTCACAAAGGCAATGACAAATGCTTCTTCTTGATTTCGTGATTGGAATTCTGGCTGTCTTTCGGTTATCCTCTCTACTGACTTATGAGAAGGGACCGTTAGATGTTTTTATACGCTGGCGAAGGTTTGTAGGAATTACACACGACGACGCAGGACTTCCGATTGAGTGGCCGGAAACATTTCTTGCAGGTCTTACATCATGCGTCTGGTGCAATTCTGTTTGGATTGGCGGGTTCTGGTCGGTGGCATATCTTATCAGTCGGGATGTGACGGTCTTCGGATCGTTGTTCTTGGCACTTTCTTCCGGGGCTGTCATAGTGAATAGGTGGATCCGTGGCTAGATCATCGATACGCACATGGCTATCTCTTGACCGATTTGCTGAAATAACAGGATTAAACCCGCTTCACTTCAACCAACTCAGCGGACAGGGGTTATTGAATTACGATCTGTCTTGCGGGTATCCGTGGTTTCAGTTCGACTGGCAAGCGACCGAAAAGGTATCTCGGGAAACGCTGTCAGAAGCTATTCGAAGGGCTGAATTGCTTATTTCGCAGACCGTAGGATATAACCTTGTTCCGGATTGGAATACCAACGCGGAGCGTGTCTTGATTTCAAAGTCTCGCGATCCGTACCTTATTTCAACAGGATACAACGCGCGAGGAATGAGAAAGTCGGTTGAATTGAACAAGGGGTATTACATTTCGGGCGGCAAGAGAGCAAAGACACTCATTCAGGCGGCGGTTGCGATTGTGGCAACAGATGGAGATGGAGATGGTTTCTTTGAAACCTGTACAGCTACTTTCGCATCGACAATTGATGTTTGTGAAGTCCATGCTTATCTTCCGGGCAGGTCTGGTTCTGATGCTTATGAGATTCGACCGATTACAGTAACCAATATCGGTGGTGGACTTTATTCTGCCGTCTTCAAACGATGGCAGGTTGTGGATCCTGATTTGCAGGACGGCTTCTTACCTCAGCAATTGGAGAATGTAGCGGCAACGTTCGAAACAACCTGCGACATTTACCGCGTCTACAACGATCCGTCTGTTCAACTGACTCTGAATTGGGAGCCTGGTGCATGTAGCACGGACTTTTCCTACGTTGCAGGAATGCTTGCCAGTCGCGATTGCCGTAGAAGCATTGTCTCGTATCGTGCGGCAACGTGGAACGGAACCGGGTTTGACGACGCAGATTGCGGGTGTTTGGGTGATCCTGACTTCTTGGATGCCTATTACTACTCAGGTTATGTTTGGCCGGATGCACCATGCGATCAAGTCATGGATCCGTTTTGGGAACAGACTGTGGCGCATCTTGCAATCGCCATGATTGACCGGGATTTATGTTCATGCAATAATACTGCATGGATGTTCAAAAAGTGGCGGGATGATCTCGCAGAGACCAATGAAGCTCGTTCGTTCAATATCATCCCGTCCGACTGCCCGTTTGGATCCAGGAGAGGTGAGTTGGATGCCTGGAAACGGTGTAAAGAGCGGAGACTTGCATGAGGACTGTCGAGTTCGAGAAGAACGGTAGAAAGTACCTCGTGCAGCTACCCGATGAGGCTCCGGATAGTGACGCGGAACGGGGTATACCCATAGGGCCACCTGATATTGACGCCCTTCTCCCACTTCCGGAGCCCTTTGCTACAAGACTACATAATGAGTTTTACGCCAGAGGAATATTCACGCTGGCTGATACGATGAGAAATCAAAACGAAGTACGCGCCGCTATTCTGGCGGCGGTCCGGCTTGATGTGCAAAGCATACAGGCCGCATTTCAAGAATTCGAGCGGTTACGCGCTCAGGAGGTAGACAATGGCTGATACTGTTCAAAGCGGACAGACGCGGGTGTGGGTAATCGAGAACGGGGCTTCTCCGGATAGTACACCTGTTTTTTATGGGTGGTATAAACTGAATGATCCTACTTGGGGGCAGGGTGATTCCACTCCGATCAAGGTTCCATCCGGAGACAACTACAATAAGTTTGAAGAGGTCGATCAGGTCGTGGGTGCTGTGGAACGTCCGACGTTCGGAATTACAGGTCTCTATACCACGAAGCTGTCCGATCTTCTGCGCATCACCCGTAAGGGTTGTGAGTTCGATATTCAGGCTCACATTGGAAAATGTGATAATCCACAGGACTTCAATCGTGGATGGAACAAGATTGTCGTATTACCAAATGCCCGTGTGACATCTTACAGCGGA